>Ga0182736_1000482_pt1 | contig 60518 bp, 52 predicted proteins | sample eDN5th30CKraftBY_FD_128882 | JGI IMG/M metagenome (GOLD analysis project Ga0182736, IMG submission 128882) | Enriched backyard soil microbial communities from Emeryville, California, USA - eDNA 5th pass 30_C Kraft BY (version 2) (version 2) | ecosystem: Environmental > Terrestrial > Soil >... | reverse complement strand
GCTTCCACCACCGAAGTGGAAACCCTGAACATCGGTGTCCAGGGCAACACCAACGTCGTGGGCGCCTCGACCAACCTAACCATCGACGCCACCAGCGTTGACTTCACCAAGACCAACTTCACCGTGACCGCGCTGGGTGGTTCGACCAACATCTCCGTGACTGGTGCGACTGGCGGCGTGACCTTCAACGGTGGTGCCGGCGCGGATACGATCAATGGAACCGCGAACGCGGACACCATCAATGGTGGCGCAGGCGCTGATATCCTGACCGGTGGTCTTGGCAATGACACGTTCGTCTATGCCGCGGGTGTTGCTGATACGGTTGCCGCGGCGGCCTCCTCGGCTGGGGTTGATAAGATTACCGACCTTAATCTCGGTACCGGGGTGATCGGTGGTCGTGTCGACACGATCGATCTGACGGTTGTTGTCGCCAACGTGAACACGGGTGTGACCGGTTCGGTTAATGAATTGACCTTCATTGCCGATCTGAACACCCTGCTCAATGTTGGCGGCGGCGCGGGCTTCAACACCGCCGTGGCTGCCGATATCTCCGCTGCTCTGGTTACGGTGAACGCCGGGACCTTGGCTGGTAATACCTACCTTGCGGTCGACCTCAACGGCGACGGCGCCTTTACCGCTGCGGACTTCATCGTGAATGTGACGGGTCTCACCGGCACCCTCGACGTCTCCGACTTCGTCTAAAATCTTGGGGAGGGGGCCTGCCTCCTCCCTCACCTTCCGCCGGCTACCGTCGACGGAGATATCTTGAGAGCCGGGGGAAACCCCGGCTTTTTTCTTTTGTCCAATCCCCCTCTTGGCGCCGCTCTTGCATGGTTAACGGCAGTGCCGTGCGGTGAGGGGGCGGGGTTATGGTTGGTCAGGTGACGAGTGCGGTCGGGGCGGCTCAGACGAGCTCTGCGACGGCGATCGTACAGGGGCAGGAAGAGGCGTTTTCTGCCGCCCTCGGTCAGGCCATGGCGAGCAAGGGCGCGTCGGCGAACGCCGCGGCTCAGGTCGGCGCCCCCGGCGCCTCGACCTGGCAGGCGCCTTGGATGGCGGGGATCAGCCAGGCGTCGAGCTATCTGCTCCCGAAGGATACGCCGACGGATCAACTGGGCCTGGGGCGGCCAAGCCTTGCCGAATTCATGACGCGCACCGGCGCTGGGGTTCAGGAGTCCGTCCAGGCCCTCTACGGCTCCACCGGCTCCAACCAGGACTACCGCGACTGGACCAAGATCATGGCGTCGTCGGATCCTCTGCTGGCGGCCCGGCAGGCGAGCAACGCCCTCTACAATAGCGACATCGCCTACGCGCCTTCCGACGGCGCCAAGGCCGATCCGACCAACACCATCGCCCGCTCGGGAAATTTTGCCTGGTTGGACATCAATGGGCAAAAAGGTCTCTATGCCGTCGACTCACAAGGGGGGGTGCTGCGCAGCGTGAATATGGAGGCGAGCAGCATCCTCCGCGCCGCAGAAGACTTCGGTCTTAATCCTTCCGACCTCAACGGCCTCGCCGATCAGCTCGATGCGGCGGGCGTCGCCTATAAGCCGGGCCAACAGTATGCCGGCTCCAACGCGGGGGTGGATCTGCGCGATCTCGCCGCCGGGGGCCTGGGCGCGGCCTATGATTGGCGGACGGACGCCAATGCGTCGCTGAAAGGTCCGGGGGGCGCGGCGGCGGCAGCCTCCGACGCAGCGCTCGCCGACCGTCTTGCGCTGACCGCCAATCCGATCGTCACCAATCCCCTCGATATGGGTGGGACCGCCGCCGGCGTCGCCAACCCTGGCGCATCGCCGGGAACGCCCACAGGCGGGGCCGCCTGGTCCGCCCCCTGGATGCAGGGGCTCGACACGGCGGGACAATATCTGCTCCCGGCTGACACGCCGTCGGACACCCTCGGCGCCGACCGGCCTACCCTTGCGAGCTTCATGGCCGCAACGGGCGCCGGCCAGGAGGCGTCCGTCGACGCCCTCTACGGCACGGTCGGCTCCAACCTGGACTATCGGGACTGGGGCAAGATCATGAGCGCGGAGGATCCGCTGACCGCAGCGCGTCAGGCGACCAACGCCCTCTACAACAGCGACCTGCCCTATACGAGCTCGCAGGCCAACTATCCCGACCCTGCCGACGTGATCGCCAAGTCGGGCAACTTCGCCTGGCTGAACCTCGACGGTCACCAGGGCCTCTATGTGATCGACGGCAAGGACGAGATCCTGCGGGGCGTGCAGATGGATGCGCCGAGCATCCTGAAAGCCGCCGAGAGCTTTGGCCTCGACCTCAGCCAGCTCAACGGCCTTGCCGATCAGCTCGACGCCGCCCGGGTCAAGTACCAGCCCGGGCAGATGTTCGGGGCGGCCACCAACGCCGGAGTGAACCTGCGCGATCTGGCGGCCGGCGGGCTGGGGGCGAGCTACGATTGGCGCCAGGACGTCAATGTGGCGGCCAAGGGCGCTGGGGCGGCGCGGTCACTCGCCGCCGATCAATCCATGGCCACCCGGCTAGGATTGACGCAGAATCTGGCGGTCACCGGACCGTCCCTGACCGCCCTTTCGAGCGCCCAGGCGGTGCAGGCGGCCACCTCGTTCTCGGCGCTTCTGCAGCTTTCCCAGGGGGTCGAGGGAGAGGCCTGATCCCTCAACGACGAGGGCGCGCCTCGCCTAGCCAGCCCCCCGAATTCTGTTAGAAAGCTCCCCTTGGCGTGAGAAAAATTGGGGGAGTCGATGGCGACTTGGACCGCTGGCTATGTCGCTGATGTCGACTACACCTATGGCTTCTACCGCGAGCTGACCCCCGCCATCCTCGCCTATGTCGGCCTCGCCCAGGCGAAGCGGACCCCGGATCCCAACACGCGCTTGACCTACTGCGAGCTCGGTTCGGGGCAGGGGCTGACCACCAATCTGCTGGCTGCGGCCAACCCCGACATCGACTTCTATGCGACCGACTTCCTGCCGGCCCATACGGCTGAGGCGCAGCGCCTGGCTGCTGAGGCGCGTTCGCCCAACGCCCACTTCTACGACCAGAGCTTCAGCGAATTCGCCAACGAGCCCAGCCTGCCGATGTTCGACATCGTCGTGCTGCATGGGATCTATAGTTGGGTGAATGCGGAGAACCGGGCGGCGATCGTCGACTTCCTGCATCGCAAGCTGAAGCCGGGCGGCCTAGCCTATGTCTCCTACAACACTCTCGGCTGGGCTCCGGCGACGCCGTTGCGCGAGATCATGTACCGCTATGGCGCGAGCCAGGGCGGCTCCAGCGGCAAGCGGCTGGGCAGCGCCCTTGGCCTGATGGATAAACTCGTCGCTGTCGACGCCCGCTACTTCAAGAGCTACCCCGGTCAGAAGGCGCGCTACGAGGGCCTGAAGAAGCTGGACGCCAATTATCTAGCCCACGAGTACTTCAACGAGGCCTGGAGCCTCCTCTACCACGGCGACGTCGCCGCCGAGTTCGCCGAAGCCAAGCTGAACTACCTCGGGTCGGCCCATCTCCTGGACCATATCGACGTCATCAACCTCAGCGAGGCGCAGCGCGAATTGCTGGCGAGTGTCGAGGACACAACGGTGCGGGAGATGATCCGCGACTTCATCACCGGCCAGCAGTTCCGTCGCGACGTGTTCGTCAAGGGCGCGTCCTCCCTCTCGCCGCGCGAGACCAATCTCGGGTGGCTGGAGCAGCGCTTCGTTCTCTCGGCCCTCCCGGCCGACGTGCAGATGAAGGTCACCACCCTGCAGGGCGAGGCCCAACTGCAATCGGATGTCTACGAGCCGATCCTCGAGGCCCTCGCCGGCGGCCCGCGTACGCTGCGGGAGCTGCTGGCCATGCCGAAGATCGCAGCCCTGGGGGCTGCAAAGCTCACCCAGGCGCTTTCGATCCTGATCGGCGCCGGCCATGCGCAGCCCGCTCTGGCCGCCCGCGGCGACGCCGCGCGCACCAAGCGGACACGGGCCTTTAATGACGCGGTGTTCGCCCGCGCCCAGGATGGAAATTCGATCGCCTTCCTCGCCTCGCCCGTCACGGGCGGCGGGATCGCCGTCGGGCGTTTCCATCAGCTGTTCCTGCTCGCCCGCCAGCGCAAGGAAGCCGATCCGGCCGCCTTCGTGTGGAGCATCCTGGCCAGCCAGAACCAGCGCCTGGTTCGGGACGGGAAGACCCTTGAGACCGTCGAGGAGAACCTCGCCGAACTGCGCACGGACTATGACGAATTCGTCGCCAAGCGCGTCCCGTTGCTCACCCAGCTCGGGATCGCCTAGCGCCTTTTATCGGTTCAAACGCTTGAACCGATAAAAGGCCCCTAAACCATCGGGTTGGAGCGCGCTCGGAACAGGGTGCGCCCGGCCCCCTTACCGGCCAGTCGCGATCGGCGCGTCGGGCGCCGGAGGGGCGTCGGACGGCGCCTGACCGGTGCGCGCCATGATGGTGGTGATGGAGGTGATGGGCGAAGCGTCCGCGGGGGCCGGCGGCGGGGGAGGCATCGGGCCGATCGAGCTGGGCCGTTGCGCTTCCTTGGTGTCGGCGGCGCGGGGTCCGCCGATCGGCGGACCGGCCAGTCGGTCCATGGCCCGCAGCGGGAATTCCCACGGTAGGGCGAAACGGTTCTTCACGCGGCGGAAGTTCTTGGCGGGGTCATAAGCTTCCGCCTCCGGCGACAAGGTATCGACATTGAGCACGCCGGTCAGCGCCAGCAGCTGCACCCGCGAGGCGTATTCGTTCGCCCGCGTGCGCACCAGGGCGAGCTGCGCCTGGGTCAGCTCCTGCTGCGCGTTCAGCACCTCGATGTTGGAGCGCAGGCCCACCCGCTCCTCCTCGCGAACCCCGTAGAAGGCGGTCTCGTCGGAACGCATTTCGGTCTCGATGCTGCTGAGCGTGTCGCGGGAGGAGGCGAGCGCCTCCCAGGCCTGCGACACCGTCTGCACCACGTTGCGCCGAAGGTCCTCGACGTTCAGCCGGTCGCGATTGTTCTGCTCCAGCGCCTGCCGGATCGCCGAACTGATCTGGCCGGACGTGAACAGGGGTTGGCTGACCACCGCCTGCACCGAAAAGCTGTCGTCATAGGGCTTGGGCGAATAGGGCAGGGTCGGCCCGCGCGACCGGTCGGCGCGCAGCACCACCGTCGGAAGCCGCCCGGCGCGCGCCTCGGCGACGCGGGCGCGGGAGGCCGCCTCGGTGAACTTTGCGGCCAGCAGGGTGGGGTTTAGCTCCTCGGCCGCGTCGAACGCATGGTCTATGGTGGGCGGCAGGCTGTCGAAGGCCGGCTCGGGCTCCAGGTTCTCCGGATTGCGCCCGACCAGGGCCACATACTGCGAGCGGGTGACGTTCAGCTGGGCCTGGGCGTTGACCAGCTGCGTCTTGGACTGCGCCAGCCGGGCTTCCGACTGCGCCACGTCGGTGGCGGTCACCTGGCGCACCTCGAACTTGGCGCGGGTGTCGGCGAGCTGCTGGGTCAGCACCTTGACCGTGTCGCGGGTGATCTCCAGCACCTTTTCGTCGCGGCGGACCCCGACATAGGCGTTCACGACCCGCAGGATCAGGTCGAGTTCGGCCCGGCGCAAGTTCTCGCGGCCGGCCATGATGTCGTTCTCGGCGGCGTTCGCCCGGGCAGAAAACCGACCCCCGGTATAGATCGGCTGCTGCAGCGAGACGCCCACATTGCTGGTCTCGGCCTTGTAAACGCCCCCCGAACCGAAGGGCGGTCCGAGGCCGCCCCGATCGACCCGGCTGTAGCTGTCGCCGAACTGCGCATTCGCCTGTAAGCCGAATTGCGCCCGCGCCTGCACATAGGATTCGTCGAGGGCGCGCAGGGCGGCGCGCTGCGCCTGGATCCCGGGATTGCTTCGGTAGGCGTCGCCGATCGCCTCGGCCAAGCTGTCGGCGCGGGCCGGATGGGCCGCCAGTGCGAAGACGGAAGCGGAGAGAACGAGGGTCGAGCGCAACCAGCGGCGGCTATACAGCAGTCCGATCATACAATCGCCAATCGTGTCAAAACCAATCGTCCCCATCTTTCACGTGGCCTCGATCATCTCAAATCGCAACACAAATCAGCATCCCCCGCGACATTGTGGCCTCGCCTGTTGGAGATCGCGCAGACTCCCCCTATTTGCTTGGCCCTAACCGTCCGCCGATCATGCATCTGCGGACGGTTAGCGGTAATTGGGGCTGGCGACCGCGATCTTTAGGGGTTAGAGGCGCCGTGGGGCGACTCGCCCCACAGGCGAGAAGGGCGACAGTAGATGTTGATCAAGGCCAAGGGCGGCCCCACTCCGCTCAATCGAGCTTTTCTTGTCGCACGACCGGCGATCCTTACGGCCGTGTTCTTCAGCTTCTTCATCAACGTGCTGGCGCTGGTCAGTCCGCTCTACATGCTCCAGGTTTATGACCGGGTGCTGACGAGCCGGAACGAAACCACCCTCATCGTGCTGACGGCCGTGGTGATCCTGCTGTTCGTGGTCTACGGCGCGCTGGAGGCGCTCCGGACCCAGGTGCTCGTTCGCGGCGGCATTGGCTTCGACAATGTGGTCCGAGGCCCAACCTTCACCAGCGTGCTCGAGGCCAACCTGAAGCAGCAGGCGGGCGGTTCGCAGGCGTTCCGCGACATCGACCAGGTGCGCGAATTCCTCACCGGCTCCGGCCTGATCGCCTTTTGCGATGCGCCCTGGGTGCCGGTCTTCCTGCTCGTCTCCTTCGTCCTGCACCCCTATTTCGGCATCCTCGCCGTGATCGCCGGCCTGATCATCTTCGGCCTCGCCATCGCCAACGACTTCGCCACCCGCGATCCCCTCAAGAAGGCCACCATGGCCGGGATCGCCGCCCAGAACGACGTCAGCGCCACCCTGCGCAACGCAGAAGTCATGCGCGCCATGGGCATGTGGGGCGGGCTGCAGCGCCGCTGGCAAGGGCGCCGCGACGAACTGATCGCCTGGCAGGCTTCGGCCAGCGACCGCGGCGGCGGGGTGATGGCCACCATCCGTTTCGTCCGCCAGGTGGTGCAGACCCTGATCCTCGGGGGCGGCGCCTATCTCGCCATCAAGGGCGACATCTCCCCCGGCGCCATGATCGCCGCCTCCATCCTGGTCGGCCGTGCGCTGGCCCCGATCGAGGCCGCCGTCGGCCAGTGGAAGAACTACATCGGCGCCCGCGGCGCCTGGGACCGGGTGCAGGCCGTCTTCCGCGCCAACGCCGAAGAAGCCCAGCGCATGCCGCTGCCCGCGCCCAAGGGCGCCATGTCGGTGGAGGCGGCCATGATCGCCCCTCCCGGCGCCCGCCGGCCCACCCTCGCCAACTGCACCTTCGCCCTGGAGCCCGGTCAGATGCTGGCCGTGGTGGGGCCCAGCGCCGCCGGCAAGTCCAGCCTGGTGCGCGGCCTTGTGGGCGTGTGGCCGACGGCGTCGGGGGTCATCCGCCTCGATGGCTTTGACCTCAAACACTGGGATCCTGAGCAGCTCGGCCAGTATGTCGGCTATCTGCCCCAGGACGTGGAGCTGTTCGCCGGCTCCGTGGCGGAAAACATCGCCCGCTTCGGCGAATACAATCCCGAGGACGTGATCGCGGCCGCCCAGCTTGCCGGCGTGAACGAGATGATCCAGGGCCTCGCCAACGGCTACGACACCCAGATCGGCGACGGCGGGGTGTCCCTGTCCGGCGGACAGCGTCAACGGCTCGCCCTCGCCCGGGCCCTCTATAAACAGCCGTCGCTGATCGTGCTCGACGAGCCCAACGCAAGCCTCGACCAAGAGGGCGAGGGGGCGCTGATCAACGCCATGGTCCAACTCAAGAACCTTGGGAAGACCATCATCGTCGTCACCCACAAGGTGAACATTCTGGGTTTCGTCGACAAGATCCTGGTGCTCAACGCGGGTATCCCGCAGATGTTCGGCGACCGCGACGACGTGATGAGCAAACTGTTCAGCGGGCCCAAGCCGGTCAGCGCGACCCCGCCCGCTAAAGCCGGAGCCTGAGTATCATGGCCCAGTTGCCCGCCCAGCCGACTACATCCAGCAAGGAACTGACGGCCCTTGGCCTGTCCCGTCCGAGCGATAATTTCCGCCGTGTCGCCGCCATCGGCTTCGGCATCATCTTCTTCACCTTCGGCGTCGTCGGCCTGTGGGCCGCAGTGGCGCCCCTCGACAGCGCCGTGATCGCTCACGGGGTCCTGTCGGTTGAATCTAACCGCAAGACCATCCAACACCTTGAGGGCGGGATCATCCGCAAGATCATGGTGAACGAAGGCGACCACGTTAAGCAGGGTCAGGTCCTGTTCGAGATGGACCAGACCGTCTCCAACGCCAATTACGAGATATCCCGCAACCAGCTCATGGCCTATCTCGCCCAGGAGGCGAGGCTGTTGGCCGAACGCGACAACCTCTCCACCATCGCCTTCCCGGCGGAGGTCAAGTCCCAGGCCGATCCCATCGCCCTGCGCTCCGTCGCCGATGAGACCAAGCAGTTCTACGAGCGGCGCAACACCCTCAACGGTCAGGTGAGCATCCTGCAGTCGCGCATCAGCCAGGTGCAGTCGACCATCGAGGGCGTCGACAAGGAGCGGGCGGGCATGGAGCAGCAGGTCGAGCTGCTCAGCGACGAGATCAGCGGCCTGCAGACCCTTTACGACAAGGGCCTGGTGCCGAAGCCGCGTCTGCTCGCCGTCCAGCGCGAGCGCGCCCAGCTTCAGGGCGGCATCGGCCGCGCCATCGCCGAACACTCCAAGGCGGAGAAGGAGATCAGCGAAGCCAGCCTGCAGGTTCGCCAGCTTCGCCAGCAGTTCGATCAGGACGTCGCCAAGGAGCTGACGGAAGTTCGCGCCAAGCTCGCCGACGTGCGGGAGCGCTTCACCGTGGCCCAGGATGCGGTCCGCCGCGTGTCCGTCGCCAGCCCGGTGACCGGCACCGTGCAGAACCTCCGTTTCTTCACCAACGGCGCCGTGGTGCGTCCCGGCGATCCGATGATCGACGTGGTGCCGTCTGGCGAGGAACTGGTGGTCAAGGCCAGCTTCGCCCCGACCGACGTGGACAACGTCAAGGTCGGGATGGAGACCGAAGTCCGCTTCACGAGCTTCCACTCCCGTTCGATCCCCGTGATTAACGGTGTGGTGCGGTCGATCAGCCACGACCGGATGGTCGACGAGGCCACCCACCAGCCCTACTTCCTCGCCATCGTGAAGGTGGACGAGAGCAATCTGCCCAAGAATGTGCGCGAGCGGCTGACCGCGGGCCTTCCGTCGGAAGTCATCGTGCCGACCGGCGAGCGCACGGTGATGCAGTACATCTGGGAGCCGCTGAGCGGGGCCCTGCGCCGCAGCCTGCGCGAAGAGTAGGCGGGGGAGGCGTTTTCCAGGCTGGTCTTGGGCGGCTGGAGCCCTCTCGGTTCAGGTGGACCCATCTGAACCGTCAAAGGGCTCTAAATCATAGAGTTAGAGCGCGTCGGACGGGTTAACCGGCTTCCACTTAACCCTGGCGCGCTCTAGAAGGCGTCGCGGGCGAAGCGCGCTCGCGCGGGGAATTGCGGACGCATGACCAAGCGAGCTCTGATCACCGGCGTCACCGGGCAAGACGGCGCCTACCTCGCCCAGCTCCTGTTGGAGAAGGGCTACGAGGTCCACGGGCTGTTGCGCCGCTCGGCCTCCGCGGACGTGATCGGCGAGCGGCTGCGCTGGCTCGGCGTCTACAACGACGTCCGGCTGATCGACGGCAACCTCACCGATGTGTCGTCGCTGATGCGCATCGTGCGCGATCTGCAGCCTGACGAGGTGTACAACCTCGCCGCCCAGAGCTTCGTGAAATCGTCCTGGGACCAGCCCATCCTGACCGGCAACGTGACCGGCATCGGGGCGACCAACATCCTCGAAGCGGTGCGGCTGGAGTGCCAGAGCGCCCGGTTCTACCAAGCCTCTTCCTCTGAAATGTACGGGATGATCCAGAACCCCGTGCAGACCGAGAAGACGCCCTTCTATCCTCGATCGCCCTACGCCGTCGCCAAGCTCTACGCCCACTGGATCACGGTGAACTACCGGGAGAGCTTCGGGCTGCACGCCTCGTGCGGCATCCTGTTCAACCACGAGAGCCCGCTGCGGGGCATCGAGTTCGTGACCCGCAAGGTCACCGACGCCGTGGCGCGCATCAAGCTCGGTCAGGCCCAGAAGCTGGAACTCGGCAACATCGACGCCAAGCGCGACTGGGGCCATGCCAAGGACTATGTCCGGGCCATGTGGATGATGCTGCAGCAGGACAAGCCGGACGACTTTGTGGTCGCCACCGGCCGCTCCGTCACCGTGCGCGACATGGTGCAGATCGCCTTCGCCCATGTTGGCCTGAACCCGGACGACCATGTGGTGATCAGCCCCGAGCTGTTCCGTCCCGCCGAAGTGGACGTACTGCTGGGCGACGCCTCCAAGGCCCACGAGGTGCTTGGCTGGGAGCCTACCATCACCCTGGAAGAGATGATCTGCGAGATGGTCGACGCGGATCTGGAGCGCCGCCGCAGGCTGGCTTGATGGCCGAACCCGCCGCGCGCCGCATCCTCGTCACCGGGGCCACCGGCTTTGTCGGCGGCTGGTTGATCCCTGCCCTCAAGGCGCGGTTTCCGGACGCCCAACTGTTCGCCGGGGGGCTGAACGGCGCCGCCCCGCCGGGCGCGGAATCTCTGCGCCTCGACCTCCTGTCGCGGGACAGCATCGCCTCAGCGGTGCGCCAGGCGCGGCCGACCACTTGCATCCATCTCGCCGGCGTGACCCATGTAGTCGGCTCGGCCAAAGCGCCGGACGCGGCCTGGCGGGTGAACCTGCGCGGGACCCTGGATCTCGCGGAGACCCTGCTCGATGAGGCGCCCGAGTGCCGCCTCCTGCATGTGTCCAGCGGCGAAGTCTATGGCCTGTCCGCCAACCGCCTGGAACGGCTGGACGAAGATGCGCCCCTGGAGCCGGCCAATGTCTACGCCGTCACCAAGGCCGCAGCGGACCTCGCTATCGGTGAGATGGCCCTGCGTGGCCTGAAGGCGATCCGTTTCCGGCCCTTCAACCACACGGGTCCTGGGCAGGCGCCCGACTTCGTGGCTCCGGGGATCGCGGCCCAGGTGGCGCGGGCGGAGGCTGGCGCCGGGTCGCCGCGCATCCACATCGGCGCCACCGACCGCGCCCGGGATTTCCTCGATGTCCGCGACGTCTGCGCCGCCTATGTCGCCGCCGTAGAGCGCTTCGACACCCTCCCGAACGGCCAGGTGCTCAACCTCGCCTCGGGGCAGGCGCGCACCATCCAGTCGATCCTCGACGACTTCCTGCGCGAGGCCCGCCGGCCGATCGCCGTGGAGGTGGACGAGACGCGTATCCGCCCCAACGACGTCGCCCGTATCTGCGGCGACGCCAGTCTGGCGCACCGGTTGCTCGGCTGGTCGCCGCAGATCGCCTGGACCGACACGGTGGCCGCGATGCTGGCCTACTGGCGCGGCCGGGTCGCCGCCGAGCCCGTCACCTCATGACGACGCCCGTGGTTCTGCTGGGCGCCGGCGGCCACGCCAAGGTGGTCATCGAGCTGATCCGCGCGGAGGGGGCCTATGAGGTCGCCGCCCTGCTCGACGCCGACACGACGCCGCGTCAGGTGCTGGGCCTTCCGGTGATCGGCGACGACGACCGCCTGGAAGAACTGCGCCGCCAGGGCCTCACCCACGCCTTCGTCGCCCTTGGCGGCAACGCCCTGCGCCTGAAGGTGGCCCGCAAGGCCCAGGCCCTGGGCTTCACCCTCGTCAATGCAATCAGCCCTGCCGCCGCCGTGTCCCCGACCGCCAGGCTTGGCGTCGGGGTGGCGGTGATGGCCGGGGCGGTGATCAACGCCGAGGCGCGGGTCGACGATCTCGCCATCGTCAACACCGGCGCCAGGATCGACCACGACTGCATCCTGGGCGAGTCCTGCCACGTGGCGCCGGGCGCGGCCCTCGCCGGATGCGTCGAGGTGGGCCGATTGGCCTTTCTCGGGGTCGGGACCGCGGCTATTCCGGGGGTGAGGATCGGGGAGGCGGCGACCGTGGGGGCGGGCGCCTGTGTCGTAAAGGATATTCCGCCGGGAGTGTTGGCGCTGGGGACGCCGGCCCGGATCGTGCGGACGCTCGACGTGAGGGAAGAGCAGAAATGACCGAGACCAAGCCGGCGCGCATTCCCGTCGCCCAACCCGCTCTCGACGGGCGGGAAACGGAGTATGTGCTGGAGTGCATGCAGACGAGCTGGATCTCGTCCAACGGCCGCTTCATCACCCTGTTCGAGAAGGCCTTCGCCGACTATTGCGGCGTCAAGCACGCCATCGCCACCAACAACGGCACCACCGCCCTGCATGTGGCCCTAGTCGCCCTGGGCCTGGGCGAGGGCGACGAGGTGATCGTCCCGACCCTGACCTACATCGCCACCGCCAACGCGGTGAAATACTGCAATGCGCAGCCGGTGCTGGTGGACAACGACCCGGTGACCTTCAACATCGATCCCGCGGCCATAGAGGCGGCGATCACCCCCCGCACCAAGGGGATCATCCCGGTCCACCTCTACGGCCACCCGGCCGACATGGACGCCATCAACGACATTGCCAAGCGGCACGGCCTCTGGGTCCTGGAAGACGCAGCGGAAGCGGCCGGCGCCACCTACAAGGGCCGCAAGACAGGCGGCCTCGGGACGTGCGCCACCTTCAGCTTCTTCGGCAACAAGATCATCACCACCGGCGAAGGCGGGATGGTCACCACCGACGACGACGAGCTAGCGGCCAAGATCCGCCTGCTGCGCGGCCAGGGGATGGATCCGCAGCGCCGCTACTGGTTCCCGGTGATCGGCTACAACTACCGCATTACCAACATCCAGGCCGCCATCGGCCTCGGCCAGCTCGAGCGGATCGAGCATCACCTCGGCGAACGCCGCCGGGTCGCCGCCGCCTACCGCGCCCGGCTCGCGGGGTTGGAGGACAGGCTGGTCCTGCCCACCGCCGAGAACTGGGGCGAGCACGTCTACTGGATGTACACGGTGATGCTGCGCGACAACGTGAAGAAGTCGCGCGATCAGGTGATGGCCGACCTCGACGCCGAGAACATAGAGACGCGGCCGGTCTTCTATCCCATGCACGTCATGCCGCCCTATCTGGACCTCGCGCGGCCCGAAGGCTTCCCGGTCGCCGACTGGAACGCAGGGCGTGGGATCAACCTGCCCACCTTCGGCGCTTTGACGGACGCCGACATCGACCGCGTGGCCGCCGCCCTCGAACGCAGCCTGGCCTGAGCCCCTTGAAGATCGCCCTCGCCTCGACCTTCGTGCCGTTCGTCTACGGCGGCGCCCGCTTCATCGTGGAGTGGCTGGAGGAGAAGCTGCGCGAGCACGGCCATCAGGTGGAGCGGTTCTACCTGCCCTTCATCGACACCCCGGAAGAACTGCTGTCTCAGGCGGCCGCCTTCCGGCTGATGAAGCTTAGCGACTCCTGCGACCGGCTGATCGCCTTCCGGCCCCCGGCCTATGTGATTGACCATCCGCACAAGGTGCTGTGGTTCATCCACCACATCCGCGCCTATTACGACCTGTGGGGCGGCCCTCACGGCGTGCCGGACACGGTGCAGAACCGGGCGGTGCGCAAGGCCCTGATCGACCTCGACAACCAGACCATCGGCGAGGCGAAGAAGGTCTTCACCAACTCCCAGGTGGTGGCCGACCGGCTAAAGCGCTTCAACGGCGTCGCCGCGACCCCCCTCTATCCGCCGATCTACAAGCCCGAGCGCTTCCGCAACGAGGGCTACGGCGACGAGATCGTGGTGGTGTGCCGGGTGGAGCCGCATAAGCGTCAGGCTCTGCTGATCGAGGCGATGAAGCATGTGCGGACGCCGGTCCGCCTGCGTTTGTGTGGGGCGGCCTCGCATCCGGACTATGGGGCGGAGATACGGCGTCAGGTCGCGGCCTCCGGCGCCGCTGGCCGCATCGCTTTTGAGGACGCCTGGATCTCGGAAGAGGAGAAGGTGGAGCGGCTCGCCCCGGCGCTCGCCGTCGCCTACCTGCCCCATGACGAGGATTCCTACGGCTATCCCTCCCTGGAGGGGGCGCACGCGGGCAAGGGTGTGCTGACCACCACCGATTCCGGCGGGGTGCTGGAGCTGGTGGAGAACGGGCGCAACGGCTTCGTCACCGCGCCGGATCCGGCGGCCGTGGCTGCGGCGATGGACCGGCTCTATCTCGACCGCGAATTGGCGGCGCGCATGGGCGCGGAGAACCAGGCCCGCCTGCGCGAACTGAAGATCGATTGGAACCACGTGGTCGAGGCGCTCACGTCATGAGGCTTTGGGCATGAAGGTTCTGGTGGTCAATAACGCCGTCCCCTTCATCCGGGGCGGGGCGGAGGAACTGGCGGACAACCTTGTGCGCCGCCTGAACGGCCTTGACGGGGTGGAGGCGGAACTCCTGCGCATCCCCTTCGCCTGGGAGCCGGCCGACCGGCTGATCGAGGAGATGCTGATCGCGCGGTCGATGCGCCTCTACAATGTCGACCGGGTGATCGCCCTCAAGTTCCCGGCCTATTTGATCCCGCACCATGACAAGCGCCTGTGGCTGCTGCATCAGTTCCGCCAAGCCTATGACCTGCACACGCCGGGGGAAGGTTATCTCGGCGATGCGCGAGGGACCGAGATCCGCGACGCCATCCGGGCCGCCGACAATCGCTGCTTCGCCGAGGCGCGACGCATCTTCGTCAATTCGCCTGTGACCCAGGACCGGCTGCGCCGCTTCAACAGCGTCGCCTCCACCGTTCTGTATCCACCACTCAACGATGGGGAGTTGTTCACCGGCGGCGCCTATGGCGACTACATCTTCGCCGGGGGCCGGGTCGGCCCGGGCAAGCGCCAGCATCTGCTGGTGGAGGCGATGGCGCGTGCGCCCGCGAACCTCCGCCTCGTCGTCGCCGGCCCACCGGACAATGACGACTACGCCGCCCAACTCACCGCCCTGGTGGCGGAGAAGGGCCTCACCGACCGGGTGACCCTGGCGTTCGGCTTCCACCCGCGCGAACGCATCGCCGAATGGGTCAATGGCGCGCGGGCCTGCGCCTACCTGCCTTACGACGAGGATTCCCTCGGCTACGTCACTATGGAGGCCATGTCGGCCGGTAAGGCGGTGGTGACCGTGACGGATTCCGGGGGCTTGCTGGAGATCGTCAACGCCACGACCGGCGCGGTGGTCGCCCCTGACCCGGCCGCCCTTGCCGACGCCCTTGCCCGCGTCAGCCGAGACGCCGACAAGCTGGGCGCCGCGGCGCGGACGCTGTGGGCCTCCAAAAAGATCACCTGGGAAGACACCCTGGCGACCCTGCTAGCCTGATCTGAATCGCGGCTTACGCTTCTGGCTGCGGTTTGCGGCGCAGGCGCGCAATCCGGCGGAGGCGCCGCCAGAACCGGGTCTTTTCCGCTTCCGGATAGGGCTGCAGATTGCGCACGAACTCTTCGGCGGAGGCTCGCCACGAGAAGCGCTCCGCATAGGCCCGCACCACCGCCCGGTCGAGGTTGAGGCAGGCGAGGCAGGCTTTCTGCAGATCCTCGTCCACGGCCCCGGCGCCCGAGCCGGGGATGATGTCCACCGGACCGGGGGCGGGATAGGCGGCCACTGGCGAGCCGGTGGCCATCGCTTCGAGAATGACGAGGCCGAAGGTGTCCGTCAGGGAAGGGAAGACGAACACGTCCGCCTGGGCGAAATAGGCGGCCAGCTCCTCGCCGAACTTGGCCCCGACGAAGCGCACCTCCGGATACTGCTCTCGAAGCGTTTCCAGCGACGGGCCGTCCCCCACCACCACCTTGGAGCCCGGCAGTTCGGTCTTGAGGAAGGCCTCGATATTCTTCTCCACCGCCACCCGCCCGACGTTGAGGAAGATGGGGCGCGGCAGGCCCTCCAGCAGGGCGGCCTCGCTAGGGTCCCGCTGTTCGCGCGGGCGGAACAGGTCGGTGTCGACCCCCCGGGTCCAGGGCGACAGGTTGCGGAAGCCGCGATGCTCCAGTTCGTCGCGCATGGTGGCGGTGGCCACCATCACCCGCCCCGACGGCTTGTGGAACCAGCGCATATAGGCGTAGCCCGCCGCCACCGGCGCCGGCAGCCGCGCCGCCACATATTCGGGGAAGCGGGTGTGATAGCTGGTGGTGAAAGGCAGCTTCCATTCCAGGCACAGGCGACGGGCGGCCAGACCCACTGGCCCTTCCGTGGCGATATGGATGGCTTCGGGCTCGAACGCCTTGAACCGCTCTTGCATGGGCTCATAAGCGCCGACCGCAAGGCGGATTTCCGGATAGGTGGGAAGGGGGACCGTATTGAACTGGTCGGGGGAGACGACCTCGACCTCATGCCCCATCGCCCGCATTTCGGCGACGGTTCGGGTCAGGGTGCGCACCACCCCGTTGACCTGGGGCTCCCAAGCGTCTGTGGCCAGCAAAATCCGCATCGGGCGTTGATCGTCCTAGTCAGCGCGACGGCAAGAGCCGAAACTGGCGCCGGGCGAACGCCGCCCGGCGATGATAATCCGTCTGGGGCTCAAACCGGGCCGCCGCTGCTTTGAGCCGATTTCTGCATTTCGCCCCTGGTGTCGCAAAGCTCGGCCATTATCTCAACGCCTATTGCATTGCAGCGGGTCGTGGACAGCGCTGAAATTCGGGGACGATCGAGCTTGGAGCCTTCCGCCAACCAGAAATCGCGATCCCGGGCCGCGGACACGCCAAAGTCCCTGCGGACCCGGGCGCGAATCCTCGACGCTGTGATGCGGCTGCTGGCCGAGGTTGGCTATTCGGAAACCACCAACGCCCGCATCGCCGCGGAGACCAGTCTCACCCGCGGGGCCCTGCTCTACCATTTCCCCACCCGCGAGGCGCTGCTCGACGCGGTGATCGCCCACCTGCAGACCGCCCGCACCCAACTGCTCCAGGCCGCGGTGGACGCGGCGCCCCACGGGGCGGACCGCACCGACCACGCCATCGATTCCTATTGGCGGCTGCTGCATGAAAAGCCCTTCCTCGCCTTTGCCGAGCTGGAGGCGGCCGCGCGCGCCGAGCCTCAGCTCAAGGTCCGGCTGAAGACCGCGCAGGAGGCGTTCGACCGGGCCGAGATCGGCGATCACCTGTTCGATCTGGTTCAGGGCGGCGAAGGCCCCCGCTTCCAGGCCAGCCGCGACCTTGCCCGCTTCATGCTCGAAGGACTCGCCCGCGCCCGGCTCACCTATGACGCCGACGCCCGCACCCAGCGGCTGCTGGCGGTGGTCAAGCGGGCCGCGCGGATGCTGAACCGCAAGGGGTCGGTCCAGGACCTCTGGCCGGAGGCCTGAGGGTTGCGCATCATCGCCGGGAAGTTCCGTGGCCGTTCCCTCGCCGCGCCATCGGGGGAGGGCACCCGCCCCACCGCCGACCGCACGCGTCAGGCTGTGTTCAATGTGCTGGAGCATGCAGCCTGGTCGCCGGGGTTGGCCGACGCCCGGGTGATCGACCTGTTCGCCGGCTCCGGGGCCCTCGGTTTCGAGGCCCTGTCCCGCGGGGCGGCCTTCAGCCTGTTCGTGGAGACCGACGAGACCGCCCGCGGGGCGATCCGCGACAACATCGATGCGCTGGGCGTATTCGGCGTCTCGCGCGTCCACCGGCGGGACGCGACCTCCCTCGGCGTGCGCCCTGGATCGGCCGGGGAGGCCTTCACCCTGGCCTTCGTCGATCCGCCCTATGGCAAGGGGCTCGGGGAAAGGGCGCTTTCGGGCCTGCTCTCCGGCGATTGGCTGGCGCCGGAGGCCCTGGTGGTGTTCGAGCGCGGCGTCGACGAGCCGCCGCCGGCGCTGGACGGCTTCGAACTGCTGGACGAGCGCGCCTATGGCGCGGCGCGGGTCTGGATCTATCGTCGCGGCTGACGCCGGGAACAACGGTCGCTACCAATCCAGTTGTGCGCGCATCTGGAAGACGTTCACCTTGGCGTCGTTCACGGTGAGGGGATTGTTGATGTCCCCGTGGGTGAAGTTGGCCATGAACCGCACATAGTTGATCGGCGACCACGTCGCCCCGAGGGTGTAGCCGTGGTAGGTCCCGGCCATGGCGATCGGGGTTCCGTTGGCGGCCCTGGCGTCTGTCAGGTCGGCGTAGTCGAAGCGGGCCAGCAGCTCCAGCATCCCCCAGCCGTTCTTGTCCACCGGGTTGATCACGCGGGGCCTGACGAACTCGCCCTTGGTCCCATAGGAGCGGCGCTCGCCGGTCAGGTACCAGCTGGCGAACACATAGGCGGTCTTGATATCGAAGTCGGGGGCGCCGGGCAGGTGGTCCACATGGATGTCGGCGGCTTCCGCCTGCAGCGAGAGGCTGTCGTGCACATAGGCCGCCTCCAGGCCGACGGTCAGGTCGGCGGCGCCGACCGTGCCGGTGTTGGTCAGGGTGACGGGGCGCAGGGGCGAGCTGTAACCGGCAGAGTAGGCGAAGCCCCCGTCGTCGCCGCGCTTGCGGTAGCGGCCCCACGCGCCGAGGTGCAGGGTCTGGTGCGCGCTGTTGATCGGGAACCAGGTGGCCCGCGCCGAATAGCCGATCCGCTCGTTGTTGTTGGAGGAGCCGGTGGCGGCGGCCACGTCCGGGCTGTTGATGCTGTCCCCCTGCACCGCGCCGGTGAAGGTCCAGTTCGCGCCCACGTGCTGCCACTGGGCGGCGACCACGTAGCTGATCTGCAGCAGGTTGTCGAAAGGCCCGCGGTCCATGAAGCTGGTGAAGCGGGTGGAGGTGATGTTCTCCAGCCCCACCGCCTTGATGTTGCCGAAGAACAGCGAGTCCTGCGGGGTGACCTTGTATTCGAAGTAGGCGTCGTCCCAGGCCCAGGCGCCGCCGTTCACCGCGCCGCCCTCGACCTTGTAGGCGAACCTGGGACCGATATTACCCTCGACGCCGAGGAAGGCCTGGCGGCCGCGGACCTGCCGGGCCGACAGGTCGTTCAGGGCGCCCGGACGGTCGATATCGATGGCGGCGGCGTCGATCAGGATGCGGCCCCGAACCTTGAAGCTGTTGCCGGCGCCGGTCCAACGGGTCGCCCCGTCCCAGCTCATGGTGGTCGCAGGGGGCGGGGGGATGGCGGCGATGGCCGCCTGGGCGGTCTGAAGCTGGGTGGTCACGTCGGCGATCTGGGCCTTGGCGGCGACCACTTCGGCCTGGGCGGAGTCGGCCTTGGCCTGGGCGGCCTGCACTTCGGCCTGGGCGGCCGGGCGGGCGGCGTCCTGGGCGTCCAGCCGCGCCTGTAGCGCCTGCACCTGGGTGCGGAGCTCACGCAGCTCCTGCAGAAGGGCGGTTTCGGTGGCGGACGGGCGCTTGGCCGCGGCTTCTGCCGGCGAGCAGAGGCCAGCCGTAACCAGCACGCTGAGGGCGACGCCCCCCGCGAGCGAACGGGTGGTTGTCATCGTCTCGTACCCCTTATCCCCAAGTGGTGGACCAGGGGGTAGACCTCGTATGTGACGGTTTATTGAAGATTCGACGACGATTCATCGAAGGTCGCCGCCGAGAGCCTCAGGACGAGACCGCCGCCAAGGTGGAAATGGCCGCCGTTCTTGTGTTCAGCTCCAGGGAGGCTTGGCCAGGAGCCGGGCGCAAAGGGTCAAGCGCCCTGCTCGCGTCCCCGGCCCTGAACGCTCGCCAGCACGGCGCATCCGGCCCCGATGAACAGCGCCGCCACCAGGATGGCGGGCTTCTGCTGCCCGGTGGCCTCGGTCACCTTGCCGATCACGAAGGGGGCGGCGAAGGCGCTGGCCTTTCCGGACAGGGTGTAGAGGCCGAACAGCCGGCCGGCCTCCTCGGCGGGGGTAATCTTAGCCATCCAGGCGCGCATGGACGACTGCACCGGCCCGAAGGCGATGCCGAGGACGAAGCTGGCGGCCAGATAGGCCCGCTCGCTGGCGCTGGCGAAAAGACCGTCGTCGGCCACCGCAGGGGCGGTGGCGATCCAACCGATATGATCCACCCCGATCAGCAGCATCCCGACCATGCCGAGGGTCAGCACGCCGGAGGACGCCAGGGTGGTGGGCTTGGATCCCAGCCGATCGTCGATCCGCCCGGCGCCCAGCGCGCCCACGCCCGCGGCGGCGGACAGCAGGATGCCATAGAGGCCAAGCTCCAGCGGGCCCCACCGGAACAGGCCCGCGGCCAGCACCCCGGCGAAGGCGACGATGGCGGCGATGCCGTCGCCCACCAGCATCCGGCCGATCAGGAAGCGCAGGATCACCGGTCGCCGGGGCAGGGACTTCAGGACGTTCCAAAGCTCCGGAAGGGGCGTCTGTGTCACCCCCGCGCGGGCCGCCGGCTTTCCGGGAGCCATGAGCAGCAGCGGCAGCCCGAAGATCAGGTACCAGGCCGCGGAGATGGGTCCCATCAGCCGCTCCGGCTCGTGCATCGCCTTGTCGAGGCCGAACAGGGCCTGCGGCGGCAGGATCAGGGTCACCAGCACCAGGACCAGCGCCGCCAGTCCGCCGAAATAGCCGGCCGCCCAGCCGAAGGCGGATAGCCGCCCCACCTGTCCCGGCTTGGCCAGGGAGGGGATCAGGGCGTTGGCCACGGCGGTCATCACCTCTGTCGACACATTGGCGACGACTAGGGCGATGGCGATGATGAGGGCGAGGTCCGGGCGCCCGGGCTCGGCCGTCCAGAGGAACAGGCAGGCGCCGACGAACGGCACGGTGAGCAGCGCCAGCCAGCGCCGGGCGCCATAGGCGTCGGTGAGGGCGCCGGCGATGGGGCTCATCACGGCGATGATCATGCCGGCCACGGCGCCGGCATAGCCCATGATCTTCTGGCCCTGCACCGGATCGCCGATGACGCCGGTGGTGAAATAGGGGGTGAAGATGAAGGTGGCGACCAGCAGCCAATAGGCGTGCTGACCCCAGTCGAACATGGCCCAGGCCCAGCGCCGCTGCCCCTGGCGGCGTTCGGAGAGGTCGGTCATGCAGCGGTCTCTGAAAGTTCTCTAAGGGCGGCTTCGGCCAACGACAGCTTGGCGAAGCTCCAGCCGTCGCGGGCGGCCTCGATCTCGCCGATCAGGTTCAGGGCGCGGTCGACCGCCGCACGCCGAGGTTTGGCCCAGGCGTCGATCAGCCCGGCGGTCGGGTGGGATTCGGCGCCGGCCTTGCCCATCACCGAGCGGGTCACGGCCACCTGTTCGGCGATCAGCGCAAGGATGACGCCGCGGATCGCCGTTCGTTCATAGGGGTCGGCCGGGGAGATTCGCACGGAGGCGTCGCGCAGGCGATCGAAGGCGAAGGCCTCGCCCACCTGATGGAACAGCCGGCCGGCGTCGGCGGGCGGCCAGGCGGCGACCCGGGCCAGATCGGCGATTTCCGGCGCCGCGGTCACCGCCCGCAGGGCCGCCACGCCGCTGGCGAGCGCCTCGGGAGCGCCGGCGTCGATGAAGGTCTGACGCCGGGCCTCCGCCGCCTGCCGCTCGAAGTTGGACAGAGGCGCCAGCCCTTCGGCGGTCAGGGCGTCCACCGCAGGCCGATAGGCGTCGATCAGCCCTTGCACGGTGGCGCCGCCGGCCCGCACCGACCGGGCGAGCCAGAAGGTCTGGGCGCGCAGGTTGAGGGCGATCTCCTGATAGAGTTGGATCTGGCAGCCCGCCTTGATCTTCAGGTCGAGGGCGGAGACGGCGCGCCAGGCTTCGTCCATGCGGAACATCTGCCGCGCCGCCTCGAAGGCGATGGCCAGGGTCGAGGCGTCGCAGCCGGCGGCGGCCATCAACCGGGCGGGGAAGGTCGGGCCGACGGTGTCGACAATGGTGTTGGCGACGACGGTGGCGATGATCTCGCGCCGCAGCCGGTGCTTCTGCATCTCGGCTTCGAAGGGCGCCAGAGCGGTGGGGAAATAGCCCTTCAGCGTCCGCTCGAAATAGGGGTCGTCCACGCCGGTCCCCGCCACCAGGGCCTGGGACAGCTCCAGCTTGCCGTAGGCGTGCAGGATCGCCAGTTCCGGCCGGGTCAGGCCGGTCTTGGTGATGCGCAATTCCGCGAAGGCGGCGGCGGAGGGCAGGCCCTCCACTTTGCGATTCAGGCGCCCTGCGGCTTCCAGCTCGAGAATGAAGCGGGCGTGGGCGTCGAGGTCCTCCACCGCGCTCGTCTGTTGCAGGCTGAGGGCCAGGGGCTGGGCGTAGTTGTGCGCGAGGACGTGCTCGGCGATCTCGTCGGTCATCACCGCCAGCAGCGGGTCCCGGTCCGCCGGCTTGAGCACGCCGCCGCGTTCGGCCTGACCCAGTAGGATCTTGATGTTGACCTCGTGGTCGGAGGTGTCGACCCCAGCGGAATTGTCGATCGCGTCGGTGTTGATCCGGCCGCCGCGTCTGGCGAAGGCGATCCGGCCCGCCTGGGTGAAGCCGAGATTGGCCCCCTCGCCCACCACCTTGCAGCGGAGCTCGTCGCCGTTGATGCGCACCGCGTCGTTGGCCTTGTCCCCGGCGTCGGGGTTGGTTTCCGTCGGGCCCTTCACATAGGTGCCGATGCCGCCGAGGTAGAGCAGCTCCACGTCGGCCCGCAGGATCGACTTGATCAGGTCTGCGATCGCCAGCCGATCTGAGCCCAGGCCCAGCAGCGCCTGCACTTCCGTCGACACGACCACTTCCTTGGCCGCCCGCGGGAAAACGCCGCCGCCCTTGGAGATCAGCGACTTGTCGTAATCGTCCCAGGACGACCGGGGCAGCTCGAACAGCCGCTTGCGCTCGGCCCAGGAGATCGCGGGGTCCGGATCGGGATCCAGGAAGACGTGGCGGTGGTCGAAGGCGGCCACCAGCCTGGTCGCCTTCGACAGCAGCATGCCGTTGCCGAACACGTCCCCGGACATGTCGCCGACGCCCACGCAGGTGAAGGGCTGGGTCTGGATATCCTTGCCCATCTCCCGGAAGTGGCGCTTCACCGACTCCCAGGCGCCGCGGGCGGTGATGCCCATGGCCTTGTGGTCGTAGCCGGCCGATCCGCCGGATGCGAACGCGTCGTCCAGCCAGAAGCCGTAATCCTTGGCCACGCCGTTGGCGATGTCGGAGAAGGTGGCGGTGCCTTTGTCGGCCGCGACCACCAGATAAGGGTCGTCCCCGTCATGCGCCACGACACCCGGCGGGGGGATGACCTTGCCCTCGGCGTCGAGGTTGTCGGTCAGGTCGAGCAGCCCGTGCAGATAGGTCTTGTAGGCCGCCACCCCTTCGGCGCGGATCACATCCGCCGGCGCCCCCTTGGGCAGGTGCTTGGGATAGAAGCCGCCCTTGGAGCCCACGGGCACGATCACGGCGTTCTTCACCTGCTGCGCCTTGACGAGGCCCAGCACCTCGGTGCGGTAGTCGTCGCGGCGATCGGACCAGCGCAGGCCCCCACGCGCCACCGGCCCGAAGCGCAGATGCACCCCCTCGACATTGGGAGCGAGCACGAAGATCTCCCGCTCCGGCTTGGGCGCGGGCAGATCGGCGAGGGTGCGAGACGCGATTTTGAAACTGATGTGGCGCTTGGGCCCGCCATCCTCGGCAGTTTGATAGAAGTTGGTGCGGGTCATGGCCTGCACCAACAGGGCCATGCGCCGGAGGCTCCGGTCGGCGTCGAGGCTCTCCACCGTCTGCAGAGCGGAGACGATCTCCTCGAACACGGCGTCCGCCTGGGCCTTGCGGGCCTCGGCGCCCATGGAGAGCGCCGGGTCGAACTTGGTGCGGAAGAGGTCGAGGATCAGCCGGCCGACCCCCGGATAGTCGCTCAAGGATTGTTCCTGCACCGCCTGGCTGGGGTCGAGCCCGCTCTGCTGGCGATAGCGGGCGACCGCGCGCACCAGCGCCGCCTCGCGCCACGAGACGCCGATGGCGAGCACCAGCCGGTTGAAGCCGTCGTTCTCGGATCGGCCGGTCCAGACGGCGGCGAAAGTCTGTTCGAAGGGCTCACGCACATCCTCGAAATCGAGCGCTTCGCCGCGCAGGTCTTCGAGGGCGAACTCATGCACCCACACGACGGAGGGCTTGCCATCCCGCAGGGCCCGCACCGGAAGGCCGATCTCCTCCAGGGCCTTCAGCCCCATGCTTTCCAGGATGGGCACGACGTCCGCGAGCGCGATGGCGGCGTCCGCGCGGTAGAGCTTGAAGCGGAACGCCCCCGACGCCTCGTGTGGCCGGCGATAGGCGCGCACCTGGATATGGTCCGAGCCCGGCGGCATGGCCTCGATGACCGCGAGATCTTCCAGCGCCTCGGCGGCGTCGTAGCGGTCGCGGTAGCCGGGGGGGAAGGCGGCGGCGTAGCGGGTCAGGATGTCCGACACGTCCTTGCGGCCTGCGGTGCGAAGGGCGGTCTCGAAGTTGTCGCCCCAGGTGCGCACGGCCTCGACAAGTTCGGCTTCCAGGGCGTCGAGATCGGGAGTGGGGTGATGACGCGGGGTGACCCCCAGGATGAAGTGGGCCCGCGCCAGCGGCACGTCGCCGATGCTGGGATAGACCGCCGACACCCGGCCGTTCCAGGCCCGCGCCAGAATCTCTCCCGCGCGCGCCACCACCTCGTCCGAATAGCGTTCGCGCGGGGTGTAGAACAGGACGGAGACGAAGCGGTCGAAGGGGTCGGTGCGGGCGAACAGCTTCACCCGCGGCCGATCCTGCAGGTGAAGGATGCCGAGGGCGGTGGCGGCCAGTTCGGCCTCGTCCACCTGGAACAGCTCGTCCCGGGGATAGCTTTCGACGATGTTCTGCAGCCGCTTGCGGGCGTGCTCGCTGTGCTCCTGCCCGGCCCGGGCGAGGACGCCGGCGGCCTTGCGGCGGATCAGGGGGATGTCCCGCACCGGCTCGTCATAGGCCTCGGCGGTGAACAGGCCGACGAACCGCACCTCGCCGGAGACGCTGCCGTCCGGCGCGTACCGCTTGATCCCGACATAGTCCATGTAGGCCCGGCGGTGGACGCGCGAGCGCTGGTTGGCCTTGGCCACCGTCAGGGGGGCGGCCTTTTCCAGATAGGATTTGAGCTGGGAGGTCAGCAGGGCCGGCTCGCTGGCCCGGCGCAGCACCGGGCGGCTGGGGTCACGCAACACGCCGAGGCCGGCCTCGGCGGTCATGCGCGGCTCCTCGGCGGCGTACTCGCCGCTGGCGTCGCGCGGATAGTCATAGGTGCGGGCGCCAAGGAACACGAACCGGTCGGCGGTGAGCCAGCGCAGGAAGGCGAGGTGCTCCTCCATGTGCAGCCGCTCGCTGGGCCGGGTGGGGGCGGCGTACAGTTCGGCGATGGTCCGCTGCATCAGGGCGGCCATGGAGGGGAAGTCCTCCACCGCGGCCCGCACGTCGGACATGGTGTCGGTAACCGACCGCACCAGCGCCGCCTCCCGGTCCTCGCCCACGGGAGCGAGGACGGCCAGGATCAACGACAGGACGGGGCCGTCCTCCCGCACCTGCGTCACGGGGTGGAACAGGGCCCGGGTTTCGGTGCGGCTGGCGGACAGCTCGCCGATGGTGCTGTCGAGCAGGAAGGGCGCGTCCTCCTGGATCACCGCCAGGAGGTCCAGCCCGAGGTGGCGGCCATCGGCGCCGCGGGCAGGGGAGAAGGCGATGGTGGCCGCCCCCCCCTTGCGGGTTTCCCCGAGGCGCCAGAGATCTGCGGCCAAACGGGCGAGATCCTCTGCCGAGAGGCCGGGCAGCTCGTCGCTGCGGTAGTCCTGGAATATCTGCTCGGCGAATCGCTGCCGCAGCTCCGCCGGCCCCCCGCCGCCCAAGGCGCGCGTCAACGCCTCCGCGAAAGCCTGGAGGCTCAACGGGTTGAGGATATTGCCATCCATAGGAAAACCGGCGGCTACGGCCCCTCGCCGGGGCCTTCGTGAGCGAGCCTAACGCGCTTTCGTGTCAGGTCGAGGGATGATGATCGAGACGGGTCAGCGCATGCTCGAGCAGCGCGCGCTCCTTGCCGATCCGATACAGCCTGTCCCAGGTGTAGAGGCCGGTGTCGTGCCCGTCGTCGAACACCACCCGCAGGGCGTACCGCCCCACCGCCTGCACATCGGCGACGCTCACCTGGGGCCGCGCCACCGCGACGGGCTCGAAACGGTCGAGGCCGTGGCCACGGGCCTCGGCGCTGGGGGTCATGGACCGCAGCAGGCGGGCGGGGATGACGAAACGCTCGCCGGTGTCGAAGCCGACCTCCACCTCGCGCGCGGCGCGGCGGACGCGGAACTCCACCAGCCAGGGCTGGGCCGGCGCGGTCATTCCGACCCCGGGGAAGGCAGGGCGGCGGCGGGGGCGTCGAGGTCGCGGGCCTCCTCCGGCAGCATGATCGGCACGCCGTCGCGGATCGGATAGGCGAGGTTGGCGGCCCGGCTCACCAGCTCCCCGCGCGCCTTGTCGTACTCAAGGGTGGTGTGGGTGAGGGGGCAGACCAACACCTCCAGCAGGCGTGGGTCCGGGGCGATGGGCTCGGCTTGGGTGTCGCTCAAGGGGCGGTTCTCACTGGATTTGAGGCGATGAATCGTCGTCGACGGCGGCGTCGATCTGCAACAGGGCGGTCAGGGCGGCGCGGCGTTCCTCCGGCGTCGCCGCCTCCAATAGCGCCTGCTTCTCCGCGGTCTCGAAGGGCAGGGCCATGGACAGGCTGCTGACCAGCGATTCCACCGGGGCGTCTTCGGCTGTGCGCCAGTCGATGTCGAGGCCGCGCCGCTCCAGATAGCTCTTCAGCGCGCTGAGCAGCTTGGAGCGGGCGCCGGGAGAGGCTTCGGGGCCGGGCTTCAGGTCGGCCTCGAAGGTGGCGAAGTCGGCGCGGATCTGGCGATAGGGCGTGTGGACCGGCAGCTCCGTGGTCACTCGGAAACGGCAGATGCCGGTAAGGGTGATCAGATAGCGGCCGTCGCCGGTTTCGGCATAGCTGGTGATGCGGCCGGCGCACCCGACCTCGGCCAGCACCGGGTGTGTGCGCTGGTCGCCGCTCTTGGTCTGCACCATGCCGATGATGCGGTCCCCCGCCATGACGTCGTCGATCATGTTGAGGTAGCGAGGCTCGAAGATATTGAGCGGCAGGGCCGCCCGGGGCAGCAGCAGCGCGCCGTCCAGCGGGAACACGGGGATCACCTGGGGGATATCGGCCGTGTGAAGGTAGATGCCGCCCATGGCCGAACCTCTAGGAAAACAGGAGGGAGGACAGGCGCCGGCGACCGGTCTTGGTGACGTCGGAGGTAGGGCCTGCGGCCTCGAACACGGTGAGAAGCTGCTTGCGCGCAGCGCCCTCGTTCCAGTCGAGTTCCTTTTCCAGGATGAGCATCAACTGGTCGACCGCGCCCTGGAAGTTCCCCTGTCCGGCGAGGGCCTTGGCGTACTCCAGCCGCGCCTCGTGATTGCCGGGATCGGCGGCGAGCTGGCGCTCCAGACCGGCCGTCTCGGCTGAACCTTCGGCGGACAGCGCCAACGCCGCCCGGACGCCGGACAGTTCTGCGTCGGTGGCGTCGGCAGGGGCCATGTCGGCCACCTCCTGCGCCCGCTCGGTGTCGCCGGAGTTCAGATAGCAGCGCGCCAGCCCGGCGATGGCCTTCACGTTCTCGGGGTCGAGCTGCAGGGCCTCGGCGAAGGCCTGGGCGGCGCCGCCGTTGTCACCCAGGGTGAGCGCCTCTGCCGCCTCGGCCAGCAGGGCGTCGACTTCGCTGGGGCCGGTCGCACCGATCAGCCGGCCGATGAAGGCCTTGATCTGGCTCTCGGGCAGGGCGCCCATGAAGCCATCCACCGGTTGGCCGTTCTTGAAGGCGAACACCGCCGGGATCGACTGCACGCGCAGCTGACCTGCGATCTGGGGATTCTCGTCGATGTTGATCTTGACCAGCCGGACGGCGCCCTTGGCGTCGTTGACCGCCCGCTCGATCACCGGGGTCAGCTGGCGGCAGGGGCCGCACCAGGGCGCCCAGAAGTCGACGATGACCGGCTGCGTCTTGGACGCCTCCACCACGTCGGTCATGAAGCTGGCGTCGGTCGCATTCTTGACCAGGTCGCCGACGGGCTTGGCCGCGCCTAGGGTTTCGTTGAGCATCGGGTCCCTCGTCCCTGGAAAATCGATCGCCGCTAACATGGTTCCTGCGGCGTCCCGTCGCAATCGCGGACGGCTCAAACCCGCTCAAGTCGTGCGAAATCGACAATCATCGGCGCGATCCCCAGCGCCGCCAGGAAGCGCAGGAAGTCGTCCCTGGCGATGGCGGTGGTGGCCGCGTTGGTCAGGGGATGGAAATTCACCGGATCGCTGGCGAGCAGGGCGGCGTCGAGCACCAGCCTGACGCGCCGGTCGCGGTCGTTGATCAGCGCAAAGCCGGTGACCGAGCCCGGAGTCACCCCAAGGGCGTCGTAGAGCCGCTCGGGCGAGCCGAACGAGAGCCGGGCCGAACCGATCACCGGGGGCAGGGACTTCAGGTCGATCCGTGTCTCCCCTAGGGCGCAGATCAGCCAGAGCTGGTCCTTGGCGTCCTTCAGGAACAGGTTCTTGGTGTGGCCGCCGGGCAGGGCCGCCTTGATCTCCAGCCCCTCCTCGACCCGGAACACCGGCGGGTGATCCAGGGTGCTGTGGGCGATCCCTTGCGCATCAAGGAAGGCGATGAGATCGGCGCGGGTCGCGGGGGAGTCTTGGGCCATGTGGCCTTCTAACGGCGCCGTGCGACGGCGAAAACCGGCGCCTGCGACGCTTTCCGGCGGCGACGTGCAAGGGTAAACCCCGAACCCCAAAGGAGATCGCCGATGATTCGCGCGCGCCGAGCCCGTATCGTCGCCACCCTCGGCCCCGCCAGCCGGACGCCCGAGCAGGTGTCGGCGCTCGCACGCGCCGGGGCGGACGTGTTCCGGCTCAACTTCAGCCATGGAACGCATGACGATCATGCGGCGACCTACAGCGCGATCCGTGCGGCGGAAGCCGAGCTTGGGCGGCCCATCGGGGTGCTCGCCGATCTGCAGGGGCCGAAGCACCGGATCGGCAAGTTCGTGGACGGCAAGATCGCCGTGCACGCCGGCCAGCGGCTGCGCCTCGACCTTGATCCGGCGCTGGGGGACGCGACGCGGGTGGCGCTGCCGCACCCGGAGCTGTTCGCGGCCATGCGCCCCGGCTCCACCCTGCTGGTGGACGACGGCCGGGTGAGGCTGGAGGTCGAAGCCTGCGGCAAGGATTTCGCCGACGTGCGGGTGATCGGCGGGGACCAGCTTTCCAACAACAAGGGCGTCAACCTGCCCGGCGCCATCATCCCCCTCGCCGCCCTGACCAAGAAGGATCGGGAGGATCTGTCCTTCGCCCTGAACCTGGGGGTGGACTGGGTGGCCCTGTCCTTCGTGCAGCGCCCCGCGGACATGGCCGAGCTGCGCCAGCTCGTCGGCGGCCGCGCCGCCTGCCTCGCCAAGATCGAGAAGCCCGCGGCGATGGAGGAACTCGACGCCATCCTCGACCTCTGCGACGGGGTGATGGTGGCCCGCGGCGATCTGGGGGTCGAACTGGCCCCCGAGGACGTGCCGGTGGCGCAGAAGATCATCCTGCGCGCCGCCCGCCAGCGCGGGGTGCCGGTGATCGTCGCCACCCAGATGCTGGAATCGATGACCTCGTCGCCGACGCCGACCCGGGCCGAAGCGACCGACGTCGCCAACGCCGTCTACGAGGGCGCGGACGCCATGATGCTGTCGGCGGAGACGGCGTCCGGCGCCTATCCGCTGGAGGCCCTCTGCATGATGGCCCGCATCATCGAGCGGGTGGAGCGCGATCCCCACTGGCCCAGCCTGATGGAGGCCGAGCACGGTTGGGAGGATGTGGACACCGACGCCCTGGTGGCCGCCGCCCGCCGGGCGGCCGACGCCGGCCGCACGGCCTGTTTCGCGACCTTCACCTCCACGGGGATGACCGCGCGGCGCCTGTCGCGGGAGCGGCCCTTGCAGCCTGTGATGGCCTTGACCCCGCACATCGCCACCGCCCGGCGCCTCGCCCTGGTGTGGGGGATCGAACCCCGGGTCTGCGACGACCCCCGCGGCCTCGACGACATGACCGAGCAGGCGGTGGCGTTCGCGGCTCGCCTGGGTCTCGCCAAGCCGAGCGAGCGGATCCTGATCCTCGCCGGCTCGCCCTTCGGGGTGGCGGGCTCGGCCAACATCCTACGCCTCGCCCACGCGCCCGCCGCGCCGCGCTGACGCGGGGCGGTCAGATCTCCACGATCTGATCCGGGAAGTCGTTGGTCTCGGTTCCCGTCGCCGGGAAGTGTCTGGCCAGCGCCCCGCCGCAAATCTCGATGGCGCGGACGAAGCCCTTCGACGGGTCGGCGCTCTTCATCCCCTCCGCCAAGGCTGCGGCGGCTAGTCGCCAGGGCTCTGGGCCCACCGCGTCGTGGATCAGCTTGTCGGCCATGATCTCCACCCGATGCTCCCCGAGGGCGGCGAAGATCAGCACGCCGGTGCGGTCGTCCGCAAAGGCGAGGCCGGTGGAGATGAAATGCGCCTGCGCCGCCCGGCGCACCCGCGCCGCCTTCAGCCATGAGGGCGTGAGGGCGAAGCGGAGCGGCCGCCACGCGGTGACAAGACCGACCACGGCGAACAGCGCCGCCTGGGCGATGGCGTAGGCGCCGAAGGCGATCCCGCCGCCCGCATGTCCGGCCTGCCAGCCGCCGGTGGCGAAGGCCGCGGGATCGAACCCGGCGAAGAGGGCGAGCGGGGGCGCCAGCAGGGCCGCCGCCGCCGCCAGGGCGAGGGGCGTCTCCAGATAGTCGGAGGTGGACGGGGCGAGGATGCAGAACACCTCGCCGCTGGTCCCGCGCTCGGCCGCTGCGATGGCGGCGGCGATCTCCGCGCGGTCCTGATCCGTCAGGTGTTGAGGCGCGGCCATCACCAGCGTCCCGAGGAGCCGCCGCCGCCGAAGGAGCCGCCCCCTCCGCCGAACCCGCCTCCACCTCCGCCGCCGCCCCAATCACCGCCGCCGCCGCGCCCGCCGCCCATGAAGATCAGCGGCAGGAGGGCGCCCAGGCCGCTCCGCCCGGGCCGGAACAGGGCGCCGAGGAGCCAGAGCACGAAGATGACGATGAAGATGATGGTTCCGATGTCCGGTCCCGACTGTTGAGTGGCCTGCGCCTTGGCGGCCTGCACCCGGCTTTCGGCCGCCGCGGGATCGAGCCCAAGCTGTTCGACGATGGCGTCGGCGCCGGCCTTGACCCCGCCCTCCATGTCGCCCGCACGGAAACGGGGCAGAATCTTGCCCTGGATGATGGCGCTGGAAAGGGCGTCGGTCAGCACGCCCTCCAGGCCGTAGCCCACCTCGATCCGCACCGCCCGCTCATTTGGCGCGACGATCAGCAAGGCGCCGTCGTTCAGGGCCTTGCTGCCGATGCCCCAGGCGCGGCCGAGCTGGTAGCCGTAGTCCTCGATCTCCAGCCCCTGCAGCGAGGGCAGGGTGACGACGACCAACTGGCGGCCGCTCTTCTGTTCCAGCGCCGCCAGTTCGTTGGTCAGCGTCTGCTCGGTCGCCGGGGACAACAGGTTGGCGTTGTCCACCACCCGCCCCGAGAGCGGCGGGAAGGTCGGCGCCGCCAGGGCCGGCGCGCAGAACAGCGCCAGCGCGACGGCGAACAGGGCCGCCAGCGATCTCATGGGGTGGTGGTGTTGCTGGTCGTCGTGTTGGTCGTCGTCGTGGTGGAGGCTGCGCCGCCGGGCGGGGCGATGTTGAAGTTGACCGTCGGGGCCGCCTGCGAACTCGCCGTCGCTTCGAACAGGGACATGGGCTTTTCGCCGCCGTAGAGGGTCTTGGCCCACAGCACGCCGGGGAAGGTGCGCAGGGTGGTGTTATAGACCCGTACGGACTCGTTGTAGTCGCGCCGGGCGACGGCGATGCGGTTCTCGGTCCCTTCGAGCTGCGATTGCAGGGCCAGGAAGTTGGCGTTGGACTTCAGGTCCGGATAGCGCTCGCTCACCGCCAGCAGGCGGCCGAGCACGCCGGAGAGCTGGTTCTGCGCCTGCTGGAAGCGCTCGAACGCGGCCGGATCGGTGATGGTGGAGGCGTCGATCTTCACCGACGTGGCCTTGGCGCGGGCCTCGGCCACTTCGGTCAGCACCGCGCGCTCCTGCTGGGCGTAGCCCTGCACCGTCTGCACAAGGTTGGGGATCAGGTCGGCGCGGCGCTGGTACTGCGTCTGCACGTCCGCCCATTTGGCCTTGGCCTGCTCCTGCTGGGTGGGGATGGTGTTGACCCCGCACCCGGCCAGAGCCGCCCCGAGTGCGGCGACCGCCGCGAGGCGAACCAAAAGGCTGCTCAACTTCATGACCGGGCGCTCCCTCTTTCCCCAAGATGTGGGGAGCGCGCAGCTTAGCAAAAGGGGCTCGGTCGTCACCTAAGCAAAGACACCAACCCTTCCCCCTCGATAGGGGAAGGGCAGGGTTGGGGGCGGCTTCGCCGCGGAGACGACGGATCAGACTGGGTCGAGCTGTCCGAACGAGCTTCGGATGGGGTCTCACCCCCATCCCCTGCCCCTTCCCCCTCGATGGGGGAAGGGCGGCTACGCCCGCGTATGCACGGCCTCTTCGGCGGCCAGCGGGGCCTCCAGCCGGCCGACCATCTCGACCGGGCAGACCTGCCAGAAGTGGTCGCGCACAAGGTCCCAGTCCCGCAGCAGATCGGCGGCGAAACGGGATTCGGTCTCGCGGGCATGTTCGGCGACGAGGCCGCGCAGCACGCCTTCCCAATGCGGGGACTGCAGCCGGTTCACCACCACGCTCTCCGGATTGACCACCGCCTGGAAGCGGTCGTGCAGGTCGAGCACGAAGGCCATGCCGCCGCTCATCCCGGCGCCGAAGTTCTGGCCGACAGGGCCGAGGATCACGGTCATGCCGCCGGTCATGTATTCGCAGCCGTTGGCGCCGCAGCCTTCGACGACCGTCGTGGCCCCGGAATTGCGCACCGCGAAGCGCTGGCCCGCCTGCCCCGCCGCGAACAGCTTGCCGCTGGTCGCGCCGTAGAGGCAGGTGTTGCCGATGATCATATTGGATTCCGACGCCGCCAGATGCGGCGAGGGCTTCACCACGATGGTCGCACCGGACAGGCCCTTGCCGACATAGTCGTTGGACTCGCCGGTCAGCTCGATCCGCAGGCCCTGGACGGCGAAGGCGCCCAGGCTCTGCCCCGCCGAGCCCTTGAGCTGGACGGTCAGGTGGCCGGCCGGCAGGCCGGTCATGCCGTAGCGGCGGACGATGCGGCTGGAGATGCGCGCCCCGATGGCCCGGGCGGTGTTCTGCACCGTATAGGTGAGCTGCATCTTCTCGCCGCGCGCCAGCAGGGGCTCGGCGTCCCGCTCGATGTCGGCGTCCAGGGTCGGCGGCACTTCGTTGCGGCCGACCACGGTGTTGTAGGACGGGTGCCCGCCCGCGTCGGCGCGGACCAGCAGCGGGTTGAGGTCGAGGTCGTCGAGGTGCTCGCCCCCACGGGAGACCTGCGACAAGAGGTCGACCCGGCCGACGATCTCCCTCAGCGACGAGAAGCCGAGCTGGCTCAGGATCTCGCGCACTTCCTCGGCGATGAAGCTGAAGAGGTTGATCACCTTCTCCGGCGTGCCGGTGAACTTGGCGCGCAGGCGCTCGTCCTGCACGCACACGCCGACAGGGCAGGTGTTGGACTGGCACTGGCGCACCATGATGCAGCCCATGGCGATCAGCGAGGCCGTGCCGATGCCGAACTCTTCGGCGCCCAGCATGGCGGCGATGACGATGTCCCGCCCCGTGCGCATGCCGCCGTCCGCCCGAAGGGTGACGGTGTGGCGCAGGTTGTTCAGGGTCAGCACCTGATGGGCTTCGGACAGGCCCATCTCGAAGGGACCGCCCGCGTATTTGATCGAGCTTTGCGGCGAGGCGCCGGTGCCGCCCACGTGGCCGGAGATCAGGATCACGTCGGCCTTGGCCTTGGCGACCCCGGCGGCGATGGCGCCGATCCCGGTCATCGACACCAGCTTCACGCACACCCGGGCGTCCGGGTTGATCTGCTTCAGGTCGTAGATGAGCTGGGCCAGATCCTCGATCGAATAGATGTCGTGGTGCGGCGGCGGGGAGATCAGCATCACCCCCGGCGTCGCGTGGCGCAGTTTTGCAATCAGCTCCGTGACTTTGAAGCCCGGAAGCTGGCCGCCCTCGCCAGGCTTGGCGCCCTGCGCGACCTTGATCTCAAGCTCGACGCACTTGTTGAGGTATTCGGCGGTGACGCCGAAGCGGCCCGAGGCCACCTGCTTGACCGCCGAGTTGGGGTTGTCGCCGTTGGGGAGGGGGGTGTAGCGCGCCCGATCCTCGCCGCCTTCACCAGAGACCGAACGGGCGCCGATGCGGTTCATGGCGATGTTGAGGGTGCCGTGGGCCTCCGGGCTCAGCGCACCTAGGGACATGCCCGGAGTGACGAAGCGCTTGCGGATGGCGTTGACGCTCTCGACCCCGTTGATGTCGATCGCCGGCCGGTCGGCGCGCCAATCGAGCAGATCGCGCAGATTGATCGGCGGCAGCGAGCGCATCGCCGTCGAGAACTGCTTGTAGACGTCGTAGGCGCCGGTATCGCACGCGGTCTGCAGCGTGTGGATCATCTTGGCTTCGAAGGCGTGCGCCTCGCCCGAGCGGCGGGCCTTGTAGATGCCGCCGACGGGAAGGGACACCGCTGAGGCGTCCCAGGCGCGGGCGTGGATCTCCACCGTCTTGCTCTCGATACCGGCGAGGCCGATCCCCGAAATGCGCGAGGGCATGCCAGGGAAGAACTCGGCGACGAGGGCGCGGGACAGGCCCACAGCCTCGAAGTTGTAGCCCCCCCGATACGAGGAGATCACCGAGATCCCCATCTTGGAGATGATCTTCAGGAGGCCGCCGGCGATGGCGCCTTTGTAGTTCAGGCAGACGTCCTTCAGTGTCAGGTCGCCGCAAAGGCCGCGCTCCAGGCGGTCCTGGATGCTTTCCTGGGCGAGGTAGGCGTTCACCGCCGTGGCGCCGACGCCGACCAGCACCGCGAAGGCGTGGGTGTCGACGCACTCCGCCGAACGCACCACCAGGGAGACGTAGGAGCGCAGGCCACGGGAGACGAGGTGGCTCTGCACCCCGCCTGTGGCCAGCACCATCGGCATGGCGACCCGGTCGGGGCCGGAGGCCTCGTCGGTCAGCACGATCTGGCCGCAGCCGCGCAGGGCCGCCTCTTCCGCTTCCGAACGGATGCGGTCGAGGTGGATGCGCAGGGTCTCCCCCGGACGGGTCCCCGGGGCCGGCGGCGGCATGGTGCAATCGATGACGCAGACGTTCTTCTCGCCCACGAATTCGATCATCCGCAGATACATGCCGGTGGTCAGCACCGGGCTCGGCAGGACGTAGACGTCGGTCTGGGCCTCTTCCTGCGCCAGGATGTTGCCGAGGTTCTTGAACCTGGTCTTCAGACTCATCACCCCGGTTTCCCGCAGCGGGTCGATCGGCGGGTTGGTGACCTGGCTGAAGTTCTGCCGGAAGAAGTGCGACAGGGGCCGGTAGCGCTCGGACAGCACCGCCAGCGGCGTGTCGTCGCCCATGGAGCCGACGGCTTCCTTGGCTTCCTCGGCCATGGGCGCGAGGATCATCTCCAGGTCTTCAAGGCTCATGCCCGCGGCGACCTGACGGCGCATCAGCTCTTCACGGCCGTAGCGGCGGGGCTCGGGGCCGGGGCCGATCTTCTCTTCAAGCTCGACCATGTTGCCGAGCCAGTCGGTGTAGGGATGGGCTTGGGCCAGCCGGTCGATGATCTCGTCTTCGCCGTAGAGGCGGCCTTCGGCGAGGTCGACGGCGATCATCCGGCCGGGGGTGATGTCGCCCTTGGTGGTGATGCGGCTCTCGGCGACGCCGGTCATGCCGGCTTCGGAGCCCATGATCAGCAGGCCGTCGTCGGTGTAGGAGACGCGCAGGGGGCGCAGGCCGTTGCGGTCCTTGCCGGCCACCACCCAGCGGCCATCGGTGGCGCAGACGGCCGCTGGGCCGTCCCACGGCTCCATCACCGCGTTGCAATAGGCGTAGAGCGCCTGGTGCGACGGCTTCATGGTGGCGTTGGGCGCCTCTGGGATCAGCACCGTCTTGGCCATGGGCGCGGAACGGCCGGCGCGGACCAGCACCTCGAAAGTGTTGTCGAGGGCGGCGCTATCGGACACCCCCGGCTGGATCACTGGCTTCACGTCGTCGCCATGCTCGCCGAAGGCCTGGGCGGCCATGCGGATCTCATGGCTCTTCATCCAGTTGACGTTGCCCTTCAGCGTGTTGATCTCGCCGTTGTGGGCCAGCATGCGGAACGGCTGGGCCAGCCGCCATTCCGGGAAGGTGTTGGTGGAGTAGCGCTGGTGGAAGATCGCCACCGAGGAGGCGAAGCGTTCGTCCTTGAGGTCGGGATAGAACTCGTCGATGTGCTCGGCGAGGAACATGCCCTTGTAGATGATCGAGGTCGCCGACAGGGAGCAGATGTAGAAGGCCGGCAGGTTGGCGGCCGAGACCCGCTTCTCGATCCGCTTGCGGCACAGGAACAGCGCCCGCTCGAGATCCTCGCCGGAGACGCCGGGCGGGACGGCCAGGATGATCTGCTCGATCTCAGGGCGGGTGGCGATGGCCTTCTCGCCGATGACGCGCACGTCCACCGGCACCTGGCGCCAGCCATAGATGTAGAAGCCGAACCGCAGCACTTCGCTCTCGACGATGGTGCGGCAGGCCTCCTGGGCGGCGAGGTCGGTGCGAGGCAGGAAGATCTGACCGACGGCGATCGGGCCGCCGCGCAGCTTGTGCCCGATACGCTCCACCTGATCGGCGAAGAAGTCCTGAGGAACGGACAGCAGAACGCCGGCGCCGTCGCCGGTCTTGCCGTCGGCGTCGACCGCGCCCCGGTGCCAAACCGCCTTCAGCGCGCGGATCGCGAGGCTCACCACCTCGCGGCGCGGCTTGCCGTCGATGGCGCAGACCAGGCCCACGCCGCAGTTGTCCCGCTCGGAGGCGGGATCGTAGGCGTTGGCCTCGATCAGCCGCTCGCGGTTCTCGAGGTAGCGGGCGATTTCGTTCGCGCCGTCGGCCATGGCTCGGCCCTTCCCTAGCAAGATGTCGTTTGACAGAGGTCGGTGTTACTCGGCCGCGACGGCGGTCGCCGCCCTGGCCTTGAGGTAGTTCTGGATGGCCGCGGCGGCGTCGAGGCCGTCGCGCACCGCCCACACCACCAGCGAGGCGCCGCGGACGATGTCGCCGGCGGCGAACACGCCGTCGAGGTTGGTCATCAGGGTCTTCAGGTCCGCCCGGATGGTGCCCCAGCGGGAGACCTTCAGCTCCGAGGCGCCGAACAGGCTGGGCAGATCCTCAGGATCGAAGCCGAGCGCCTTGATGACGAGCTGCGCCGGCAACTCGAAGTCGGCGCCGGCGACTTCCTCAGGCGCCTGACGTCCAGTGGAGTCCGGCGGGCCGAGGCGCATGCGGGCGGCCCGCACGCCGGTCACGCCGTCGGCGTCGCCAAGCAGCGAACGGGGGGCGGCCAGCCATTCGAACACCACGCCCTCTTCCTCGGCGTTGGAGACCTCGCGCATCGAGCCCGGCATGTTGGTCCGGTCGCGGCGATAGAGGCAGGTGACCGACTTGGCGTTCTGGCGGATGGCGGTGCGGACGCAGTCCATGGCGGTGTCGCCGCCGCCGATGACCACAACGTCCTTGCCTTCGGCGTTCAGACGGCCGCTGTCGTAGTCGGCCACGGCGTCGCCGAAGCCGATCTTGTTGGAAGCGGTCAGATACTCCAGCGCCGGGGCCACGCCGCTCGAGCCGGCGCCGGGGGCGGACAGCTCACGCGCCTTGTAGACGCCGGTGGCGATCAGCACGGCGTCGTGCCGCTCGCGCAGTTCGGCCAGAGTGGCGTCGCGGCCGACCTCGAAATTGGTCTCGAACTTCACCCCCCCTTCGGCCAGGCGGTCGATGCGCCGCATCACCACGTCCTTCTCCAGCTTGAAGCCGGGGATGCCGTAGGTCAGCAGGCCGCCCGCGCGGTCGTAGCGGTCGTAGACGGTGACCTGATAGCCCGCGCTGCGCAGCACGTCGGCGGCGGAAATGCCTGCCGGACCGGCGCCGATGACGCCAACGGACTGGGAACGCTCATGCCTTGGGCGGATGGGCTTCACCCAGCCCTGCTCCCAGGCCTTGTCGTTGATGTAGCGCTCCACCGACCCGATGGTCACCGTGCCCCAGCCGGACTGCTCGATCACGCAGGAGCCTTCGCACAGCCGGTCCTGCGGGCAGATGCGGCCGCAGATCTCGGGCAGGGTCGAAGTGGCGGAGGACAGCTCGTAGGCCTCCTCCAGCCGGCCTTCCGCGGTCATCCGCAGCCAGTCGGGGATGTTGTTATGAAGCGGGCAGTGGGTTTGGCAGAAGGGCACGCCGCATTGCGAACAACGCGACGCCTGCTCCTTGGCCTTGGCGTCGATGAAGTCGGCGTAGACTTCGTGGAAGTCGCCGCGGCGCTCTTCGGCGTCCCGCTTCTGGGGCGTCGAACGACCGACAGTAACGAATTTGAGCATGCGCTCGGCCATGGGCGAGCCTTCCCCCGCGGACATCTAAGGGGGACGGATATAATCCACAGCCTGCCCTGCGAAAATGGCATGGTCCACTAATTTGACAATATTCAGTATCGGAGCCGCGCCGCGGGGCGCCTGGGGCGTCGCTGCGCCTGATAAAAGGTCAAATTGATAGACTAACTCCTTTTTAACCACATGGGCGGCGTCTGGAGCCCTTCGTGGGAGGCTTCGATGGATTGGGTCTATGCGGTGATCCTGGGGCTGGTCGAAGGCGCGACGGAGTTCATTCCCGTCTCGTCCACAGGCCACCTTCTGCTCGCCAAGCAGCTGATGGGGCTCGGTCCTTCGTGGGACACCTTCATCGTCCTGATACAGCTCGGCGCCATCCTGGCCGTGGCGGCGCTCTATTCGGCGCGGTTCTGGGCCATCTTCCTGCGGCTGCCGCACGATCCCGCCGCCCGGCGCTTCGTGCTCAGCGTGCTGGTGGCCTTCATCCCGGCGGCGGTCGCCGGGGCGGGGCTGCACGATTTCATCAAGAGCGTGCTGTTCGAGAGCCCCCGCGTGATCTGCATCTCATTGGTGGTGGGGGGCGTCGCGCTGCTCGGGCTGGACCGCCTCGGCCGCGCTGGACGCTGGCGAGACGCCTTCAACCTGCCGCTGAAGACTTCGTTCGGCATCGGGGTGATGCAATGCCTGGCGATGATTCCGGGGGTGTCGCGCTCTGGCGCCACCATCGCCGGGGGTCTGTTGCTCGGCTGCGACAAGCGAACCGCCGCCGAGTTCTCCTTCTTCCTCGCCATTCCCACGATGGCGGGCGCCTTCGCCTATGACCTCTACAAGAGCGGGGCGCACTTCTCCGCGCACGAAGCCCAGCTGATCGGCGTCGGCTTCGTGGTCAGCTTCATCTCGGGACTGCTGGTGGTGAAGCTGTTCATCGACCTTGTAGGCCGAATCGGCTTCGCCCCGTTCGCCTGGTGGCGGATTGCGGTGGGCCTGATCGGCCTCGCCGTCCTGCAGTTCGGCGGCTGAGCCGCCGCCTCAGGCGTTCGCCGCTTCCGGCTGGGCGAACTGGCCGCCCTTCCTGAAGCGCCACAGGTAGGTGGAGATCACGCCCTCCACCGCCGTCGGCGTGACGCCGAGGTCCCCGAGGCCCAGCGCGCCCGGGCTCACCACATTGTCCGACTTTAGCAACAGCACTTGGTCGCTGGTCAGCGGCGGGGGGAAGGGTGTCATGGCGACGAGATCGCCGGCGGCGCCGATGGCGGCCGCGACGGGGAAGGGCAGGGGAGCCAGGAACCGGCGATGGCCGGTCTCCTTGAGGATCATCTCCAGGATCGTCTTGAAGTCATAGACCCCAGGCCCGCCGAGCTCGAAGGTCTTGCCGCGGGCCGCCACGTCGTCGAGGGCGCTCGCCACCGCCGCGCCCACGTCGCCGGCGTAGACCGGCTGGAAGCGGGTCTTGCCGCCGCCGATCAGCGGCAGAGCGGGGGACATGGCGGCCATTGCGGCGAAGCGGTTGAAGAAATCGTCCTCCGGCCCGAACACCACCGACGGGCGCAGAATCACCGCGCCGGGCACGGCCTCGCGCACGGCCGATTCGCCCATCGCCTTGGTCCGGGCGTACTTGGCGGGAGAATTCTCGTCGGCGCCCAGGGCCGAGATGTGCACGAACTGGGTGATTCCCCGCGCCGCGGCCGCCTTGGCGACCGTGCCGGCGGCCATGGCGTGCAGGCTCTGGAACCGTTGGGGGCCGCTCTCATAAAGGGCGCCCACCAGATTGACGCAGGCTTCGGCGCCTTCGAGGGCGCGCTCCACCGAGGCCGGCATGCGCACATTGGCCTGGGCGAGCTCGATCTGCCCAACCGCCCCCATCACCGTCAGTTCCGGGTTGCGGAAGGGGCGGCGCGTGGCCACCCGCACCCGCCAGCCTTTGGCCGCGAGGGCGCGCACCACATAACGGCCGATGAAGCCGGAGCCGCCGAACACGGTCACAAGGCCCTGCATCGCGAGTCTCTCCGAAGGATGCGAACAGCTGAGGGCCGTCCGATAAACGATGCACACAATAGGTGCAACGACATGCGAGCGGGGCCATTGACCCGGACGGGGCGGCGCCATAAACGTCCGCGCTCGCCGGTCCGACGGATCTGGCCCAGGTGGCGGAATTGGTAGACGCGCTGGCTTCAGGTGCCAGTGGCTTAACGGCCGTGGAGGTTCGAGTCCTCTCCTGGGCACCAGCCTTCCTCGAAGGAGGCGGTTACGATCATGGTGGCGATTGCGGCATGACAATCCATGTCCACAGAGGCGACCTGCCCGAAGGCCTGAGCTTCGGGGCTTCGGTCGCTGTTGATTCGGAAACGATGGGGCTTCGGCTCCGTCGTGATCCACTGTGTGTCGTTCAGCTTTCCGCAGGGGACGGCGACGCCCATTTGGTGCAGCTCGATCGCAGCACCTACGACGCCCCGAACCTGAAGCGGCTGCTCACCGATCCGAAGGTGCTGAAGCTGTTTCACTTCGGGCGCTTCGATATCGCCATGTTCGCTCTGCATCTTGGGGTGATGACCACCCCCGTCTACTGCACCAAGATCGCCTCCAAGCTGGCGCGCACCTATACTGACCGCCACGGCCTGAAGGACGTTTCGCGCGAACTGCTGGGGCTGGAGCTGTCCAAACAGCAGCAGAGTTCCGACTGGGGTGCGCGCGAGCTGAGCCAGGAGCAGCAGGCCTATGCGGCGGCCGACGTGCTGCACTTGCATCAACTCAAGGCAAAACTCGACGCCATGCTGGTCCGCGAGGGCCGGATGGGCCTAGCCCAGGCCTCGTTCGACTTCCTGCCGCATCGGGCGGCGCTCGATCTTGCCGGCTGGGAAGATGTCGACATCTTCGCCCACAGTTGAGCCGGCTGCGCCGGTGACCCACAGCGACGTCGCCGCGCCAGAGGCCGCGCAACTGGCCGAGCGCCGCGCGGAACAGATGGCGCGTTGGCAGACCCGTTCGCGCCGGGTGCAGTTCTTTCGCAAGGCGCTGCCGATCCTGATCGGGGTGGTGGTGCTGGGCCTTGCCGGTTGGATCCTCGTCCGCGCCCTGCTCGGCGCCATCGGCGACAAGGGCGGCGAGGCGATCCACATGCTCAATCCCCGCTACTACGGCCGTGACGAAAGCGGGCGCGCGTTCGTGGTGGCCGCCAAGGAAGCGGTGCGGGACGGCAAGGATATCAAGCAGGTGAGCCTGATCGCCCCCGGCTTCGCCATGCAGACCGGCGAGCCGGGCGGGCCCATGCAGTTGCAGGCCGCCAACGGCGTCTACCGCGAGCAGGAACAGATTCTCACCCTCGGCGGCGGGGTGAAGATGAAGGATGGGCGGGGCTATAACCTCGACACGCCCGACGCGCGCATCGATCCTCGGGCGGGCACGGTGACGGGCGATTCGGGTGTCGCCGGCCACGGGCCTCTTGGCCGGATCGCCGCTTCGTCATATGCGGTCTATGATCGGGGCGCACGGGTGGTGTTCAAGGGCAAAGTGCAGGCGCACATCGAGCCGCGCCGTTAGGGGATCTTAGGTGAAGCTTGCGAAAGGCCAGCGAATGAGACGCATGGCGACCCTGGTTGCGGGCTTGGCGCTCCTCGGCGGCGTGGGCCTGAGCATGGCCGCGCATGCGCAGGGCCGCAGCGGACCCCTGTCGGGCAACGGCGGACCGGTGGACATCTCCGCCGATGAGCTCGAGGTGGTCAACGCCGAGCATCGCGCCATCTGGAAGGGCAATGTGGAGGCCAAGCAGGGCGAGAGCCGCATGCGCACGCCGCTTCTCAATGTCTTCTTCGGCGAGAAGGAAGGCGCCGCCGCTTCCGCTCCCGCCGGCGGCGTCGCCGGCCAGAACTGGGGCGCCATCGAGCGGATGGAAGCCGAGGGGCCGGTCTACTATGTCACTCCGACCCAGCAGGCGCGGGGCGATCACGGCACCTATATAGCGGCGACGGACACCATCACCTTGACCGGCAATGTGGTGGTCGCGCAGGACAAGAATGTGCTCCAGGGCGAAAAGCTGGTGATCGAGACCAAGACCGGACGCTCGACCATGGTGTCGACGGCCAAGGGGCGCAACGCCAGCGGACGGGTCCGCGGCGTCTTCTATCCGAACTCCTCCAATGCGGCGGGCGGCCAAGCCGCGGGCGGTCAGGGCGCGAGCGCCCCCGCCCCCGCCAAGCGGCCCTGACGCATGGCCGTATCGGCGGAAGCGCCTGAAACTGCGGCGGTGGGCGACGGTCTTTTCGTCGACCGGATCGGCAAGTCCTTCCGCGGCCGCGCGGTGGTCAAGGGCATCAGCCTGCGCCTGCGACGCGGCGAGGTCGTAGGCCTCCTCGGGCCCAACGGCGCCGGCAAGACCACCACCTTCTACATGATCACCGGCCTGGTGGCGGCCGACTACGGCCGGATCGTGCTGGATGGCCAGGACATCACCGCCCAGCCCATGTACCAGCGGGCCCGCATGGGCATCGGTTATCTGCCGCAGGAAACCTCCATCTTCCGCGGCATGACGGTGGCCGAGAACATCATGGCCGTAGTCGAACTGCATGAGCCCGACGACGCCAAGGCCAAGAAGGTGGTCGATCGGCTGCTCGAAGAGCTGCACATCACACGCCTTAAGGATTCGCCGGCGACGGCCCTGTCCGGCGGTGAGCGCCGCCGCGCGGAGATCGCCCGGGCGCTGGCTTCCGAGCCGGCCTTCATGCTGCTGGACGAACCCTTCGCCGGGATCGATCCCCTCGCCATCGCCGACATCCGTGAGGTCATCACCTACCTCAAGGGCCAGGGGATCGGCGTTCTGATCACCGACCACAACGTGCGCGAGACCCTGGACATCACGGACCGGGCCTCGATCATCCACTCGGGCGAGGTGCTGTTCGAGGGATCGCCGGAAGAGGTTCTGGCTGATCCAGAGGTGCGGCGCGTGTATCTCGGCGACCGCTACGCGCAATAGGCGCAAAGCCCGCGCCCCATTAATCAATCGGTGGTGGATACCGCGTACCGTCCTCTGCAAGGTTCAGGCCAGAGGGGCGACCGGTGGCGCTTGGTGCACGTCTAGAGCTGAGGCAGGGGCAGGGGCTCGTCATCACCCCGCAGCTCCAGCAGGCTATCAAGCTGCTGCAGCTCTCCAACATCGAGCTCGAGGCCTTCGTCGAGGCCGAGATGGAGAAGAACCCGCTTCTCGGCCGTGAGGACCGCGAGCCGGAAGCTGAAGCCGAGCGGTCGGGCGATTCCGAAAGCGCCGACACCAATCCCGCCGAGGATATCGGCGACCTCGACGTCCGCCACGACGACCTCTACGCCGACGCCTCCCCCGGCGACCGCGCCACCGGCGATGCCGGCGATGCGGCCCAGGCGGCCCAGGCCGGCGACGGCGGCGGCGCCGTGGACTGGTCCCGCGCCGGCAAGACCGGCGGCTCCTTCGACACCGACGGCGAGGGGCTGGAAGGCGTCCTCTCCCGCGAGAAGACTCTGGCCGAGCACCTTGAAGATCAACTCGCCATGGCGGGCCTGACCGGCGCGGAGCGCGCCGTCGGCCAGGCCCTGATCGCGGCGGTGGACGAGGGCGGCTATCTGCGCACCGACATGGCCGAAACGGCCGAGCGGCTCGGCTGCGCCGTCGAGCTGGTCGAACGCGTTCTGACCGTGCTGCAGGGGTTCGAGCCCACCGGGGTCTGCGCCCGCGACGTGCGCGAATGCCTGATGCTGCAGCTTAAGGAGCGCGACCGCTACGATCCGGCCATGTCCGCCCTGTTGGACAATCTGGAGATGCTGGCCCGCCGCGACATGGCTGGGCTGCGCAAGGCCTGCCAGGTGGACGACGAGGACCTGCGCGACATGATCGCGGAGCTGAAGGGGCTGACCCCTCGCCCCGGCGCGGCTTTCGGCGGCGAGCCTGCCGCTCCGGTGATTCCCGACGTCTTCGTACGCGAGGACGCCTATGGCATGTGGCGGGTGGAGCTCAACACCGACACCCTGCCGCGTCTGCTGGTCGATCAGCGCTATCACGCGGTGGTGTCCAAGGGAGCCCGCACCGATTCGGAGAAGACCTTCGTCGCCGACTGCTACGCCCAGGCGAGTTGGCTGGTGAAGAGCCTGGATCAGCGGGCCAAGACCATTCTGAAGGTCGCGAGCGAGATCGTGCGCCAGCAGGACGCCTTCCTGGTGTTCGGGGTCGAGCACCTGCGGCCGCTGAACCTGAAGAATGTGGCCGACGCCATCAGCATGCACGAATCCACCGTCAGCCGGGTGACGTCGAACAAATACATCGCCACCCCGCGCGGCGTGTTCGAGATGAAGTTCTTCTTCACCGCCTCCATCGCCTCTTCCGACGGGGGCGAGGCCTATTCGGCCGAGGCCGTGCGGCACAAGATCCGCACCCTGATCGACGCCGAACGGGCGGGTCGCGAGGGCGTGCTCTCCGACGACCGCATCGTCGAGATCCTTAAGGAGGCCGGCGTCGACATCGCCCGCCGAACCGTCGCCAAATATCGTGAAGCTATGCGCATCCCCTCGTCCGTCGAGCGCCGGCGGATGATGAAGGAAGCCTGTTAGCGCCCCGCTTTTTAAAGTGCGCCTGGGCCGGCGGCCGTGGCGACGGCCGGCGCCGCCGCGCTGCGAAGCGGATTGCCGAAGCCGTAGACTTCGAGATCGCCGCGGATGGTCCGGCGCACGTCCTCCCGCTCCAGGATGCGGTCCACCAGCACCGCCGTGTTGGCGTAGTCGTCGCTATAGGCCGGGATCACCGGATCGGTCCGGTTGATCTCTCCCCGCTGCAGCGCCACCGCCACCGCCACCCCGTCGCGAAGATAGAACAACGGGCTGCCGGACGTGCCGCCGCGGTTGGCGCAGTCGTTCAGCGCCTTCTCGTCCAGGCTGACGGCGTGGATACGGCAACCGTACTGGATGAAGCGGCTCTTGAGGTCGTCGGCGTAGCCGGCGGTGGTCAGGTTACGCAGGAAGAGCTCCGGTTCGGCCTGCCGCTCCAGCTCGAACCAGCCGGTGTCCTGGCGCCCGCCCAGGCACTGGTCGAGCTGCAGCAGGGCCCAGTCGTCCCGGCCGGAGGTTTCGAGGCCGCCCCAGGCGATGGGTGTGGCGCCGCTGGTCAGCATCGCTCCGTCGCGACTCCAGACAGTCACCGTCACGGACGGCGGGGGAAAGGCCACCGCCGGGGCCGCGCCGAACACCCCGTGGTAGTTGGTCAGGAACAGGCAGGGGGAGACCATGAAGCCGCTGCCGGTGGTCATGGCCTGGCGGTCGCCGCGATAGGGCACAGGCGACTGGGTCTTCACCATGCCCACAGGCGCGTACACCTCGCCTGTCCCGTGAACCCCCGCCAGCCGGGGATCCGCGCCGTTGGCGGCGAAGACGTTGGTCCTGATCAGCAGCCCGTCGGAGGGCGCCGCCGCCGCCGGGCCGGCGAGCGCGGCGGCGATCAACGCGGCGAAGCCGATGACCAGACGTTGCACGCCCTTGCCTTCCGTTTCCTCGCCGCCCGGCGCTGGCGCCCTCGGCGTTCCGAACCTAAGTCTGCACCCATGTCCAAGACCGCCGCGCCGTCCGCCGAAGACAACGACGACGTCGCCCTGTCCGAGTTGCTGAGCCAACTGTGCCATGGGTCCGGACCGCTCACCATCGGCGAAATGGTCGATCTTTTCGGGGAGCGCGCGTTCGGGGCCCTGCTGTTCGCCTTCTCGGTGCCGAACCTCCTTCCCTTGCCGCCGGGCAGTTCGACCGTCCTGGGCGCGCCCCTGTTGCTGATCGCGCCGCAGCTCATGTTCGGGGTGCCGGCGCCCTGGCTACCCAAGTCGCTCAATCGCCGCACCATAGACCGAGGGGCCCTGGCCAAGGGGTTTGCAAAGCTGATTCCTGGGCTCCGGAGGATCGAGAGGGTCAGCCAGCCCCGCCTGGATTTCGTGTTCGGGCCCCTCGGCGACCGTCTCATTGGCTTTGTCTGCACCCTGCTTGCGGCCGTCCTGATCCTGCCGATTCCCCTCGGCAATATGGTTCCCGCGGTGGCGATCGCGGCGCTTTCCTTCGGTCTGGTGCAACGGGATGGTGCGGTGGTCCTGCTGGGCTACCTCGCGGCGCTCACAAGCGCGGCGATTCTCGTCCTCAGCATTGGGGCGACGGTAACCGCCTTCCGTCATCTTCTGCAGGGTATAGGATTGATCTGAACCCGCCCCGGAAGGGCGCGTTCCACGGTAGTAGTATCCACTTAACCGTAAGAGGGCTGACGCTATGGTCACCAATAATCCCTCCGCTCAAACTTCCATGAACGTTCAGGTTTCCGGGCGGCACATCGCCGTCGGCGACGCGCTCCGATCGAGGATCGAAGAGGAGCTGATCGCCGCCATAGGGAAATATTTCGAGCGGAATGGGGGCAGTGCGGAGGTGGTGGTCAGCAAGGACGCGTACAATTTCTGCGTCGACATCGTGACCACCCTCGTTTCCGGCCATCGGCTCATCGTGAGCGGCATGGGCGGCGACGCCCACGCCGCCTTCGACGCGGCGCTCACCAAGATCGAGGCGCGGGTGCGCCGCTATAAGCGCCGCCTGACCAACCACCACGCCAACACCGCTCCGCGCAACGCCGCCGAAAGCGCCCCCTATGTGGTGCTCCGCGCCCCGGGGGAGGACGAGGACGAATCCGACGTTTGGGAAGATGGGCAAGCCCATGGCGCCCCTGCCGCGATGATCATCGCCGAGACCCAGGCGCCGGTGAAAACCATGACCGTCTCCATGGCCGTCATGGATTTGGACTTGACGGAAGCCCCCGCCTTGGTGTTCCGCAACGCCGCGCACGGGGGACTGTCGGTGGTGTACCGGCGGACGGACGGCAACATCGGCTGGGTCGATCCCGAGCGTACGCGCGCCCCCGCGCCTGCAGCCGCGGAGTGATCCGAACGCCCCGGGGGGCGTGCGGCGGCGGTCAAGGCGGAGCGACGGCGAAATGAACATCGGCGACTGGCTTGACCGCAGCGCGATCGCGCCCCGGCTCAGCGCAGCGGGGAAACGCCAGGCGCTGGCCCTGGTGGCCGACCTCGCCGTTCGCAGCTTCGGCGCGGAAACCGGCGACGTCGACGTCGTGCTGGACGCGTTGATCGACCGGGAGGCGGAAGGCTCGACGGGCGTGGGGCACGGGGTGGCCGTGCCCCACGCCCGGCTTCCCACCCTGACCCGCATGCGCGGCGTGTTCGTGCGCCTGGAGACGCCCATCGACTTCGATTCGGTGGACGAGCAGCCGGTGGACCTGCTGTTCGCCCTGTTCGCACCGGTCGACGCGGGCTCCGAGCATCTTCGCGCGCTTGCACGGGTCTCGCGGCTGCTCCGCCGGGCCGACCTGCGGGCGCAACTGCGCGAGGCGACCTCCGCCGACGCCATCTACGCCCTGCTGGTGCAGGAGGCGGAGACCTCCGTCGTCTGACGGGACGGCTTAGCGGTGGTGGGCGGTCCAGAAGAAGGCGGCGGTGAGGATGATCACCGCCACGAACTGCAGGCCGACCCGCCAGCGCATCAGCTTGTTGGAGTGTTTGCGGGCGTACTCCCCGCCGCGCGCCAGGCTGTAGATGCCGAGGCCCAGGACGACCAGGACGGCCGCCAGGGCGATCGGGATCAGGATCAGGAACAGCCGATCCATCGGCCTATCTCCTCAGGGTCAGCCCCACCCGCGCCATCCGCGGCGGGCCATAGCTTACGACGCCGTCGGCGGTGCGTCCCGTCTCCACGTCGAAGTTGCCGATATTCTCCATCGCCAGGAACACCTCGGCGGCCTCGGTGACCTTCCAGGCCGCCCGCACGTCGATGTTCGCGCCGGGCGCAAGGCGGCGGCTGTTGAGGTCGTCCTCGAAGCGGGCGCTTTCGTAGCGAAGGTCCGCCTCCAGCCGTAGCTGCTCGATCGGCCGCCAGGTGGCGCCGGCGGTCAGGGTCAGGCGCGGCGTCTGGGCCGGCCGCAGGCCCGTGAGCTGCGGCGCAGCGGTCAGACCATTCACCTCGGCGTTGGTGTAGGCGACGGCGGTGCGCAGCCGGACGGTGTCGCCCCAGTCCTTGGCGGCTTCCGCTTCGATCCCGTAGGCGTCCACCCGGCCGGCGTTGCGCCGCTGGCGCAGGCTGCCGCCCGCGGGGACAGTGGAGGTGAGGTTGGCGAAGCCCTGCAGCGGGATGGCGCCCGCGCCGGTCAGGGTCACGTTGCCGATGGCGTCGTCGAGCCGGTTGAAGAAGGCCGTGGCGCTCCAGGACACGCCGCCGGCGTCGCCGCCCAGGCCCGCCTCGACCCCGTAGAGCCGCTCGGGCTTCAGCGACGGATTGGCCTCGGTGACATCGTTGCCGACGCGGAACGGCCGGTGCAACTCGTTCAAAGTAGCTGGCCGGAACCCGGCGTAGGCGGCGGTGCGCAGGTGCAGGGCCGGGGTCAGGTCCCGCCGAATCCCCAGCCGGGCGGTGGGCACCCAGCCCGACCGGTCGGGGGCGTTCTCGTTGAGGGTGACGACGCCGGTGGCGATGGTCCGCTGCACGCGGCGGGAATCATAGTTGGACCAGCGGTCGAGGCGCAGGCCCCCGGCGACCAGCCAGGGGCTGTTGGTCCAGGCCGCTTCGAGGTAGCCGCCGGCCACCAGGGCCGAGCCTCCGGCGCGGCGGTCGCTGACGAACCGGCCGTTGGTGAAGGTGAAGCTCTCGCGGCTCTCACCTTCGGTTCCGCGCACGTCGACGCCGGCTTCGAGGTTGAGGCCCGCTGTGGTGTGGCGGACCGCGCCGTTGAAGCCCCAGCCGGTGGAGGGGGTCTCGTACTGGTTGTTGGCGGGGGTGGCGGTGTTGCGGTCGGCGGACACCGAGACCGAAGAATTGGCCAGATCCGACTTGCGGACCCAGCCCTGCAGCCGCCAACCGAGCGGGGCGGGCTGAGCCGCCACGGTCACGCTGCCGGTCACGCCCTTGGCGCGGGAGTTAGCGTAGACGAGGCCGGCGCTGCGCTTCTCGTCATAGGCGGCGACCCGGACCGCGGCCGTCGCGGCGCCAAGGTCGGCGTCGACCCGGGCCGCGACGTTCCTGGTGCTGAGGGCAAGACCGGTGTCGGCCGCGCCGCGGCGTTCCCGCACCGGGGTCCAGCCGTCGGTGCTTTCTCCCGACGCGCTGAGGAAGAGGCCGAGCTTGCCGTTCTGCACGCCCCCCGCCGCGGAGGCCCGCCCATTGCGGCGGCTGCCGGCGGAGACTTCAGCGCTGTAGCCGTAGGCCGGCGCCTCGGTCAGGGCGATCACCCCCGTGAGGGCGCCCGCGCCATAGGGACCTGCGCCGGCGCCGCGCACCACCTGGGCGGTGGAGACCGCCTCCGGGGTCAGGCCGCTCCAGATCACCCAGCCGCCGAAGGGATCGTTCTGCGGCACCCCGTCGAGGGTGACCAGGGCCCGCCCCGCGCCCGATCCCGCGATCCCGCGCAGCGAAATCCCCTGGGTGGTCGGGTTGGCGCCGAGGCTGGTGGTGCGCCGGAACAGGGAGACGCCAGGCACGGCCGACAGGGCTTCGTCGAGCCGCGGCCCGGCAGCGCCTGCGCTGGGGTTCACCTGGACGATCGAGAAGGCCGCATCGCTGATCGACGGCGGCAGGCGCGCGCTTTGAACAACCACCGTCTCGACGGCGGGAGGAAGATCAGCAACGGCCATGAAATCAACTCCGCCAACGCAAGACGGCTGGCTCTACCGGATTGAGGAAAGGCTTGTCTTCTTTTCTTGAGGTCGCCCAGGCCTTTTTCAAAGACTGGTACCATTTGGCCTGACGATCTGCGTCGTCGATCCAGAGCAGCGACGGATCGTACTTAAGTCCAAGGTTCTGCAGGTTCACCATGTCGCCGTCCTGCTGCAGGAACCGCCGGGTCCCCGCCCGGATCGCCGGGCGCAGCAGGGTGAAGGCCGGATGGTCGGACCAGACGATCTGGGTGATCCGAGTGCGCGTCTCGTCGATGGGGGTGAGGCAGGTCAGGGCCAACACCTGGCGCGCGCCCACGGCGACATGCTCCCAGCGCAGGCCGGGCAGGCGGAAGGTGATCTCCGTCGCCGGCGCGCCGCCGAGGATGCGATAGGCGCGGGAGTTCTTGGACGGCGCGTGCCGCACCATGGCGAAGCCCAGTTCGCGCGGCTCGAACGCCTTGGACTTCACGAGCTGTTTCTTCGAGGACCGCCACCACCATTGCTGATGCACATAGGGGCCGTGCGCCGGGTCCATCAGACCGACGATGGCGTGATCGATGTGCGAGGCGAACTCCATCCGCTCCACCAGCTTAGGAGCGCCGCCCACCACGCCCTCGAAGGTCGGGGGGGACGAGGTTGGACCGTTGCGGGGATCGGCGGCGATATAGATCCAGACGAGGCCCTGGCTCTCACGCACCGGATAGCTGCGCACCCTGATGCGTTCGGGCTCGGGCCCCTGGCCCTCGACCAGGGAGGGGATGCTGACACAGACCCCGTCGCGGGCCCCGAAGCGCCAGCCGTGATAGGGGCACTCCACCACTTCGGCGCCGGTGTCGTGCTGTATCAGCCGGCCGGCGGATAGCGGTGCGGCGCGGTGCGGACAGATGTCGCGCAGGGCGTAGGCTTCGCCCGCACGGGTGCGCCCCATCAGGACGGGTTGCCCGAGGATCTCGTGGCGGGTGAGCCCGCCTGGTTTCAGGTCGCCCGACAGGGCGGCGAAATACCAGATGTCATAGAGGAAGCCCTGGCCGAACCCGGCCGGTGATGCTGCTCCCCCATTGGCGTCGTTTGCGGCCATGCAGTGTGTCTAGCCGCAAGTCGACGCGGGTCCAACCTAGGGCTAAACCGGCGCCATGCGCATCGCCTTCATGGGAACTCCCGATTTCGCCGTCCGCGCCCTTGCCGAACTGGTGGGCGCCGGATTCGAGATCGCCGCCGTCTATACCCAGCCGCCGCGTCCCAAGGGGCGGGGCCAGACCCTCACGCCCTCCCCGGTGCAGGCTTTCGCGGAGGGGCTGGGCCTGCCTGTGCGCACTCCGATCTCCATGCGCGATCCGGCCGAGATCGAAGCGTTCGCGGCCTTGGACCTGGATGCGGCCGTCGTCGTCGCCTTCGGCCAGATCCTGCCCAAGGCGGTGCTGGAAGCGCCGGAGCTGGGTTGTTTCAACCTGCACGCCTCCCTGCTGCCCCGCTGGCGGGGCGCTGCGCCGATCCAGCGGGCCATCATGGCCGGCGACTCCTTCACCGGCGTCCAGGTGATGCGGATGACCGAAGGCCTCGACGAGGGAGCGATCCTGCTGTCCGAGATCGTCCGGATCGCGGACGACGACACCGCCGCCACCCTGCATGACAAACTCGCGGTCGTGGGAGCCAGCCTTCTGCCCCGCGCCCTCGCGGCGCTGGAGCGCGGCGGCGCGGCGGAGACTCCCCAGGCCTCGGAGGGGGTGATCTACGCCAGGAAGATCTCTTCGGCCGAGGCGCGTATCGACTGGAGCCGCCCGGCCGCCGAGGTCGACCGCGCCATTCGCGGCCTCTCCCCTTTTCCAGGGGCGTGGTTCGAAGCGGAGGGATCGCGGGGCCCGGTGCGGGTGAAGGTGCTGCTGTCGCGGGCGGAGGCCGGCGCGGGGGAGCCCGGCGCGGTGCTGGATGATGGTCTGCTGGTCGCCTGCGGCGAGGGGGCGGTGCGCCTCCTCAGGCTGCAGCGCGAGGGCAAGGGGCCGCAGACCGCCGAGGAGTTCCTGCGGGGGCTGGCCCTGCCGGCCGGGACGCGCCTGCGCTGATGTACCGCTACCGGCTCACCATCGAATACCATGGCGGCCCCTTCCATGGTTTCCAGGCCCAGGACGGGCTGCCGTCCGTGCAGGGCGTGCTGGAAGCGGCGATCACCGGCTTCTCCAAGGAGAGCCCCCGGGTGTTCGTCGCCGGGCGCACCGACACTGGGGTGCACGCCACGGCCCAGGTGATCCACTTCGACCTCGCCCGCGAGTTCCCGCCCGGGGAGGTCCGCGACGCCATGAACTTCTACATGCGCGAAAAGGGGGTCAGCGTCCTCGACGCGGCCCTGGCGGCGCCGGGCTTCCATGCCCGCTTCTCGGCCATGGGCCGGCGCTATCGCTACCGCATCCTCGACCGGCGCAGCCCCCCCGCCCTCGAGGCCGGCCGGGTGTGGTGGTGCAAGATCCCCCTGGACGCCGAGGCGATGCAAGACGCCGCCAGCGCCCTGATCGGAACCCACGACTTCACGACCTTTCGGGACATGCAGTGCCAGGCGAGCGGGCCGGTGAAGACTCTCGACACGGTGGTTGTGGTTCGCGACGGCCCGGAGATCCTGCTCGACTTCGCCGCCCGCTCCTTCCTGCATCGGCAGGTGCGGTCGATGACCGGCGCCCTGGCGGCGGTGGGCGCCGGCCGCTGGAACCGGGCCAAGCTGGTGGCGGCGCTGGAGGCGCGCGACCGCCAGCGCTGCGCGCCGGTCGCCCCGGCGCACGGCCTCTATCTGACCGGCGTGGTCTACGACGAGTAGACGTTCAGCCCCACACTCGCCGGGCCGTTTCCGACACCAGCTCCAGCTTCCGCTTCTGATCGTCTTCGGTCAGCAGGTTGCCGAGGTAGGTGGAGGCGAAGCCGCATTGAGGGCTGAGGGCCAACTGGTCGAGGGGCAGATATCGGGCCGCCTCGTCGATACGCCGGGCAAGCGCGTCGGGGCTTTCCAGCTTGCCCACCTTGGTGGTGACGAGGCCCAGCACCACCGTCTTGCCCTTGGGGGTGAAGCGAAGGGGCTCGAAACCCCCCGACCGATCGTCGTCGTACTCCAGCAGGAAGCGGTCGGTCTCGACTTCGTTCAGCAGCCGCTCGGCGACGGAATCGTAGCCGCCGGACATGGCCCAGGCGCTGCGATGGTTGCCGCGGCAGATGTGCACGGCGGTGGTCACCCCCTTGGCGCGCGCCGGGGCGAGGCTGGCGTTGTCGGCGGCGACGGTCATCGCCACCACCTTGTCGGGATCGAGGGGCCTGCCGGTGGGGGAGAATCCGCTGATCGCCTGGGTGTAGCGCAGGGAATCGAGCTGGATGTAGCCGCACCCTTCCTCGACCTGGGCGGCGACCTCCTGCTGATAGAGGCTCACGATGTCGTCAAGCAGGGCCTGTTCGTCGCCATAGACCCGGTGCTCGTCGGGGGCGTCGAACATGTTCAACTGGATGGTGGGGCTCGGCATGGTGATCTTGTAAGGCCCTGGCGAATTGGCCTTCAGGAAGGCGGTCTCCACGCCGGTGAAGCGACCCTTGACCGACAGCCGGGCGTGGATGGCGAGGGAGTCGATCGGCAGCTCCGAATTGGCTTCCTTTTCTCCCACGCCCTTCCAGGCGCCCGCGGGCATCCGGCGGCGGGACACCTTCTCCACCCCCTGCAGAGCGTCGGGAAAGCCGCTCACCCAGCTCGTCCGGCGGAACTCGCCATCGCTGAAGATCTGCACCCCCGCCTGCCGCTGCAGTTCGAGCACGCCGAGGATGGCCTCGTCCTCTGCGGTCTCAAGCTGGTCTTCGGTGATCTGGCCTGCGTCGCGGGCGCGGCGGGCGTCGAGCAGGGACTGGGGACGCAACAGGCTGCCGATGTGATCGGCGCGATAGGCGTTCATGGCGGTCCTCCCGGGCGCGCTCCTGTGCTCGGAGCGTCGGCGGAAACTAGGCGCGCCGGGAAAATCAGCGTCAAGCCGGCCGCGGAGGGGACAAACTCAGCCCAAGAGCATGCTCGCCACGCCTTCGGCGGCGGCGCTCACCCCCACCGACAGCACCACGGTAAGCATGATCGGCGCGATCTCATCCGTCAGGGTTTCCCGGGCCGCCCGCCAGGTGATGAAGATGGAGCCCAGCAGCAGCACCAGCCAGGCGAATCGAAACACCCCGGCCCCGACATCCCCAAACAGGGCGAACAGGGCGGCTCCGGCGAGCAGCAGGTTCATGTAGAGCTGGGCCCAGTTGGTCACCACGATGAAGGCGCCGAACCCCTGGCCGAACCGAAACACCCGTGCGGCGAGGGCGATCACGATAGGATAGGCCAGGGCGTTGAGCACCTGTGCTGCGGTGGCGGCCCACAGGTAGTTTGCCGGCCGAGCGGCGCCGGGCGGGTCCACATGGGCGAGGATGGCGACCACCATCAGATAGGGCGGCAGCGCCAGGGCCTGACCGGCGAAGGACCGCACGAACCCGGCGAAGGAGGCGTCGAACCCGTTCGCCCAGTTCGGGTCGAAACGCATCAACCGCACAAGGCCGCTGCCCGCGCCGCGGATGTCGCCCGCGAGGCTGGCGGCGGCTTCCGTCACGCGAAGGCCTCGAAATAGCGGCGGATCAGCAGCTCATAGACCTCGGCGAGGGCGCGCAGTTCGGCCACCGGCGTCCGTTCGTCCACCATATGCATGGTGGTCCCGACGAGCCCGAGCTCGATCACCGGGCAGAGGGCGCGGATGAAGCGGGCGTCCGAGGTGCCCCCCGAGGTGGAGAGAACTGGCGTGCGGCCGGTGACGGCGGCCACCGCGTCGGACACGACCTCGATGAAGCGGTCGGGCTGGGTGTAGAAGGCCTCTCCGGAGATCGAGGTCCGCAGCTTCACCTGACCGTCGAAGCCCTCCGCCGCCGCGTCGCATTCGGACTGCAGCCAGGCGGCCAGCGCGGCCCCCGTGTGGGTGGGATTGAAGCGGATGTTGAGGCGGGCGCTGGCCTGTGCCGGGATCACATTGGTCGCGGGGTTGCCCACGGCGATGTCGGTGACCTCCAGGTTGGACGGCTGGAACTCAGGGTAGCCATCGTCGAGCCGATGCGCCTGCAGTCGCGCCAGCAGGTTGACCAGCACCGGTATGGGGTTGGCGGCCCGTTGCGGATAGGCGACGTGCCCCTGGCGGCCCTCCACGGTGATCCAGCCGTTGACGCTGCCGCGGCGGCCCACCTTGATCATGTCGCCGAGCTGCTCGGCGGAGGAGGGCTCGCCCACCACGCAGTGGTCGATCCGCTCGCCTTCGGCCAGCAGGGCCTCGACCACCTTCACCGTGCCGTCGATCGCCGGGCCCTCTTCGTCGCCCGTGACCAGCAAGGACAGGGAGCCCCCTACCGGCCCTGCCGCCAGCACGGCCGAGACCGCCGCGACGAAGGCGGCGATGCCCCCCTTCATGTCCACGGCGCCGCGGCCGTGCAGCATGCCGTCGACGATGCGTCCGTCGAAGGCGCCTTCGCGCCAGGCGGCGGCGTCGCCTTCCGGCACCACGTCGGTATGGCCGGCGAAGCAGAGATTGGGGCCGTCCGTTCCCCGGCGGGCGTACAGGTTCTCGATCTCGCCGAACCGCATGCGGCGACAGGTGAAGCCGAGGCCGTTCAGGGCCTCTTCGAGCACGCTCATCGCGCCGGCGTCGGCGGGGGTCACCGACGGCCGCCGGATCAGGGCTTGAGCAAGGTCTACGGGGTCGATCCTGGCGATCATCGGTTCCGTTTAGGCCAGCTTGCGTGCGACGCAAACAGGCGTGCGCGTCTGCAGGGTCTCACAAACGAGCTAGGCGGGCTTATCGGATCGGGAACCTTGGCCGGAACCAGGGGTTGTTTGGCGGCAATCGTAGCAATGGGGCAGGACATGATCGATCGAACGGGCGCGCGGGGACTGGGTTTTGCGGTCGCGGTGACGGCGGCTTTGAGCTTGGCCGCCTGTAGCGATTCCACCGCCAACAAGGCCGCCAATTCCATCGAGAACGCAGCCGAGGCGACCACGACCGCCATCGACAACGCAGCGGACAAGGCGTCCGCAGGGATCGAGAACGCCGCCGACAAGAGCGAGGATCTGGCTAAGAACGCCGCGGCCAAGGCCGGCGATCTGGCCGACGCCGCGGGCAATGCGGTGGCCGGCGCGGGCCAAAAGATCGAACGGGCGGCCGACAAGGCCGGGGATCGGGCCCACGAGGCCGCCGACAAGGCGCGCGACCGCGCCGAGAACAAGTCCAACTAGCAGGCTGTGTTCCGCTTCCGGCTCCGGAGCGCCGGGTTAAGGGTTTCCCACGGCCCGTCCCGGACGTAAGGCGTTGGCGTGCGGATCATGACCTACAACGTGCACGGCTGCGTCGGCGTCGACCGGCGGCTGGATGTCGGGCGGGTGGCGGCGGTGATCGCCCAAAGCCGTCCCGACATCGTCGTGCTGCAGGAACTGGACGTCGGTCGCGCCCGGTCGGGGGGCGAGGATCAGGCCCACGCCATCGCCTCGCGCCTCGGCATGACCTTCCACTTCAATCCGGCGATGAATCTCGCCGACGAGCGTTACGGCGACGCCATCCTCACCGCCCTGCCGATGCGTCTGGTGAAATGCGGGGCGTTGCCCCTGTTGCCGCGGCTGCGCGGTTTGGAGCCGCGGGGGGCCGTGTGGGCGGCGATCGACGTGGACGGGGTCGAGCTGCAGGTGATCAACACCCATCTCGGGCTGGTGCCGCTGGAGCAGCGGGGCCAGATGGCCAGCCTCCTCGGCAAGGATTGGATCGGGCACGAGGATTGCCGCGCGCCGGCGCTGTTGATCGGCGATTTCAACGCCACCACCCGCTATGCGGTCTACCGGTCGGCGATCCAGAAATTGAGGGACGTGCAGACCCTGATGGGCGCGCGCAGACCGACCCCGACCTTCCCGTCCCGCTTTCCTGTGCTGAGGATCGACCACATCTTCGCCACCGAGGGGGTGAAGGTGCTGGACGTTCACGCCCCGGCCGGGCCGCTGGCGCAGGCGGCCTCCGACCATCTGCCCCTGGTGGCCGATCTGGAAATACAAAAAGTGTAGCCTCTCTCCGCCGCGCAGCCACGGGGACGAGATCTATTCCACCGTTTTGCTCGGGCCTTACCCGAGCATCCAGACGCACGGAAAGAGCAAGGCTGGCTCTGCCCCCGGGGGCGTTTCTGGCTCCTCGGGTCAAGCCCGAGGAACACGGAAATATCTAGTCACCTCTCCCAGCGCGAGCGGGGCAGAGGGGCGCGCTATTCTAGATGTTGTCCAGGCCGTAGGCCGCGTGCAGCGCCCGCACGGCGAGCTCGGTGTAGGCGGCTTCGATCAGCACGCTGATCTTGATCTCCGAGGTCGAGATCGCCTGGATGTTGACGCCCTTTTCCGCCAGCGCCCCGAACATGCTCTTGGCCACGCCCACGTGGGAGCGCATGCCGACGCCGATCACCGACACCTTGGAGACGTTGTCGTCCACCAGCACGTCCTCGAAGCCGATCTCAGCCTGAGCCGCCCGGACGATCTCCACCGCGCGGGCCGCGTCGCGGCGGCCGACGGTGAAGTCCATGTTGGCCGAATTGGACTGACGCGAGCGCGACTGAACGATCATGTCGACGTTCACATTGGCGTCCGCCAGCCGCGAGAACACCATCGACGAAACGCCGGGGTGGTCGGGCAGGCCGAGCAGGGTGATCTTGGCTTCGTCGCGGCTGTAGGCGACTCCGCTGACGATGCGCTTTTCCACGATCTCCTCCTCGTCGCAAACCAGAGTGCCCGTATCCGGGCTCGCCTCGCCGGGTTCGACGAAGCTTGAAAGCACCCGCACCGGCACGCGCTGGGCCATCGCCAGCTCCACCGAACGGGTCTGCAGAACCTTAGCCCCCAGGGACGCCATCTCCAGCATCTCCTCGTAGGAGATCTTGGGAATGCGCCGGGCGCGCTCCTCGATCCGCGGGTCGGTGGTGTAGACCCCGTCCACGTCCGTGTAGATGTCGCAGCGGATGGCGCGCAGCGCCGCCGCCACCGCCACCGCGCTGGTGTCCGAGCCGCCGCGGCCGAGGGTGGTGATCCGCCCCTCGGGGGTCACGCCCTGGAAGCCGGCGATCACCGCCACCTGGCCTGCGTCCACCGACGCGCCCAGCGCCTCGGCCGGGATGTCGTCGATGCGAGCGCGGCCGTGGGCCGGGTCGGAGATGATCGGGATCTGCCAGCCGAGCCAGGAGCGGGCCGGGATGCCCATATTGCGCAGGACCATGGCGAGAAGGCCGGCGGTCACCTGTTCGCCGCTGGCCACCACCACGTCGTACTCGTCGTCGGAAAGGGGCAGGCCCTCCGCGGCGAGGCCGGCGTCGTCGGTCCAGCCGACCAGCTCGTTGGTCTTGCCGGACATGGCGGACACCACCACGGCCACCTGATGGCCGGCGCGGACTTCGGCTGCGACGAGCCGACCCACCCGCCGGATGCGCTCCAGGTCGGCCACCGAGGTGCCGCCGAATTTCATCACCAGACGGGTCATGTGATCCAAATAGTCTCTGAAGGGGGCCGGGCGGACCGGCGAAAGGCGCCTTACTAACGACGTCGCGGCCCCGCTGCAACTTGCCCGCCGCGACAAGCCCGCGCAGGGAGGCTAAGAACCGCGCATGACCGCTCAGGACATCATCCTGTCTCAGCCCGCGACGGCCCAAGGCGCCAGCGTCGATCCGGACGAGGTGGAGCGCTTTTCGCGTATCGCCGCCGAATGGTGGGACCCCTACGGCAAGTTCGCCCCGCTGCACCGGTTCAACCCGGTGCGCCTCGGCTACATTCGCGAGCAGGCCCTGGCCCGCTTCGGCCGCGACGGATCGCTGCGGGCGCCGTTCGAGGGCCTGCGGCTGCTGGACATCGGCTGCGGCGGGGGACTGCTCAGCGAGCCCATGCGGCGGCTGGGCTTCTCGGTGACGGCGGTGGACGCCTCGGCCCGCAACATCGGCACCGCCCGGGCGCATGCAGCCGAGACCGGTCTCGACATCGACTATCGCTGCGCCACGGCCGAAGCCCTGCTGGCAGGGGGCGAGCCGCCCTTCGACCTGATCCTCAACATGGAGGTGATGGAGCATGTGGCCGAGCCCGGCCAGTATCTTCGGGATTGCTCGCGGCTGCTCGCGCCCGGCGGTCTGATGATCATGGCGACGCTCAACCGCACCGCCAAGGCGATGGCCCTGGCGGTGGTGGGCGCCGAATACATCCTGCGCTGGCTGCCCCCCGGCACCCACGACTGGAAGAAGTTCCTCAAGCCGGAGGAGATCCGCGCCTTCCTCGCGCCTGAACCGGTGACGGTGAAGGGCCCCTTCGGCGTCGCCTACGATCCCCTGCGCGGCACGTGGTCGCTGTCTGGCGACGTGGCGGTGAACTACATGATGACCGCGGCGCGGGACTGATTTCGCCGGGATGAGCGGAGCTAGTTGAGTTCCGCCTTCTTCTTCGGCGCCGGCGGCAGGGGGGCGACCCTGACCCCGTCCTGATGCAGCGCCTGGACGTCTTTCTGCGTCGCCTCGCCGTAGATGGGGCGCTCCTCCGACCTGCCCTCGTGGATCGCGCGGGCCTCGGTGGCGAAGGTGTCCCCGACATAGTCGAAGGTGTCTTCGACGTGCTGCCGGAACTGGCCCATCGCTTCCATCATCATCTGCCGGTGCTGGGGCGTCAGGTCGGGGGCGGCCGACTTCTTCGTGCCCGCGACCATCGGCGCCATGATCTGCTTCCTCACCAGCTTGCTGGCGCAGATCGGGCATTCCACCAGCCCGCGGGCGGCCTGGGCGTCATAGTCGTCCGACGAGCTGAACCAGGCCTCGAAGCCGTGCTCATGTTCGCAGGTGAGGGCGTAGCGGATCATGGGCCGAGGAACTCGCGGCCATTGAGCAGATTGGGGATGGCGGCGCGGGCCTTGCCCACCGCATCGATGTCGAGGTCGGCGATCAGCACCCCCGGCGCGTCGTGATCCAGCTTGCCGACGATCTCGCCCCAGGGGGCGACGATGGTGGAGCGGCCCCAGGTGGCGCGCCCGTCCTCGTGCGTTCCGCCTTGCGCGGCGGCCAGGATGTAGGCGCCCGTCTCGATGGCCCGGGCGCGCAGCAGGGTCTCCCAATGCGCCTCGCCGGTGGGGCGGGTGAAGGCGGCGGGCACGGCGATGGCCACGGCGCCGGCCTGGGCCAGCCGGCGGTAGAGGTGGGGGAAGCGGAGGTCGTAGCAGATGGTGAGGCCGAGCTTGCCGGCCGGCGTCTCGGTCGTCACGGCCCGGTCCCCGGGGACGTAGAGGCTGGATTCCCGATGCCGCTCTCTGGTGGGCAGGTCGACGTCGAACATGTGGATCTTGTCGTAGGTCGCCTCGATGG
>Ga0182736_1000481_pt1 | contig 60612 bp, 50 predicted proteins | sample eDN5th30CKraftBY_FD_128882 | JGI IMG/M metagenome (GOLD analysis project Ga0182736, IMG submission 128882) | Enriched backyard soil microbial communities from Emeryville, California, USA - eDNA 5th pass 30_C Kraft BY (version 2) (version 2) | ecosystem: Environmental > Terrestrial > Soil >... | reverse complement strand
GGATGGTCATGCCGGCCGGCATCAGCATGCCGCCGCCGAGGCCCTGCAGCACGCGGAACGCGATCAGCGAGCCGGCCGACCAGGCGATGCCCGACAACGCAGAGCCGGCCAGGAAGAGGCCGATCGAGATCATGTAGAGGCGCTTGGTGCCGAAGCGGTCTGCAGCCCAGCCGGTGACCGGGATGACCGTGGCGAGCGCGAGGGTGTAGCCCGTGACGATCCACTGGATCGTCGAGAGCTCGGTGTGGAAGTCACGCGCGAGCGTGTTGATCGCGACGTTGACGACGGTCGTGTCGAGGATCGACATGATCGCGCCGAGCACGACCACGCTCGCGATCGCGAGCAGCTTGCGATCGAGGCCCTGGCTGGCCGCGGCCGAAGACTGCGCGGAGCTCTGGCTGGCCCCGGGCGGAGACGGTACGGAGCCCTGGCTGGCCCCGTTGGGAGTCGACATGGATCAGGCTTTCTGGGGAGGAATGTGCAGTACGGGCAGGAGCACGTGGTCGACGAGCTCCTCGAGGAACGCGCGGTCGAGCGATTCCCCCAGCACCACCGAGCGGGTGAAGAGGATCGAGCCGGCGATGTCGTGGAACAGGGGAGTGATACGAGCGTCGGCGGACAGCTCGCCGCGTGCGACCGCGCGCTCGAGCAGCCCGTCGAGGCGACAGCGACCGTTGGCGACGACCTCCTCGCGCATGATCGTGGCAAGCTCCTCGCTTTCGCGCAGGCGGCTGATGAGCCCCGCCGCCAGGTGCGCTTCCTCGTCGATGTGCTCGATGGTCGCGGCCAGCAGCGCGAGCAGATCCCCGCGCAGGCTGCCGTGGTCGGGAAGGGCGTTGACGGCTTCGTGCTTGACGCGGATCGCGTCCAGCACGATCTCCTTCTTGCCGCCCGGCCAGCGGCGGTAGATCGTAGGCTTGCTGACGCCGGCCCGCGCCGCGAGGGCCTCGACCGTCATTCGGTCGTAGCCGACCTCGGTGATCAGCGTGACCGCGGCGCTCAGGATCGCGTCGCGCCGGCGCGGATCACGCGGGCGACCGCGTGTGGCAACAGCAGGCATACTCATATTTACGACACGGTATCGTAAAGCTTGAGCCGACTAAGGTTCGCGAAGTGACTTCCCTCACACTCGGCTACAAGGCGTCCAATGAGCAGTTCGGGCCGGCGGAGCTGCTGGACCTCGTCAAGCACGCGGAGTCGCGCGGGTTCGAGGTCGCCGGCGTCTCCGACCACCTGCAGCCCTGGCGCCACCACGGCGGCCACGCGCCCGCCGTCCTGCCCTGGCTCGGCGCCGCCGCCGCCAGCACGAGCACGATCGCGCTCGGCACCAGCGTCCTGACGCCGACGATGCGCTACCACCCGGCGATCGTCGCCCAGGCGTTCGCGACGCTCGCCTGCCTGGCGCCGAACCGCATCTTCCTCGGCGTCGGCACCGGCGAGGCGATGAACGAGACGCCGATCACCGGCGGCGAGTTCCCCGGCCGCAAGGAGCGGCGTCTGAAGATGGCCGAGGCGATCAAGGTCATCCAGCAGCTGTGGGCGGAGGAGCGGGTCGACTTCGCGGGCGACTACTACACCCTGCGCCGGGCGACGATCTACGACCGGCCGGAGACCCCCGTGCCGATCTACGTCGCCGCCAGCGGCCCGCTGGCCGCCAAGCTCGCCGGCCGCGTCGGCGACGGCTTCATCTGCACCTCCGGCAAGGACCCGCAGCTCTACGTCGACCTGCTCGACAACGTGCGCCAGGGCGCCGAGAAGGCCGGCCGCGATTACGAGGCGATCCACCGGATGATCGAGATCAAGGTCTCCTACGATCGCGATCCCGCGGTCGCCGAGAAGGCCACGCACTGGTGGGCGGCGCTCGCGCTCACGCCCGAGGAGAAGGAGGGCGTCGAGGACCCAGTCGAGATGGAGCGCCTCGCCGACGCCGCCGTCGACCGCGCGCACACGCGCTTCATCGTCTCGAGCGACCCGCAGGAGATCGCCGACCGCATCCGGCCCTACGTCGACCTCGGCTTCACCGAGCTCGTCTTTCACTTCCCGGGCAATGACCAGAAGCGCTACATCGACGAGTTCGCCCAGGACGTCTTCCCGCTGCTGAAGTGAGCGTCTTCGAGATCCTCGACGAGCGCTTCAAGGCCTGCGTCAAGCCGGCGGCGCAGCTCGACCACCTCTACGCGGGCTGCCGCTGGGCCGAGGGCCCGGCGTACTTCCCGGCGCACCGCGCGCTGGTCTGGTCGGACATCCCCAACGACCGCATGCTGCGCTACGACGAGGCGACGCAGGCGGTCGGCGTGTTCCGCCAACCCGCCGGCTACGCCAACGGCCACACGGTCGACCCGCAGGGCCGGCTGGTGAGCTGCGAGCACGGCCACCGCCGCGTCACCCGCACCGAGCACGACGGGACGATCACGGTCCTCGCGGACGCCTACGACGGCAAGCGGCTCAACAGCCCCAACGACGTCGTCGTGCGCAGCGACGGCGCCGTGTACTTCACCGACCCGCCGTACGGGATCGAGAGCGACTACGAGGGCCACCAGGGCGAGCCGGAGCAGGCCGGCTGCTTCGTCTTCCGGATCGACCCGGTCACGGGCGCGACCACCAAGATCGCCGACGACTTCGACCGCCCGAACGGCCTCGCGTTCAGCCTCGGCGAGCGCGAGCTCTACGTCTCGGACACCGGCAAGCCCCGCCACATGCGCGTGCTCGACCTCGAGCGCGGCACCAGCCGCGAGTTCGCGACCTGCACGGTCGGCGGCTTCGACGGCTTCCGGCTCGACGCCGCCGGCCGGATCTGGACCAGCGCCGGCGACGGCGTGCACTGCTACGACCCGGACGGCACGCTGCTCGGCAAGGTCAAGGTGCCGGAGACCGTCTCCAACGTCGCCTGGGGCTGGCCGAAGCGCAACCGCCTCTACATCACCGCCGCGACCTCGGTGTACGCGGTCTTGCTCAAGGTCAACGGAGCGAAGACCATGTAGCGCATGATCGACCTCCACCTTCACGTCCCGATGCGGCTGCTGGAGGGCGTGGAGGCGCCGCGCGACGTGATCACGGGCATGACGCGCGGCGGCGGCGTGCGAGCCGCGGTGTTCAAGATCGCCGCCCGCCTGTTCGACTTCCGTCACTGGAACACGGGCTGGCGCGTGACGCCCGAGCTGCTCGAACGAGGTGACGTGGACGTCGCCGGCAGCGTGCTCTACCGCCCGTTCAGCGAAATGGACCTCGACGAGCCGTACGCGGCGCCGCCCGAGCCGGCCTACTTCGGCAAGCTGCTCGAGCTGATGGACGCGACCGAGGCGGAGATCGCCCGCGTCGGCCACACGCTCGTCACCAACCCGGCCGACCTCGCGCGGCGCGGCCCGAAGTACGTCCACTGCGTCGAGGGCGGCTTCCACCTCGGCGCTACGCCGGAGGAGGTCACCCGGAACGTCCACGAGCTGGCCGCCCGCGGCGTGCTCTACGTCACGCTCGCGCACCTGTTCTGGCGGCGCGTCGCCGCCAACGCGCCCGCGCTGCCGTTCCTGCCCGACCCGCTCTACCGCGCGGTGTTCCCCCAGCCCGCCGGCGCCGCGCTGTCGCCGCTCGGCGAGGCCGCCGTCCGGGCCATGCACGCGACCGGCGTCCTGGTCGACATCAGCCACATGCGCGAGGACGCGATCGCGGCCACGTTCGCGCTGATCGAGCGGCTCGACGCCGAGACCGGACGGGACCCGCGCGAGTACCCGGTGATCGCGACCCACGCCGGCTACCGCTTCGGCGGCCAGAGCTACAACCTCACGGACGGAACGATCGCCAAGATCGCCGCGCGCGGCGGCGTGGTCGGCCTGATCCTGGCCGCGCACCAGATCAAGGACGGGCTGCGGCGGACCAACACCAGGACCCTGCAGGAGACGGTCGACCTGCTCGCCCGCCACATCGACGCGATCGGCCCCGCGCACGCCGCGCTCGGCAGCGACCTCGACGGGTTCATCAAGCCGACGCTCGGCGGCGTCGAGTCCGCCGCCGACCTCAGGCCGCTGGCCGACGCGCTGCGCGCCCGCTACCCGGACGACGCGGACGCGCTCCTGGACGGCAACGCGCGCCGCCTCATCGAGCGGCGCTTCCGAACCGCTCCGTCCTGACGTTCGCCGGGTCCTCCCCGAGCGCGACCAGCAGCTCGGCGACGACCTCCACGAACGGCGTCGACCCGCAGACGTACGTGCGCCCGCCGAACAGCGCCGTCTCCCGCAGCAGCGCGCGGTCGACGCGCCGCGCGTAGCCGCCCCAGCCGCGCGGCGCACGGCGCGTGTACGTGATCACGACCTCGGCGCCGATCGTCTCCAGCTCGCGCGCGTAGTAGACGTCATCCGGCTCGCGGACCGACAGCAGCAACCGCGCCGGCACGGTGCTGCCGGCGTCGCGCCGCGCGCGCAGGATCGACATCAGCGGCACCAGCCCCGAGCCGCCCGCGATCAGCATCAGCGGCACGGCCTCGTCCGCGTCCCAGACGAACCAGCCGCCGAACGGCCCGCGCAGCTCGAACGCGTCCCCCTCGCGCGCCACGCCGACCATCCAGGGCGACACCTCGCCGTCCATCAGCTCCTCGACCGTCAGCATCGGGCGCGGCGCGCCGGGTGCGCTGGCGATCGAGTACGAACGCTGCGCCCGGTAGCCGTCCTCGGCCGTCAGCCGCACGTCCACGTGCTGGCCCGCGCGGTGCCCCGCCCAGCCGGGGACGTCGAGCGTGAGCGTCGCCGCCCGCGGCGTCTCGGACGCGATCGCGGCGACGGTCGCGACGCGCCAGTCAGTCGCCCTGATAGCGCTGCTCAAGCCACGGGTCCCCGCGGTCGTGATAGCCGAGCTCCTCCCAGAAGCCCCGCTCGTCGCGCTCGCGCACGACCAGCCCGCGCACCCACTTCGCGCTCTTCCAGAAGTACAGGTGAGGGACCAGCAGGCGCGCCGGCCCGCCGTGCTCGGGCGCCAGCGGCGAGCCCTCGAACTCGTACGCGATCCACGCCCGGCCGCCGGTCACGTCCTCCAGCGGCAGGTTCGTCGTGTAGCCGCCGTCGCAGACCGCGAGCACGTACCCGCCGCGCGGCCGCGCGGCCTCCAGCAGTGCGTCCACCGACACGCCCGCCCAGTGCGTGTCGAGCTTCGACCACGTCGTCACGCAGTGGATGTCGACCTGCGGCCGCTCGACCGGCAGCGCGCGCAGCTCGTCCCAGGTGAAGCGCAGCTCGCGCTCGACGGCGCCGGTGACGGTCAGGTCCCAGCGGTCCAGCGGCGTGTGCGGCGTCGGCCCGGCCGAGAGCACCGGGAAGTCGTCCTCGCGGTACTGGCCGGGCGGGAGCCGGTCATCCGCCGCGCGCCGGCGCGTGAAGCCGCGGGTGACGATCATCGTGACCGGACGCTACACCCCGGGCGAAGACCCACGTCTTGAACGCGACGAAGCGCGTGATCGTCGCGGTCAGCGAGGCGGCGATCAGCACGGCCAGCTCGAGCGCCCGCGCCGGGTGGGCGTCGAGCCCGTAGAGCACGGCCAGCGCGCCGCCGGTGAGCGCGAGCGTGAGGGCGAACACGAGCGCGCCGCGCACGTGGTGGCGGACGAGCTGCGCCCGCCCGCGGACGCCGAACGTGAGCCGCCGGTTCGCCGCCGTGTTGGCGACCGCGGTCAGCGCGAGCGCGGTGCCGTTGGCCCACGCCGCGCCCAGCCCCGGGGCGAGCACCAGGTACAGCAGCGCGTACGCCAGCGTGCTCAGCACGCCGATGCCCAGGAACGCCGGGACCGGCCCGAGCAGCCGGGCGATGCCGCGCAGGTCGTCGAGCGCGGTGCGGACGACGTCGACGCGCGAGTCCGGGTCGTCGACCCAGTCCACCGGCACCTCGTGGATCCGCAGCCCGCGCCGCTGCGCCAGCACCAGCAGCTCGGTGTCGAAGAACCAGCCGTCGTCGCGCACCGCGGGCAGCAGGTCGTCCAGCACGTCCGCCCGGACGGCCTTGAAGCCGCACTGCGCGTCGCTGAAGCGCGCGCGCAGCGTCGCGTGCAGCAGCCGGTTGTAGGCGCGCGAGATCAGCTCGCGCTTCGGGCCGCGCACGACCCGCGCGCCGTGCGCCAGGCGGGTGCCGATCGCCAGGTCGCTGTGCCCGGACAGCAGCGGCGCGACCAGCGGCAGCAGCGCGCGCAGGTCGGTCGAGAGATCGACGTCCATGTAGCAGACCACGCGGGCCTCGCTCGCCTGCCACGCCGCGCGCAGCGCGCGCCCGCGGCCCTTGCGCTCGAGCCGCAGGACCTCGATCGCGGGCAGCTGCAGCGCGAGCCGCCGCGCGATCTCCGGCGTGGCGTCGACCGACGCGTTGTCGGCGATCACGATCCGCCAGCTGAACGGGAAGCCGTCGGTCAGGAACCGGTGGAGGCGGCGGATGCTTCGTTCCAGGCCGGCCGCCTCGTTGTAGACCGGAACGACGATCTCGACATCAGGCATGTCCCGAGCTTCGGCGGCGCGCCCGAGAGCGCGCTGGGCCGTGCCTGAGAGAAGCCTGGGAGGAGCGGCTCGCGTGCCGGCGCCGGGGGTGCGCGAGCTGGTCAGACTCGGCGCGACGCCCGGTCGCTCAAGCGTGGGACGCGGACGTGGGCCGGCACGCGAGCGCACCCATTGTGCCGCGCGGTCGGCATTTCACAATCCCCGACCGGTCAGCGTGGGAACCGCACGTCGAACACGGCGCCCCCGCCGGGAGCGTCGGCGGCGGTCACCGTGCCGCCGTGCGCGTCGACGATCCCGGCCACGATCGCGAGTCCGAGGCCCGCGCCGCCCTTGCCCCGCTCGCGCCCGCCCTCGGCGCGCCAGAAGCGCTCGAACAGCTCCTCCGGGTCGCCCGGCGGCAGGCCGGGACCGTGGTCGCGGACGCGCAGCGACCCGGGCTCGACGGTCACCTCGATCGGCGTCCCGGGCGGCGTGTGCACGAGCGCGTTGCGCAGCAGGTTGGCCAGCACCTGGCGCACCTGGTCGGGATCGCCGGTGACGGTGGTGGGCCGCGCGCGCAGCGCGATGTCGCGGTCCGGCGCGGTCGCGCGCGCGTCGGCGACCGCGTCGCGCGCCAGCTCGACCAGGTCGACCGGCCGGTGCGGCGCCCGCCGCACCTCGTCCAGCCGCGCCAGCGTCAGCAGGTCGTCGACCAGCACACCCATCCGCGCCGCCTGCTCCTCGATGCGCCCCATCGCGTTCGGCACGTCGTCGGTGGCGCCCATCCGGTAGAGCTCGGCGTAGCCGCGGATCGACGCCAGCGGCGTACGCAGCTCGTGCGACGCGTCGGCCAGGAACCGGCGCAGTCGCTCCTCGCTCGCCGCGCGGGCGGCGAAGGCATCCTCGAGCCGGTCGAGCATCCGGTTGAGCGCGACGCCGAGCCGGCCGACCTCGGTCCGCGGATCGGTCGACTCGACGCGGTGCGAGAGGTCGCCGCCGGCGATCGCCGCGGCCGTGTGGCCGATGCGGTCCAGCGGCAGCAGCCCGACGCGCACGACCACCAGCGCGAAGCCGCCGATCAGCGCGAGCGCGGCCACGATCACGATCCCCTCGACGACCAGCAGCCGCTCCAGCGTCTCGCTGGTCGCGCTGAGCGGGATCGCGGCGACCGTGACGGTGCCGTCGCGGTCCGGCCGCGCGAGCACGCGGTAGTTGTCGATCGTCACCGGCTTGTCCAGCGGGAGGTCCTTGGGCAGGTCGGGCGCGTCGCCGGACGTCTGGCCCAGGAAGCGGCTGTCGAGCACGTCGCCCGCGCTGTCGCGCCGCTGGCCGTACGTGTCCGGCGGCGCGCCGCCGCCCGGCGGCGGGCCGCCCCCGGGCCCGCGCTCGCGCAGCGGGGCGCCGAACTGATGCTCGAGCGCGAACGTCGCGCTCTGCAGCTGGCTGTCGACCCGGTCGAGCAGGAAGCTGCGCTGGCTCGCGTACGTGATCGCGCCCACCAGCAGCATCCCGGCCGCCGCCAGCACCAGCACGCCCGCGACCAGCCGCGAGCGCAGCGACGCCATCATGACCGCGGCGCGCGCAGCGTGTAGCCGACACCGCGCACGGTGTGGATCAGCGACGGCACCTCGAGCTTCTTGCGCAGGTAGCTGATGTACGTCTCCAGCACGCGCGCGTCGCCGCCGAAGTCGTAGTCCCAGACGTGGTCGAGCAGCTGCGCGCGGGTCAGCACGCGCCGCGGGTTGAGCATCAGGTAGCGCAGCAGGCGGTACTCGGTCGCGGTGAGGTCGATGTGCCGCTCGCCGCGGGTGACCTCGCGCGTGTCCTCATCGAGCGTCAGGTCCTCGAACGTCAGCCGGCTGGACGTCGCCTCGGCCTGCCCGGTCCGGCGCAGCACGTTACGGATGCGCGCCAGCAGCTCCTCGAGGCTGAACGGCTTGGTGACGTAGTCGTCACCGCCCGTGGTCAGGCCGCGCAGCTTGTCCTCGGGCGCGTCGCGCGCGGTCAGGAAGATGATCGGCGTGACGGCGCGCTCGGCGCCGAGCCGGCGCGCGACCTCGAACCCCTCCATGTCGGGCAGCATCACGTCGAGCACGATCAGGTCCGGGCGAAAGTCGGCGACGGCCGTCAGCGCGTCGGCGCCGGTGCCCGCCTGGGCGACCTCGAAGCCGTGGAAGCGCAGCGCCATCGAGACGACGTCCACGATGTTCGGTTCGTCGTCGACGACCAGCACGCGGTTCATGGCGGGCAGTATCGGCCGCTTTCCTGTGAGTTGGCTGGGAACGTCCTGAGCCGGGCGGAGAGTAGCGTTGACGGCATGCGCGCTCCGTTTCAGCTCGATCTGCACGTGCCGAACTTCAACTGGCCGGACACGCCGGCCGACGCGCTCTTCGAGCGGCTGGTGGAGATCGCGCTGACCGCCGAGCGGTCCGGCTTCAGCTCGATCTCGGTGATGGACCATCTGCACCAGATCCGCGGGGTCGGCCCGGCGGAGAACTGGATGCTGGAGGGCAACGCGACCCTGGCCGCGCTGGGCGCCCGCACCTCCACGATCAACCTCGGTCTGCTGGTCGGCGGCGTGACCTACCGCAACCCGGCGCTGCTGGCGAAGGCGACCACGACGATCGACGTGATCTCCGGCGGGCGCGCGGTGCTCGGGCTGGGCGCCGCCTGGTTCGAGGGCGAGCACCTCGCCTACGGGTACGCCTTCCCGCCGCTGAAGGAGCGCTTCGAGCGGCTCGAGGACGCGCTGCGGATCGCGCGCGCCATGTTCACGCAGGACGTGGCGACCTACGCGGGCAAGCACCACCGGGTCGACGGCGCGTTCAACAACCCGAAGCCGCTCCGGGGCGACATCCCGATCCTGATCGGCGGGTCCGGGGAGCGCAAGACGCTGCGGTTCGTGGCGCAGTACGCCGACGGGTCGAACCTGTTCGGCGACGTGGAGCGCGTCCGGCACCTGCTGGGCGTGCTGGAGGCCCACTGCGAGGATGTCGGGCGCGACCCGGCGGAGATCACCAAGACGCGCATGGGGACGCTCTACCTGGCGCCGACCCACGAGGCGGCGGTCGCGAAGCTCGACGCGGTGCTCGCGCGGGCCGCGGACCCGGAGCGGGCGCGGGCGACGGCGTTCGTGGGCGCGCCGGACGAGGTCGCCGAGCAGGTCCAGGCCTACCTCGACGCCGGGCTCGACGGCGTCACGCTCTCGATGCCGGACGTCTACGACCTGGAGACGGTCGCGCTCGCGGGCGAGACGCTGGGCGCGGTGATCGGCACGCTCAGGGCGTGACGAGGACCTTCAGCGCGCCCGGCCGGGCCAGGCGCTCGAGCGCGTCGCGGACGCGCTCGAGCGGGTAAGTCGCGGAGACGAGCGGCTCGGTCAGGACGCGCCCGTGCTCGATCAGCTCGATCGCGTCGTCCCAGTACCCGACCGAGCCGAGCACGCCGATCAGGTTCATGTCGCGCACGACCAGGTTGTCGAAGTCGAACGGGATCGTCGGCGCGCCGCAGAGCCCGAGCGCCACGACCGTGCCGCCGGGCCGCACGGCCGCGAACGCGGACGCGATCGGCGCCGGGCCGCCGGCGCAGAGGATCGCGACGTCGATCAGGTCGCCGTCCCCCAGCGCGGCGGGCGCGTCGGCGCTCGCGAACCCGAGCGCCGCGGCCCGCGCCACGCGGTCCTCGCGCGGGTCGGTCACCAGCACCGACGCCGCGCCCTCGGCCAGCGCGCACTGGGCGGCGAGCAGCCCGATCGTCCCCGCGCCGACGATCAGCACGCCGCGGCCCGCGACGTTCCCGCGCCGGACCGCGTGCAGCGCGACCGAGGTCGGCTCGACGAGCGCGGCCGCACGCGGCTCCAGCGCCACCCGGTGCGCGTAGGCGGCCGGGAACACGATCCGCGACGCCATCGCGCCGTCCATGTGCACGATCCCGGTCTCCGTGCGCCGCACGCACAGATGGCTGCGGCCCGCGCGGCAGCGCACGCACACGCCGCAGCCGATCGCCACCTCCCCCACCACCCGGTCGCCCGCCGAGAACCCGGTGACGCCGCGCCCGACGTCGACGACCACGCCCGTCCACTCGTGGCCCGGGACGATCGGGTACGCCGCGATCCCCATCCGGAAGTACGCGAGCGAGCCGTCGAAGATCTCCAGGTCGGTGCCGCAGATCCCGACCGCGGTCGGCGCGATCAGCAGCTCGCCGTCGGCGGGGACGGGGTCGGGCCGCTCGACCAGGTCGAGCCGTTCTTCGCCATAGAACTCGATCGCGCGCATCACAACAGGATTGAACAACCGTCGAAGGAAGTCCGGACGGGTGACGATGGTGACGGAACTCGCAAGGTCATAGCGTCGCGGCCCGAATGAGGACGCTCGCTGCACCCGCTTCCGCCGCCGTGCCGGCACGGCCCGAACGCGAGGCGCGCGTGCGCGAGCTCGGCCGTGAGATCGCCGCCGGCCAGGCCGCCGCCGGGCGCAGCCGCACGCGCGTGCTCGAGGACCGCGGCATGGAGCTGCTGTCCCGCGACCCCGCCTTGAAAGCCGCGCTGTTCCGGCTTGTCGACGTGGCTCCCGCCTGCGCGGGACCGCGCGAGCTGGCCGCCCACCTCGCCGCTCTCCTCGGCGAGGTGGAGCGTCCGCTCGCACCCGGCGGCGCGTCGCCGGGACGCTTCGCGCGCACGGTCGTGCCGCTCGCGCGCCGCGTCTCCATCCGGCCCGCCACCCGCCGCGCCGTCGGCGGCGTCGCCGGCGTCGCCGTCCACCGCATGGCCAAGCGCTTCATCGTCGGCGCCGGCCCCGCCGAGGCGGTGCCCGCGCTGCGCGCGCTCTGGGACGGCGGCGCGGCCGCGTCGGTCGACCTGCTGGGCGAGGCGACCGTCACCGCCGCCGAGGCCGACCGCTACGCGCAGCGCTGCGACGAGGCGCTCCGCACGCTCGCCGAAGCGGCGCGCGCCTGGCCCTCCCGGCCGCGTCTGGAGGCCGACTCGCACGGGCCGATCCCGCGCGTCAACCTATCCGTGAAGGTCACCGCGCTCACCGCGCGCGTACGCGCCGACGCGCCCGAGCTGGGCATCCGCGACGCGGCCGACCGGCTGCGCGGGCTGCTGCGCACCGCCCGTGACATCGGCGCCCACCTGCACGTCGACATGGAGTCGATGGACTCGCGCGACCTGATCACCGAGCTGGTGATCGACCTGCTGCACGAGCCCGAGTTCAAGGACGGCCCGTCGGCCGGCATCGTCCTGCAGGCGTACCTGCGCGACGCGGACGAGCAGCTGGACCAGCTGCTCGGCGGCTACGTCAGCGCCGCGCGCTCCACCCCGCTCACGATCCGCCTGGTCAAGGGCGCCTACTGGGAGCACGAGACCGTCGAGGCGCACCAGAACGGCTGGACGCCCCCGGTGTTCGAGGCCAAGGTGGAGAGCGACCGCAACTTCGAGCGCCTGACGCGCCGCCTGCTCGGCGCGCGCGAGCTCGTCCGCCCCGCGATCGCGTCGCACAACGTGCGGTCGATCGCCCACGCCCTCGCCTACGCGCCGGACACGCGCGACGTCGAGCTCCAGGTGCTGCGCGGGCTCGGGGACGACCTCCAGCAGGCGCTCGCCGGCATGGATCTGCGCGTGCGCACGTACTGCCCCGTAGGAGACCTCGTGGCTGGCATGAGCTACCTCGTGCGCCGGCTGCTCGAGAACACGTCCAATGACTCGTTCCTGCTCAGCCGCTCGCGCGGGCAGGAGCTCGACACGCTGCTGGCGGCCCCATGACGACCTTCATCAACGAGCCGCTGCTGGAGCTGCGCCGCGCCCCCGTGCGCGAGACGCTGGCCGACGCGCTCGCCACCCTCGACGCCGAGCTTCCCTGGCGCGTCCCCACGATCGTCGGCGGTGAGCGCCGCGACCGGCCGACGTTCACGTCGACCGACCCCGGCGTGCCGATCCGCGCGGTCGCGGAGGTCACCGGCGCCACGCCCGCGGACGTGGACGCCGCCGTCGCCGCCGCCGCTCAGGCCGCGCCCGCGTGGGAGCGCCAGGGCGCGCACGCGCGGGCCGCGATCCTCTCGCGCGCCGCGGGCGAGCTGCGCCGCCGCCGCTCCACGCTGGCCGCGCTCGCGGTCCGCGAGTGCGCCAAGCCGTGGGCCGAAGCGGACGCCGACGTCTGCGAGGCGATCGACTTCCTCGAGTACTACGCCCAGCAGGCGATCGCGCTCGAAGGCGCCAACGGCCTCGTCCAGCTCCCCGGCGAGCGCAACTCGCTGCGCTACGCGGCGCGCGGCGTCGTCGCCGTGATCGGCCCGTGGAACTTCCCGTTCGCGATCCCGTGCGGCATGGCCGCCGCCGGCCTCGCCACCGGCAACGGCGTCGTGCTCAAGCCGGCCGAGCAGTCGCCCGCGTGCGCACTGGCGGTCGTCGAGGCGCTGTACGCCGCCGGCGTCCCACCGAAAGCGCTCAGCTTCCTGCCCGGCGAGGGCGACGTCGGCGCCGCGCTGGTCGCGCACCCCGGCGTGCACACGATCGCGTTCACGGGCTCCGGCGCGGTCGGGCTCGAGATCCTGCGCAAGAGCACCGAACTCGCCCCCGGCCAGAAGCACCTCAAGCGGGTCGTGGCCGAGATGGGCGGCAAGAACTGCGTGATCGTGGACTCCGACGCGGACCTCGACGACGCGGTCCCGGCGCTCGTCTACTCGGCGTTCGGGTTCGCGGGCCAGAAGTGCAGCGCGGCGTCCCGGGCGCTCGTGCACGAGCGGATCGCCGACGCGCTGCTCGAGCGCGTCCACGGCGCCGTCGAAGCGCTGCTGGTGGACCAGGCCGAGCGGTTCGGCGTCGACGTCCCGCCCGTGATCGAGGCGGCCGCGCAGGCGCGCGTGAACGCGTACCTGAAGATCGCTCGCGACGAGGGCGGAACGGTGTTCCAGCCCGGTTCCGCGCCGGAGGCCGGCCACTTCGTCGCCCCGTCCGTGGTGCACGGGCTGCCGCGCGGGTCGCGCGTCGCCGAGGAGGAGATCTTCGGCCCGCTGCTCGCCGTCCAGTCGGTCGCGTCGATCGACGAGGCGTGCGAGATCGTCGGCGCGCAGCCGTTCGCGCTCACCGGCGGCCTGTTCAGCCGCAACCCCGCCACCGTCGAGCGCGTCAGCCGCGCGCTCCCGGTCGGCAACCTCTACGTCAACCGGCACATCACCGGCGCGATGGTCGCCCGCCAGCCGTTCGGCGGCAACCGGTTGTCCGGCACCGGCACCAAGGCCGGCGGCCCGGACTACCTGCTGCACTTCGTCGAGCCGCGGGTCGTGACCGAGGACACGATGCGCCACGGGCTCGTGGTGTGACGCAGGACGAGCCGGGCCTGCAGGAGATCGTCGACGCGCTCAGCGTCCGGCTCGGCCGGCCCGTGCTCGTCGACGACGTCGACCTGCGCCCGCTCGCCTACAGCATCCAGTTCGGCGAGCTGGACACCGTGCGGACCGAGAGCATCCTCGGCCGCACGGCCCCGGACGCCGCCCGGCACGCCCTGTTCGGGCACGGCATCCGGACCGCGCCCGGGCCCGTCCGGGTCCCGGCGCACCCGGCGATCGGGATGGAGGCGCGGATCTGCGTCCCGATCGCGCGCGACGGCCGCCGGCTCGGGTTCCTGTGGCTGCTCGACGACCCGGTCGTCGGCGACGAGGAGCTGCAGCTCGCGCGCGTGGCCGCGGCCGAGGCGGCGACGATCCTGCAGTCCGAGGCCGACACGCGCCTCAACCGCCGCCGCCACGAGCAGGACCTCTTGAGCGCGCTGCTGTCGTCCGATCCCCGCGCGTCGGCGATCGCCGCCGAAGAGCTCGAGGCCGAGCACTACGTCCCGCCGCGGCCGCTGCTGGTCTGCGCCGGCGCGGGCAACGCGATCGCGGACGCGCTCGACCGCTTCCGGGCCCGCGTGCCGGTCAAGCACGCGCTGTGCGGGGAGATCGGCGGGCACGCGGTGTGCGTGGTCGGCGCGCAGGCGGCGATGCGCGGGACAGAGCTCGCGGGCGCGCTGCAGAGCGTCCTGCCCGAGGGCGAGCACGCCCACGTCGGCGAGGGGCACGAGGTCGGCGAGCTGCGGGACGCCCCGGGCTCCTTCCGGCGCGCGCTGGCCGCGCTGCGGGTGGCGATCGACCGCGACCGCGACGTCGTCCGCTGGGAGGACCTGCGCGCGTACCGGCTGCTGACCGCCATGCCGCCGACCGCGCTCGACGACGTTCCCGACGGGCTGCGCGCGCTGCTCGACGGCGGCCACCAGCAGCTCGTCCACACGCTCGAGACCTACCTGGACCACGCCGGCGACGTCAAGCGCACGTCGGCCGAGCTGTGGCTGCACCGGACGTCGCTGTACTACCGGCTGCGGCGCATCGAGGAGATCGCCGGGGTCGACCTCAACCGTGGCGAGGACCGGCTCCTCTGCCACGTCGCGCTGCGGCTGTCGCGGTTAGCGCAGCGCGCCTGAGGCGACGTCGATCAGCTCGCCCGTGCGGACGAGCTTCACGCGCGGGCGGCCCAGGGGCTCGCCGAGCGCGGTCTCGTGCTCGTCGATCGCGCGCCAGCCGGCCCAGGTGACGAGCTCCGGGCACCGCTGCGCCAGGAACTGCTCGCCGCCCTGCGGGTCCGGGCTCGCGGGCGCGTTGAGCCTGCCCGCGTCGCGGTCCTCGAGGATGCGCGCGACGGTGTCGGTCGCGTCCTTCTTGTTGGTGCCGATGACGCCGGACGGGCCGCGCTTGACCCACCCGACGACGTACTCGCCGGTCTCGGGCTCGCCGGTCTGCGGGTTCAGCACGCGGCCGCCGGCGTTGGAGATCAGGCCCCGGCGCTCGTCGAACGGGATGCCGGCCAGCGGGGCGCCGCGGTAGCCGATGCTGCGGATCACCAGGCCGCAGGGGATGATCTCCTCCTCGCCCGTGGGGACGGCGCGGCCGTCCTCGATCCGGTTCTTGACGACGCGCACGCCGGTCACGCGGCCGTCCGGGCCCTCGCCGAGGATCTCGACGGGGCTGCGCAGGAACCGCAGCTCGACGCGGTGGCTGTGACCGTGGGGCGTGCGGCTCGCGTACTCCCGGAGCAGGTCGACGTTGCGCTGGTTGGTCGGCTCGGCCTCGGCCTCGAGCCACGCCGCGCTGTGCGGATCGAGCTCGAGGTCCCCGGGGTCGACGATGATGTCGGCGCGGGTCAGCTCCCCCAGCTCGCGCAGCTCGGGCGTGGTGAACGCGGCCTGGGCCGGACCGCGGCGGCCGAGGACGACGACGTCGCGGACCTGCGCCGCGGCCAGCGGGCCGACGGCGTGGTCGGCGGTGTCCGTGAGGGCGACCTCGTCCGGGTCCAGCACCAGCATGCGCGCGACGTCGACGGCGACGTTGCCGTTGCCGATCACGACGGCGCGCTCGACGCCGAGGTCGAACGCGTGGTCGGCGTAGTCCGGGTGGCCGTTGTACCAGGCCACGAACTCGAGCGCGCCGTGGCTGCCGGGACGGTCCTCGCCGGGGATGCCCAGGCGGTTGTCGGCCGCGGTGCCGACGGCGTAGAGGACCACGTGGTAGCGGTCGAGCAGGTCCTGGCGGGAGATGTGCCCGCCGAGCTCCACGCAGCCGTAGAAGCGGAAGCCGGGGCGCTTGGCGACCTTCTCGTAGACGCGTGTGACGCTCTTGATCTTCGGGTGATCGGGGGCGACGCCGGCGCGCACGAGCCCGAAGGGCGTCGGCAGCACCTCCAGCAGGTCGACCTCGAAGCCGGCCTTCAGCAGCTGGTCGGTGGCGTAGAAGCCTGACGGGCCGGCACCGACGACGGCCGCACGCGGAGCGCTCTCGCTCATATGCGCTCTGATCCTAGAACGCGCTCCGGGACCGTCGCGGACGTACGCGTCCACCCCATCCGGTCTACTTCTCTCGATGCGTTTCCCGAGCCACACGGCGACGACCGGCGGCGGAGCGCGGGCGTGACGCGGCCGCGCTCCGCGACCTCGTCCCGCGCGCGCCTCGCGCGTCAGCGCGCGCGGATGCCGCACCGCGGCCGCTCGCGCCGCGTCGCGCTCGTCACCGGCGCCGCGCGCGGGATCGGCGCGGCCACCGTGCGCGCACTCTCGGCCGCCGGCTGGAACGTGGTCGCCGTCGACCTCGCCGGCGACGACCCCGCCCTCCCCTACGCCCTCGGCACGGCCGCCGAGCTGCAGGCGCTGGCGAACGAGCGGACCGTGACGCTGCCGGTCGACGTCCGCGACGTCGAGGCGCTGGCCGGCGCGGTCGAGGTCGCCGAGCGGCGCTGGGGCGGCCTCGACGCCGTGATCGCCGCGGCGGGCGTGATCGCCGGCGGCGCGCCCGCGTGGGAGCTCGACCCCGCGCTCGAGCGCGCGGTGCTCGCCGTCGACCTCGGCGGCGTGCTCAACGCCGCCCGCGCCGGCGTCCCCGCGCTCCTGCGCCGCCCCGAGCCGCGTGAGGGCCGCTTCGTCGCGGTCGGCTCCGCCGCCACGCGCGGGCTCGCGGCGTACAGCGCCGCCACCGCCGGCGTCAGCGGGTTCGTCCGCGCGCTCGCCGTCGACCTCGGCGGGACCGGCGTCACCGCCAACGCGGTCGCCCCCGGCCCGACCCGCACGGCGCTGCTCGACGAGCGCGCGCGCCTCCACGGCCTGCCCGCCGGGCCGGCGCTCGAGCCCGAGGAGGTCGCGGCGCTGATCGTCTGGCTCGCGAGCCCGGAGAGCCGCGGCGCGACCGGCGCCACGTTCCCGCTCGACGGCGGCCTGGCGCGCTGAGACTCGCGCCGGGGTTCCCCGCGCCCCGCTCTCGACTACGATAGGTGGACTTCCAACTATCCAGTATCCGAGCATCCCCATGAGCGCACCCCCGGTCCCCCGCACCACCCACGCCTCCGCCCCTGAGCCGACGACGCTCTCGGGCGAGCCGATCCAGGCGCTCTACGGCCCGGAGGACGTGCGCGATCACGACGCGCACATCGGCCGTCCGGGCGAGTATCCGTTCACCCGCGGCGTCTATCCGACGATGTACCGCGGCCGCCTGTGGACGATGCGGCAGTTCGCCGGCTTCGGCACCGCCGAGGAGACCAACGAGCGTTTCCGCTACCTCCTCGACCACGGCCAGACGGGCCTGTCGACCGCGTTCGACATGCCGAGCCTGATGGGCCACGACTCCGACCACCCGCGCAGCCTCGGCGAAGTCGGCCGCGAGGGCGTCGCGATCGACACGGTCGACGACATGTCGACGCTGTTCAACGGGATCGACCTCGGCGACGTCACGGTCAGCATGACCATCAACGCCCCCGCGGCGATGATGATGGCGTTCTACGTGGTCGCGGCCGAGCAGGCGGGCGTCCCCGCGGACCGGCTCGGCGGCACCGTCCAGGCCGACATCCTCAAGGAGTACATCGCCCAGAAGGAGTGGTGCTTCCCGGTCGACCCGGCGATGCGCCTGCTGGGCGACATGATGGAGTGGTGCACGCGCACCATGCCGCGCTGGCACCCGGTCAGCATCTCCGGCTACCACATCCGCGAGGCGGGCGCGACCGCCGCGCAGGAGCTGGCGTTCACGCTCAAGGACGGCCTGACCTACGTCGAGCAGCAGATCGCCCGCGGCCTCGACGTGGACGCCTTCGCGCCCCGCCTGAGCTTCTTCTTCAACGCCCAGATCGACTTCTTCGAGGAGATCGCCAAGTACCGCGCCGCGCGCCGCATCTGGGCGCGCGAGCTCAAGGAGACCTACGGGGCCAAGAACCCGCGGTCGTGGCTGATGCGCTTCCACACGCAGACGGCCGGCGTGTCCCTGACCGCCCAGCAGCCGCTCAACAACATCGTCCGCACGGCGATCGAAGCGCTCGCCGGCGTGCTCGGCGGCACCCAGAGCCTGCACACCAACTCCTACGACGAGGCGCTCGCGCTGCCGACCGAGGACGCAGTCCGGATCGCGCTGCGCACGCAGCAGATCATCGCCCACGAGACGGGCGTGACCGCCACGGTCGACCCGCTCGGCGGCAGCTACTTCGTCGAGGCCCTGACGGACCGGATGGAGGAGCAGGCCTACGCCTACTTCGCCAAGATCGACGAGCTCGGCGGCATGGTCGAGGCGGTCAAGCGCAACTACCCGCAGCGGGAGATCGCGGACGCCGCGTTCGAGCTGCAGGAGCGCATCGACGAGGGCGAGCGCGTCGTGGTCGGCGTCAACCGCTACACCGAGGGCGACGACGGCGAGACGCCGCTCCTGCGCATCGACCCCGCGCTCGAGCGCAAGCAGATCGGCCGCGTGCAGGCCGTGCGCGCCCGCCGCGACGGCGCCGAGGTGGAGCGCCGGCTGGCGGCGCTGCGCGAGGCCGCGGCCACCGAGGCCAACCTGATGCCGGCGCTGGTCGAGTGCGCGCGCGTGCACGCCACCGAGGGCGAGATGATCGACGCGCTCCAGCACGTCTGGGGCTCGTACACGGAGTCGCCGGTCTTCTGAGTGCGCGGCGGGCCGGCGACGCGTCGCCGGCCCGCGAGCGGCTCAGAGCGCTTCGGAGTCCAGCTCGAGGAAGGCCTCGACCTCCGGCACCCAGCGGTCGCGGACGAACGCGACGTGCTCTGGGTGCTCGTTGTAGGCCTCGTAGGCCGCGCGGTCCGCGAACTCCATCGTCAGGGCGAACGCGTAGTCGTTCTTGGCGCTGACCTCCCGCATCAGCTCGAACGCCTCGACGCCGGGAATCGACGCGAGCGCGGCGTTCGCGCGCAGGAAGTCCGCTTCCTCCGGCGAGCCGGACGGATGCTTGAGACGGAAGACGACGCCGTGACGCACACGGCCTGGAGTCAGCGTTGGCATAGGCCGGGCAGTCAATCAGGCGTCGGCCGGTAGACGGCGCCCCGCTCGACGACGGATCCCAGCAGGTCCTCGTAGTCCGGCGGTGCGGACGGATCGATCGGCCGCGCCTCCAGGCCCGGGTAGCCGATCGCCGCCCGGATCGCCGGGTTCATGAAGTACGCGGCCGGCACGACCGCGGTCAGGACGCCCCAGCCGCCGGCGTCGGCCCGCAGCGCCGTCAGGGCGTCCGCGGCCGGCAGCCCCTCCACCGAAGCCAGCGCGGCGTCCAGCGCCGGCTCCAGGTCCGGCCGGGCCGCCAGCACCTCGTCCAGGTACCGGCCCGCGACGCCGGCCTGCGAGGCCGACGGCATCCCGGAGCCGGCCGGGATCAGCTGGTCCGCGAGCGCGCCCAGGCGCGCCCGCCGCTCCTCGGAGATCATGCCGCCACCTCTTGTGAACGCCGCGCCTCGATCAACTGCTCCGTGAACCGCAGCGCGAGCGCCGCGATCGTCGCGGTCGGGTTCATGCCCGCCGACGTCGGCCACACGCTGCCGTCGAACACGTACAGGTTCGGGATGTCGTGGCTGCGCCCGGTCGGGTCGACCACCGACGCCGACGGGTCGGTGCCCATCAGCGTGGTCCCCAGCAGATGCCAGCCGGTCGCCCGGATGAACGGCGCGACCACGGTCTCGTAGGCGCCCGCGGCGATCAGCGACTCGCGCGCCCGCGCCTGGTGGAACTCGACCAGCCGGCGCGAGTTCTCCGACAGCCGGTACTCGATCTTGGCGCCCGGCGCGCCCGCCGCGTCGCGCGCCGCCGGGTCGAGCACGACCCGGTTGGACTCCTCCGGCAGGTCCTCGGCGATGATCCCCCACATCGTGGAGTGCCCGAGCCGCCCGCGCACCGCGTCCTGGAAGCCCTCGCCCCAGATCTCGTTCTCGGCCCCCCACGGGTACGCGGCGGTCATCGAGAACGGGCCGCCGGTCGGCTGCAGGCCCCACTTCGCGCCGCGCACGAACCCGCGCGACGCGTCGGTCTCGTAGAACTCGAGCGAGTGGATGTACTGGCCCCACGGGCCCTGCCACGCGCGGAAGTCCTCGTCGAAGACGCCGACGACGGTCCCGAACGGGTGCATCATCAGCCGCTTGCCCACGAGCCCCGACGAGTTCGCGATGCCGTCGGGCGTGCCGCCGGACATCAGCAGCAGCCGCGGCGTCCCGACCCCGTTCGCGCACAGGATCGTGACCCCGGCGCGGACCTCGTGCTCGGCGCCGTCGGCGTCCACGTAGATCGCGCCGCCGACCAGGCCGTCCGGGCGCATGACCAGCTCGCGCACCTGCGCGCCGGTCCGCAGCTCGACGCCCAGCTCGATCGCCCGCGGCCAGTGCGTGATGTCCGCGGTGCCCTTGGCGCCGTCCGCGCAGGCCTGCAGGCACGTCCCGCGCTGCACGCACGCGTTCAGGCGCCCGTAGCGCCGCGTCGCGATCGCCAGCGGCGCCGGCCACCAGTGCCAGCCGAGGTCGTTGTGCGCCTTCGCCACCCGCCGGCCCGCGGGCCCGAGCGGCACCGGCGGCAGCGGCGGGCCCTCGCCGGGCGGGAACGCGGTGTCCCCGGCCAGGCCGGAGATCCCGAAGTCCCGCTCCACGCGCACGTAGTAGGGCTCGAGGTCCTCGTAGGTCAGCGGCCAGTCGTCGGCGACGCCGTCGAGCGTGCGCACGCGGAAGTCCGACGGCATATTGCGCTGCCACTGGGCGGCGTAGACGACGGTCCCGCCGCCGACGCCGTTCCACATCAGCGGCGTGATGTCGGAGTCGGCGTCGTTGACCGGGAAGTCGCCGGCCGAGCCGCGGACGTTCGGGTCCCACGCCCAGTCGCGCCCCGCCGTCAGCGGGAAGTCCTCGCGGGTCACGGTCGCCTTGGAGTAGTCGGGCCAGTCGCCCTGCTCCAGCACCAGGACCTTGAATCCGTCCTCGGCGAGCCGTTTGGCCGCGATGGCGCCGGATGGCCCGGCGCCGACGATCAGTACGTCGGGCTCCATGTTCCTCCTCCTTGCGAAGTACCGTACTCACCATGGCGTCGCTCAGCGACATCAGCCGGCACGCGGGCGTATCGATCGCCACGTGCTCGCGCGTCCTCAACGGTTCCGCGCATCCGGTGTCCGAAGCGACCCGTCAAAGGGTCCTCAAAGCCGCCGAGGAGCTCGGGTACGCGCCGTCGGCGCTGGCCCGCGCGCTCGTCACCCGCAGCAGCCGCATCATCGGGGTGATCGTCGGCGACATCGTCGACCCCTACTTCGCCGAGATCGCGCGCGGCGTCGAGGAAGTCGGGGCCGAGCTCGGCTATCTGACGATGGTCTGCAGCGCGGAGCTGGGCACCGAGGCCGAGCTCGGCCACCTGCGTCAGCTGCGCGACTACCACGCCGCCGGGATCGTGTTCGCCGGCAGCGGCCGCGTCAGCGACCCGTCCACGCACGACCTCGCCGAGGCCGTGACCGACGCGCGCGAGCGCGGCTCGGTCGTGGTCGCGCTGGCGCAGCGCGACTTCACCGCCCCGAGCATCCTGTTCGACAACGAGGCGGCGGCGTACGACGTCACGACCTACGTGCGCGGGCTCGGGCACGCCCGCATCGCGTTCGTGGAGGGGCCGGAGGGCCTGCACACCAGCGCGCAGCGGCTCGCCGGCTTCCAGCGGGCGGGCGGGACCGACCACCTGCGCGGCGGCTTCGCCTACGAGGACGGCGTGGCCGCGGCGGACGCGCTGCTCGCCCGCCAAGCGCTCCCGGACGCGATCGTGGCCGCCAACGACGAGGCCGCGATCGGGGTGCTGATGCGCCTGCGCGAAGCGGGCGTCGACGTGCCCGGCCAGGTCAGCGTGGCCGGCATCGACGACACGCGGCCGGCGCGCTTCGTCGGGCTCACGACGGTCACCGCCCCGCTGGAGGAGATGGGCCGCCGGGCCGCGCACGCCGTGCTCGGCAACCCCGCGCACGACGTCGTGCTGCCGCACGCGCTCGCGCCGCGCGGCACCACGCGAAGCCGTTAGAGCACGCATCGGTCGAAGCGGTCGATCACGGTCCGCATCAGCTCCGCGCGCGGGAGGTCCCAGATCGCGGGGTTGAGGATCTCGACCTCGATCGGCCCGGTGTAGCCGGCGGCCTCGATCAGCGCGCTGAAGCCCGCCAGGTCGATGATGCCGTCGCCCATCATGCCGCGCTCGAGCAGCGTGTGGGACGTCTCGGCCAGCCAGTCGTTGACGTGGTAGCCGACGATCCGCCCGGCCGCGCGCGCGACCTGCTCGGGCAGGCGCGGGTCCCAGAACGTGTGGTAGACGTCGATCACGACGCCGACGCCCGGGTCGCCGATCCGCTCGGCGACGTCGAGCGCGTTCTCGAGCGTGACGATCGCCGACCGCTCGCCGATCATCATCGGGTGCAGCGGCTCGATCCCGAGCCGCACGCCGAGCTCGTTGGCGTACGGGAGCAGGCGCTCGATGCCGGCTTCGATCTCCGCTCGTGCGGCCGCCAGGTCGCGCGTTGTCGGCGGCCCGCAGACCAGGACCAGCGCGTCGGTGCCGAGCGCCGCGGCCTCCTCGACCGCGCGCCGGTTGTCCTCGTCGGCGTCCGGCGCGGTGAAGAACCCGCCGCGGCACAGCGACGAGACGCGCAGGCCCGCGGCGTCGATCCGCCGCCGCGCTTCCTCGACGCCCAGCTCGGCCAGCTTGTGCCGCCACGGGCCGATCCACTCGATCCCGTGCTCGGCGCACGCGTCGATGACCTCCGCCAGCGACCAGCGGTCCGCGGTCATCGAGTTCAGCGACAGGCGGGCGCTCATTCCACGCCCGCCAGCGCGAGCACGAGCCGCATCCGGGCCGAGGCCAGCTCCGGGTCGCGCAGCAGCCCGGCCTGGTCGGCCAGCACGAACAGCTCGGCCAGGTGCAGCACCGAGCGGCCGCTCTCGAGCCCGCCGACCATGCGGAAGTGCCGCTGGTGGCCGTTCAGGTACGCGAGGAACACGACGCCGGTCTTATAGAACTGCGTGGGCGCGGCGAAGATGTGGCGCGCCAGCGGGACCGTCGGCTCCAGCAGCGCGTCGTAGCGGTCGCGGTCGCCGGCGTCGAGCGCCTGCAGCGCGGCGGCCGCGGCGGGCGCGATCGCGTCGAAGATGCCGAGCAGCGCGTGGCTGCCGCTCGCGATCAGCTCCGGGTAGTTGAAGTCGTCGCCGGTGTACATGCGGACGCCCGCGGGCAGCCGCTCGCGCAGCGCGACCTCGGAGCCCGCGTCCAGCAGCGAGATCTTGATGCCGTCGACCTTGTCGGCGTGCGCCTCGATGATGGAGACGACGACGTCGGCCGCGCCCTGGAAGTCGGACGCTCCCCAGTATCCGGTGAGCGCCGGGTCGAACATGTCCCCCAGCCAGTGCAGGATCACCGGCTCCGACGCCTGCGCCAGCAGCTCGCCGTAGATCGCCCGGTAGTCGTCCGGGCCGGTCGCGGCCGCCGCCAGCGCGCGCGAGGCCATCAGGATCGCGGGCGCGCCCTGGCCCTCGACGAACTCGAGCTGCTCGGCGTACGCGCGGCGCACGTCGTCGAGCGTCGCCGGCCCGGCCAGCTGGTCGGTCCCGGCGCCGCAGGCCAGCTGCCCGCCGACCGCGCGCGCTTCGGCCACCGAGCGCGCGATCAGCTCCTGGGTCGCCGCCCAGTCGAGCCCCATGCCGCGCTGCGCGGTGTCCATCGCCTCGGCCACGCGCAGCCCGTGCGCCCACAGGTGCCGGCGGAACGCCAGCGTCGCCTCCCAGTCCAGCCGCGCCGGGCCGGTCGGGTCGCCGCCGGCGAGCGGGTCGGCGACGACGTGCGCGGCGGCGTACGCCGTGCGCGTGCGCGGCTCGGCGCCGACGACCGGGAGCGGTTCGGTGGTCCGCACCTCGTAGCGCTCGAGCGCGCGGTCGGCGCGCGGGAGCCAGACGGCCGTCATAGCGTCAGCTCCGGCACGTCGATCCAGCGGCGCTCGCGCCAGGACTGCTCGCCCAGCTCGTAGAGCTGCACGCCGCGCGCGCCTTCGACGAAGTCCCACGGGAACGGCTCGTCGAGCACGATGTGGCGCAGGAACGCTTCCCACTGCAGCTTGAAGCCGTTCTCGGGCGGCTCGACCTGCGGCACGTCCGCCCAGCCCGCGCGGTGGTCGACCGGGTCCGCCAGATCCGGGTTCCAGATCGACTTGGGCGTCGTCACCGCCGGCTGCACCTTGCACTCGCGCAGCCCGGCGACCGCGCTGCCGAGCGTGCCGTCCACGTGCAGCTCGAACAGCTCGTCGCGGTTGACGCGCACGCACCAGGAGGAGTTCATCTGCACGATCAGGCCGCCGTCGAACGCGAACATCGCGTACGCGGCGTCCTCGGCCGTGGCCTCGTACTCGCGCCCGGCCTCGTCGACGCGGGTCGGGATGTGCGTGGCGCCAGTCGCGCACACGGCGCGCACCGGGCCGAAGACGTTGTCGAGCACGTAGCGCCAGTGCGGGAACATGTCGCTGATGATCCCGCCGCCGTCCTCGCGGCGGTAGTTCCAGGACGGGCGCTGGGGCTTGGGGTCCGGCCCCGGGTAGACCCAGTAGCCGAACTCGCCGCGCGCGGCGATGATACGGCCGAAGAAGCCGGAGGCGACGAGCCGGCGCAGCTTCACCAGCCCGGGCAGGAACAGCTTGTCCTGCACGACGCCGACCTTCACGCCCGCGTCGCGGGCGGCGCGCGCCAGCGCCAGCGCGCTGCCGACGTCCGGCGTGACCGGCTTCTCGCAGTAGACGTGCTTGCCGGCGGCGATCGCGGCCTCGACCGCGGGCGGGCGCGCGGACGTCAGCTGCGCGTCGAAGTAGAGCTCGTACTCGGGGTCGGCGAGGGCCGCGCCGAGGTCGGTCGACCAACGCGTCAGGCCGTGCGCGGTGGCGAGGGCCTCGAGCTTGGCCTCCGAGCGGCCGATCAACAGCGGCTCAGGCCAGATGACGTCGCCGTCGCCCAGCGCCAGGCCGCCCTGTTGGCGGATGGCGAGGATCGAGCGGACGAGGTGCTGGTTGGTCCCCATCCGGCCGGTGACCCCGTTCATGATGATGCCGACGACGCGTCGCGCCACTCGTTTCTCCTCCGTGGAAAGCGTTTGCCACGGCCAGGGTACTCCGAAGAACGGCAAAAAGAAAGGCGGCCGGCCTGACCAGGGCCGACCGCCTCTCCACCTACCGGGGTGGGACCCCCTTACCTACCGAAGCGTGACCGTCCGCTTCGTGGCCTTGGCCGACTTGCCGGTCGCCCGCAGGCTGACCGTCAGCGTGGCCTTGACCTTGCCCTTGGCCTTGCGCAGCGCGCGCCGCACGGCCGCGGACGGCTTCAGCGTCACCGACGTGCTGCCGGCGCTGCTGAACTTCACGGTGCGCGAAGCCAGCGTGGTCTTCTTCAGACCCAGCTTCTTCGCGACCTTCTTCGACACGGTCAGCTTGGCGGTGCCGCGCGTGGCCGTCGTCGAGGTGAGCGTGACCCGCAGGCCCTTGGCGCTGAAGGTCTTCAGCGCGGTGGTCGCGGGCTGCGCGACGCCGAACCACGGCGCCACCGGGGCCGCGGCCGGAGCCTTGGTGTCGGCGCCGGTGACGTTGCTGCCGCCGCCGTTGCCGCCACCGTTGTTGGCCCCCTGGGCCGCGGTGACCGTGATCGTCACGGACTTCGAGGTCGACGCACCGCGCGAGTCGGTCGCCGTCAACGTCGCCGTGTACACGCCCGGAGCCGTGTACGTGTGCGTCGTGTTCGGACCGGCGCCGAACAGGCCGTCACCGAAGTCCCACACGATGCTCATGCCGTCACCGTCCGGATCGCGCACGGTGCCGCTGAACGAGACGGTCAGCGGCGACGTGCCGGAGACCGGATCGGCGGCCGCATCGACCGTCGGAGCCTGGTTGCTCCGCGGGCTGACCTTCACCAGGACGTTCGCGGTCGTCGAGTCGCCATGCGAGTCGGTGACCTTGACCGTCGCGGTGAACTCACCGGTCTGCGTGTAGGTGTGCGTCGGGTTCTTCGACGTGGCCTTCGCCGAGCCATCGCCGAAGTCCCACTCGTACGAGACGGCGTCCCCGTTCGGGTCGGCGGCCTCGATCGAGAACTGCACCGTCAACGGCGCCGAGCCGGTCAGCGGGAAGCCGGCGGCCTCCGTGATGATCGGCGGCTGGTTGGCGGGCGGAGCGGTGACCGTGATCTCGATCGACTTCGTCACCGAGGCGCCCGTGGCGTCCGTCACCGTGACCTTCGCCGTGTAGGTGCCCGGAGCGACGTACCGGTGCGACGGGTTCTGCTCGTGCGAGCTGCCGTTGTCACCGAAGTCCCACACGTAGCCGAGATCGTCGTCCGGCCCGTCCGGGTCGTGACCGACCGCGGTGAACTGGACGCTCGAGCCGCCCTGGACCGTCGTCGCCGAGGCGCTGACCTCGACCGTCGGCGGCTGCTCGCCGGCACGGGTGACCGTGACCGTGACCTCTTGCGAGGTCTTCTCGCCCTGGGCGTCCGTGGCCGTCACCGTCGCCGTGTAGACACCCGGCTTGGTGAACGTCCGCGACACGGTGCGACCGAGGTACGCGCCGTCCTCGAACTGCCACTTCCAGGTCAGCGTGCTGCCGTCGGGGTCGTAGCCGGTGGCCGTGAAGTTCACGGGCAGCGGCGCGACACCCGAGGTCGGGTCCGCGAACGCCTGGATCACCGGGTTGCCCGGCGCCGGGGTCTGGATGCCGAAGGAGACCGACTTGGTCGCCTCGGTGTTGCCGGCCTTGTCGACCGAGCGGTACTCGACCGTGTGCTGGCCGTCGGCCGAGACCGTCACCTGCGACGCGAACGGATCCGCGCTGCCGGTGTTGGCGGCACGCGACCAGTCGCCCTGCGTGTCGCCGGTCTTGACGCGGTACTCGGTGTAGTCGACGCCCGACGGCGCGTCGCCGGCCTGCGCCGGCGTCACGACCGCCTTGCCGACCATGCCGGTGTACACACCGTTCGAGATGAACGCGTGGATCTTGCAGACGAAGGTCCACGTGCCGGCCTCGTTGAACTGACGGGTCGACGGCGCGCCGCCCGGCAGCGTGATCGGGGCGGCCTCGACGGCGCTGGTGGCCGGCTGGCCGGGGGCGATGACCCACACGTCGTGCGGGAAGTTCGCCGTGGCCTCCGGGAAGGACCAGCGGATCGAGTCGCCGACGGCCAGGTCGACCGCGTTCGGCGCCCAGGCGTCGCCCGACGCCTCCACGTCGACCGTCTTCGCCGCCGGGCCGGCCGGGGCCGGATCGGTCGCCGAGAACTTGACCGTGACCGGGCCCGAGTACGTGCGGCCCGCGCCCGGCGTCGCCGGATCGAGGGTCGCGGTCGTCACCGGAGCGGTCTTGTCGTTGCTCGGGAGGACGATCGAGAAGGTGATCGTCTTCGCCGTCTCCACGTTGCCGGCCGCGTCGATCGAACGGAAGTCGATCGAGTAGCTGCCGCCGGCCTCGAACTTCGGCTTGTTGGCCGAGTCGTAGGTCACGTAGTCCGCGGCCGCGGCAGCGGCCAGCGGGGCCGCGGCCCCGAAGGCGGCGAACGCGCCCGGAGCGTTGACCAGGTACTCGGAACGCGCGACGCCGGAGGTCGCGTCGGTCGCGGCCAGCGTGAGCGTGACCGGGCCGTCGTAGACGCCGCCGGAACCGGTCGGATCCAGCGTCGCCGTGGTGGCCGGAGCGACCTTGTCGACCTTGACGGTCAGGGTCTTGGTCGCCTCGACGTTGCCGGCCTTGTCGGTCGAGCGGTACTCGATCGTGTGGGTGCCGGCGGTGCTGACCGCGAACGGCGCCGTGTAGGCGGCGAAGGTGCCGCCGTCGACGCGGTACTCGGTCGTGTCGATGCCGGAGCCGTTGGCGCCGTCGTTGCCCGCGAGGGTCACGTTGACGTCAGAGGTGAACCAGCCGTTGCTGCCGTTCGGCGCCGCCGGAGCGGTGGTCGCCGTGGTGGTCGGCGGGGTCTGATCGGCGCCCGTCGGGCAGTTGTCCGGGGTGACCCGGAAGTAGTCGACGTGCGCGATCGCCGGCTGCCCGTTGGACGGGTAGGGGCCGCCCGCGGGCCAGTTGTCCTGCGCGATCAGGCCGATGCGCGAGCCGGTGGCGTCACGCCGCGTGCCGCTCGGGTTCAGGTCGAGGTTCCCGTTGATGCTCGGGAACGCGACCCAGCCGCTGGTGGCCGCGGAGGCCGGGGCGACGATCTGGTACTCCGGCGTGACCGTGTTGGCCCCGTTGGAGCGCGTGTAGCGCATCTTGATCGTCACCGGACCGGTGTTGCTGGTCAGGATCGCCCGGTTCGTGCCGCTGGTGCGCGCACCCTCGGTCGTCGACGGGGCGTCCTTGGAGGACTCGACGAAGATCGCCGAGGACTGCAGGTTGTGGGTGATCGTGGAGCGGAAGAAGTTGTTGTCTCCCTGCCACACGACGAGGCCCACGTTCTGCCAGCCGCCCTTGAACTGGACGGTGAACTGCGTCTCCACCTGCCAGTTGCTGCCCAGCGAGGGCAGATCCTGGCCGAGGAAGTTGATCGGGCCGACCGACGTGTTGGAGTCGGCGGCGTCGATCTCGAGGTCGTTCGTCGGCAGGTGGAGCTGGCCGCCGGACACCGTCGGCGCGAGCGGGCCCGTGGTGGGCGTGCCGCCGTTGCGCGTGTGACGGATCCAGCGCGGCAGGATCTCCGTGCCGTCGAACTCGTCCGACCGGTCGCAGACCGGGAGCTGGACCTTGAAGGTCACCGACTTCGTGGTCTCGACGTTGGCCGCCTTGTCGGTCGAGCGGAACTCGACGACGTGGGTGCCGCTGTTGGAGACCGTGACCGTGTTCGCGAACGTCGCGTCGCCGGCGGTGTTGGACAGCGTCTTCCACTCGCCGTCGGTGCCGTTCGTGTTGATGCGGTACTCGGTCTTCTCGACCCCGGCGCCGCCGGCGTCGACCGCGGACAGGTTGACCTTGACCGAGCGGTCATACGTGTCGCCGGTCGCCGGAGCGGCCGGGTCGAGCGTCGCCGTCGTGGTCGGGGCGTCCGTCTCGCAGGTCATCGAATCCGGGGTGACCCGGAAGTAGTTGACGTCCACGGTGCCCGGCGTGCCCTTGTAGGCGTAGGTGCCGGACGTGCCCGGGAAGTTGCTCCCGGTGAGGATGCCGATCCGCGAGCCGGCCGCGTCACGACGCGCCCCGCCCGACGGGTTGAGGTCGAGGAAGCCCGACGTGGTGTTCGGGAAGTCGGCCCAATCGGCCATCGCGACGCTGGCCGGAGCCATCACGCGGTACTGGGCGCGGACGGTGTTGGCACCGTTCGTGCGCGAGTAGCGCATGCGGATCGTGACCGGCTGGTCGTGGTTCGGCAGGATCGTGATGTTGCCGTTGGCCTGCGCGCGTTCGCCCTCGGCCGTCGTCGGGTTGTCCTTGGACGACTCGATGTAGATGTTGCCCGCGGACAGGCTGTGCGTGATCGAGGAACGGAAGAAGTTGTTGTCCCCGTTCCAGACGATCAGGCCGGTGTTCTGCCAGCCGCCGGTGTACTTGACCGTGAACTCGGTCTCCACCGACCAGTTGGACCCGAGCGCGTTCAGATCCTGGCCGATGAAGTTGACCGGGCCCAGCGACGTGGCCGCGGCGGCCGCGTCGAGCTCGTAGTCGGCGGTCGGCATGTGCAGCTGGCCGTCCGAGAACGTGATCGCGCTCAGCGGCGTGCCGTTGTTGCGCGTGTGCCGGAGCCACTGGGAGCCCAGCGTCGTGCCGTCGAACTCGTCCGACCGGTTCGCCTTGCAGCCGGCGCCCGTGATCACGCGGAACGTGATCGTCTTCGGGTCCGACGTGTTGTTGACCTTGTCGGTCGCGCGGTAGTCGACCTTGTACTCGCCGGCCGAGTTGAACGCGACCGGAGCCGTGTACGGCGTGTAGGCGCCGCCGTTGATGCGGTACTCGATCGTGTTGACGCCCGAGCCGAGCTCGTCGTCGGTCGCCGTGATGCTCAGCGACGCCGAGCCGGCGAAGTAGCCGCGCTGATCCGCGCTGCCCGAGGTCGAGGCCGTCGCCGTCGGCGGGGTCTCGTCGTGGATCTCGAGGACCTTGAACGTCGCGGTCTTGACCGCCGAGACGTTGTCCTTGCGGTCGGTCGCGCGGTACTGGACCGAGTAGTTACCGGCCGTGTTGAACGCGATCGGGGTTTCGTACGTGTGCCAGTCGGCTTCGCCGTTGACCTTGTACTCGATCGATTTCACGCCCGCGCAGCCGGAGTCGGTCGCGCTCAGGCGCAGCGACGCGGCGTTGACGAACGTGTTGTCCTCGCCCGGGTACACCTGGCCGGTCGCCTCGTGGGCGGCGTTCGGGGCGTTCTCGTCGGTCAGGCACTCGTCCTGGACGTTGAACGAGATCTTGATGATCTGGTTCTTCTGGTTGGCGTTGGTGCCGTCACGGCAGCAGCCGACCGAGAAGCGCGACATGTACAGGTTGCCGTCGGGGCCGAACTGCGTGCCGATGACCAGGCCCGAGTCCGCGCCGTTCGGGTTGACGCCGCCGTTGTACGGCAGCCAGTCGTTGACCCGCAGCATCTGGTTGTTGTCCGACCGCATGCGGACTTCCTTCCAGAAGCCCTCGTTGGCGCCGCGGTTGTTGATGAACCACGAGCCGTCGTAGTAGCGCGGGAACGCGCCCTGGCCGGCGTTGGCCTCGTCGTAGCGGTAGATCGGACCCGTGATCGGCTGCATGCCGCCAGCGTTCAGGTCGCCGAAGTCGATCGTGCGCTGCACGTCGGCGCCGCTGTACTTCTTCCAGATCGTCGCGGGGACCACGGGGCCCGGAAGCGTGTCGAGACCGTCGAAGGTCGGCTCGGCCGCCGTCTGGCCGCTCGGCGCCCAGCGGATGTCCGACGGCAGGCTGGTCAGCGAGCAGTCGTACTGCTGGCCGGTCGTGCTGTTGGACGCGTAGTTCCACCGGAAGCTCGTGTTGGCCGTCGAGTCGTTGCCGACACAGAACGGCCAGCCGAAGTTGCCCGGCTTCTGGATCAGGTTCCACTCGCAGGTGCCGGCCGGGGACCGGTTCGCACCGTCGGAGCTGTTGTCGTGGCAGTACTCGCCCATGCCGATGATGCCCGGGTTCTTCGGGTCCGTGTGGACCGTGAACGGCTGGCGGAAGCCCATCGCGTAGATCTCAGGACGGGTCTTCGCGGTGCCGACCGGGAACAGGTTCCCGTCCGGGATCTCGTACGTCGCACCGACGCCGGGATCGGCGTCGGCCGCGATCGCGCCCTGCTTCGGCGTGATGCGGATGATCTTGCCGCGCAGGTCGGCGCTGTTCTGCGCCGTCTTGCGCGCATCCCAGCGCTCGGCGGCGCGGTAGTCCATCGGCGTGTAGTTGTTGTGGCCCGAAGCGCCCGGCGAGACGTCGTCGCCGATGCCCAGGTAGAGGTTGCCGGCCGAGTCGAAGTCGAGGCCGGCACCGCCCACGTGGCCCGGACCGCTGTTCGTCGGCCCACCCGGGAAGCCGGACGGGGTGCCGGAGATCTTGGCCTTGGGGACGCGCAGGATCACGCGCTCGGAGTCCGGCACCGCGGCGGTGCCATCCTCGGTCAGCGTCCAGCGGCTGATCTGGTTGTAGCCGACCACCTGCTGGTTGCCGGACGTCGGCCAGTCCGGGTTGCGCGGCGAGTAGTAGACGAAGACGTTGCGCTTGCTCGGATCCGAGAGATCGAAGCCGGGCTGCAGGCTCATGCCCAGGACGCCGTCCTCGGAGTTGCCGTGATCGGCGCGCGTCGGGATCGAAAGGACCGTGGTCTTGTTGCCGGCCGGCTTGTTCGGGTCGTACATCTTCACGTAGCCCGTGGACTGGTAGCCGATCGGGTTGCCGATCTCCGACCAGTAGACCTTGCCGTCCTTCGCGACGTCGACCCCGATCGGGTTGTTCGCGTCGGCGACGACGACGGTGCGCGTGAAGGAGCTCCAGACCGTGCCCGAGCAGTCGGACTTGCGGCCCTCGCCCGCGACCCAGCGGACGCCGCCCACGATCTCCTTGACGAGCTCGTTGTTACCGCTGTCCTTGGTGTAGGACGAGCCGAAGTGGCCCATGCCGGTGACCCACACGCGGCCGTCGCTGTAGGACTTCGGCGTGCCGGTGTTGTCGTTGATGTTGTCGCCGTCGTAGAGCCGGCACCACGTGATCGGGTGGTCCTGGCCCATGGCGTTGCCGCCCGGCGTGTACGTGCGCTCGTCCAGGTTGGCGAGCACGTGGTGGTCGCCGCGGACGTTGCGCCGGTAGTTGTAGTGCTCGTCGCCGAGCGTCCAGGTGTCCGGCAGGTCACGGGTGGCGAGGTGGTTGCGATCCTCGACCTGGACCGTCGCGATGTTGTTGAGGTCCGTCGCGGCGTGGCCCTTCATCGTGGTGCCGACGGCCGAGTTGGCGTTGTTGCCGTCCCACCAGTCCCACGTCTCCGCGCCCGTACCCATGTCGGTCGCGTTGTGGACGCCGGCGATGCCGCCGCCGTTCTGGACGTACTTGATGATCGACGCCTTCTGCGCGTCGGTCCAGAGCGGGCCGGGAGGACCCGCCGAAGCATTGAGAAGAACGATCGCGTCGTAGCGGGCGAGGTTGTCGTCCGTGAAGATGCGCGGGTTCTTGTCGGCGTTGTCGCAGTTGCTCGCGCCGCCGCCGTTGTTGGTGCAGTCCTCCCAGTCGACCGTGTAGCCGGCAGCCTCGAGCTTGCTCTGGACGATCGGACGACCCTGGTTGATCGCGTCACTGTGCCGGTACCCGGTGGTCCCGGTGTAGAGCAGCAGGCGCTTCGTCTGGTCCTGAGCGCGCGCCGCCGCAGGTGCGAGGGCGGACGCCATCAGCGCCAGCAGACCCATGCACAACAACACGGCACGCCATCGGGGCATGCCGACCCAACCTTGGTTCACCATTCGGTAACCACTCCTCCTCCGGGGATTCCGTTCCCTCATCCCCCGGTTCTCGCTGGCTGTTTTGCCTTCCGGTCCTACAGACACCCAGTTAGGCAGGACTCCGACCGTGAAGCTAAGTCCTTTAGCCACGGGTGTCAAGAGCTTTTGCGCGTGTTTGCGACACAAGTTCAGACGATCGGGGCCACCAATTGCGTTCGCCAAGCAGAATCGCGATTGACGGCACCAACAACGCCCGCACGAGAAACGTGTCCGCGAGCAAGCCCAGAGCGACCACGAACCCGACCTGGAACAGCGACTCCAAGGGCAGCGCCATGAGGACGCTGAAGGTCGCTGCCAGCACCAGGCCGGCGCTCGTGATGACGCCGCCGGTCCGCTCCAGTGCGGACACGACGGCCTGTTTGGTCGTCCCCTGCGTGGCGCGCTCCTCACGGATGCGTGCCAGCAGGAACACGTTGTAGTCGACCCCGAGGGCGACCAGGAAGATGAATGCGAACTGCTCCAGCGACTGGTCGGACGCCGGCTGGCCCATCACGTGCGTGAAGATCAGCGAGCTCACGCCCAGCGCGAAGCCGAAGGACAGGATCACGGTCGCGATCACGTACAGCGGCATGACCACCGTGCGCAGGAGCACCGCGAGGATGACGGCGATGAGCAGCAGCCCGATCGGGACGATGAGCCGGTTGTCGCGGCGCATCGCCTCGCGCTGATCGTAGGCCTCGGGGACTTCGCCACCCAGGAGCACGGGCGCGCCTCCGGCCGCCTCGCGCGCGGTGCGCCGCAGCCCCGGCACTGCATCGGTCGCCTCATCTGAGAAAGGATTCATCTTCAGATAGGCCTGCGCGAGCGCGTACTTCGATTCCTGGCCTTTGGTCGGGACCGAGGCCGCCATCAGATAGGCCTCCTGGACCGGTGTTCCAAGCCCTTCGGTCAGGCGCGAGACGATGGCGTCGCGCGCTTCGTACGGGCTGACCACGTCGATCGGGGCGGCCCGGCCGGGAATGAAGCGGTCGGTGATGACCTGCTCGCCCTTCACCGAGTCCGGGGCGGTGCGGAACGCGTGCGCGAAGTCGAGCGGTGCACGTCCGCCGAGGTTGCCGAGCGCGCCGAGCAGCAGGATCGCGGTCACGACGCCCGCGGTGGCCGCCGGATGCGTGCCGACCAGGCGCCCGACGCGCCGCCAGAAGGGTCCAGTGCGCTCAGCCTCAGGCTCGACCTGAGGTACAGCCGGCCAGAACGCGCGCCGCCCGAGCGTGCCGAGCACCGCGGGCAGCAGCGTCAGGCCGGCGGCGACCATGATCGCGATCCCCAGCGCGAGGATCGGGCCCATCTCGCGCGTCGCGTTGAAGTCGGCGACGATCAGGACCAGCATCGCGACGACCACGATCGCGCCCGCGGAGAGGATCGCCGGGCCGGTGCGGGCGGTCGCGGCGGTGATCGCCGCGTCGACGTCGGCCGTCCGGCGCAGCTCGTCGCGGAAGCGGGCGACGATCAGCAGGCAGTAGTCCGTGCCCGCGCCGAACATCAGCACGATCAGGATCGCGGTGGTCTGGCCGCTCGCGGTCGTCACGCCCGTGCGCACGAGCAGGTACGTCACGCCGCCGGCGACGACGTAGGCGATGCCGACGACGGCCAGCGGCACCAGCGCCACCAGCGGTGAGCGGTAGATCGCCAGCAGCAGCAGGATCAGGACCACGCAGGTGACGATCAGCAGCGTGTCGTCGATCGTCTTGACCGCCTCGCTGCGGTCGGCCTCGAAGCCCACCTCGCCGGTCACGTACGCGCGCAGGCCGGTCTCGTCGCCCTCCGGCGGCGGGACGATCTTGCGGATCGTGTCCGCGGCCGCCTCCGCGGTCGGCGTGCTGTCGTCGGTCATCAGCGCCGTCGCGAGCGCGACGCTGGAGTCCGACGACGTCAGCAGGCCCGGACCGCCGGGGCTCAGGTCGAGCGGATCGGTCTGGCCGCAGCCGCCCCCGTACGCCGTGCCGACCAGCTTCAGGCTGGGGATCGTGCCCGCGGCGCAGATCCGTCGCGAGTCGTTGACGATCCGGTTCTGGTCGGGCGTCTTGATGCCCCCGTCGCGAAAGTACGCGATCACCGCCGCGCTCTCGCTGCCCGCGCGGAACTGCGCGTCGATCAGGCGCTTGGCCTGCAGCGACTCGGACCCGCGAACGAGGAACGTCTCGCTCTCGTCGGCCGCGTGCTCCTGGAGGGGGCCCTGCAGCGGGAGCAGGACGAGCGCCAGCGCCAGCCACGTCGCGATGACGCCCCAGCGCGCGGCCGGACTCGACGTCAGGCCCGACAGCACTAGATCCCGCCGCCGACGCCTTCGATCTCTGAGACGCGGTCCTTCTCGGTGTAGAGGTAGATCAGCTTCGGGTTGAGCTCGATCGGCACCGGCTGGCCGACGCCGTCCTTGAGCGAGACGATGATCTCGCAACCCTTCTCGCCGGCCTTGCTGCGCGCCTCGGAAAGGGGCAGACCTATCAGTTCGGCGGTGTTGAACGCGCCCTTGGCCGCCCTATACTCGGGCTCGCCGTTGACCGTCTTTCCGGTCGGCTCCAGGGGGCATTTGATCTGCGTCAAGTCGCTGCCCGTCGTGGGCTTGGGATCGTCGCCGCTGCGCGCAGCGACCGCGATGCCCGCGACCGCAAGCACACCGACAACGACCAGCGAAATGACCCACCTCGTCCTCACAGCGACCGCAAGCTAGCAAGCCCGGCGGAAGATGACAACGGACTTCTGAGTTAGGGCCATCGGACTTTCGTCCAGCCTGGTAGCAAAGGTTTACCTCGGCTGCGTTTTCTGTGATAGCTTCGCGCCGAGCATCGGCCTAATTCTTTAGTGCCTCGCCGATGCCCGCCTGAGGAGACTGGAGAATGAGGATCGGTCAGAACCTTCGCCGCCGCGGCCTGGTGGCCGCGCTCGCAGTCGGCGCGGGTGCTGTGGTTGCGTCGAGCGTCGCGGGTGCGGCGCAGAGCGTGACCATTTACGCCGCGGGCGCGCCCGCGGACCTGAAGCCCTGCTTCGCGTTGGAAGCGAACCAACGGACCTGCCCGGACCCCGCGACCGGCGTCGACGTCAAGATCAAGACCGGCGACACGGTCACGTGGGACTTCGACATCGACAACGGCTACCACAACGCGTATCCGGCGCCGACGGCACCGTCCACGCCGCCCGACGCCGACTGGGACAAGCGCAAGCCGATGCTCACGCCGAACGGCACGGACAGCTACACGTTCGGCAAGGCCGGCGTCTACAAGTTCGTCTGCCAGGCGCACCCGTCGATGTTCGGGACGATCACCGTGGAGGGTGGCGAGGTCGCGACGCCGGAGCCCACCGCCACCGAGACGCCGACCCCGCTGCCGACCGAGACCGCGACCCCGGCCGCCACCGCGTCGCCGGCGCCCACCTCGGTGTCGATGGACGACCACACGTCCACGCCGGCGCCGGCCCGCGGCGCGACCAAGGACGGCGAGGCGCCTCGTCTCTCCGTGCGGAGCGTCAAGCGTGCGCACGCGGGTGCGCGCGTGCGGTTCTGGCTCTCCGAGCCGGCCACGGTCACCGTCAGCGCGCGCCGCTCACGCACGGTCGTCGCCAAGACGGTCGTGCAGGCGCCCGCGGGCACCAGCGCGTTCACCCTGCGCGCCGGCAAGCTGCGCAAGGGCTCCTACACCGTGTCGCTGAAGGCCGTCGACGCGATGGGCAACCGCGGCCCCCAGATGACGAAGGGATTCAAGGTCCGATGAGGAGCCTGACCAGCCGCCACCAGGCAGAGGTTGCCCGATGAGCACGCGCCGTGAGTTCATGCGCAACGGCTTCGGGTCGGTCGCGCTGCTGTGCACCGTGGCGACGCCCGGCACGCTGCGCGGGCGGTCGGAGGTGACGTCGGCGGCCCTGCGGTCGCAGGCGCGCACGCCGTTCGAGCCGTTCAAGCGCGACCTGCCCCGGATCCCCGACCTGCTGCCGGTGTCGACCGCGCGCGGGCGCGACGTCTACGACGTCTCGATCCGCGACGGCCTGGCGGAGATCCTGCCCGGGTTCCAGACGCCGATCTACGGCTACGAAGGCGTCTACCCGGGGCCGACCATCCGGTCGCACAAGGGCCGCGAGGCGGTCGTGCGCCAGCGCAACACGCTGTCGTTCGAGACCAACGTGCACCTGCACGGCGGCTACGTGCCGGCGGTGTACGACGGGCATCCGATGGACGTCATCGCCCCCGGCCAGTCGTTCGATTACCACTACCCGAACCACCAGGACGCGGCGACGCTCTGGTACCACGACCACGCCCACGGGCGCACGTCGAAGACGCTCTACTACGGGCTCGTCGGCATGTACGTCGTGCACGACCAGCTCGAGCAGGACCTCGACCTCCCGCGCGACGAGTACGACGTCCCGATCGTGATCGCCGACCATGCGTTCAACAAGGACGGCTCGTTCCGCTACGAGGAGAACGTCGACCTCGGCTTCCGCGGCGACACGATCCTGGTCAACGGCGCGGTCTCCCCGCGGATGCGGGTGCAGCGGCGCAAGTACCGGTTCCGGCTGCTGAACTCGTCCAACGCGCGCTCATACGCGCTGCGGCTCGGCAACGGGCGTCCGATGCTCCAGATCGCCGGCGACGGCGGCTTCCTCTCCAAGCCGGTCTCGCGCACGAAGATCCCGTTCCATCCCGCGGAGCGGCTCGAGCTCGTGATCGACTTCTCGGCGTACGGGCCGGGCGAGGAGCTCGTGCTCTCGAACGCCGACGGGCTCGGCGGCACGATCCCGATCATGCGCTTCGACGTCGTGGGCGGCGGGCCGCGCGAGGACTTCAAGGTCCCGTCCAAGCTGCGTCAGCAGGAGCCGCTGCCGTCGCCCAGCGCGCGCCGCCAGTGGGACCTCTCGCTCGGCACGGCCGCGTGGCAGATCAACGGGCTCGGGTGGGACCCGAACCGGATCGACGTGCGCCCGCGGCGCGGGACCACGGAAGTCTGGAAGTTCGTCAACCACTCCAACCGCGTGCACCCGATGCACCTGCACGGGTTCTTCTTCCGGGTTCTGGAGCGGACCAGCGCGCCGGTGCAGTTCGGCGACCGCGCGGGCTGGAAGGACACGGTCGGCGTCCTGCCCAATGAGTCCGTGACCGTCCTGGCGTGGTTCGCGCCCTACTCGGGCAAGTACGTGTTCCACTGCCACTCGCTCGAGCACGGGGACAAGGCGATGATGCTGCAGATGGAGGTGACGCCGTGAAGCGCGCCGCGCTCACGCCGGCTCTGGCCCTCCCGCTCGCCGCGCTCGCGCTGGCCGCGCCGTCGGCGGCGTTCGCCGACGCGACGATCCAGGCGGTCGACGAAAGCGGCGCCGGGCCGAACCACTGGAACCCGGACACGGTCACCGTCAAGGTCGGCGAGACCGTCACGTGGTCGTTCGCCGGCACCGGGCTCGTGCACAACGTCAAGTCCGAGAGCGGATGGGACCTGTCGAGCCCGTTCGCGGTCGCGGGCGCGGCCGTCACGCACGTCTTCACGACGCCCGGGACGTACAAGTTCTACTGCCAGCTGCACCAGTCGACGATGTTCGGTGAGGTGCGCGTGACCGATGAGACCGGCGCGCCGCCCCCGCCCCCGCCCCCGCCGCCGCTGAGCGAGCAGTCCTACGCGAACGATGCGCCTCCCGTGAGCGTGTTCGAGGTGCGCGACAAGGTGCGACCGCGCCTGGACCGCGTGAAGGTGACGCGCGCCCGCCACGCCGCCAAGGTCCGCTTTCGCCTCTCCGAGGCCGGCAAGGTCAAGGTGACCCTGACGCGCGGGAAGCTGACGAAGTCCCGCACGGTCACCGTGCGCCGCGGCACCTCCACGGTGACCGTCTCCGGCCTGCGCCCGGGCGCCTACCGCGTCTCGGTCACCGCCCGCGACCTCGCCGGCAACCGCGCGAAGGCCGCCAGGCGCGCGCGGATCACCGTCCGCGGCTGAGACCCTTGCGGCGCCGCGCGAATGCGCGGCGCCGCGACTACCCGCCTAGGGCGTGTAGTTGACCTCCAGCTGCGGGATCTCCGGGAACGAGGCCGAGACCGCGAACGGGGTCCCGTCGTCGTTGACGATCGTGATGCCGTAGTTGCCCCAGTTCTCGACCGAGCCCGTGACGTCGAACACGACCGAGTACTGAGCCAGTCCGCGGACTGCTGGCGCAGGTACATCCCGCTGTCGCAGACGTCCTCGTGCGAGTACGTGGGCGAGCACGTCACTGCCTGCCCGCAGCCTCCGAGGTCGGCCAGCACGTGTGGTCGGTGTCCGAGCAGCAACACTCAACCTTTGTGAGCGGCGACCCGAACGCCGCGACGAAGGGCCGCGCGGAGCGGCCCCTTACGCGCGCGGGTAACTAGCCGAGAAGCTCGCGCAGGAACGCGAGGCCGTCGACGGCGATCGCGTCCTGGGACGCCGCGAGTGGGCGCCAGACCGACGCGGCGGTGGCGATCGTCTCGTTCTCGGCGGTGAAGGACTCGATCACGACCGGGCCGTCGTAGCCCGTGTCGCGCAGTGCGTCGCGGAAGGCCGGCCAGTCGATGTGGTCGGCGCCCGGCGCCCCGCGGTCGTTCGCGGACGCGTGCACGTGCACGATCCGGGAGCCGCCGAGGCGGAACGAGCCGGCGAAGTCCTTCTCCTCCACGTTGGCGTGGTAGGTGTCCAGCAGCAGCCCGACCGAGTCGGGCAGCGGGTCGATGGCGTCCAGCGCCTGCTCGACCGTGTTGATCAGGCTGGTCTCGTAGCGGACCAGCGGCTCGATCCCGATCTTGACCCCGACCGAGCCGGCGTGATCGGCGACAGGCTTGAGGTTCTCGCGCAGCTCGGCGTAGAGCCGCGTGCGCTCCTCGGGAGCGATCCTCCAGGTCCGCCCCGTCGAGGTGTAGATGGGGCCGGCGATCGCGCCGGCCCCAACCGTGGCCGCGACGTCCAGGCAGTCCCGCAGGAATGCCTGGGTCGTCGCGACCGTTTCCTGATCGGCGCCGCACAACTCGCGCCCCGGAGCCATCGCAACCGCGATCGAGGCGCCGAGCCCGTGCTCGGTCAGCACCTCCGCGGCGTGGTCAGGGCTCCAGTCCCCTAGCTGCTCGATCGGGAGCTCGATCACGTCGAACCCCATATCGCGCACCCGCGGCGCGAGCTGGGTCAGCCGCTCATCGGTGAGCGGTGAGACCCAGATCCATGTGTTGGCGCCGAGCTTCATCTACTGCTTCTTCCCGCCCCACTTCTCGGGCCAGCCCGGCATGTCCTCACAGCCGCAGTTCGCGTAGTAGAGCGGCGGCATGTTCGGCATGGCCTTCTCGTCCAGGTTGTCCTGGGTCACGACCGGCTGCGGCAGGATCCACTCCTTCGGGACCTCTTCGCCCTTCAGGATCTTGGTCGCGAGGATGATCGCGGTACGCCACTGGAAGTTGGAGTAGGTCGGGGCCATGCCCTTCAGGCCCTCGTCCTTCCACTTGAGCAGGTAGTCGTTCTGGTCCTCGCCGGTGAGCGGCGGGACTTCCTGGCCGGCGTCCTCGAACGCCTCGATCGCCGCGACGGCGGTCGCGCCGGCGTCCATCCAGACGCCGTCGAGGCTGCCCTCGCGCTGGATGTAGTCGGACACGATCGACTTCGTCTTCGCCGGATCGCCGTCGGTGAACTCCGCGCCGACGACGTTGATGCCGGCCTCGTCGAAGATCTTCTTGGCGCCCGACCAGCGGGTCTCGAGCACGTCCACACCCGGGAGGATGCGCAGGGCGAGGACCTTGCCGCCCTTCTTGACGTTGTCGCGCAGGAACTCGGCCGCGTCAGCACCGTAGGCGTAGCCGCCGATCGGGTGCAGGAACGTGACGGGGCAGTCGGTCTCGACACCGCGGTCGAAGACGACGACCGGGATGTCGCTCTTGCAGGCCGCCTCGACGGCCGGCGTGAGCGTCGCCGTGGTGTTCGGCGCGATCAGGATGATGTCGCACTTCTTGCCCGAGACCATGGCCTCGATGTCAGAGATCTGCTTGTCGTCCTTGGCCTCGGCGTCGACCGCCGTGAACTTGCCGATCTCCGGCGTGTTCTTGGCCTCCTCGGACATCGTCTTGAAGCCGTTCTGACGCCACGGGTTGTCGTTGGCGGCGTTCGAGAAGCAGACGTTCCAGCCGGAGCTCTTCTTGGCCTTGTAGTCCGACGTATCGATCATCTCGGGATCGATCATCTGCAGCCACGGCTTGTCGGCCGGGCCCTCAGGCGTCGCCGAGCGCTGCGCGAGCTGACGGTCCATGTCCTCCTGGTTGAAGAACTTGGCGTCGGTACCCGTGTTCTCCGGCGTCGCCGTGGCGGCCGGAGTGCTGTCGCTCGACGCGCTGTCCGAGCTCGAAGTGCCGTCGTCCGTCGTGCCGCAGGCGGCCACGGTGGCACAACACGCCAGCAGGGCCGCGGGCCCCGCCAGTCTCCTCCAGATCATGCGTTTCCTCCTCTGTTGATGTGCATCTCGGTCACCGCGCACCCCGCAGCCGGTACGACGCGAAGGCGACGGCCGCGATGATGATCACGCCCTGGATGGTGTCCTGGAGCGCCCCAGAGATGCCCTGCAGGTTCAGCCACGTGAACAGCGCCTCGAGAGTGAGGGCGCCGGCCATCGCGGCTACGACCGATCCACGGCCGCCGCCGAGCACGACCCCACCCAGCACGCAGGCGGTGATCGCGTCGAACTCCATGCCCAAACCGGCCTGGGCGGACACGCCGCCGAAGCCCGCGAGCAAGATCCCCGCGACGGCCGCCGACGCGCCCGAGAGCACGAAGGCGAGGATCCGTACACGGTTGACGCGCACGCCCGACAGGCGCGCGGCGCGTTCGTTGTCACCCGTTGCGATCAGCTGGCGGCCGAAGTCGGCCCGCATCAGCAGCACGCAGGCCGTGCCGATGATGACCAGCAGGATCACGGACCACGGGAGCTGGTTGATCCAGGGGATCCCATCGATCCCCTGTCGACCGATCGCGCGGAAGTTGTCGGCCAGCGCGCCCTTTGGAGAGCCGCCGGACCAGAGGAACACGGCCCCGTTGAGGATCAGCAGCATGCCGAGTGTCGTGATGAACGACGGCACGCGCAGGATCGTCGAGATGAAGCCGTTGACGAAGCCGACCGCCAGGCCGACCACCAGCATCAGGACGATGACGGGCCACGTGTTGGACGGGTCGCCGTCGATCAGCCGCGCCGCGATCACGACCATGGCGGTGACCAGCGCGCCGACCGAGAGGTCGAAGTTGCCGCTGATCAGCACGAAGTACGCGCCGGCGGCGAGGATCACGAGCGGGGCCGAGCGCTTCAGGTAGGCCAGGAACGGGCCCGGCTCGGCGAACGTCGGGTTCAGGATCGTGATCCAGACCCAGAGGATCAGCAGCAGGACGAAGATCGTCCCGGTGCTCATCAGCGAGCTCAGGAACCGGCGTCCGCGAGCGCCCGCTTCGGCGCCGAAGCCCGGGGAGGCGTTCTCGGTGCTCATGCCTGCTTCTCCTGACGCCGGGCGTAGACCGCGACCGCGGCGATGATGATGATTCCTCGGACGACGTCCTTGAGGAACGCGTTGAACTCGAGCTGGTTGAAGGCGTTGTCGAGCACCGCCAGGATGGCGACGCCGCCGACCGTGCCGACCACGCCGCCGCGGCCGCCCATCAGGGCCGTGCCGCCGAGGACCACGGCGGCGATCGACTCGAGGTCGTAGCCGCCGTCGGGCCCGACCGTCGGCGTGCCGGCCTTCAGGCGCGCGGCGAGGAAGATGCCGGTGATCACCGCGGTCAGCGAGCACACGATGTGCGCGCCGATGATCGTGCGGTGCGTGCGCAGGCCCGACAGCTTGGAGACGTCCTCCGAGCCGCCCACCGCGTAGATGCGGTAGCCGAAGCGCGTGCTGCGCAGCAGGAAGAAGATCACGACCACGACGGCCACGAGCAGGAAGAACGACATCGGGATCACGCCGAAGCGCGTGTAGCCGAGGTCCTGCGAGAACGACGTCGGCACGTTGCCGGCCGGGCCGTTCCACTGGTACTGGATGATGCCCTGGATGATCAGCGCCGTGCCGAGCGTGGCGATGAACGCGTTCACGCGCAGCTTGGTGATGATCAGGCCGTTGACGAGGCCGAAGCCGACGCCGAGTGCGAGCACGAGCAGGATCGCCGGCAGGACGTTGCTCTCCTGGCCGTCCATCGTGGTCGCGGTGACCAGCGAGGCGAGCGAGATCAGCCACGCGACCGAGAGGTCGAGCGAGCCGAGCAGGATCACCATGGTCTGGCCCGCCGAGACGATGCCGAGCGCGACCGAGCGCTGCAGCATGTTCACGATGTTCGGGACCGTCAGGAACGTGCCGCCCTTGATCGTCACGACGATCCAGGCGATCACGAAGATCCCGATCAGGGCGCCGTAGACCGGCGCCGCGGGGGACGCCAGGATGCCGACGCGCCACGCCGCGAACCGCGAGGGCCCCTGCACGGCGGCCGTGCCGGAGGACTGCTCCGGCGGATCGACGACGGTCATGCCAGGCCCCCCTCGGACGACTTCGGCCGGCGGGAGCGAGCCGTCAGGCGAGTTCCCGCCACGGCATGCGAGCGCGGAGCGCGAGTCATGCCGCCACCTCCTGCGAACCGGTCGCGAGCTCCATGATTTCGGGCTCGGAGGCCCCCGCGGGCAGCTCACCCGCGAGCCGCCCCTCGTGCATGACGAGGATGCGGTCGCTCATGCCGATCAGCTCCGGCAGCTCCGACGAGATCATCAACACGGCGACGCCATCCTTGGCGAGCTTGCGAATCAGGTCGTGGATGCCCGCCTTCGCGCCGACGTCGATACCGCGCGTCGGCTCGTCGAAGATCAGGATCCGCGGCTGGGTCTCCAGCCACTTGGCCAGCACGACCTTCTGCTGGTTGCCGCCGGACAGGAAGCGCACTTCCTGATCGGGGCCCTGGGCCCGCAGCTCGGTGACCTCGGCGAGCTCCTTGACGGTCATCAGGCCCGGCATCGAGCGCCGCTTGTGCGCGGGGATGATCGTGCGGACCGCGAGCATCATGTTGTCCGCGATCGACTGGCCGAGCGCCAGGCCCTCGGCCTTGCGGTCCTCGGTGATGAACCCGAGCCCGGCCCTGACCGCCTGGCGCGGCGTGCGGAAGCGAACCGCCTTGCCTTCGACCTCGATCGTGCCGGAGTCGACCGGGTCGGCGCCGAAGACGGCGCGCGCGAGCTCCGTGCGCCCGGAGCCCTGCAGGCCCGCGAGGCCGACGATCTCGCCGGCGCGCACGTGGAGGCTGACGTCGCGCAGCAGCGACGTGCTGATGCCCTTGGCGGCGAGCCGCACCTCACCGAGGTCCTCGGCGACCCCGCGCGGCGGGAAGTACCCGTCGAGCTCGCGGCCGACCATCAGGTTGACCAGCGTGCGCTGGTCGCAGTCGACCGTGTCGAGCGTCTTGACGACGCCGCCGTCCTTGATGACGGTGATCCGCGACGAGAGCTGGAAGACCTCGCGCAGGCGGTGCGAGATGTACAGGATGCCGACCCCGAGCTCCTGCAGCCGGCGCACGAGCGTGAAGAGCAGCTCGACCTCGTGCTCGGCGAGCGCGGCGGTGGGCTCGTCGAGCACCAGGATGCGCGCGTTGAGCGAGCGCGCCTTGATGATCTCGACGACCTGCTGCTGCGCGACCGACAGCCAGCGCACCGGCGTGCGCGGGCCGAAGCTGCTCTCGCCGACCTCCTCGAGCAGCGCGGCGGTCTCGCGCTCCATCTTGCGCCGATCGACCAGGCCGCGCTTGAGCGGCTCGCGGCCGACGAAGACGTTCTCGGCGACGTTGCGGTCCGGGAGCAGGTTGAACTCCTGGTAGACGATCCCGACGCCGACCTGCTGGGCCTGCGCGGGGTGGGTGAAGCTCACCTCCTCGCCCTCGATCCGGATCGCGCCCTCGTCGGGCGAGTACACGCCCGCGAGGATCTTCATCAGCGTCGACTTGCCGGCGCCGTTCTCGCCCACGATCGCATGGACCTCGCCGGTCCGCAGATCGAGGTCGACCCCGTGCAGCACTTCAACGCCGACGAAGCTCTTGCGGATGCCCTGCATCTGCAAGAGCGAGCTCTGATCAGCCATCCACGCCCCCAGCGGTCAGGGCCGCCGTGTCCGGCACGTCGACCCAAGTCTCTGTTCGCGCGGAGGAAAGCACGGCGGCGGTGATGTGTGCCGCGCGCAGGCCGTCGCGGAACACCGGCAGGCCATCCGGTCGCTCGCCCGTGACGGCGGCCGCGTAGGCGTCCGCCACGAACGCGTCGAAGCAGTCGTTGTACCCCTGCGGGTGCCCGGGCGGGAGCGTCGCCAGCCGCGCCGCGGGCTCCGAGAGGTGCGCCGGGTCGCGCTTGATGAGCGTCGCGTGCTCGCGCCGCCCGACCCACAGCGTCTCCGGCTCCTCCTGGTTGAAGGAGACCGCCTCTTCCGCACCGTCGAGTTCGAAGTGCAGCATGTTCTTGCGGCCGGCGGAGATCTGGCTCACGACGGCCGTGCCGATCGCGCCGCGATCGGTCTCGAACTGCAGGATGGCGGCGTCTTCGGTCACGCGCTCGGGCACGGAGGTGAGCAACCGCGCCGACACTCGCGTGATGCGGTGGCCGGACACATGTTCGACCATGTCGCACCAATGACTGCCGATGTCGGCAAACGCGCGGGACGCGCCGCCGAGCTGCTCGTCGACGCGCCAGTTGTCGTCGCTCGGGAGCAGCAGCCAGTCCTGCAGGTACCCGCCGTGGATCAGGCGGATCGGGCCCGTCGCGCCCGTGCGCACGCGCTCGCGCGCCTCGCGCGCGGTCGGGTAATAGCGGTAGACGAACGGCACCGCGGCGACCAGGTCGGTGCTCTCGGCGACGTCGACCAGGGTCTGCGCGCCGCGCTCGTCGAGCGCCAGCGGCTTCTCGCAGATGACGTGCTTGCCGGCGGCCAGCGCGGCTTCGGCCAGCGGCTGGTGCAGGTGGTTGGGGGTGCAGATGTGGACGATGTCGACATCCGGCGACTCGACGAGCTCCTCGGCGGTGGCGAACGAACGCTCGGCGCCGAGGGTCGCTGCAGCGAGCAGCCCCCTCTCCGGCGAAGACGCGGCGACGCCGACGAGGCGCCCTCCCGCGAGCCGCGCCGACCTAGCGTGGACAGCCCCGATGAAACCCGTCCCCGCTATGGCGACGCGAACTTCTCCTCCAGACATGAACGCGGACGCTATCGAGCCCTTAGCCCGACTGTCAAGCAAAAGTTTGGAAGATTCTGGCGAGTCAATCGACTAAACACGAACTCAATCTTCTACTTAGGTCGGCAAGACACTCGAAGTCTGCTTAACTCGCGGACATGCTCGAAACCGCGGTGGGAGTCGGGAGCGTGCTGCGGCTCGTTCGCGATGGCCGCGCGAGCACCCGTACCGAACTGGCCCGGCAGAGCGGTCTGTCCCGCTCCACCCTGGCCGAGCGCGTCCAGGCTCTGCTCGCCCTCGATCTCCTCCAGGAGACGACCGGGTCGGCCTCGACCGGCGGCCGCCCACCTGCCACTTTAACGTTCAACCGTGCAGCCGGGTGCGTCTTGGTGGCCGACTTCGACGTCACGCGCTGCCGAATCGCCGCCTGCGACCTCGGCGCGGTGCCGCTCGCCGAGGCCGAGTACACGTACGACCCGGGGGCCGCGCCGGAGGCGATCCTGGCCGAGCTGCATCACCGTTTCGTGTCCGTCCTGCTCGCCGCGGGCGTGGCGCAGGACCGCGTGCGCGGGGTCGGCATCGGGCTGCCGGCGTCGCTCGCGGAGCTGCCCGGCTGGAGCGGGCTGTCCGTCCCGGACTGGTTCTCCGCCCCCGTCCTGCTCGACGGGCACGTGAACCTGATGGCGCTCGGCGAGCGCTGGACGCACTGGCGCGACGTCGACCACCTGCTGTTCGTGGCCGTCGGCACCCGCATCGACTGCGGGATCGTCTCGGAGGGCCGCGTGCACCGGGGGGCGCGCGGGACGGCCGGGGACATCGGGCACATGCCGGTCGCCGGGCACGACGTCGACTGCCGGTGCGGAAACGTCGGCTGCCTGGAGGCGGTCGCGGGTGCGGGCGCGCTGGCGGCGGGGCTCGAGGTCACCTCCGCCGCCGAGGTGGTCTCACACGTGCGCGCGGGAACGCCCGCGGCGCTGCAGGCGACGCGCGCGGCCGGGCGCGCGATCGGCGAGGTACTGGCGGCGTGCATCACCTTCTACAACCCGGCGGTGATCGTGCTCGGCGGTGAGCTGGCGGGCGCGTCGGAGCCGCTGCTGGCCGGCGTGCGCGAGGCCGCGTTCGCCCGCTCGCCCCCGATGGCGACGCGCGAGCTGCGGATGAGCCTGGCCCGCCTGGGCGAGCGCGCGGGGCTGATCGGGGCCGCCGTGATGGTCGTCGAGCACGTGCTCGCGCCCGAGTATGTCGACCGGTTGGCCCGGGCCTCGTAGGCTTTCGGGCCTCCGCATGCCCGATTTCGATCCGATCGCTGAAGCGCGGCGGAACTGGAGCTCCCGCTGGGGCGACGAGCCCGTGCCGTCGATGAGCGCCGTGACCTCGATCATGCGCGTGCAGCAGATCCTGCTGGCGCGGCTGAACGAGGAGCTCAAGGCGCACGACCTGACGTTCCCGCGCTACGAGGCGCTGATGCTGCTGTTCTACAGCCGGCGCGGCGCGCTGCCGCTGGGCAAGATGGGCGACCGCCTGCAGGTGCACCGCACGTCGGTGACCAACATCATCGACGGGCTCGAGCGCTCCGGCTACGTCACGCGCGAGCCGCACGAGCGCGACCGGCGGACGACGCTGGCCGCGATCACGCCGCGCGGGCGGGAGGTCGCCGCGGCGGCGACCGAGGTCCTGAACGCGCTGCGTTTCGGCACCGCACCGCTCGAGCGGGCCGAGCTGGACACGATCACCGCCGTGCTGGAACGACTGCGTGCGGACGCCGACGGGTTCGCCCCGTCCTGACGTTTCGGGCACCGTTCCCGGGGCTTTATCCGGAATTCACGCAAAAGATCCCGGGAAATGATCGGCCGTTCGTGGACGTTGCCGACGCCATCCGCAATACTTCGGTCGACGCAAACCGAGAAGTTGGTTACATTTCCTTCTCATGCTGAGCGCGGGAGAGAGCTACGACCCCATTTCGCCGACAGGGGCTGGCCATGTACTGAGCCTGATCCGGGACGGCGAGGCGGTGACACGCGCGGACCTCGCCCGCAAGACCGGGCTTGCGCGCTCAACGGTGGCGCAGCGCGTCGAAGCGCTGCTGGCCCACCATCTGGTCTACGAGGCGGGCGGGAGCGCTTCGACGGGTGGGCGGCCGCCGACGGTGCTGGCCTTCAACCGCGGAGCGGGCGTCGTCCTGGTCGGCGACCTCGGCGCGACCCACTCGCGGCTGGCGATCTGCGACCTGGCGGGCGCGCCGCTGTGCGAACGGGCCTACGACAGCGACATCGCGCGTGATCCCGAGACCGTGCTCGACTGGGTCAACGGGCGCTTCGAGCTGCTGCTGCAGGAGATCGGGCGCGGCGCCGCCGACGTGCGCGGCATCGGCATCGGCGTGCCGGCGCCGGTCGCGTTCTCGCGCGGCGAGCCGGTCGCGCCGCCGATGATGCCGGGCTGGGACGGCTTCTCCATCCCCGGCTGGTTCGCCCGTCACTACGACGCGCCGGTGCTGGTCGACAACGACGTCAACATCATGGCGCTCGGCGAGCACTGGACCTACTGGCGCGACACCGAGCACCTGCTCTACGTCAAGCACGGCACCGGCATCGGGTGCGGGATCGTCTCCGGGCGGCGCATCCACCGCGGCGCGCAGGGCGCGGCGGGCGACATCGGGCACGTGCGGCTCGCCGGGCACGACGACGTCGTGTGCCGGTGCGGGAACATCGGCTGCCTGGAGGCGCTCGCGGGCGGGCGCGCGCTGGCCGCGCAGCTGTCGGCCGCGGGGCTCGACGCGTCGACGTCGCGGGACGTCGTCCGTCACGTGCGTGCGGGCGAGCCGGTGGCGATCCAGGCGGTGCGTGAGGCCGGGCGGCACCTCGGCGAGGTGCTCGCCGAGAGCATCAACTTCTTCAACCCGGGCGCGATCGTCATCGGGGGCGACATCTCCGAGGCCCACCAGCAGCTGCTGGCCGGGGTGCGCGAGGTGTCGTTCGGGCGGTCGCTGCCGATGGCGACGCGGGATCTGCGGCTCGGCTGCTCGCAGCTCGGCGACCGCTCGGGGGTGATCGGCGCCGCGATCATGGTGATCGAGCACGTGCTGGCGCCCGAGACCGTCGATCGGGTGATCCAGAGCGACGTCGGCACGGCCGCCCGGCGGCGACAAGTACCGCATTGACGGCGCGCCACTTTCCGTGTTATCGCCGGGGTCGAGGGAAAGCCTGCCGGTTCGTCGGACTGTCCATCGAACTTTGGGCCAAATTGCGCGCCAAACCTGTCGGGGTCGTCGCTTATACTTCGTCCGATGGCGGACCGCGTGACGATGGGAACCAGTAGATGACCGGGGCGGGTTCGCTGCTTCGACTGATCCGGAACGGCGAAGCGGTGACGCGCGCCGATCTCGTGCGCCGCACCGGGCTGGCTCGCTCGACGGTGGCCCAGCGGCTCGATGCGCTGCTCGCGCACCAGCTCGTGTACGAAGCCGGCGGCAGCGCGTCCACCGGCGGCCGGCCGCCCACGGTGCTGGCGTTCAACCAGGGCGCGGGCGTCGTCCTGGTGGCGGATCTCGGCGCGACGCACTCGCGCCTGGTCGTCTCGGATCTCGCCGGCGCGCCGCTGGCGGAGACCACGTTCGACATGGACATCGCCGACGGGCCGGAGATCGTGCTCGGCTACGTCAACGAGCGCTTCGCGACGCTGCTGACCGAGATCTCGCGTTCGACGAGCGAGGTGCGCGGGGTCGGCGTCGGCGTTCCCGGGCCGGTCGCGTTCTCGCGCGGCGAGCCGGTCGCGCCGCCGATCATGCCCGGTTGGGACGGCTTCTCGATCCCCGAGTGGTTCTCGCAGCACTACGACGCGCCCGTGCTGGTCGACAACGACGTCAACATCATGGCGCTCGGCGAGCACTGGACGCACTGGCGGGACATCGAGCACCTGCTCTACGTGAAGATCGGCACCGGCATCGGCTGCGGCATCGTGGCCGGGCGGCGCATCCACCGCGGCGCCCAGGGCGCGGCGGGCGATATAGGGCATGTGCGGCTCGCCGGGCACGACGACGTCGTGTGCCGCTGCGGCAACACCGGCTGCCTCGAGGCGGTCGCGGGCGGGCGCGCCCTGGCCGCGAACCTGTCCGCCGCCGGCCTGCCCGCGGACTCCTCGCGCGAGGTCGTCGCGCTGGTCCGGGCGGGCGAGCCGCAGGCGATCCAGGCGGTCCGCGACGCCGGGCGCTACCTGGGCGAGGTGCTCGCGGGCTGCGTGAACTTCTTCAACCCGGGCGCGATCGTCATCGGCGGCGACATCTCCGAGGCCCACCAGCAGCTGCTGGCCGGCGTCCGCGAGGTCATCTTCCAGCGCTCCCTCCCCCTCGCCACCGGCGACCTGCGCATCGTCCCTTCGCGCCTCGGCGACCGCGCGGGCGCCATCGGCGCCGCGATCATGGTCATCGAGCACGTCCTCGCCCCCGAGGCCGTCGACCGGGCGATCCAAGCGGGCGTCGCGGCCTAAGCCGCTGCGCCGGCCAACGGCGCGGGTAAGGGGAACGCGGCACCGATCGCGCGCTCTCCGCCGGACGCCCCGCTGCGCCAGCCAACGGCGCGGGCACGAACCGCGTACTCTCCGCCGGACGCCCCGCTGCGCCGACCAACGGCGCGGGCGAGGGGAACGCGGCACCGACCGCGCGCTCTCCGCCGGACGCCCCGCTGCGCCGGCCAACGGCGCGGGCACGAACCGCGTACTCTCCGCCGGACGCCCCGCTGCGCCAGCCAACGACGCGGGCGAGGGGAACGCGGCACGAACCGCGCGCTCTCCGCCGCCCGACTCATCGCGCCGGCGGGCGCGGTTCTCCCGGGGGGTGCTGCGATCTCCTTGCCTCAGGCGCAAGTAGATCGCAGCACCCCCCTCCCAGACACGGCGAATCGCCCGCTGGCGCGACCGCGCGGGCGAACATCCCGGCGCCGCCCGGACCTGCGCTCCCCTCACCCGCGCCGTTCGCCGGCGCAGCCGAGGCGACTCACGGAGACCGCGGGGATGGCGCCGAGACGCGCGTGGGCGGCGCGGCGAGACGCGGGGCGGCGCGGCGAGACGCGGGGCGGCGCGGCGAGACGCGCGGGGCCGGGCGCGGCGCGGCGCGGCGGGAGACGCGGGGCGGCGCGGCGAGCCGTGCGGGGCGGGCGCGGCGCGGCGCGCGAGGGCCGGCGCGGCAAGACGCCCGACCGCGCGCGGGGCGGCGGGGCCCCGCGCGCTCGCGCCGCGCTACTTCGTCCGTGCGCTCTCGCGCACGCCGCTGAGGTCGAGCAGGAGGTCGCGGACGTCCGTCGCCGCGACGCGGTCCCGGGCCACGGACGTGTCGGAGCACAGGAAGACCGGCGCGTCCTCGTCGCCCGGCGGCAGCAGGCCGTGCGTGCCGCGCACGTACTTGGAGGCGTCGAGCCCGACGACGCTCATCACGTACCGGAACCCCGCCGTCTTACGAGCCAGCGCGAGGCCGGCGCGGAGCTTCGCGCCCTTTTCGTCGTCCGGGTCCATGAACAGCTCGGCGGGGTCGTAGCCCGGCTTGCGATGGATCTCGACCTGGCGGCCGAAGTCCGGCGCGTGCGCGTTGTCCAGCCAGTAGTGGTACGTGAACCAGGCGTCGCGCTCGGCGAGCGCGACGAGCTCGCCCGACCGCTCGTGCGCCAGCCCGGCCGCCGCGAGCTCCTCGCCGCCCAGCACCGAGCCGACACCGTCGAGCGACGACACCGCGTCGCGGACCGCCGGGAGATCCGCCGGGTTCGCCACGTACACGTGCGCGACCTGGTGATCGCTCACCGCGAAGGCGCGCGACGTCCACGGATCCAGGTACTCCATGCCCGCCTGCGTGTACACGTTCAGCAGCCCCGCCCGCCGCAGCGCGCGGTTGATCTCGACCGGCCGCCGCGCCTCGGTGATCCCGTACTCGCTCAGCACCACGACCTGATCCCCACGCGCGCGTGCGTGCTCGACCAGCGCGCCCGCGACCTCGTCGAGCTCCTGCGCCGCGCGCACCGACTCCGGCGCCGACGGCCCGAACCGCTGGTGGTCGTAGTCGAGGTGCGGCAGGTACACCAGCAGCATGTCCAGCGGCTCGTTGTCGAGCACGATCTTCGCCGCGTCCGCGATCCACTGCGTCGACTTGATCGACGCCGTCGGCCCCCAGTACTGGAACAGCGGGAACTCGCCCAGCGGCTGCACCAGGTTGTCGTGCAGCTGCGGCGGATACGTGTAGCAATCGGGGGACTTGCGCCCGTCCGCGTGGTAGATCGGCCGCGGCGTGACCGTCAGGTCCGTCGACGCGCCCATCGCGTACCACCAACACAGGTTCGCGGCCCGGTAGCCGGGCCGGGCGCGCCGCGCCGTCTCCCACACCTTCTCGCCCTGCACCAGCTTGTTGTGCTGGCGCCACAGGAAGATCTCGCCGAGGTCGCGGAAGTACCACCCGTTGCCGACGATCCCGTGGTCGGTCGGCGTCAACCCGGTCAGGAACGTCGACTGCACCGAGCAGGTGACCGCCGGGAGGACCGTGTCCAGCGGCGCCGAGAACCCCGCCGCCCCCAGCGCCGACACCCGCGGCATGTGCTTCAAAGCGCGCGGCGTCAGCCCGACCGCATCGATGACCACCAGTGTCATGCCACGACCTCCGCACCCAGCGCGACCAGCTGGTCGCGCGTCCATTCCAGTTCCCGCGCGAGCCCGGCGACGAGCGCGTCGTCGTCCACGTGCATCACGCTCCACGTATACGTCTCGACCTCGAAGTGCCGCGTCAGGGGCGCCGGCCCGCCCGCCAGCGCCGCCAGCGTCGAGCGCAGCTCGTCCTGCGTCGTGTGCTCGGCCTCGTGCACCGGCACGTGGAAGTGCACCCGCCACTCCCCCGTCCCCGGCAGCGCGCCGTCCAGCGCCTCCGGCAGGTCGTCCGTCCCCGCCACGTGCGTGTCCACGCACTCGCGCACCTGGTGCAGGAAGCGCGGCTCGTCGTAGCGCGCCAGCAGCGACCGCCCCGCCTCCGAGCCGGGCGCCGGCACCCGCAGCGCGCTCGACACCTGCGCCTTGACCACGGCCACGTCGGACTCCCGCAGCCGCGCGACCGCCGCCAGCGGCTCCTCGAACTGCACCGCCAGATGGCACGCGTCCAGGCACACGCCGATCCGGTCCGGCGCCAGCCCGCCGATCGCTTCGCACGCCTGCGCGATCGTCTCCACCGTGCACCCGGGCTCGGGCTCCAGCGCGAGCCGGATCCGCTTGCCGGTCGCCGCCTCGATCTCCTCGAGCTCCACCGCCAGATCGGCCAGCGCGCGCAGCGCCGCGTCCTGCGCCGCGTCGTCCCAGCCTTCCCGCCACCCGAGCGGCAGCGTGGAGATCGAGCCCTCGGCGACGTCGTCGGGCAGCAGCCGCGCCAGCAGCCCGGCCAGCGCCAGCGTGTACGCGCGCCGGTCGTCCTGCGCCCAGTGCGGCCAGTAGACGTCGCGCTTGACCACCGGCGCGTGGAACGCCGTGTACGGGAACCCGTTCAGCGTCACCACTTCCAGCCCGAGCCGGTCGAGCTCGGCCGCGAGCCGGTCCGCGGCCGCCACGTCCGCCACCGCGGGCGCCGCCACCCACAGCCCGATCCCCAGCACGGGGACGTCCAGCGCCGCCCGCACGCGCGCCGTGTAGCGCGACAGCTGCGCGGCGACGCCGTCGAGGTCGTCCGCCGGGTGAACGTTCGAGCAGTACGCGAGGTGCAGCAGGCTGCCGTCCGGGTGGCGCAGCCTCACGCCCTTTCGCCTCGCAGCACGCCGGACCCTTCGTACGTCGCGCTCAGGTCGGGGTCCGCCAGGTCGTCGAGCACCAGCCGCCCGCTCTGCGCGAAGAACTCGACGGGGTTGCGCCAGACGACCCGGTCGATGAGGTCGTCGTCGAAGCCGGCCGCCTTCATCGCGTCCGCGGTCTTGCGCACCTTCAGCGGGTCCGAGACGCCCCAATCGCACGCCGAGTTGATGATGATCCGCTCCGGCCCGTACTGCTCGAGCACGCGCACCATCCGCTGCTCATCCATCTTCGTCCCGGGGTAGATCGAGAAGCCCGCCCAGGACCCGGACGCGAGCACGTCGTCGACCGTCAGCTCGTTGTTGTGGTCGATCACGACCATCTCGGGCGCGATCCCGGACGCCTCGATCAGCTCGATCGTGTGCCGCGTCCCCGCCGCCTTGTCGCGGTGCGGCGTGTGCACCAGCACCGGCAGCTCGTGTTCGACCGCGAGGTCGAGCTGCCGCCGGAACGCGTCGTCCTCGGCCGGCGTCATCGCGTCGAAGCCGATCTCGCCGATCGCGACCACGCCGTCCTTGGCCAAGAAGCGCGGGAGGACGTCGATCACCTCGTGCCGCAGCGCGTCGTCGTTGGCTTCCTTGGGGTTGAGCCCGATCGTGCAGTAGTGCCGGATCCCGAACTGCGAGGCGCGGAAGCGCTCCCAGCCGAGCAGCGAGTTGAAGTAGTCGATGAACGACCCGACGTACGTGCGCGGCTGCCCGAGCCAGAACGCCGGCTCGACCAGGACCTTCACGCCGGACGCGGCCATCGCCTCGTAGTCGTCGGTCGTGCGCGACGTCATGTGCGCGTGGGGGTCGAAGATCCTCATGCTCGCTCCACTCAAGGTCGGATGATCGGGGCGGGGTGGAGGGGCTGCCCGCCTTGATTTCTATGACTCAACGCCCGCTCGGCCGCCGCGCGGCGGTCCTCGAACGGGCTCTCCAGCTCGGCCTCGATCGCCGCGATCTCCTCCGCGTGCGGATGCTTGTCGATCACCAGCCAGACCTCGGGCGGGATGTCGCGGCCGGCGGCCACGCGCTCGTGCACGAGCGCGGCGACCATGCGGGCGCCGTCCGGCGTGACCCGGTCCGGGACGCCGTCCAGCGGCGTGATCGGCACGCCGACGAAGACGCACTTGAGCACCGCCTGGTCGTACGTGGCGTCCGACAGGTGCTCGGTCGCGTACGGGCCCAGCGCCGCGGCGATCAGCCGCGTGTCGTTGGTGCGGACCGCGTCGTCGACCAGGTACAGGCCGCGATCCTCCAGCCCCAGGTACGGCAGCGCGCGCAGCACGCCGCGGCGCTCGGCCGCGTCGCCGAAGCGGTACAGCTCCGCCAGCTCGCCCTCCGCGGCCGGCCCCATCGCGACCAGCAGATAGACGCGCGCGACGTCGTCGACCGTCCAGCTGTGGATGTCCAGCTCGGGGTCCAGCGGCTCGCGCCCGACCTTGCGGCCGACCGCCGGGAACTTCGCGCGGATCGCCGCCGGGTCGGCGGCCACGGCCGCCGCGGCTTCGCGCAGCCACGCCATCCCTTCGGGGCCGACCCGCCCCTCGAGCGCCTCCTCCAGGTTCACCTGACCACCTCTCGTTCCGAGTTGCGCAGCGCCGCCATCGCGCCCGGGATCGTCTCGTGCGCCGCGTGCGAGTGGCGCGAGTACTCGACTGCGACCAGCCCCTCGTAGCCGATCTCGGTCAGGACCGAGACCGCCTCGTCGAGGTCCAGCTCACCGTCGCCGAAGAGCAGGTGCTCGTGCACGCCGCGCTTGCAGTCGTCGATGTGCACGTGCGCGAGCGACGGCGCCCCGCGGCGCACGCACTCGGTCACGGACATCGGCTCCAGGCAGACGATGTGCCCGATGTCGAGCGTCAGGCCGAGCGCGGGCGGATGGCCCAGCCGGGCGGCCAGCGCCTCGTAGTCGGCGAGCGTCTCGACCAGCATCCCGGGCTCCGGCTCGAACGCCAGCGTGACGCCGTTGCGCTCGGCGTGCGCGAGCACGCGCTCGCAGCCGTCGATCAGCAGGTCCCACGCCAGCTCCGGCGACTCGTGCTCCGGCGCCGCGCCCGACCACATCGAGACCACCGGCGCGCCGAGCTCGACCGCGACGTCGACCGCCCGGCACAGCAGGTCGACGCGGCGCAGGCGCCCGTCGGAGATCAGCGTCGGGAAGTGCTTGCGGCGCGGGTCCAGGACGAAGCGCGCACCGGTCTCCACCACGACGTCGAGCCCGAGCGCCTCGATCTCGGCGCGCAGCCGCGCGGCCCGGGCGCGCAGCCGCGGCGCCAGCGGGTCGAAGTGGATGTGGTCGAGCGTCAGCGCGACGCCCGCGTAGCCGTTCTCGGCCAGCAGCTCGAGCGCGTCCTCGATCCGGTGGTCGCTGAGCCCGTTGGAGACGTAGCCGAAACGCAGGCTCATCTGGCGATCGCCGCCTCGCGATGCCTGAAACCCGCGGCCGAGGCCACGTGCCGCTGGTCAGGCTCGCTCATGTGACCGCCCGCTTCTTCGCGGCCCGCTTGGCGAGCGGCCACAGCGTGGCGACGCCCGCGGCCGGGGCGACGGCGCCGGTACCGGCCAGCAGGCCGGCCTCCAGCGGGATCAGCCCCAGGATCCCGGCGCCGACGGCGCGCTGCATGCGCGCCGGGGACGGGTCCCGCGCGGCTTCGGCGTGCGCGCGGCCGACGACCGCCGCGTAGGCGCCGATCAGCGCCAGCGCGGCCCCGCGCTTGCGGCGGCTCAGCACCGCGCCCGCGACCGCCACGCCGAGCGTCGCGGCCAATGCCCGCTTGGGGACCGCGCTGTCGCCGCCCGTGACCTCGCGCCGCGAGACCTCGGTCACCACCGCGGTGTGCGCTGCGACGACCGCGGCGGCGGGGAGCGCGCGCTGCGCGCCGTGCGCGCCCGCGCCCATCAGCACGTCGAGCCCGCGGCACGCGGACATGCTCGCCGACGCGATCGGCAGCGACTTCAGCGCCAGGTCGTAGCCCCAGACGGCGGCCGCGAGCGGCACCGTCACGGCCAGCGCGCGGCGGCCGTCGGCGGCGACCGCCAGCAGCGCGGCCTTGGCGGTCAGCGCGCCGGCCAAAGCGAGTGCGAAGCCGGGCGAGACGCGGCCGGACGGGATCGGACGCCCGGGCCGCTCGACCGCGTCGACCTCGCGGTCCGCGTAGTCGTTGAGCGCCATCCCGGCCAGGTACAGGCAGGACGACGCGGCGACCAGGCCGGCGGTGCGCGGCACGTCGCGCACCTGGCCGGTGACGGCGGCGCCGACGAGCACGTCCCCGGGGACGCTCAGGACCGCCGGCAGGCGGACGAGCTCCGCCAGGTCCGCCGGCGCCGGGAGGCTCATGCCGTGACCTTTTGGAGCACCCAGCGCTCCAGCATCTCGTACTGCGCGTGCAGGCGGTGCTCGTTCGTCCCCGCCGGGTCCTTGAAGAAGAACGCGAGGTTCGTCAGCGGGCCCGACTCGCCGCGGTCCAGCGCGAGCGCCGTGAGCCGCACCAGGTCCAGCAGCAGCGGGGCGGCCAGCGTCGAGTCGCAGCCCTCCCACGTGAACTGGAGCTTCATGCGCACGCCGAGGAAGCCCTCGAAGACGATGTGGTCCCAGGCGGTCTTCCACTCGCCCATGTCGCGGACGTCCTCGATGTGGATCGGCCCCTCGACCGGGTAGCCGAGGATCTCCTCCAGCAGGCGGCCCTTGGAGTCCAGCTTCGAGCGCGCGCGGTCCGGGTCGGCCAGCGCCGCGCCGTCGCCGCCGCCGAGCAGGTTCATGCCCGCCCAGGAGCGCACCTTCAGCGCGCGCGACGCGAACGCCGGCGCCAGCACGGACTTCATGAAGGTCTCGCCGGTCTTGCCGTCGCTGCCGGCCAGCGGGACCTCGTTGGCCTCGGCCAGCGCTTCGATCGCGGGCAGGCGCGCGCCGACCGACGGCGTGAAGTCCACGTACGCGCTGCCGGTCTCGATCGCGGCCAGCGCGTAGAGCGCGCTCGGCGGGAGGACGCCGAGGTTGGCGTCCAGCGCGTCCATCAGCGCGCGCGGGTCGGCGTGCGCGGGATGCGGGTCGACGGGCGCCTCGGTGGACGACACGTTGACGACCACCACGCGCGACAGCTCGTGCCGCGTGCGGAACGCGTTGAGGTCGGTGACGATGCGGGCGAGCGCGGCCTGCGGCTCGGTGCGCGCCTCGCGGCCGGTGATGCCGGGGCGCTGCTCGGCCTCGGCGGCCTCCAGCGCGCCGGCGAGCGCGCTCGGGAGCCCGGCGGGCAGCACGCCGTCGTCGACCAGCTTGCCGGCGCGGATCGCCAGCGGCGTCTCCACGACGTCGTGGCCGCCGAAGACGAGGTCGCCGAGGTCGCAGAGCCCGGCGTCGGTGAACGGCGGACGCATCGTGACCAGCCCGGTCGGCTCCGTCAGCCCGGCGGAGACCGCCGCCGCGCCGGTCATCGCGGTCGTCGCGACGGACCCGCGACCTCCAATCAGCCAGACACCAACCCGACGTTCAACGTTCATTTCCGACGACCCTTCGACACCGCACGAGCGTAGCGTCGTGCCTCTCCTCGCCTCATTGGAGGCAACTTTATGCTCCCTGTCAAGACCAAGTATGTTCGTTGTAAGGCAAAACAAATGCCCGAACATGCGCGACACTAGCGTGGCGCTGACCGGGCGACCACACGTTCACCGTACACGCGCGCGGAACGCTCTTGACCCCCACTTTTCGTCCACTACGATGCGGCCGCTCCGTGCCCGGCACGATCGGTCATACGACGGCGTTGCTCGCCGCACTGCTCGCGTTGACGCTCGCGGCGTGCGGCTCCGCGGAGCCGCCGGTGCCGCCGGCCGCGACCGAGGCCGAGGCCGAGGTGGCGACGCCGGCGCCGGTCGTCGAAGCCACGCCGCCGCCGGCGACCGGTGACAGCGGCGCGAGCCCCGCCATCAACTCGGTGACGGTCGACCCGGGTGACGGGACGATCGTGATCGGCACCGGGCCGGCGCTCTACCGGCTGGCGCCCGGCGCCAAGGAGGCGGAGCGGCTGACCGGCACGCTCGCCGGCGGGACCGTCTCCGGGAACCTCGTGGTGCGCTTCCGCGGCAAGGGTGACCTGCTCGCCTCCGGCCATCCGCAGGAGGGCGAGCTGCCGGAGAACCTGGGGCTGATCCATTCGGCCGACCACGGCTCGTCGTGGAAGCGCGTGGAGGGGCCGGAAGCCGATTACCACGAGCTCGAGATCGCGGGTGACACGATCCTCGGCGTGAACGCCGAGTCGCCGGACATCCAGGTCAGCCGCGACGGCGGCGCGACGTGGGAGACGCGCACGCCGCCGGCCGCGCCGATCGACGTCGTCGTCGATCCTGGCGACCCGTCGCACTGGGCGGTCTCGACCGAGCAGGGGACGTTCGTGTCCTCCAACGCCGGCGGATCCTGGCGGCCGCGGGACACGACGTTCGGCGCGCGGCTGGTCTGGCCGGCGCGGGACGCGCTCTACAGCGTCGACCGCAACGGCGCGGTCAGCGTCTCGCGTGACGGCGGCCGGAGCTTCAAGCGGCGCGGCGACGTCGGCGGCCTGCCGAGCGAGGTCAGCGCCGGCCGCGGCGGCGAGCTGCTCGCCGGCGTCGTCGGCGGGAAGATCCGCCGCTCGCGCGACGGCGGCCGCCGCTGGACGACCGTGGCCGTCCTGCGCTAAGCCTCGGCGACGCTGATCGACTTGATCAGCACCGGCGCGTCCGGGTAGTCCGTGCGCGGGTCGGTGAGGATCGCGCCGATCTTGTCGACGACGTCCTGGCCGCCGGTGACCTTGCCCAGCAGCGCGTAGTCGGGGTCGAGCTTGAGCGCGTCGTCGCCGGTCGCGACGAAGAACTGGGACCCGGACGTGCCCCGCTTGGCGTCGCCGGACTTGGCCATCGCCACCGTGTACTTCTCGTACTTGGTGGTGCGCGGCGGCGCCTCGACGACCGTGTAGCCCGGGCCGCCGGTGCCGTTGTGCTTCGGGTCGCCGCCCTGGATCACGAAGCCGGGGATGATGCGGTGGAACAGCAGCCCGTCGTAGAAGTGCTGGTCGGCCAGGAACTTGAACGACGCGGAGGTCTTGGGCGCGGCTTCGGGATCGAGCGTGATCTGGAAGCTGCCGCAGTTGGTCTCCACGGTCGCGACGTACGTGCGCGCGGGGTCCAGCGGCTCGCCCCCGGGGGCCTTGAAGCTGTCGTCGTCGCGCGGGCCCGGGTCCTGCGCGGGCGGGCAGCCGTTGACGTCGAGCTTCGCCGTCTGGGCGGCGGTCGGCGCCGGCGTGGGCGTCTTCTTGTCGGAGCTGCCGCCGCAGGCGGCGAGCAGGAGCGCGAGGCAAGCGGCGGCGAGAATCCTGGACACGGGCGGCAAGGATAGTTGCGAGAACGCGATTCGTTCCCAGGGATGTCTCAGGTTCGTCAGAGCCTGCTCTAACCGGTGGTGCCGAAGCTGGCTCCATGACCGCGACGATCCATGACGGCGTGCGCGTCGGCTCCCGCCGGCGGGCGCGCGCAGTT
>Ga0182736_1000480_pt1 | contig 60616 bp, 55 predicted proteins | sample eDN5th30CKraftBY_FD_128882 | JGI IMG/M metagenome (GOLD analysis project Ga0182736, IMG submission 128882) | Enriched backyard soil microbial communities from Emeryville, California, USA - eDNA 5th pass 30_C Kraft BY (version 2) (version 2) | ecosystem: Environmental > Terrestrial > Soil >... | reverse complement strand
GGTCGAATCGGTCGAATCGGTCGAATCGGTCGAATCGGTCGAATCGGTCGAATCGGTCGAATCGGTCGAATCGGTCGAATCGGCGACCAGGCGCACGACGGCGCGCCTGGTCGGCGGCCCAGCGAACCGTCGATCGTCCGCCGCTCCCCATGAGGAGCGGGTTCGTCGAATCGACGTCGATTCGACGCGCAAGGGAACGGGAGCAGGTCGGGTCGGCCACATCCGCCACCGGTCCTTGCTCGGCTGCAGAGTCGGGCCGGACGCGCCACCGGCGTGCGCCCGGGTCCCCCGTGGGGATGGGCGCACGCCGGTGGGTCGTGCGAAGCGGGGCCGTCGGCCCCGTGCCGTCGGGATCAGCCGGCGGCGGCGACCACCTCGGCCTCGGCCGCAGCGGCGGCGTTGTCGCCCGCCTTCTTGGAGTAGGCGATGGCGGCGATGACCACGATGGCGGCGACCACGGCGATGGCGATGGCGCCGGCCTTGGGCGACTGCTCGAGGACCGAGAGCTTGGGCTCGCTGTACATCTTGATGATGGCGGGGAGGATGAGCAGCGAGACCAGGTTCATGACCTTGATCAGCGGGTTGAGCGCCGGGCCGGCGGTGTCCTTGAACGGATCGCCGACGGTGTCGCCGATGACGGCGGCCTTGTGGCCCTCGGAGCCCTTGCCGCCCTCGGCGCCGTCCTCGATGAACTTCTTGGCGTTGTCCCAGGCGCCACCGGCGTTGCTGAGGAAGTTGGCCATCAGCTGGCCGACGACGATGACCGAGGCCAGGAAGGCGCCGAGCGAGATCGGGCCGAGACCGAAGCCGATGATCACCGGGGCGAGCACGGCGATAATGGCCGGCGTGGCCAGCTCGCGGAGCGAGGCGGCGGTGCAGATGTCGATGGCGGGGCCGTAGTCGGGCTCCTTCTCGCCGCTCATGATCTTGCCGTCGGCGAACTGGCGGCGGACCTCCTGCACCACCACGCCCGCGGTGCGGGACACGGCGCGGATGGCGAGCGAGGAGAAGATGAAGGCGATCGAGCCGCCGACGAGGAGGCCGATGAAGACCTTCGGGTCGGCCACGTTGATGATGTACGACTCGCCGCCGCGCCAGAGCGGGCCGAGCTGCTCGATGATGGTCTCGCCGTAGGAGGCGAACAGGGCGACCGCTGCGATCACGGCCGAGCCGATGGCGAAGCCCTTGGTGACGGCCTTGGTGGTGTTGCCGACGGCGTCGAGCGCCACCATGATCCGCTCCGGCTCGCCCTCGAAGTTGCCCGACATCTCGGCGATGCCTGCTGCGTTGTCGGCCACGGGGCCGAAGGTGTCCTCGGCGACGATGATGCCGGTGGTGGAGAGCATGCCGATGCCGGCGAGGGCCACCAGGTAGACGGAGAACTTGAACGAGCCGCCGCCGAGGGCCACGGCGCCGCCGATGGCGACGGCCACGGCGATGAGGGCCCACACAGCCGACTCGAGGCCGAGGCTCATGCCCTCGAGGACGGTGGTGGCCGGACCGGTGCGGGTCGCCTTGGCGATGTCCTGGACCGGCTTGGTGGTGGTGGACGTGAAGTAGGCGGTGATCTTGGAGGCCGCGAAGCCGAGCACCACACCGACGAGGACGGCACCGAACATGCGGGCGCCGGGGTTGCTCACGAGGAGGTCGCCGCCGGCGAGCGCCTTCGGGTTGCCGACGTAGCCGAAGGCCAGGGCGGCGGCGCCGGCGATGGCCAGCACCTGGGCGACGCCGATGCCGCGGTTGATGGCCTTCAGGGCGTCGGACTCACCGGGGCGGGCCTTGACGAGGTAGATGCCGATCAGCGAGGCGACGAGGCCGATGGCCATCACGGCGACCGGGAACACGAGGCCCTTGGCGGCATCGCGGGGGCCGACGCCGATGGCGGTGAACGCCGAGACGCCGAGGATGATCGACGCCACGAGGGTCACGCCGAAGGACTCGAAGAGGTCCGAGGCCATGCCGGCGCAGTCGCCGACGTTGTCGCCCACGTTGTCGGCGATGGTGGCCGGGTTGCGGGGGTCGTCCTCAGGGATGCCGGCCTCGACCTTGCCCACCAGGTCGGCGCCGACGTCGGCCGCCTTGGTGAAGATGCCGCCGCCGACGCGGAGGAACAGGGCGAGCAGCGAGCCGCCGAAGCCGAACCCGACGAGGATGGCCGAGCTGGTGTTCTGGAAGATCAGGATGATCGTGGTGGCGCCGAGCAGGCCCAGGCCGGCGGTGGCCAGGCCGACGGAGCCGCCGGTGCGGATGGCGGCCTTGAGGGCGCCGGGGTAGTCGCTCTTGGTCGCGGCGGCCGTGGTGCGGATGTTGCCGCGGGTGGCGAGCCACATGCCGAGGAAGCCGATGGCCCCGGAGAACACGGCACCGGTGATGAACGCCAGGGTCCGGTACAGGCCGGACTGCGTGAAGCTCAGGGCGGTGTCGTTGTTGTCCTTCAGGATCTCCGCCGAGGTGAAGAACACCACGAAGCACAGCGGGATCACGATGAGGAGGATGGTGCGGAACTGGCGCGTGATGTACGCCATGGCACCTTCCTGGACCGCCGTGGCGATCTTCTTCATCTCGGGCGTGCCGTCCTCGGACTCGATCACGCCCTTCGCCATGAGGGCGGAGAAGCCGAGGGCCAGCAGGGCGATGGCCAGGGACAGGAACAGGAGCGTCTTGTCGGACGACTCCAGGATGAAGGGCTGATAGCCGCCTTCGGATGCGAGCAGGTGCACCGTGGATCCTTCGTCGGGTTCGTCGTTGGTACCGGGGGGCGTCTGCCGAGGCCGCGTCGCACCACCCGATCGATGGCGCGGGACGCGAACGAACCCCCGCAGAACGGCTCTTCGCTACTACGCATGACGGGCGTCACGCAAGAACGCACGAGGGTTCCCGGATCGCGGCGAGGTGCTGCGGGCCGTTGTCACATGCGGGTCAGGCACGGCACCCTCGGCCGATGCACCTGCCGGACCGTGGCTGCCGTGCGACCGTTCGGGCGGGGTCGGCTACGAGCCTGGCGTGGACGGGCTGGGCGTTGCATCTCCGGGCTCGACCGATGGACGAGCGCCGCCCTTCAGATCCGGCTTGGCCGACCGGAGGAACCGAAAGCCGGCTTCCAGCAATCGGTCCTTCTCCGCCTCGTCCACGAAGCCGTGACCTTCGGATGCGAAGTACCCGACGATCTCGCCCTTCGTGTCGAACACCTCGTAGATGTTGCCCTTGATCGACTTCGTAAAGGCCACGGCTTCCTCGGGCGTGTCGGGCTGAGGGCCCCCGGATTCGAAGAGCTCGGTGTTGACGTAGCCCGCGATGCCCCCGGCGCCGTCGGTCACCGCGCTGAACGCCGGAGCCGGCTCGTCGCTACCCGGCTCGGGGGACAAGCCGAACACGGGCCGCGACGCCCTCTCCTCTCCTGGCTGAGCAAGGACGACGGTCCCGATGATCGATCCTGCGGCGATGAGCAACAGGCCGGCTGCGATGGCAGATGTTGGCTTCACGATGGCTACCTCATGCGGTGATCGTCGGAGTGTTCCTGGTCACGCCTGCGTAGGTGGCGTTCACCTGCGACCACCAACGGTGGACGACCGTTGCGTGGAAGTTCTGGTTCCCCGCCGGGTTGAGGCACAGCCGGTAGTCGCCGATGACATCATCGGCGTAGGCGTTGTAGTGCATACCGCTTTGGTCGCAGATGACGCCGTCGGCCCGAACGGCCACGGAGATCCCCAGATGACCCAGGGCCTGCCTCGTAACGATCAGAGTCTTGACGATTGCAGGCAGCGTCGCGAGCCCGTTCCTTCCAGGTCGCTGCGTAGGCCTCCGGTAGGGAGTTCGAGAGCTCGATTCTCTCCTCGCCACATGTGGCATGGAGGCCGTTGTAGTCCTCGACCCACCCGTAACTGGTTCCGCACCCGACGAGTACCAGGGCGCTCGCCGCCACGAGGGCCAGCGCCCGGCGCCGACGTGCCTCGCTCCGCATCGGGGCCGCGACATGGTCCTCCGAAGGTTCTGGCATTCCCATCTCCTCATCGCCTGCACCACGGCGGGGAGATGGGGTGCCTCTCTTCGCCAGCTCCCAAGCTATACGAAACGTGATGGTTCGTCAACGGGAGAGGAACGGGATGGCACGGTCGATGGCGCTAGGTGCCGAGGGCCGCCACGTCGTCAGCAGTCGTCTCGCCGGAGCGGACCGCGCCCTCCATGTAGCCGTTCCACACCGGGGAGCACTCGGCTCCGGCCCAGTGGATCCGACCCACCGGCGCGCGCAGCGCATCGCCGTACGCGGACCACACGCCAGGCGTGAAGTGGGCGCCGTAGCAACCCCGGCTGAACTCCTCGGCCATCCAGTCCCGCTCCAGGTACTCGACCGGGTTCGCCGCCTTCGGCCCGAAGTACCGGACGAAGCACGCGACCGCCGCCTCCCGCCGCTCCTCGAGCGTCCGGCGCGCCCACCGGCGCCCGTCGTTGGCCTCCATGAACCCCATCAGCACACCGGGCGTCCCCGACGGCGGGCTGTTGTCGAACGTGACCTTCACCGGCCCCTCGTCCGACGCGGCCTGGCCGTTCAGCCCGTCGGCCCGCCAGAACGGCTCCGGGTAGACGGCGTAGAGCTTGATGGCCGAACCGGCCGGCAGCCGCTGGGTCAGCTGGTCCCGCCACGACGGCAGGGACGGGGCGTAGTCGATGCGTCCGGCGAGGGTCGGCGGGAGCGTCACGATGGCGCGCGACCCGCGGACCACCTCGCCGTCGCCGAGCACGGCCCGGACCTCCCGTTCGTCGTGCTCGATCCGCCGGACCGGTGTGCCGAGCCGGACCCGGTCGCCGAGGTCGGCGGCCATGGCCTCGCTGATGCGGATCGACCCGCCGACGATGCGGTCCTGCTGCGCGCCCTTCTCCACGGACAGCAGGGTCTCGAGGTCGGTGCCCGAGTGCGCGTAGAACGCGGCGTGCAGGGCGGAGAGGTCGGTGGACTCGGCGGAGAACACGGCCTCGCAGGCGATGCGGAAGTAGGCCCGTCCCGTGCTCGTGCGCAGGTTCCGGCGGATCCACGTCTCGAACGTCTGGCCGTCGAGCCCGGCGGCGCCCGGGGACCCGGCGGGGTCATCGAGCGAAATGGTCGACGACAGCTTGGTGAACCGGGCCAGGCCCTGGGCCAGGTCGACGAGGGCGAACGGGTTGAGCTTCGGCACGGCGCCGCGCTGCGAGCCCATCCGGCTCTGCTTGCCGCCGAGCTGGATCACGAGCTGGCCCTCGTTCCACGTGGGGAACGTCTCGAGGCCGAGCTCGCCGACCAGCTTGTACATGCGGTTCTGGGTCGGGCCGATCCACTGGCCGCCCAGCTCGACGGGCGTGCCGTCGGCGGTGGTCCCGCCCTCGGTCCGGCCGCCGACGCGGTCGCGAGCCTCGAGCACCACCACGTCCCGGCCCGCGGCCACCAGCCGTCGGGCCGCGGCCAGGCCGGACAGGCCGGCCCCCACGATGATCACGGGATCGGTCACAGGCCGGCCTCCTCGTCGAAGCGCTTCCACTGCTGGCGGACCCAGCGGGGGCGCCGGTCCGGGAGGTCCGCCTGCCACAGGTCGTCGAGCCACGCGTCCTCGAGCGTGCGGGCCACCGCGAACGCGTGGGCGCTGGAGGGCGGATCGGTCAGCCACGTGGCCTCGGTCCGGTCCCGCTCGGCCCGGTAGCGGGCGAGCGACGCCGGGTGGTCGCGCAGCGTCCGGCGGTGCAGGGGCTCGTGGCGCCACCACGTCGTCGCCGGGTCGGCCCGGTTCGTGGGCGCCGGCCCCAGGTCGACGGGATCGCCGACGGCCACCGGCTTGAAGATCGACGTGCACGGGCCGCTGGTGGCCGTGGCCCAGTGCTGCACGCCGCCGCGGAGGTCGGCGACCCACGAAGCGGTGCTCTGGCTGGACGTGACCGTGCCGCCCCCGTGGACGCACGGCGCGGTGAGCCCGCCGTGGATGCGGGACCACTGCGGGCCCGAGCCCGGGCCGTGGTCCCGCAGCACGGCGAACAGGTCTGCCGGTCCTCGCGCCGCCGCGGCGGCCGGTTCGGTGCGGGACCGCCGGAGGGCGCAACCCGAGACCCGGCTCTTCACCGGATCGGCGTGGGCCTTGGCGAACGCCGGGATGGTCAAGCCGTTCGAGATCGCCCGGCCACGACCGGTGACCCGCTCGGTGGCCCACTGGCGGTCCGCGGTCTCGAGCACGATCGCCCCGTCGGGATCGGCCACCAGGAAGCTGTTGTCGTAGCGGAACCGGGGGTGCTCGTGGCTGCACGATCCGCCCTGGCCGTGCGCCTCCAGCAGCTCGACGATCACGTCGACGGCCTCGTCGGCCGTGCGGGCCCGTTCGAGCCCGAGGCGCAGGAGGTCCATGCCCAGCAGGGCGTCGGGGCGGGTGCGCCCGAGCAGCTCCCGGGTGAACACGGCTTCGTTGCCGATCACGACGCCGTGCTCGTTGGCGCCGATCTCCGCACCCCACATCCACCACGGCTGCGAGAGCACGACGGCGTGGGTCCGGGCCGCCTGCGGGATGGTGATCCACGTGCACGCCACGGTGGCGCCGGGCTCGTGCTCGGCGGCATCGTGCCAGGTCAGGACCTGGGCCTCGTTCGGGTCGCGGTCGCTGTTCTTGGCGAACAGCACCCCGTCGTCACCGATGGAGACGAGCGTGTCGCACATGGCCGGACCGTAGCGCCGGTCCCCGCCGGTCCGCTCAGCCGCCGGTGTAGGTCTCGGCCTGGGCCTTGACGTCCTCGACGAGGTTGCCCATCACCAGGTTCACGTCGACGAGGTGCAGGCCCCACTGCGGGGTGAGGTCGCCCACGATGTCGTCGGCGCGGGGACCCGGGTCCGGGTGGACCTCGGCCGCGAGGTAGTTGAAGCCGTCGGTCGACGTGCACTGGCCGGTGGCCAGGCCGGGCAGGCGCACGAACGGCGTGGTCACCGTGCCGGCGGCCTCGTCCAGCCAACCCGCGCCGGACGACGTGGTGCCGAGCGACGAGAGGATCGACGCCTGGGAGTTGGCCGGGAGGTAGGCGTCGAGCTCGCCGGGGCCACCGCCGATGGCCGCCGGGTTGACGCAGGCGGCGACCATGCCGTCGCGGCCGGGCCGGCCGAAGAACGCATCGCTCGGGGGCGGCGACGTGGACCGGTACGTGACCCAGTTGACGATGCAGCCGGTCTCGCCCTCCTCGGTGCACAGCGGGATCTCGTCGAAGTCGCCGCCGACCGCCTTGCCCTCGGGGACGCCGACGGTCCCGCCGGCCAGGTAGGCGCCGACCAGCTGCTTGCGCACGTCGGGGTTCGGGTCGATCTCCTCGGTGATCAGCTGGTGCAGCATGCCGGTGCCCTGCGAGTGGCCGATGAGGACGACGCCGCGGCCGTGGTTGTCCTCGGCCATGTAGGTGCGGAACGCGTCGAGCACGTCGGCGTACGGGTCGCCCTGCTCGGTGGGGGTGTCGCCGTTGATCCGGGCGGCGAGGCCGCCGAGGGTCCCCTGACGGTACACGGGGGCGAACAGGCGGCACTCGGACTGGAGGCGGGCAGCCTGGTTGAGCGTGACGTATCCCTCCTCCTCGTCGGAGGCCTCCCAGTCGCTGTACGCGCCCTTGTCGCGGGAGATCGTCGGGTAGACGTAGAAGCAGTCGATCGGCGCATCGGGTGCGGCGTGGAAGGGCTCGACCTCGAGCGTCCCGTCAGCCTGGACGACGGTGGCGTCGAGCCCCCGGTCGCAGATGTCGACCTGGTCGGGTCGGCACACCCAGTGCGACGGGTCGTCGTAGTTGGCGCTCTGGTAGTCCGCGTACCGCTCGATGGGCGGGCCCTTGGGCTGGACGATCGTCGTGGTCGTCTTCTCGGTGCCCTTGGTGGTGGTCGAGTCCTTGCTGTCGGCGCTGCTCGAGCTGCATGCCGCCAGCGCCGCGAGGACCAGGACCACGCCCGCTGACCAGGCGCGACGGCGGATCGGCAGGGGCATCCGGAGACCGTACCGCTGGCCTGGGTGCCGTGTCGCCCCCAAGGCCCGATTTTGTACCGGTACAGAAGCTGACGGGCGGTCAGACGGTCCGGTCGACGATGGCGAGGTGGTTGGCGTCGCCGAGCGACCGCAGCGACCAGATGTGGTGGCCGGCCATCGGCGTGAGCACCAGCTGGGCCACCGACGCGTGGCCCATGGAGAACCGGTCCCACTCCCACGGTTCGGGGGCGGCACCGAGCAGGTGGGCGATGATCGACGAGTTGGTGCCGCCGTGGGCGACGGCGACGATGCGGTCGACCGTGCCGTCGGCGGCCACCCCGGCCACGTCCCACAGGCCGGGCTCGGCCGCGGGCGTGATGCCGAGCTCGGCGAGCAGGCCGCGCAGCCCGGTGGTGACCCGGAGGTGGAAGTCCCGCAGGCTCTCACCGCCCGCGTGGCCCTCCCACCACGCCTCGCGGCTGCGGGCGCCGAGGTCGATGAAGGCCTGCTCGATCTCCTCGATGGGGGCGCCCTCCCAGTCGTCGGGGTTGCGCAGCTCCCACAGCCAGTCGTGGGTCTCGATGGGCAGGTCGAGCGCGGTCGCGATCGGTGCCGCCGTCTCCTGGGCCCGGACGGCGGGCGACACGTACAGGCGGTCGACGTCGCCGCGGCCGGGGAGGTCCTCGGTGTCGGCCAGGCGGGCGGCGGCCCGCTTCGCCTGGCTGTGGCCCAGCTCGGTCAGCCCGGGGTCGTTGCGCCCCTTCCCATCGGGCGTGGTCCACGCCGGTTGACCGTGTCGGACGAGGATCAGCTCCATGCCGCCGACCCTACCGACACCCCCTGACCGCCCCGCCATCGGAAAACGACCGAGGCCCGCACCGTGCGGTGCGGGCCTCGGATCCGGTCTGGGGTGGCGCTACTTGCGGCTCAGGAACCGGCGGTTCTTGAACTTCGAGGCCAGGTAGTCCTTGTTCATGAGGGCGATGAAGTCGATCGAGATCTCCTTCGGGCACGCCTCCTGGCACTCGCCGTGGTTGGTGCAGGACCCGAAGAAGTCCTCCATGGTGTCGACCATGGCCTCGACCCGGCTGTAGCGCTCGGCCTGGCCCTGCGGCAGCAGGTTCAGGTGGCTGACCTTGGCCGAGGTGAACAGGTTGGCCGCCGAGTTCGGGCACGCCGCCACGCAGGCGCCGCAGCCGATGCAGGCCGCGGCATCCATGGCCGAGTCGGCGACCGGCTTCGGGATGGGGATGAGGTTGGCGTCGTTGGCGCCGCCGGTCTCCGCGGTGATGAAGCCGCCGGCCTCGACGATGCGGTCGAAGGCGCTGCGGTCGACCATCAGGTCCTTGACGATCGGGAACGCGGTCGCCCGCCAGGGCTCGATCACGATCTCCTGGCCGTCGTGGAACTTCCGCATGTGGAGCTGGCAGGTCGCCGTGCCCTTCTGCGGGCCGTGGGCCTGGCCGTTGATCATCAGCGAGCACGTGCCGCAGATGCCCTCGCGGCAGTCGTGGTCGAAGACGATGGCTTCCTTGCCGTCGCTGATCAGGCGCTCGTTGACGATGTCGAGCATCTCGAGGAACGACATCTCGTCGTTGATGCCCTCGGCCTTGATGGTGTCGAACGACCCGGGGGCGTCCGGCCCGGCCTGCCGCCAGACCTTGAGGGTGAGGTTGAGTTCGGTACTCACTTGTAGCTCCGGACGGCGAGGTGGACGTTGTCGAAGGTGAGGGGCTCGGTGTGGCGGTTCGGCTTGCCGGCGTCGCCGGTCCACTCCCACGCGGCGACGTGGGCGAAGTGCTCGTCGTCGCGCTCGGCCTCGCCCTCGTCGGTCTGGTGCTCGGCCCGGAAGTGGCCGCCGCACGACTCCTCGCGGGTGAGGGCGTCGAGGCACATGGCCTGGGCGAGCTCGAAGAAGTCGTCGATGCGACCGGCCTTCTCGAGGGTCTGGTTGGTGGACTCGCCGTCGCCGGTGACGCGGAGGTCCTTCTTGAACTCCTCGTGCAGCACCGGGATGTCGGCGAGGGCCTGGGTGAGGCCCTCCTTGGTCCGCTCCATGCCGCACTGCTCGAGCATGATCTTGCCCAGCTCGTGGTGGAAGGCGTCGGGGGAGCGGGTGCCGCCGATGGCGAGGTAGCCGTCGAAGCGGCTCTTCGCGGCGGCCTCGGCGGCCTGGAACTCGGGGTGGTCCGTGGGGATCGGCGTGGAGCCGAGCTTCGGGGCCAGGTAGTTGCTGATGGTGTTCGGGAGGACGAAGTAGCCGTCGGCCAGGCCCTGCATCAGCGCCGAGGCGCCCAGGCGGTTGGCGCCGTGGTCGGAGAAGTTGGCTTCACCGGTGGCGTACAGGCCGGGGACCGTGGTCATCAGCTCGTAGTCCACCCAGAGCCCGCCCATCGTGTAGTGCGGGGCCGGGTAGATGCGCATCGGCACCTTGTACGGCGACTCGTCGGTGATCCGCTCGTACATCTCGAAGAGGTTGCCGTAGCGCTCCTCGATGGTGTGCTCGCCGAGGCGGTTGATCGCATCGGAGAAGTCCAGGTAGACGCCGTTCTTGAGCGGGCCGACGCCCTTGCCCTTCGACACCTCGACGAGGGCGGCGCGGCTGGCGACGTCGCGCGGGGCGAGGTTGCCGAAGCTCGGGTACCGGCGCTCGAGGTAGTAGTCGCGGTCCGCCTCGGGGATCTGGTCTGCGGGGCGGTTGTCGTCGGGCGACTTGGGCGCCCAGATGCGGCCGTCGTTGCGCAGCGACTCCGACATCAGGGTCAGCTTCGACTGGAACTCGTCGCTCTGCGGGATGCAGGTCGGGTGGATCTGCGTGTAGCAGGGGTTGGCGAACGCCGCGCCCCGGCGGTGGGCCCGCCAGGCCGCCGTCACGTTGCAGTTCATGGCGTTCGTCGAGAGGAAGAACACGTTCGAGTAGCCGCCGGTGGCGAGCACCACGGCGTGGGCCGAGTGGCTCTGCACCTGGCCGGTGAGCAGGTCGCGGACGACGATGCCGGCGGCCTCGCCGTCGACCACGACGACGTCGATGAGCTCGGTGCGGTTGTAGAGGGAGACGTTGCCGAGGCCGATCTGGCGGGCGAGCTGCTGGTAGACGCCGAGCAGGAGCTGCTGGCCGGTCTGGCCCCGGGCGTAGAACGTGCGGGACACCTGGGCGCCGCCGAACGAGCGGTTGTCCAGGAGGCCGCCGTACTCACGGGCGAAGGGCACGCCCTGCGCCGTGGCCTGGTCGATGATGTTCACCGACTCCTCGGCGAGGCGGTACACGTTGGCCTCGCGGGCCCGGAAGTCGCCGCCCTTCACGGTGTCGTAGAAGAGGCGGTAGATCGAGTCGCCGTCGCCCTTGTAGTTCTTGGCGGCGTTGATGCCGCCCTGGGCGGCGATCGAGTGGGCCCGCCGGGGCGAGTCGTGGAAGGTGAAGGCCTTCACGTTGTAGCCCTGCTCGCCGAGCGTGGCGGCGGCGGCACCGCCGGCCAGGCCGGTGCCGACGACGATGATGTCGTACTTGCGGCGGTTGGCCGGGTTCACGAGCTTGCGGTCGAACTTGTAGTTCGTCCACTTGTCGGCGATGGGGCCCTCGGGGATCTTCGAGTTGAGTTCCACAGGGGCTCCTAGTTGCTCACGATGCCGAACTGCACGGCCAGCGGGAACGAGACGTTGCCGATCACGATGATGGCGGCGAAGGCGGCAGCGAAGTTGCGGCGCCACGAGTTGAACTTCGGGTTGTTCCAGCCCATCGACTGGAAGAGGCTCCACGCACCGTGGAAGAGGTGGATGCCGAGGGCGACGTTGGCGGCCACGTAGAAGGCGGCGACCACCGGGCGGCTCAGGCTGCTGACCACGTTGGCGTAGGCGGCGCCGCGCACGAAGGTCATGCCCGGGGTGCCGGTCCAGCTCAGGTCGAACAGGTGCCAGATGAGGAAGAGGCCGACGATGATGCCGGTCCAGCGCATCGTGCGGCTGGCGAAGTTCGCCGCCACGTAGTCACGGGGCGACTGGTACTTCACCGTGCGGGCCGCGTGGTTCATGCGGGTCAGCGAGTAGGCGCTGTGGATGTGCAGCGCGAAGGCGGCGATGAGGCCCAGGCGCATCCCCCAGAGGGCGACGGTCCGGGGCAGGATCGGTACCAGCAGCTCCCGCAGGAACTCCGCGTAGTGGTCGAACTCCTCGGGCCCCAGGTACATCTTGAGGTTCCCGATCATGTGGAGCAGGACGAACCCCATGAGCATGACGCCGGTGAGCGCCATGACGTACTTCTTGCCCAGCGCCGAGCGGTAGAACTCGACCGGGAAGGGGGCCTTGCGCTTGGCCCGCCCGGCCCCGCCACTGGCGGGACCGCGGGCAACGGTTGTCGTAGCCATCGCTCAGGACGCTACCCCTGGTCACACCTCGCGGAACAAACGCTGGGCGCTCGCGGGCGCGCCCACCGCTCGACCGGCGCGGCCCGACGCTGGCGGGTCGCGAATCGGACATCAAAACCGCAGGTCAACGGCGGTGTTGCCACTCATTAGTCTGTCGATTCGGTGCGCGGCGGCAACCAAGGTGTTCGCATGGAAGGTGACCTCCAACACATCGTCGGGGAGAACCTCCGGCGCCTCCGGCGGCAGATGGGGCACTCGCAGGAATCCTTCGGCGAGCACGTGGGGTGGCACCGGACGTTCGTCGGAGCGGTGGAACGAGGCGAGCGGAACCTCACCCTGCGCACCGTCGAGCGGCTCGCCCAGCAGCTCGGCGTGCACCCGCTGGCGCTGCTGTTCGACGGCGTGGCGACGTTCAACCCGGTCCTCGATCCGGGGCAGCGTCCGCGCTCGGTGACCTTCTCGGCCGATGCCCTGCGGACGCCGGCAGGTGGGACCGGGGACCGCCGCCGCTCCCGTCCGGCCTGACCGGCCCGGGTGGCGCGGGTCGGCTCGTCAGCCGACGACGATGCGGGTCCGGTCGGTGCGCTCGATCGGTGCGTCGCCGAGGCCGGCGCCGGTGAGCGACAGGTCGAGCACCAGCGGCCCGGGCCGGTCGGGCACCTCCACCTGGAGGGTGCCGACGCGGGCGCAGGTGTCGGCGGCGACCGCGCCGCCGAAGCGCCACCGCTGCTCGCCGCCGGTCCACCACAGCCGGGCCGCGACCTCGAGCTGCTCCACCGGGGTCCGGAGGTCGCTGATCACGTGGACGTCGAGCGCGAGCGTGTCGCCGCCGGCCACCTCCGCGGGCAGCCGGTCGGCGACCACGATGATCGGCCGGCAGGCCTCGGCCAGCGCGGCGTAGGCGGCCTTCGGCACCCGGTCGTGGTCCAGGACCGAACCCGAGATCGCCGGCTGGCTGTCGGCGAAGCCCACCGCGGCGAACCCGCCGGTGGGCCGGTACTTGAGCCGGCGCAGCGTCTCGACGTGGTGGCGCAGCAGTTCGGCCTGGTACTCCTGCGTGGCCTGCTGCCACGCCGCGAACGACGGGTGGTCGACGGCGGGGAGCCGGCGGTCGAACACGGCGGCGGCCATGCCGTGGTGCTCGGCCAGCGCCTCCCAGTCGAGCTGCGGCCACGACTCGGGCCGGGCGAACTCGGCCGACTCGGGCACGGACTGGGAGCCGAAGCCCGACACGAAGCGGACCAGGCGGGGCAGCGCCCGGGCGAAGCCGGCGAGGTCGCGCTCGTCGCCGTGGTTCCAGCCGAAGGACACGTGCGTGTCGGTGCCGTCGAGCTGCGGCGGGTGGGGCAGCACGCCCGAGTGGGCGATCACCGGACGGGTGCCCTCGTTCTTCTCGATGGCCCGCTTCACCGAGCGGTCGAGGATCGACCGGTTCCACGACGGCAGCTCCTGGGCGAGCACGTAGCGGGCCGGAGCGGTCAGGTCGTCGAGGCCGGCGCCGGCCTGCGGATCGACGGTGATCGGCTCGTCGTGCGCGCACCAGATGGCCACCGACGGGTGGTGGGCGAGCAGGTCCACCGCCTCCCGGGCCTGGCGCTGGGCCTGCTTGCGGATGCTGCGCGCGTAGCCCCGGTAGAGGGGGAAGTCCTGCCAGATGAGGAGGCCGGCCTCGTCGGCCGCGGCGTAGAGCTCGGGCCGGCTGATGTGGGCGTGCAGGCGGAGCAGGTCGAGGTTGGCGTCCTTGGCGAGCTGGACGTCGCGCTCGAGGTCCTCGGCGGTGGCTTCGGCGAGGCGGGTCGTGCTCGGCCCCTGGCTGGCGCCCTTGAGGAAGAGGCGCTCGCCGTTGACGTGGAACACCCAGTTCCTGAGCGCCACCTCGCGCAGGCCGATGCGCCGGGTCACGCGGTGGCTCGGCTCGTCGCCGATCGGGGTGCCGGACTCGTCGAGCGGGGTGACCTCGACGGTGGCGTCGTGGAGCGGCTGGTTGCCGAGGGCGTGGGGCCACCACAGGGTCGGTTCGTCGATGCCGAGGGTCCACTCGACCTGGTTCTCGCCGGCGGCGAGCCGCCGCTGCTCGACCAGTTCGGTGCCGCCGACCGTGGAGCGCACCTCGACCTCGCACGCCGCGGCGGCGTCGAGCACGGCGCGGAACGCCACGGTGGCGAGGCGGTCGTTGGCGTCGCGGCACAGGATGCGGACGTGGCGGATCCGGACCGGTCCGGTGCGCTCGAGGCGGACGGGCCGCCAGATGCCTGCCGGGTTCGACGCCGGGTCCACGTAGGGGGCGTGCTGGAACGAGCCGGTGATGTTCCGCTTCGCCGTGAGGTCGCCCGATCGGTTGCAGGTGACCTCCACGCCGAGCGTGTGCTCCCGCCGGCTCGCCAGCTCCTCGGTGACCTCGAACGTGTGGGGGAAGAAGTAGCCCTCGGTGTCGCCCACGTAGCCGCCGTCGAGCCACACGTCGCCCTGGTAGAAGATGCCGTCGAACCGCAGCCACCACCGCTCGTCGGCGTCGACGGGGCCGTCGTGCTCGAAGCGGGTCCGGTAGAGCAGCGGGCCGTCGGTGTCGGCGAAGGCGCGGTCGCTGCGCCAGTGGCCGGGGACGGTGACCGGGTCCCAGTCGTGGTCGTCTTCGGTCTCGAGCCAGGTCCGGCGCAGGTCCTCGTCGGCGATCGCCGCGTGCCAGTCGCCTCCGAGGTCCATGACCGCCGACGCTACCGGTCCGTCGCGATGCCGATCACCGGGCGAAATCCGGGGACGACGGCGGTAGGTTCCTGACCATGTCGAATCGGCCAGCAACCATCGGGCAACTGCGGGAGAGCGGATGGGAGTCGGTGCCGGTCAAGGCCGAGATCCGGCGCAACGCCGTCGCCCGCATCCGAGCCGGTGAACCGCTGGTCGACGCCGTGCTGGGCTACGAGGACACGGTCCTCCCGCAGCTGGAGAACGCGATCCTCGCCGGCCACGACGTCATCTTCCTGGGCGAGCGGGGCCAGGCGAAGACCCGCATGATCCGCTCGCTCACGAACCTGCTCGACGAGTGGATGCCCATCGTCGCCGGCAGCGAGATCAACGACGACCCGTACGCACCGGTGTCGCGCCACGCCAAGGAGCTCGTCGTCGAGAAGGGCGACGACACGCCCCTCGAGTGGATCCACCGCGACGCCCGCTACGGCGAGAAGCTCGCCACCCCGGACACGTCCATCGCCGACCTCATCGGCGAGGTCGACCCGATCAAGGTGGCCGAGGGCCGCTACCTGTCCGACGAGCTCACGCTGCACTACGGCCTCGTCCCCCGTACCAACCGGGGGATCTTCGCCATCAACGAGCTGCCCGACCTCGCCGAGCGCATCCAGGTCGGCCTGCTCAACGTGCTCGAGGAGCGCGACGTGCAGATCCGCGGCTTCAAGGTGCGGCTCCCGCTCGACGTCGTCCTGTTCGCCTCCGCCAACCCGGAGGACTACACGAACCGCGGCCGGCTCATCACCCCGCTGAAGGACCGCTTCGGCGCCCAGATCCGTACCCACTACCCGCTCGACGTCGAGACCGAGATGGCCATCGCCGAGCAGGAGGCGCAGCCGCTCGAGGACGCTGACCTCGACGTCGCCGTTCCCGAGTTCATGGCCGAGATCGTCTCGACCCTCTCCCAGCTCGGCCGCCAGAGCAGCCACATCAACCAGCGCTCGGGCGTGTCGGTCCGCCTCACCGTCACCAACTACGAGACGCTCGTCGCCAACGCCGCCCGTCGCTCCCTGCGCGCCGGCGACGCGAGCGTCGTGCCCCGCATCTCGGACCTGGAGGCGCTCGCCGCCTCGACCTCGGGCAAGGTCGAGCTCGACACGCTCGACGACGACGGCGGCGAGGTCATCGACCGCCTGCTCCGTCAGGCCGTCCTCACCGTGTTCCGCGAGCGGCTCGACATCAGCGAGCTGCGCGGCGTGATCGACGCGTTCGACGACGGCCGGGTGATCCACGCCGGCGAGGACGTGCCCGCCGTCGACGAGGCCCGGCTGGCCACCGAGATCCCGGCGCTGCGCGACGCCGTCACTGCCCTCGCCGGCGACGACGAGCGTCCGGCCGTGGTGGCCAGCGCGGTCGAGTTCGTGCTCGAGGGGCTGCACCTCTCGAAGCGGCTCAACAAGGACACCGACCACCTCGGGACCCGCGCCACCTACCACGCCCGCTGACCCGACCCGGGAGGTCGCATGCTCGATCACGTCTCCATCCAGGTCGACGACCTCGCGGCGGCGAGCGCCTTCTACGACGCCGTCTTCGCGCCGATCGGGTACCGCCGCATCATGGACTTCGGCGAGACGATCGGGTACGGCGACGGCTTCCCGAGCTTCTGGATCGGCGTCGCCACCGACCCGATCCCGAACCGCCAGACGCACCTGGCCTTCCAGGCCCCCAGCCGCGCTGCGGTCGACGCCTTCCTCGATGCCGCGGTCGCCGCCGGCGCCGAGGTGCTCCACGAGGCCCGGGTCTGGCCCGAGTACCACGCGGGCTACTACGGCGCCTTCGTCCGCGACCCCGACGGCAACAACGTCGAAGCCGTCCACCACACCTTCGACGCCTGACCCGGGTCAGTCGCGGTAGGGGGCGGCACAGTCCCAGACGACCTCGATCTCCTCCTTCTGGCGGCCGAGGTAGGCGTCGGGGTCGTCCCGGCGGCAGCGCCAGTCGGTGAGCACGGGGCCGGCGGTGACCGCAGGGCCGAACGTGGCACCGCTGGCGCGGTTGGCGTCGTTCGGGGCGAACACGTCGACGCGGACGAAGCAGAACACCAGTTGCAGGGCGACCATCGCCTGGAGCCAGCGGCGCCGGTCCTCGAGGGCGACCGCGAGCAGGACGGCGACGCACAGGAGCGTGGGCAGCAGGTGCGCCATCTTCCACGGGAAGCGGAGGAAGAGGACCTGGGACAGCACCAGGCCGACGAGCCCGAAGCGGACCAGCCACGAGGTCGACCAACGGCGGAGCGCGGCGATGAGGGCGGGGAGCGCGGCCAGCACGACCAGCGTGGTGGGGATGCCGAGGACCAGCAGGTCCTTCGCCGCTGTCCGTCCGAGCTGCACGAGCGGCGACGAGGCGGAGAAGTCGTTCTCGGCGAACGACAGGCCGCCGGCCTCGATGAACGACGGGATGAAGACGACCAGCGTCAGGCCGGCCGCCGTACCGCCGGCGATGAGCACCCGGCGCCAGTGGGCCCGCCCGACGCAGGCCTCGGCCACGGCCAGCGCGACCAGCAGCGTGATCGAACCGACCCGGCACCCCATCGCCGCTGCCCCGGCGATGCCGGCGAGGACGGCGTGGTCGTGGCGCAGCGCCCGTGCCGCCACCACCAGGAAGAGCAGTGCGAACACGTAGTCCGCGGTCGACGTGGCTGCGATCAGGAACCAGGGGTTGACCGCCACCAGGGCGACGACCCAGCGGCCGGCCGGGGCGACGCCCTCGTCGCGCAGCAGCCGGTCGAGCTGCCAGAGCAGCAGTCCGGCGGCCGCGAGCGACAGGAGGTTGGTCAGGAGCGGTCCACCGATCAGGTCGCCGAAGCCGACGAGCGCCTCGTGGACCGGTGCCCCCGGCGGGCGGCTGGGGACGTAGTCGAGGTGGCGGGCGATGGCGCGGCCGGACCGGAAGACGTTGCCGACGTCGAGGTCGTTGCCGGGCCCGCTGATGAGCAACGGGATGGCGATGACCACGGCCACCGCGAGGACCCCGAGGATCCCGGCGGTGTCACGGTCGGTCGATCGCAGCCGCTCCAGCACGGCCGCTCACTCTACGGATGCGGCGCGACCGGCCTTCGCTCGGGCCCTCGATCAGCCGAGCTTCGTCAGCTGCGCGAGGCCGGTGCCGGCCCAGAGCGCGGCGAGTCCAACGGCGACGAGGGTGCGCAGCCGGACCACGGCGAACTCCAGGAGCAGGAGGATCGAGAGCAGCCCGGCCTCGGTGGATGCCCGGAGGAAGGCGGTGGCGCCGGACCAGAGGTAGGCGTTGAGCAGGAGGACCACGGCCACGGCACCGGCCCACGCCAGCTGCTCCGCGGTGGGGGCGATCGCCCGGGCTCGGGCGACGCTCCACGCGGCGGCGGCGATGAGGGCCAGGAGCCCCACCATCGACACCAGCCGCAGGGCCTCGGCCGAATCGCTGGGGACCACGACCTTGGCGAACTGCTCGACGAACCCGCCGAGCGGCGCGCTCAGGTTGTTGTCGCCCGACGAGGTCAGCGGCAGCGAGCCGAAGCGGGAGCGCTGGAGCAGCTGCCACCCGCCGAACGCGAGCAGCGGCACCGCCCCGGCTGCCACCTGCGGGAGCGCGGTCCGGTCTCGCTCGTCTGCCGACCGGGTGCGGAGCCCGGCGATGCCGCCGGCGAGGGCGACCGCGAACGGGACGACGGTCGTCGTGTCGCGCGTGAGGACGGCGGCGGTGAGCAGCGCGCCGGTGGCGACCCACCGCTGGTGGCGCAGGGCGAGCAGCCCGCCCAGCAGCAGGGCGCCGGCCATGAGCTCGGAGGTGTCCAGGCTGAGCGAGTAGGCGAACCCGGGCCACAGCACGAACAGCGCGCCCCACGCGGCGTGCCGGCCGGCCGAGCGGGCGAGGCCGCCGCCGATCGCGCCCACGGCGGCGGCGGCCGCGACGTTGATGGCGATGAGGGCCCACGGCACGAGGTCGGGGTCGCCGGCGCTCACCGCCCAGGCCAGCGCGCCGTACCCCCAGCGGGCGTTGCGCAGCGACGGCAGGTCGTTCTGCACGCCGGCGACGCGGTCGTCGGTGGACCACGGCGACACCCCGAGCCGGTAGAAGAACTGGCCGTCGAACGCCTGGTCTGCTCCCTGCACCGTGAGCGAGCCCCGGGCACCCGCCGTGCCGGGGCCCCCGATGACGCCTTCGTTCGTCGTCGGGACCGATGCGTCGCAGGCGGTGAGGGCCGGGAGGGCTTCGACCGTCGTGCACGGTGCTCCGGCGTGCACGAGCAGCGACGGGTCGCCCTCGGCTCGCACGAGCAGGGCACCCACGAAGGCCAGCGCCAGCACCAGGCCGGCCAGGCCGGGCACCCAGATCCGGTCAGGCAGCCTCACCCGGGCGACGCTACGCGCCCCCGGCCACCACCTCGGCGACGCCGCCCCCGTCTCGACGCGTACGCCGCGGATGAGCAGCGGTGGGGGCGTCGGGCCGGTCAGCCGTCGTGGGACGGGCGTCGGGGCGGTCGGCCGGCGTCGATGCCCGCAGCCCACCACGCGCCGCGCAGGTCGATGCCGTCGCCGAGGGCCCCTTCCAGGATCGACCGGCTCTCCGCCTCGAACTCGTCGAACGCCGGGTCGTCGGCGGCGACGCCGTAGCCGGCGAGCACCAGCGCGTGCTCGGGGAACGTGTCGGCGACGTGGTGCAGGGCGAGGGCCAGGCCCTCGGCCCAGGCGACCTGGCCGTCCACGCCGGTGGGGAGCTGCTGCGGGTAGGGGAGCAGGGCCCCGTCGCCTCGCACCGCGACCGCATGGCGGTAGGTGAAGCCGATGCGGTCGAACGCCGTGCGGGCGCCGGGCACCTCGATCGGGTTGCGCCCGGGGACCAGCAGCGTCTCCTCGGCGAGCAGGCGCCGCCAGCAGCCGAAGAGGGCCTCGTCGGTGGTGGTGGTCATGGCCTCCGCGTCCGGCGACGGGGGCACGTCCGGGGTGATCCGGCCCGGGAACGCGGGCACCACCCAGTGGGCCGTGGCGATCGGCCGGCCCGAGCCGCGCAGCCGGAGGGCGGCCTCGACCGAGCCGAGCAGCGCACCCTCGAGCGCCCCGCTGAACCCTTCGGCGTCGTCGCGGTGCCCGGGCGGGGCGGCGGCGGCCAGCCAGCCCCGCAGCGCCCAGCGCGACGGCTCGGCCATCGGGATCCACCCGTCGACCAGGTCGCCCAGCTCCTCGCCGACCTGCTCGACGTGGCGGGCCCAGTAGTAGCGCCGGGCCCGGTCGTCGGCGAGGCCGTGCTCGTCGACCGCGAACCAGCCGGGCAGCGCGGCCTCGTGGAGGCAGCCCCAGGCCTCGATCCCCAGCCGGCGGGCGGCGCCGAGGACCTCGCGCAGGTGCTCGACCACGGCACCGTCACGTCGGCCCGGCACCGGCTCGAGGCGGGCCCAGTCGAAGGTCAGCCGGACGTCGTCGTGTCCGAGCGCTGACCGCTGCTCGAGCGCGTCGAGGTCGTGTGCCAGGTCGAGCGCCGCCGCCGGGGCACCGCCTCGGGCGGCCCGGGCCGTGGCCACGTCGGACGCCGCGCCCGGCCCGGAGGCCACCGGGCAGCGCGAGCCCCAGCGGAGCGGGTGGTCGGACGCCATGCGGGCATCCTCGCCCATCGGCGATCGACGGGACGAAGCGACGTGCGTTCGCCGGGTCCCTCAGCTGTGCTCGTCGTACCAGCGCTGCACGTCCGGGCGGAGCTGCGCCCACATGGCCTCGGCCACCAGCCGGGCACCGAGCTCGTTGGTGTGGACGCCGTCGATGAAGACCTCGTCGCGGCGAGCCTCGACCGAATCGGTCAGATCCGTCGTCGGCTGGGGCCAGTGGTCCTGGATGTAGGTCCACACGCCGAGCTCCGAGTAGTACTGCGGCTGGAGGAAGTGGCGGACCGGGATGTCGTGCTCCGCGGCGATGAAGTCGGTGAGGTCCCGACCGCGCCGGTAGGTCCCGATCGCCACGGCCGCGATCTCGTCCGAGGTGAACGTCGTCGGGTCCAGCTCCTTGCGGCCGCTCGGGTCGGACCCGCCGCCGCCCCCGCCGCCCCCGGCCTCACCGCTGGCGGGCGTGCCGCCGCTGTCGGCCTCCTGCGCGCCGGCGGGCTCGGGGAGGAGGCCCATCCACCGCCCCACCTTCCGGAGGGCGGAGTGCTCGGCGTACTCGGACCACAGCTGGCTGGGCACGCTGCGGTCGTCATCGGGTGCGAGCAGCTGGGTGGACAGCGCCGCGGGCGCAGCGCCGCCGTCGACGTACTCGTTGAGGCTCAGCGGCACGCCGTCGCCGTAGCGGCCGGCTGCGGAGATGTCGTTCGGCCCGTCGTAGAACGCAGCGAGGTCGGGCGCGTCGACCTGGTCGAGCCGCTGCTCGAAGAGCAGCATCTCCTGCCAGTGGACCCAGCCCCGCTGGCCGTAGTTCACCGCGGTCACCGGCAGGCCGTCGGCGGCCGCGAGGCGGGCCAGCTCCGATGGGATCGTGTGGTCGTCGCGCTGGCCCTCGCCGAACATCCCGGACCCGCCGAAGAACCAGATGACGGGGCGGTCCTCGTCGCCCGGCGCCGTCCACGAGCGCCGGGCCCAGTCCCGCACGTTGATGTACGGAGAGGTGAAGTCGACCGGCTTCACCCCGGTGAACGGCCACTCGGTGAACGACTGCTGCTGCAGGTCGCGGAAGTAGGCCGCCGCCCACGGCGACGACGCCATCGACGGTTCGGCGGTCCGCGGGTCCGCGGGCGTGCCGTCGTCGCCCGCATCGCTGCTCGCCGTCTGGTCCTCCCGCTGGGAGACCGCGGCCGTGGGCTCGGGGGCATCGGCCTTGCGGGAGTCCCACGCCCAGCCGATGCCGTAGTCGAGGCCCAGGAGCAGGACGACGACGCCGACGGCGGCGACGAGCTGGTGGCGCAGGCGGCGGTCCGGGAGCGAGGGGTCGTGCGCGAACGAGGACGCGGCTGCGGCACCGGGCCGGCGGGGCCGCCACCCGCCCGCTCCGCCGAGGCGGCTACGTCGGAGGCGGCCGAACGCCCACAGCGGCACGATCGCGAGCAGGTACAGGCCGCCGAGCACGAGCGTGGCGAGGGCGTGCACGAGCGCGTGGACGGCCCGGTCGATCAGGTGGGCGACCGGGACGCCGACCGCCACGAGCACGGCCGCCAGCCCGGCGACGGCCGCGAGCGCAGCCGCCCGGGTGGGATGCCCGGAGAGGGCGAACCCGGCGGCGATGGCCAGCGGGACGAGGGCCGGCAGCCACCGGCCGAGCGTCGAGGGACTCGGTTTCGAAGGGGACGGCTGCCGGTGATCTCGTCCTCCCACGGCGGCGAGCGTACCCGTCGCACGAGGCCGCGATCCGGGCGCCGGAGCTGTCTCCGGAGGACCCGGGGCGGTTTGCGCGAAGCGGGCGTAGCCTCGACCTCGTGCTGCGCCGCCGCCCGAAAACCCCCAAGGTCCGGTACTCGCGCTGGGACGGCACGCAGGTCGGCTTCGAGCTCGACGCCGACTCCGTGCTGAACGAGATCAACGACGACCTGCTGTACCACGGTGACCTGAACGCGGCCCTCCGCCGGCTCATGAACACGGGCTTCGAGGATCGCAACGGCGAGCGCATCCAGGGCATGAAGGACCTGATGGAGAAGCTCCGCCAGAGTCGGCGAGAGCGGCTCGAGCAGTACGACCTGGGCGGGGTCTACGACGACATCGCCGAGCAGCTGCGCGAGGTCGTCGACATGGAGCGGCGGTCCCTCGACGACCTCCAGCAGGCCTCCGCCGACTCCGGCGACCAGCGCCGGAAGGAGGTCACCGACGACGCCGTCGCCGAGCGCCGCATGGAGCTCGACCTCCTCCCGCCCGACCTCGCCGGCATGGTCCGGGAGCTGGGCGAGTACGACTTCACCAGCTCCGAGGCGCGCGAGCGCTTCGAGGAGCTCACCCAGCAGCTGCGCGACCAGCTCGCCCAGCGCTGGTTCAACCAGATGGCCGGTGCGATGAGCGACGTCTCGCCCGAGGCGCTCCAACGCACCAAGGACATGCTCGCCGAGCTCAACAAGATGCTCGAGGACCGGGCGGCCGGGCGCGAGCCGGACTTCGACGGGTTCATGGACCGCTACGGCGACTTCTTCCCCGAAGGCCCCCGTGACCTCGACGAGCTGCTCGAGCTGATGGCCCAGCGCATGGCGGCCATGCAGGCCATGCTCAACTCGATGACCCCGGAGCAGCGGGCCCAGCTCCAGGGCCTGTCGGAGCAGCTGCTCGAGGACATGGACCTCCAGTGGCAGATGGACCAGCTGTCGGCCAACCTCCAGCGGGCCTTCCCCGACATGGGCTGGAACCGCCGGTACGACTTCGAGGGCCAGGACCCGCTCGGGTTCGCCGACGCCGCCCAGGTCATGAACGAGCTCGGCGACCTCGACCAGCTCGAGCAGCTGATGCGCGGCGCAGCCAACCCCGGCGCCCTCGCCGAGGTCGACCTCGACCGGGCGCGCGAGCTCATCGGGCCCGAGGCGGCCGAGAGCCTCGAGAAGATGGCCGAACTGGCCAAGATGCTCACCGACGCCGGGCTCATCGAGAACCGCGAGGGCCGCTACGAGCTCACGCCCGCGGGCCTGCGCCGCATCGGCAAGCACGCCCTCAACGACCTCTTCTCCAAGCTGGCGCGCGACAAGCTCGGCCAGCACGAGCTCACCCGCACCGGCCTCGGCCACGAGCGGTCCATGGACACCAAGCCCTACGAGTTCGGCGACCCGTTCAACCTCCACATCGAGCGCACCATCCGCAACGCCGTCGCCCGCAGCGGCGGCGGTACGCCGGTGTCGCTCTCCCCGGACGACTTCGAGATCGAGCAGACCGAGCTGTCGGTCCGCTCGGCCACCGTGCTGATGGTCGACCTCTCGCTGTCGATGCCCATGCGCGACAACTTCCTCGCGGCCAAGAAGGTGGCGATGGCGCTGCACTCGCTCATCTCCAGCCAGTACCCGCGCGACTACCTCGGGCTCGTCGGCTTCAGCGAGGTCGCCCGGGTCATCGAGCCCCGCGAGCTGCCCGAGGTCAGCTGGGACTACGTCTACGGCACCAACATGCAGCACGGCTTCCAGCTCGCCCGCAAGATGCTCTCCCGGGAGCACGGCACCAAGCAGATCATCATGATCACCGACGGCGAGCCCACCGCCCACATCACCGCCAGCGGCCACCCGGTGTTCCACTACCCGCCGACGCGCGAGACCGTCGACGCCACCCTCACCGAGGTCATGCGGGCCACCCGCGAGGGCATCCGCATCAACACGTTCATGCTCGACGCCACCGCCCACCTCCAGCAGTTCATCGAGCAGCTCACCCAGCTCAACCGGGGTCGGGCGTTCTTCACCACGCCCGAGACGCTCGGCGACTACGTGCTGGTCGACTTCCTCGAGTCCCGCCGGGCGATGTCCCGCGCCGGCCGAGGCCGCCGCGCCGGCTGAGCACCTCGAGGCCGTCGAGGCGGACCAGGCGCAGGATGCCGCTTGCGCCGTGACGACGGTGCGGCCGGCGTCCCGTCCGCCGGCGTCACGGGGTCGGCGCTACGACGCGCGGCGGGCCCTCGTGCGGGGACGGGGCTTCACGGCGATGCGGCGGACGACGAAGTCGCCGATGGCCGCCGCCAGCGCCTCGGGCTCCTCGATCGGGAGGGTGTGCCCGGCATCGGCGAACGTCACCAGCTCGCTCCCGACGACGGCATGGTGGATGGCCTCGGAGCAGCGCGCCGGCGTGAACACGTCGGCCCCGGCGGCGCACACGAGCGTGGGCGTGGTGATCCCGGGGAGCAGGTCGGTGGCGTCGTGGGCCCGCATGGCGGCCGCCATGAGCACGACGACCGCGGGGTCGACCGACTTCACGTGCAGGAGGTACGGGTGCAGGTCCTCCTTGGTGGCCCGCGGCCCGGCGGCGCGCAGCAGCCGGGCGCCGAAGTGCCCCACGGAGGCCGGGCCGATGGTGGCCCAGACCGGTGCGAGCACCTCGGGGACCATCCGCACGATCGCCGCGCCGATGGGGAAGGTCAGGTCGCCGAGCGAGGTGCCGTAGAAGGTCTTCGCCGGGTTGGCCGCCGTGCCGGCGACGAGCACCAGGCCGAGCACCCGCTCCGGGATCTGGCGGTACAGCTCGAGCGAGGTCTGGACGCCCATCGAGTGGCCGACGACCAGCGCGTCGCGGACGCCGGCGTCGTCCATGACGGTCACGAGGTCCCGGGCGATCCGGGGCATCGACACGTCGTCGATCGACAGGTTGCGGGCACCACGTCCCGGGTCCCGGGGGAGGCCCGACCGTCCGTGGCCGCGCGTGTCGGGCAGCAGGCACGGGTGCCCGGCCTCCTCGAGGAGGGGGAGGAGCTTCCCCCAGTAGGCGTCGCTGCACGACCAGCCGTTGGCGAACACGATCGGGACGCCCGGCCCGTCGGGGTTGCGGAAGGTGTACGCGATGGGCGTCCCGTCATCGGCCAGGACCCGCCGCTCCTTGGCGAACAGGGCGTAGCCCTCGTCCGATCCGGGCGCGGGCTCCCACGGGGCGTCGATGGACTCGGTCAAGGGGGCTCCTCGTGGCCTCAGCAAGGTTCTGCTTGCACAAACGTCCGCCAGCGGCGAAGATCACAGCGATGTAATTCCATGCGTGGCATGCACCGTCCGCCGGTGCCGACCACCACGGCGACCCGATCGTACGGGCGCCGGCCGAAGCGGGACGACTCTGGGGGTCAGCCCATGAACGACACCACCGAACCAGCAGATGCCAAGGGTTGGCAGGACTTCGCCAACTGCCTCGGCGTCGACCCCGACCTCTTCTTCCCCGAGCGGGGTGCCTCCACGCGCGAGGCCAAGGAGGTCTGCAAGGGCTGCGTGGTGCGTGAGGACTGCCTCGAGTACGCCCTCGGCAACGGCGAGAAGTTCGGCATCTGGGGTGGTCTGAGCGAGCGCGAGCGCCGCCGCATCCGTCGTCAGCGGGCGCTGGCCCGCCGCACGGCCCTCGAGGCCGAGGCCGCCGCCGACACCACGGCCACCGCCTGACCCTCAGCGCGTCCGGCGCGCCTCGATGGTGCGGTCCGGCCCCAGGTCCAGCTCGACCCAGCGAGCGGGGTCTTCGAGGTCCAGGACCCGGCGAGGCACCAGCCCCACCAGCTCGCACCGGTCGATCTCGGCCTGCGCCGCGATCGCATCCACGACGCTCCCGGGCCCGGTGACCTCGGGGGCGATGAGGTTCATCGACACCTGGACCGCGTCGCCCACCTGCAGGCCGAGCGCCCGCACGGACGGGCTGCGCAGCGAGGCCGCGATCTGCTTCGCTCGAGCGAGGTCGGGTGCGGCCAGCCACACGTTGTAGGCCACGAGCACCGGTCGGGCGCCCACGGCGACGGCGCCCGCCGTCGGGTGCGGTGCCGACGGGCCGCAGTCGGGAGCGAGGGCCGAGAAGGCGCCGCGCCGGATGTCGGGGAGGGACCGCTCCGGCCCGTACCGGAAGCACGGCAGGGCCAGCTCGCGGCCTGCCCAGGCGCAGAAGGCGTCGCGGGCGGCGAGGGCGTCGTCGGCCGTCGACCCGTCGAGGGCGACGAACGGGACGACGTCGACCACCCCGATGCGGGGGTGGACGCCGCCGTGGCGCCCGAGGTCGAGGTGCTCGACCGCCGCCCGGGCGACCAACCGCGGGGCGTCCTCGCCGAGCAGGGTGAGCACGGAGCGGTGGTGGTCCGCATCGGTGTGGACGTCGAGCAGATCCGGTCCCGCAACCCCGGCGATCGCGTCGATCACCCGGTGGTCGCGGCCCTCGCTGATGTTCACCACGCACTCGAGCACGGGCCCAGTCTCCCGGACCTGGGAGGTCCCGGAGAATTCGGTTGCCGACGTGGTGGCCCGGGCGGTGAGGGGTTACGGTGACCGCATGAACCTCGGTCCGACCGAACTCATCATCGTCCTGGTGATCGTCCTCGTCCTCTTCGGCGGCGCCAAGCTGCCCAAGCTGGCGAAGTCGCTCGGCGAGGCGCAGCGGGAGTTCAAGAAGGGCTCGGATGAGGGTGCCACCGACGCCACGGCGACGTCCACCCCCTCGACGCCGGCGTCGCCGGTCGACTCCGACAAGCCCTCCGGCCCCGTCGCCTGATCACCGCCTGAACGGCTGACCGAGGTCGGCCGGTCAGACCGTCGCGGCCGCTGCCGCGGCTTGGCGCCGGCTGCGCAGGATGCGGCGGCGCTGGCGCTCGGAGCAGCCGCCCCACACGCCGTGATCGATGCGGTTCTCGAGCGCGTACTCGAGGCACTCGGCTTGGACGGGGCACTCGGCGCAGATCTGGCGGGCGGCATCGACGCCGACGCCGTCGCTCGGGAAGAAGGCGGCCGGCGGGTAGTACCGGCAGTGGCCTTCTTGCATCCACTCGAGCTCGACCTCGTCCATCGGTGACTCCCTCCGGGGCCGCAGCCCCACGCTCGTCGATCAGGTCCCCGATCGCACGGTGCGCCGGGCCGGAGCCACGACGTTGATCACCTCGACGGTCCGGGCCACGACATGGTTCCCCGGCCCTGGTGCAGATTCGGTGCAGACGCGGTGGAGATCCCGCCAAAACCTGCTTGCATGGCGGGATGGGTCCCCGACGGCACGCAGGTCAGCCCCCGCAGCAGGGCTCGTCCGCGTTCAACCCCTGGGCCCCCCGTTCGAACGCCGGGGCGGCGTCGTCGCCGCCTCGTCCTCGTCCGGCCGCACCCGCCACGCCGCCCACCCGCCCGGGCTCGTACGGAGCCTCGGCCTCGCCCTTCGGCGGACCGCCGTCCAGCGGCACGCCGCCGGTGTCGTCGCAGCTCGGCGGGCGGGCACCCGTCGCCGACGACGCCCGGCCGAGCGGAGCGCCGCGCGTGCCGCCCACGGCCTGGCCCGATCCTCGGATGCCGTCCACCGGCCCGGCGCCCGAGGACCACCGCCCCCGCCGCACCGCGCTCTACGCCTTCACCGCGTTCCTCGTCGGTGCGTTCCTGGTGGGCGCGGCGTTCGCCGCGTACGCGCTCGGGGACCGCAGCGACGACGATGCCGCCGCATCCACCACGACCACCGCGGCGCTGCGGGCCGAGGGCGACCTCGACATCCAGAAGATCCTCGACATCGCCCGGCCGTCGGTGGTCACGATCCAGACCGGCGGGCCCAACAGCATGTTCGGCGGTGCCGGCACCGGCGTGGTGATCGAGGACGGCCTCATCCTCACCAACGCCCACGTCATCGAGGGTGCAGGGAACGAGATCTCGGTCCGGTTCAACGACGAGACCACGGCTTCGGCCACGCTCGTCGGGGCGTCCACCTCCGACGACATCGCCCTGATCCAGGTCGACCGCACCGACCTCACCCCCGCCCAGCTCGGATCGAGCGCCAACCTCCTCGTGGGCGATCCGGTGGTGGCCATCGGCAACGCCCTCAACCTGGGCGTCGACCCCAGCGTCACCAGCGGGATCGTCTCGGCGAAGGACCGCACCATCAGCGACGGCTCGATCAGCCTCGACCACCTCATCCAGACCGACGCCGCCATCAACCCCGGCAACTCGGGTGGGCCGCTGGTCAACGCCGCGGGCGAGGTCGTCGGCATCAACACCGCGATCATCGCCGGCTCCCAGAACATCGGGTTCTCGATCGCCATCGACGAGGTCAAGGACATCATCGAGACGCTCAAGGCCGGCGGGGGCGACCTCACCTCGGACACCGCGGTGCTGGGCGTGTCCACCCTCGACGTCGACTCGCCCGAGCTCCCGCAGGAGGCCAAGGACGCGTTCGGCATCACCGCCGAGTCGGGCGCCGTCGTCACCAGCGTCGATCCCGACGGGGGTGCGGCGAGCGCCGGGATCCAGGTCGGCGACGTGGTCATCAGCTTCGACGGAACCGCCGTCACCGGCTCCAACGAGCTCACCCAGATGGTGCGAGGGCGTGAGCCGGGCGACGAGGTCTCGGTGCAGGTGGAGCGCGAGGGGAAGCGCCAGACCTTCACGGTCACCCTCGGCCCCTGACGGCCCGGTTCGTGGCGGCGAGGTGAGCGATCCAGACCGCCACCGCTAAGGTGCAGCCCATGTCGTCGACCGAACCCGAGCTCTCCCAGGAACCGCCGCGAGGCCACGTGCGGGTCGTGTACCTGGGCCCCGTCGCCCCGCACTGGGACCTCCAGAGCGACTTCGGCGACCGGGCGCTGGTCGAGGGGTTCCGGGTGCGGATGCAGGCCCGCCTCCAGCTGGTCCCGCCGCACGATCCGCAGTTCCGGCGCAACCGGGAGCGGGTCATCCGTGACGCCGAGCGCGAGAACCTCCTCCTCGACTGGGATCTCGGCCTCCCCGAGGACGAGTAGCCCGAGCGTCTCTCCCCGTTCACCAGGCGTCCACCCACGGGTGACCCAGGGCGCCAGCACCCTCGCTACGATCCGCCCATGGACGCTGTGGCTGGGTCGGAGACGGGTGCCGAGCAGTTCGCCGACGATCCCGACCGGTTCCTGAACCGGGAGCTGTCCTGGCTCGACTTCAACGCCCGCGTGCTGGAGTCCGCGGCGGACCCCCGGGTGCCGCTGCTCGAGCGGGCCAAGTTCTGCGCGATCTTCAGCCAGAACCTCGACGAGTTCTTCCAGGTGCGGGTGGCCGGCCTGTCCGACCAGCTCGTCGCCAAGCTGGGCCGCACCTCGCCCGACGGGCGGAGCCCCGGCGACCAGCTCAAGGCCATCGCGGCGCGCGTCGGCGACCTCGTCGACCGCCTCGAGCGCCTGTTCCTGGAGGAGGTCGTGCCGGGCCTGGCCAACGTCGGCATCGTGTTCTCGAGCTGGCACGAGCTCGATGACGACGACCGCGAGTACCTCGTCGAGGAGTTCGACACCCGGATCTTCCCGGTGCTCACGCCGCTCGCCGTCGACCCGGGCCACCCGTTCCCGTACATCTCGAGCCTGTCGCTGAACCTCGCCGTCGTGCTGCGCGACCCGTCGAACGACGAGCGCCGCTTCGCCCGGGTGAAGGTGCCGTCGCTGCTGCCGCGCTTCGTGGTGATGCCCGATGGCGAGCGGTTCGTGCCGCTGGAGCAGGTCATCGCCGCCCACCTGGACCGGCTGTTCCCGGGGATGGACGTCATCGAGACGTTCGCCTTCCGCGTCACCCGCAACGCCGACCTCACGCTCGAGGAGGAAGAGGCCGACGACCTCCTCGCCGCCGTCGAGATGGAGCTGCGCCGGCGCCGGTTCGGGTCTGCGGTGCGGCTCGAGGTCGATGCCCGGGTCACCCCCGAGGTGCGCGAGCTGCTGGTGCGCGAGCTCGACCTCACCGACGACGCCGTGCACGACACCGTCGGCCCCCTCGACCTCGGTGGGCTGTGGTCCCTGCACGGGCTCGACCGGCCCGACCTCAAGGACGACCCGTGGTCGCCGGTCACCCAGGCCCGGCTCGCGGCCCAAGACGACGAGCGGCTCGACATCTTCTCGGTCATCGCCGACGGCGACGTGCTCGTGCACCACCCGTACGACTCGTTCTCCACCTCGGTGGAGGAGTTCGTGCGGCAGGCCTCGCGGGACCCGAAGGTCCTCGCCATCAAGCTCACGCTGTACCGCACGTCGGGCGACAGCTCGATCATCAAGTCGCTCATCCGGGCGGCCGAGCGAGGCAAGCAGGTGGCGGCGCTGGTGGAGCTCAAGGCCCGGTTCGACGAGGCCGCCAACATCGGCTGGGCCCGCGCGCTGGAGCAGGCGGGCGTCCACGTCACCTACGGCCTGGTCGGGCTCAAGACCCACACCAAGACCGCACTCGTCGTGCGCGACGAGGGTTCCGGCGTGCGCAGCTACTGCCACATCGGCACCGGCAACTACAACGCCAAGACGGCGAAGCTCTACGAGGACCTCGGCATCCTCACGGCCGATCCGCTCATCGGCGCCGACCTCGCCCAGCTCTTCAACTTCCTCACCGGCTACGGCCGCAACGTGCAGTACCGCCGCCTGCTCGTGGCGCCGCACCCGCTGCGCACCCGGCTCTACGAGCTCATCGACCACGAGGTGGGGGCGCCGGGAGGCGGCCGCATCGTGATGAAGATGAACAGCCTCGTGGACCCGGCGATGATCGACCGCCTCTACGCCGCGTCGCAGGCCGGGGTCGAGATCGACCTGATCATCCGGGGCATCTGCTGCCTGCGGCCGGGGGTCCCGGGCCTGTCGGAGAACATCCGGGTGCGGTCGCTGATCGGCCGGTACCTCGAGCACTCGCGGATCTACCACTTCACCAACGGCGCCGGCCCCGGCTCGCCGGTGACCTACATCGGCTCCGCCGACCTGATGCCCCGCAACCTCGACCGCCGCATCGAGGCGCTCGTCCCGGTCGTCGATCCGCTGCTCCAGCGCCGGATGATGGAGATCCTCCAGGTCTGCCTGGCCGACGACACGCTGGCATGGGCGCTCGGGCCCGGTGGCGACTGGGAGCGGGTGGCGCCGATCGACGCGGGCGGCACGGTCGACGCCCACCTCCGGTTCCAGGAACTGGCCCTCGCCCGCACCCGGCGCGACGTCGAGGCCTGATGACCGACGCAGCGATCGAGGTCACCGCGGCGGGCGGCGTCATCTGGCGGCGCGGGGCCGCCGACGAGGTCGAGGTGCTCGTCGTGCACCGGCCCCGCTACGACGACTGGAGCTTCGCCAAGGGCAAGTGCGACCCCGGGGAGACCTTCGCCGAGACCGCCGAGCGCGAGGTGCTCGAGGAGACCGGCTTCGCCATCGCCTTCGGACCCGAGCTCGACGAGGTCCGCTACCTGGACCACAAGGGCCGCTCGAAGCTCGTCCGGTACTGGGCGATGACCGTCGCGGGCGGCTCGTTCACCCCCAACGACGAGGTCGACGAGGTCCGCTGGCTGCCCGTCCCCGAGGCCGCTGACCTGGTCAGCTACGCGCACGACGCCGCCCTCCTCGACGGTCTCCTCCGCGTCATCTGACGGCCACCTGGGCAGCGAGGAAAGCCCTGCTCAGGACCCATTTCCAAGGTCGGGCACGAACTGTTGGGAGGTCGTTCACCTCCGGTTCACCCAAGGCCCCCTGGCGGGTCATCCGCCCTCCGTACCGTTCGCGTCGTCATCAAGACACGCAGACGCCCACAGGAGGGCACTCCCTTGAAGAACCGCAAAGGCATCGCCGGGCTCCTCGCCACGGCATCCGTCCTCGCCCTGATCGCCACCGGCTGCGGCAGCAGCGACTCGGCCTCGGACACCACCACCACCAAGGCATCGGGCTCCGAGACCTCGGCCCCCGACACCTCCGGCCTCGCCGACCTCAAGGGCAAGATCGACGGCGGCGGCTCCAGCTTCCAGGACACCTTCCAGCAGAAGGTCGCCACCGGCTTCGACGACGAGGTGAAGGCCGCTGGCGGCGACACCACCGTCACCTACACGAAGTCCGGCTCCTCGGACGGCAAGAAGGCGCTCGCCGACGGCACGCTGAACTTCGCCGGCTCCGACTCCGCCATCAAGGACGAGGAGAAGCCGGCCTTCGGTGACCGCGACATCCTCTACTTCCCGATCGTGGGCGGCCCCATCGCCGTGCCGTTCAACCTCGAGGGCGTCGACGAGCTGAACCTCACCCCCGAGGTCCTCGCCGGCATCTTCCAGGCCGAGATCACCTCGTGGGACGACGACGCCATCAAGGCCGACAACCCCGACGTGGACCTGCCCAGCACCAAGATCACCGTCGTGCACCGCTCGGACGGCTCGGGCACCACGAAGAACTTCACCACCTACCTCTCCGAGGCCGCTCCCGATGACTGGAAGCTCGAGCCGGGCGAAGAGGTCACCTGGCCCTCCAGCACCCAGGGCGCCGAGAAGAGCACCGGCGTGATCGCCGTCGTCAAGGACACCGACGGCGCCATCGGCTACGCCGACCTCGCCGACGCCGCCAAGGAAGGCCTCAACGTCGCCGCGATCGGCAACGCCGACGGCGAGTTCATCCCGCCGACGCCCGACAGCGCCTCCGCCGCCCTCGGCGCCGCCGAGGTCGCCGACGACCTCACCTACAGCCCCCTCAACATCAGCGCCGAGGGTGCCTACCCGATCACGTCGCCCACCTGGATGCTGGTCGACAAGGTCCAGAGCGACCAGGCCACCGCCGACATCCTGAAGGCGTACCTCAACTACATCCTCACCACCGGGCAGGAGGACGCCAAGGGCCTCCTCTACGCCCCGCTGCCCGAGGACCTCGCCAAGCAGGCCATCGATCAGATCGACCAGATCACGGTCGGCTGACCCCCTGAACTGCCCCTGACGGGACCGGGCCGACACGGCCCGGTCCCGTCGTGGCATCCTCCCGCTCGTCACCTCGCCCCTCCCTCGACCCGAGGAACGCCTTGACTGCCGTCAACCCCGAAGACTTCGCCTCGAGCAAGCCGCTCGTCGAAGGACTTGACTCGACCAAGGGCTCCGCCCCGGACAAGGTCTTCCGCTACAGCGCCTTCGGCGCCGGGCTCCTCGTCCTGGTGATCCTGGCGCTGATCACCTTCACCACCGCCCAGGCGGCCTGGCCGGCGTTCAGCGTCGAGTACTTCACCCAGGCCAAGTGGATCCCCAGCGCCGGCGAGTTCGGCATGCTCGGCTTCCTCTGGGCCACGCTGCTGATCTCCTTCCTCGGCATCCTCATGGCGGTGCCGGTCGCCGTCGGGATCGCCCTGTTCGCCACCGAGGTGGCGCCCCGGCGGCTGCGGCGCTCGATCACCACGGTGATGGACCTCCTGGCCTCGATCCCGTCGGTGGTCTTCGGCCTCGTCGGCTTCTACGTCCTGCGGGCCCCGGCCCAGGACCTGTTCCGCTGGATCGGCGACGCCTGCGCCGGCATCCCGATCCTCAACCGGATCTTCGGCGAGGGCTCGTCGGGCACCAGCATCCTGATGGCCGGCATCGTGCTGTCGATCATGATCCTGCCGATCATCACCTCGATCTCGCGGGAGGTGTTCGACACCGTCCCCCGCAACGACAAGGAGGGCGCCCTCGCCCTCGGCGCCACCCGGTCGGAGATGATCAACGGCGTCGTCATCCCGCACTCGCTCGGCGGTCTCACCGGTGCGGTGATGCTCGGGCTCGGGCGGGCCATGGGCGAGACCATCGCCGTGACCCTGCTCATCGGCGGCGTGTCGAACCCGCCCATCACGATCGACATCTTGAGCGCCAGCGACGCCATGCCGTCCGCGATCGCCCGCTACCTGTCCGAGAGCGCCGGCACGTACCGGGCGGCCCTCATCGGGCTCGGCGTCACCCTCTTCGTGATCACCATGGTGATCAACGTCCTCTCCCGCAAGGTGGTCAACGTGTTCGACCGGCGCATCAAGGGGGCCGCGTGACCGCCACCCAGAGCCCCCGGCCCAAGGTCGACGAGCGCCTCGTCGTCCCCACCGACGTCCGCGTCAGCACCATCAAGGGCGCGCGCTTCCGCCGGAACCAGATCGCCACCATCGGCATGGTCGCCGCCTTCGTGCTGGCCGCCATCCCGCTGCTCTTCGTCATCGGCAACGTCGTGGTGAAGGGCCTGCCGGTCGTCACCACCAAGTTCCTGGTGAGCGACATCCCGAACAACGCCGCCGCCACCGAGCTGAGCAGCGACTGCGAGACGCTCCGCCGCTACGACCCCACCGCCGAGTGCGACGACGCCGCCCCGGTCGTGAAGCCCCAGCCCGGCATGGGTCCGGCCGTGGTCGGCACCCTCATCACCACGGCGCTCGCCGCGCTGTTCGCCATACCCCTCGGGATCCTGGCGGCCATCTACCTCAACGAGTACGGCAAGCAGACGAAGCTCGCACGGTTCATCCGGTTCATGACCGACGTGATGACCGGCGTGCCCTCGATCGTGATGGGCATCTTCATCTACCAGCTGTGGATCGTGAAGTTCGGCAACCCCCGTTCGGCCCTCGCTGCCTCCTTGGCGCTGGCCTGCCTCATGCTGCCGATCGTCGTGCGCTCCAGCGAGGAGATGCTGAAGCTGGTGCCCAACACGCTGCGCGAGGCCAGCGCCGGTCTCGGGTCCCGCACCTGGAAGACCACCCTCAAGGTCGTGCTCCCCGCCGCCCTGCCCGGCCTGGTGTCGGGCTCGATGCTGGCCGTGGCCCGTGCCGCCGGCGAGACCGCCCCGGTGCTGTTCACCATCGGCGCCATCAACAAGGTGGCGGCGGCCAAGACCATCACCGGCCAGAGCACCACGCTGTCGGTGCAGATCTACAACATGATCACGAACGGCGGGAAGCTCTCGCCCCAGATGGCGTGGGGCGCGGCCTTCACCCTCATCGCGATCGTCCTCATCCTGACCACCATCGCCCGGGCCGTGAGCGCACGGTTCGTGATGCGGTGAGACTGCCTCCCATGACCGACGACGAGGAGACCCCCGTGTCCCAACCCGCCGCTACCCAGTTCTCCGACCTCGCCCACGAGAACGCCGAGGAGCACCCGGCGCCCGAGGCGGCGCCGACGGTGTTCGACGTGCAGGACCTGTCGGTCCTCTACAGCGGCTTCCGTGCCGTCAAGGACGTCGACATCGAGATCACCAAGCACGAGATCACGGCGTTCATCGGCCCGTCCGGCTGCGGCAAGACCACCGTGCTGCGCTGCTTCAACCGCATGAACGACCTCATCGAGGGTGCGGCGGTCGAGGGCACGCTGAACTACCACGGCGTCGACCTGTACGGGAAGGACGTGAACCCGGTCGAGGTGCGCCGCCGCATCGGCATGGTGTTCCAGAAGCCGAACCCGTTCCCGAAGTCGATCTTCGAGAACGTCGCCTACGGCCCCAAGCTCGCCGGCATCAAGAAGAAGGCCGAGCTCGACGACATCGTCGAGAAGGCGCTGCGCGGCGCGGCCATCTGGGACGAGGTCAAGGACCGCCTCCACAAGTCCGGCCTCGGCCTCTCCGGCGGCCAGCAGCAGCGGCTCTGCATCGCCCGGGCCCTCGCGGTGAACCCCGAGGTCATCCTCATGGACGAGCCGTGCTCCGCCCTGGACCCGATCGCCACCGGGCGCATCGAGGACCTCATGGAGGAGATCAAGCAGGACTACACGATCATCATCGTGACCCACAACATGCAGCAGGCCGCTCGTGTCAGCGACCGCTGCGCCTTCTTCACCACCGAGGTCAACCCGGAGAGCGACCTGCGCACCGGCACCCTCGTGGAGTTCGACGCCACCGAGAAGATGTTCTCGAACCCCTCCGACGAGCGGACCGAGAACTACGTCACCGGCCGGTTCGGCTGAGGCCGCCCATGGTCCGCACCGGGTTCAACGCCGAGCTCGAGCAGCTCCGGCTGCAGGTCGAGGTGATGGCCGTCCGCGTCGATCAGAACCTCGAGCGGATGAAGGAGTTCCTCGCCACCGGCGACCTCGAGGTCGCTGCCACCACCATCGCCGCCGACGACGACATCGACGCGATGAACCTCTCGCTCACCGAGCGCTGCTACGACCTGCTCGCCCGCGAGTCGCCGGTGGCCTCGGACCTGCGCTTCGTGATGTCGGTGCTGCGCGTGCTCGGCGAGCTCGAGCGCGTCGGCGACCTCGCCCTGCGGGTCGTGAAGGTGGGGGAGGACTGGTCGCTGGTCCGCAGCTCGGCCTCCACCTACGACATCCTCGTCTCGATGGCCGAGACCTCGGTCGAGCAGTTCCGCGAGGCGCTGCGGGCGTGGTCCAGCCAGGACATCGGCCTCGCCGACCACCTCGCCCGCTCCGGCCCCGTCCTCGACGTGGCCAACGCCCAGCTCGTGCGGGAGCTGCTCGTGCTCGAGGGTCCTGCGGCGGTGCCCACCGCGCTCCATAGCCTGGTGATCGGCAAGGCCCTCGATCGGATCGCCGACCACTCCGCCATCATCGGCAGCCGTCTGCGCTACCTGCTGACCGGCGACCCCGATCACCTCGCCGCTGAGATCCGCTGACCCGGGACGACACCATGGACAACGTTCGCAAGAGCTTCCAGCAGACGCTGGAGGAGATCCGCCAGGAGATGGTCCAGATGGCCGCCCTCGTCACCGAGGGCATCCCGCGGGCCACCGAGGCGCTGCTCGCCGGCGACCTCACCGACGCCCAGCGCATCATCGAGGGCGACGACCCGCTCGACGCCGCCGCGGTGGAGCTCGAGGAGGTCTGCTACCAGCAGCTTGCCCTCCAGCAGCCGATGGCCGGCGACCTGCGCGGCATCGTCACGGCCATCCGCATGATCTCCGAGATCGAGCGGTCCGGCGACCTGGTCGTCAACATCGCCAAGGGCTCGCGCCGCATCTTCGGCACCGAGCTGTCCGCCCGGCTGCGCGGCCTGATCAGCCAGATGGGCGAGGAGGCGACGCGCCTGTTCCGGCTCGCGATCGACGCCTACATCGACGAGGACGCGGCCATGGCCGCGGCGCTCGACGACCTCGACGACCGGCTCGACGCCATCCACCGCGACTACATCCAGGAGATCTTCCTGGTGCACAACTCGGGCGACCTGCCGGTGCAGGCGGCGGTGCAGCTGGCCCTGATCGGCCGCTACTACGAGCGCATCGGCGACCACGCCGTCAACATCGGCGAGCGGGTCCGGTACATGGTCACCGGCTGGCTCCCCGAGCACACCGGCGCGGCTCGGGCGGCCGCCGCGCAGGGCAAGCCACCGCCCGAGGACGGGTGAGCCGGTGATCTGGCGCTCGGGAGCGGTGCGGGAGCAGCTCGACGCGCTCCGCGCGCGCTTCGAGCGCTCGCCGGGCGCTTCGTCGACGTCGGTCGACGAAGCCGTCGAGCGGCTCGAGGGCGCGGTCGACCGCCACTTCGCCAAGCAGGCGGCGACCCGCGTCACGGCCGACCGGCTGGTGGGGGCGCTCGACGTCATCCCCCAGGGGATCGTGCTGGCCGACGCCGCCGGCGAGATCGTGTTCCGCAACCGGACCGCCGCCTCGTACCTGACCGCCCGCCACGGCGACGCGCTGGTCGGGTCGCTCATCACCGAGCTCATCGCCATCGCGGTGCAGGGCGAGTCGTCGACCCGCACGATCGAGCTGTTCGGCCCGCCTCGCCGCTCGCTGCAGCTGCGCTCGGTCCCGCTCGAGGACCCGGAGTCCGGCGGCGCCTTCCTCGTGATCGAGGACATCTCCGAACGCCAGCGCCTCGAAGCCGTCCGGCGTGACTTCGTGGCCAACATCAGCCACGAGCTCAAGACACCCGTCGGGGCCCTCGGCCTGCTGGCCGAGACGCTCCTCGACGAGGACGACCCCGAGGTGGCGCAGCGGCTCATCGAGCGCATGCAGCGCGAGGCCTTCCGGGTGGCCCGCACCATCGACGACCTCCTCCAGCTGAGCCAGATCGAGGCGAGCGAGGCACCCGAGCGGGAGCTGGTCGGCATCGACCTGCTCATCGACGACGCCGTCGACCGCACCCGGGCGGCCGCCGAGCTCCGTTCGGTGGACCTGGTCGTGACCGAGGTCCCCGGCAACCTGGCGGTCGCGGGCGACCGCCGCCAGCTCGTGTCCGCCGTCGCCAACCTGTGCGACAACGCGGTCAAGTACTCCGACCCCCACTCCAAGGTCGAGGTCCGCGCCCGGGCCGATGGGTCGTGGGTCGAGATCGACGTGATCGACCAGGGGATCGGCATCCCCGCCCGCGACCAGGAGCGGGTGTTCGAGCGCTTCTACCGGGTCGACCGGGCCCGCAGCCGGGACACCGGCGGCACCGGCCTCGGCCTCGCCATCGTCCGCCACGTGGTGCAGAACCACGACGGCGAGATCTCCGTGTCGTCGCGCGAAGGCGACGGCTCCACCTTCACCCTCCGACTGCCGGCCGGTCCGGCCGACCCCCACCACCCCGAGGATCCCGATGCCTGAGTCCACCACCGTCCTGGTCGTCGAAGACGAGGACAGCTTCATCGATGCCCTGACCGTCGGCCTCGCCCGCGAGGGCTTCCGCGTCCAGGTCGCCCGCGACGGCGCCCAGGCGCTGGACCTGTTCGATGCGGTCCGCCCCGACATCGTGCTGCTCGACGTGATGCTCCCCAAGGTGTCGGGCATCGACGTGTGCCGGTCCATCCGGGCCAAGTCCAAGGTGCCGATCATCATGGTCACCGCCAAGGCCTCCGAGATCGACACGGTCGTCGGCCTCGAGGTGGGCGCCGACGACTACGTGTCGAAGCCGTACCGCCTGCGCGAGCTGGTCGCCCGCATGCGCGCCGTGCTGCGCCGGGCACCGGGCCTCGTCGAGCTCGACGACGCATCCAGCAGCGAGGTCCTCGAGGTCGGCGACGTCACCCTCGACCCCTCTCGCCACGAGGTCGTGATCCGGGGCGATGACGTGTCGCTGCCGCTCAAGGAGTTCGAGCTGCTGCACCTCCTGCTGGAGAACGCCGGCCGGGTGCTGAGCCGCGACCTGCTGATCGACCGGGTGTGGGGCCACGACTACGTGGGCGACACCAAGACGCTCGACGTGCACGTGAAGCGGCTCCGCGCCAAGGTCGAGGCCGATCCGGCCAACCCGTCCCGCATCGTCACGATCCGGGGCCTCGGGTACAAGTACGAGACCCCCAAGCTGTCACGGGTCTGATCGTTCTCCGGCGGGTACCAGGGCTGGTGGCCCGATCTCGTCGTCGTACCCGTTCCCTACCATGGGTGCCGTGACGGACCCCCTGGCGAACCGCATCGGCTCGCGCCCCAACACCGCCGAAGGCAGCCGCGCCTTCGTGGTCCGTCCGTTCCAGCGCCTGGCGCGCACCCACGTGGCCAACAACATGGCCGACGCCATGCTGGCGGCGGCCCTCGCGGACTCCATCTTCTTCTCGCTGCCAGCCGGCGAGGCCCGTGCCCCGGTGCTGCGGTACCTGATCATCACCATGGCGCCGTTCGCCGTCATCGCCCCGCTCATCGGGCCGCTGATCGACCGGCTCAAGGGCGGCCACCGCTGGGTGCTCGTGGGCACCATGGCGGCCCGGGCCCTGGTCGCCTGGTTGCTCATCGGCCAGATCTCCGACGACACCCCGGGGCCGCTGTTCTTCCTGCTGGCCCTGCTCGTCCTGGTCGGCCAGCGGGCCTACAACGTGGCCAGATCGGCGCTCGTGCCCACGGTCGTGACCTCTGACGACGAGCTGGTCGAGGCCAACTCGAAGCTGGCGATCCTCGGTGGCTTCGCCGGCTTCGTCGGCATCGTGCCGGCCGGGATCCTGCTCAAGCTGTTCGGTCCGGGGTGGGCGCTGGGCCTGGCGGTCATCACCTACACGGTCGGCGGCGGGCTCGGGATGCGCATCCCGAGCTCACGGGTCGCCGCCGAGAAGGCCGACCTCGCCGAGCGCCAGGAGCTGCGCGGCGCCGGGATCCAGCTGGCCCAGGCGGCCATGGCGCTGCTGCGCGGCTTCGTCGGCTTCATGACCATGCTCATCGCCTTCGACTTCCGCGGGGGAGACAAGGCGGCCTGGCAGTTCGGCATCGTGGCCGCGGTCTCCGTGCTCGCCGGCCTGGTCGGCGCTGCGGTCGCGCCCAAGCTGCGCGACCTCACCAGCGAGGAGACGATCCTCACCTCGTCGCTCGGCCTGGTCGTCGGCGGCGCGTTCGCGTCGCTGTTCATCGGCGAGGTGGCGGGCGCGTGCATCCTCGGCGCCTGCGTCGGCTTCGCCGCCGCGCTCGGGAAGCTGGCGTTCGACTCGATCCTCCAGCGCGACGCCCCGGACGCCAACCGAGGCCGCGCGTTCGCGCGCGCCGAGACGAAGTTCCAGTTGTTCTACGTCGGCGGCTCCCTGATCCCCGTGGCCTTCCACGTCGGGGCCCGCCTCGGGTTCGGCCTGCTGCTCGGCGCGTCGGTGTTCGCCATCGCGTCCTACGCGATCGGCCGGCTGGCCTGGGCCCACCGCACCGGTGAGCGCCAGACGGCGGCCACCGCCGCCGCCGTCGGGATCGAGGAGCGCTTCGGCGTGGTCACCGGCGAGGTCAAGGGCCGGCTGGCGGCGGCGCCGCGCACCGTGCTGCACCGGTTCCGGGGCGGCGAGGCCGCCCCGGGCGACCCGGACCAGACCGTGATCGTCGAGCGGGAGGGCGCCCTGGACCCGGCGCCGGGCGAGCCCGCCGACCGGGCACCGGGCTTCGAGCCCGACGGCTTCTTCGAGCCCGACCGCTCGGTCGTCCCGGACCGCCCCGTCGACGACACCGGTCCGCCCACCGTGTTCGTGGCGGCCCCGGCGGTCGACGACGCCACCCGGGCGCTCGACCCCGAGGACGCCGGCGACGAGATCGATGCCGCGCCGTCCTGGGGCGACGACCCCACCCCCGTCCCGACCGACGAAGGCCCGGTGCTGTTCGACCAGGACCTGGCCCCGACGTCGCCGGTGGCCTGGACGCCGCCGGACGCGCCGACGGTGCCGGTGGATGCCGCCTCGGCCCCCGTGCGCCGCGACGGGCCGCCGGAGCGGCCGACGTCAGGCGACGAGCCTCAGCCCTGACCGCCGAGGTCGTCGAGCCCGCCGAGGTCATCGGGGATCTCCGGCGCGGTGTCGTCGCCGGCGTCGACCGGGTCGAAGGGCAGGTCGATGCGGGCCAGCCACAGGCCCGGGGCATCGACCTCGTTGGGCGTGGGCAGCGACTCGGCCGAGGACCACAGCTGGTCGAGTGCCGGGCGGCCGGCCCGCTCGAGGATGCCGGCGATGAACGCCGAGCCCCGGTCGAAGTGGGCCTGTGTCAGCTCCAAGCCGAGCAGGCGCTCGACGAACCGGTCCTCGGCGGAGGCCTCGACCCGGCGCCGGCGCACGGCCTCGGTGATCTGGGCATAGGACCCGACCAGCCCGTGGCCGACCTCGTCCATGATGTGGTCGACGTAGGCGGCCAGCACGCTGACCAGCCCGTCGAGCCAGGGGAGGATCTCCTGCTGGCGAGTGGACCGCACCGCACCGAGGACGACCTCCGGGTCGCCCATCAGCTCCTGGAACCGGGCCATGGGGTCGCCGCCGGTGGGATCGACCTCGAGCTCGCCGAGCTTGGTGCCGAGCGCATCGGGGTCCGACTCGAACGACGATGCGTAGTCGCCGAGCAGTTCCTCGAGCCGGGCCCGAACGTGCGGCAGGCCGAGGACGGCGTGGTGGGTGATCTGGTGCAGGCAGACCCACAGCCGCAGGTCGTCGCCGTCCATCGACCAGTCGTTCGCGAACGCCTCGACGTTCGGCGCGATGACCAGGACGTCGTCGGACGCAGGGCGGGGGATCGGCAGGTCGAACAGGCCGAAGTTGCGGGTGGCCAGGTGGCCGACGAGCGAGCCCGTGGTCATGCCCAGCAGCATCGGGCTGAGCAGCCCCATGATCTGGCCGAGCCACGCCTCCGTGGGGTCGCCGTTCTCCGGATCCGCCGGCTCGATGGCGCCGAGGAGGCCGGTGGCCGGGTCGGCGGTGGGCGGGTGGAGGGCGGCGCCCATCTTCTCGATGAGCGGGCGGTAGGCGTCGAGCGTGGCGAGCGTCCACTGCGAGCGGGTGACCGGGGTGACGGTGACCGAGCGGCCCGTGGTGGAGGTGGACAGGCCGGTGGCCTGGGCGATCTGGAGGTCGGCCACCCGGGCGAGCTGCTCGTAGCGCACGCGCTCGAGCGGGTCGACGTTGGCCTCGCTCTCGCCGTTGGTGGCGATGGAGAGCGCCAGCTGGCGGGCTCCATCCCACTGGACCGGCCCCTGGGAGCCGAGCATCTTCAGCAGATCGCCGAAGAACGGCATCCCTTCGAAGGGGTTGGATCCGGAGCTCATGGGGGTCCATCGTACGGGCCGATGTGGTGTTCCGTCCCTGCGGGCGGCAAGCTCAGGTGATGGTTCGTGTGGTGGTCACCGGAGGGGCGAGCTCCCTCGGCCGACAGGTGGCTCGGCTCCTGGCGCAGCGAGACGACGTGGACGACGTGCTCGCGCTCGACCTGCGGTCGCAGCCGGGCATCGGCGCGATCGACCTCGTGACCGCCGACCTGGCCGCCGCGTTCGACGGCGCCGACGCCGTCATCCACCTGGCCTCGGCGTTCGGCCCCATGGTCGACGGCCCCGAGATCGAAGGTGCCGCCGACGTCGTCATGGCCCGCCGGGTGCTCGAGGCAGCCGACAAGGTCGGCATCGAGCGCATCGTCCTCCTGTCGAGCGCCACGGTCTACGGGCCCTGGGCCAACAACCCGGTGCCGCTGACCGAGGACGCCCCGCTCCGCCCGCACCCCGACCTGGCCTACGCGGTGCAGCTCGCCGAGGTGGAGCGGGTCGCCGCCGAGTGGTCGGCCGACCACCCGTCCGCCACCGTCGCCCGGCTCCGGCCCGTCCCGGTGGTCGAGGACGGCCGGCTCGGGTGGCTCGCTCGAGCGTTCGACGCCGCCGCCGACGTCCCCACGGCCGACGACACCCCGGGCCAGTACCTGCACCTCGACGACCTCGCCGCCGCCTTCGTCACCGCCTGGTCCGCCCAGCTCGACGGCCCGGTCAACGTCGCCCCCGCCGGTTGGCTCACGCCCACCCAGCGCCGGGCGCTCGACCCCGTGCCCCGCCTCCGGTTGCCGGAGCCCGCTGCGCTGAAGGTGGCGTCGTGGCGGTGGCGCCTCGGGCTGGCCCCGACGCCGCCCGGCGTGCTCCCGTACGTCCGCCACCCGTGGGTGGTGGCCAACGACCGCCTCGTGGCGGCCGGGTGGCAGGAGACGTCGAGCAACGAAGAGGCCTACGTCATGGGCCACGAGGCCAGCGCGATCGAGTCGATCTCACCTCGCCGCCGCCAGGAGCTGGCGCTCGGCATCGCCGGTGCCGTCGGCGCCGGCGTCGTGGTCGTCGCGGTGGCCGCCCTGCGTCGCCGCCGTCGCCGCCGCCGCACCTGACGATTTCGGGTCACGCGTGCCGCTGTGGGGTGCACAGGTGACCTGAAACGGGGTGGTGGCCGGGGTCTGATCGGGTTTCGGGTCACGTGTGCCGCTGTGGGGTGCACAGGTGACCCGAATCGGGGTAGTCACCCGCCGGGGTCTGATCGGGTTTCGGGTCACGTGTGCCGCTGTGGGGTGCACAGGTGACCCGAATCGGGGTAGTCACCCGCCGGGGTCTGATCGGGTTTTCGGGTCACGTGTGCCGCTGTGGGGCGCACAGGTGACCCGAAACGGGGGTGGTCAGCCGCCGAGGGTGACGGGGGTGCGGCCGTCGTCGGTGCCGCGGTGCCAGGTCACGACGACGCGCTCGCCGGGCTTCCAGCGGCGGAGCGCGAGCACGAGGTCGCTGGCATCGCCGATGGCGTGGTCGTCGACGGCGGTGATGACGTCGCCCTTGCGCAGCCCGGCGGAGGCGGCGGGGGAGCCGTCCTGCACCATCGTGAGCTGGGCCCCGCCCTTCACGTCCATCAGCTCGGCGGCGGCCGGGCTCAGGTCGACGGCGCGCACGCCCAGCCAGGCTCGGCGGACGGCACCGTCCGCTCGGAGGCCGCGGGCGGCGGCGAGGGCATCGTCGGCCGGGACGACGACCGCGAGGTCCTCGGGGCCCGAACCGTCGAGGACGATCCCGACCAGGGCGCCGTCGGCATCGACCACGACGCCGCCGGTGGCGTCGCCGGGGACCGATCGGTCCAGCTGCACGGCGTCGTGCAGGACGATGGGGTCGACGGTGGTGCGGACGCCGATGGCGCTCACCGAAGCGGTGACCACCCGTTGCCCGGTGGCGCCGTCCGGTGAGGCCGAGGCGGCGCCGATGACCGCGACCGGTTGGCCGGCCCGGGCGGGCACCGCGTCGGCGCTGACCGGGGTGCCGCCGGCGCTGTCGACCACGAGGACGGTGATGCCGGTGGCGGCGTCGGCGCCTGCGGTCTTGGCCCGGACGCGGTCGCCGTCGTGGTCGGTGACCATGACGGACGACGCGCCGTCGACGAGGGGGGTGGCGACGGCGATGGTGCCGTCGTCGTCGAGGCGGATGCCGGTGCCCGCGGTCCAGGTGTCGCCGTGGGCGGCCTCGACCTGGACGAGGGACGGGGCGATGCGGCGGGCCAGCGTCTCCGACGGGACGGCCGGGGCGAACGCCGCCACGGCGGACGACTGGGCTGCGACGGGTTCGCCCTGCTCGACCACCACCCGGGTGGGGCGGGTGAACCACATCACCCCCACGGCCACCAGCGCACCGGCCAGGCCGGCGCTCGCCAGGGCGACCAGCGCCCGGGAGCCGCGGTGGGGAGCGGGCGGGGTGGCCGCTGGCCAGGCCGCGGGCGCGGGGATGCCGCCGGCCAGCTCGGACGGGTGGCGCCAGAGCCGGTCCTCGGGTGGGAGCGGCGGGGTGGTCTCGGGGCGTTCCTCGTCGCCTGGCTCGTCGAACGCCATGGCTCGCCACGCTACCGATCGGCGCTTGCGGGTGGGCCGCGCCCCGCCCCGCCTACCATGAGGCGATGACCGCGGACGCCGACGCCAGCTGGTCGCCGCCCGTCGGCGGCGATTGGCTCGCCTGCGCGTCCGGCCCGCTGCCCACGGATCGAGCGTCCGCTTGGGTCGTCACGCCCGCCACGGGCGCCTCGGTCACGTTCGTGGGCACCGCCCGCGACCACGCCGGCGACCGCACCGGCGTGCACCGCTTGGAGTACGAGGCGTACGACGAGCAGGTCGTCCCGGTCCTGGCCAAGGTGGCGGCCGCCACCCGCGCCCGGTTCCCCGAGGTCGCCCGGCTCGTGCTGTGGCACCGCACCGGCTCGCTCGAGCTGACCGAGGCCGCCGTGGTCGTCGCCGCCTCGTCCGCGCACCGCGACGCTGCGTTCGACGCGGCCCGTTGGGCCATCGACGAGGTGAAGGCCACCGCACCCATCTGGAAGCGGGAGCACTGGGACGGCGGCCACGACGATTGGGGCCGGTGCGACCACCGCGCCGGTCACGACGTCGACGGCCTCCACGCCACCCCGGCGGTGGCCTCGTGAAGATCCTCCTGTTCGTGCTGCTGCCGATCCTCGTGGTCTCGGCGTACGCCCTCTTCGTGTGGGCCCGCAACCGCGAGCCGTCCTCGGTGGAGTCCGGCGTCGACGCGTTCCGCCGCGAGATGACCGCGCTCTCGCCCGATGCCGCGCCGGTCCAGCGCCGGCCGGAACGGGGTGAGCCGGGCGCCGCGCCCCGCCAGGCCCCGCGCCGACCGTCGCCCGGTGACGGCCGCCCGCCGTCGGGTCCGCGCTGATGGCGCGCGACCTCGCCATCGACCTCGGCACGGCCAACACGCTGGTGTACGCCAAGGGCCAGGGGATCGTGCTCAACGAGCCGTCGGTGATCGCCCTCAACCAGCAGACCGGCGACGTCTTGGCCATGGGCCAGGAGGCGTGGCAGATGATCGGGCGCACGCCCGGGTACATCGTCGCCGTCCGCCCCCTCCGCCAGGGCGCCATCACCGACTTCGACGTCACCCAGCGGATGATCCGCCTGCTGCTCCAGCGGGCCGGCGTCTCGAAGTTCAACCGTCCGCGCGTCGTGATCTGCGTTCCGTCGGCCATCACCGAGGTGGAGCGCCGGGCCGTCACCGAGGCCGCCCGCCGCGCCGGTGCGGCCGACGCCCAGCTCATCGAGCAGCCCATGGCCGCGGCGCTCGGCGCCTACCTGCCGGTCAACGAGCCCGCCGCCAACATGGTGGTCGACGTCGGCGGCGGTACGTCGGAGACCGCGCTCATCAGCCTCGGCGGCGTCGTCGCCCTCCAGGCCGTGCGCGTCGGGTCGTTCGACATCGATGCCGCCATCCAGACCTTCATCCGCCGCGAGTACGGCATCGCCATCGGCGAGCGCACCGCAGAGGAGATCAAGGTCGCCATCGGGTCGGCCTGGCCGGTCCAGGACGACGTCAAGGCCGAGGTCCGCGGCCGCGACCTCATGAGCGGCTTGCCGAAGACGGTGATCCTCTCGCCGCAGGAGGTCCGCGAGGCCATCTCCGAGCCGGTGTCGTCGATCGTCGACTCGGTCATCGCCTGCCTGGGCGAAGCCCCGCCGGAGCTGGCCCACGACCTCATCGTCCGGGGCATGCACCTCGTCGGCGGCGGCGGGATGCTGAAGGGCCTGGCCCACCGCCTGGCCGAGGAGACCGAGATCCCCGTCACGCTCGTGGACCAGCCCCTCGAGGCCGTCGTCCTCGGCGCCGGCCGCTGCATCGAGGCCTACGACCAACTGAGGGTCATGTTCATGGGAGCGCGCTAGCCGTCTCGGTCACTCGTTCGGCTGCGCCTCACTCCGTTCCCTCGAACTGGAGGACGGGCTGACGCCCGACGTCTTCGCAGTTCGGCACGGCTGCGCCGCACCTCACTGATCTTGGGGGGCTCCGCAAGCTCTGCCCCCCAAACCCCCCCCGGGCTCGCTTCGCTCGGTACCGATGACCCATTCCTCGTGCTGGCCGCTTGCGCCGAAGCGAAGCGGTAGAACGTGTTCCGGTCCGGGGAGGTGCTGGTCGTGGCTAGTGTGACCCGCACCACAACGGGAGAGGACCGTCGTGGCGATCCAGGGGACGAACAAGGGGTAGCCGGGTCTTGGCCCTGCTCGACGTACGCGACATCGAGGTGCGATTCGGCGGGGTGGTGGCCCTCGACGGCCTCAGCTTCGACGTGGCCGCAGGCGAGATCTGCGCCCTCATCGGCCCGAACGGCGCCGGCAAGACGACCATGTTCAACGTCGTCAGCCGCCTCTACGAGGCGCAGAGCGGCCACGTGACCTTCGACGGCCACGACCTGCTGGCCCTGCCGCCGCACAAGATCTCCCGCATCGGCGTCGCCCGCACGTTCCAGAACCTGGCGCTGTTCCCGGCGCTGACCGTGCTCGAGAACGTGATGGTGGGCGCCCACACCGAGGGCAAGGTCGGGTTCATCCCGTCGATGCTGCGCATCGGGTCGGCCAAGGAGGAGAAGCGCCTCCGCACCGACTGCCGGGAGATCCTCGAGCGCATGTCGCTCGGGCACCTCGCCGACCGTCCGGCGTTCGGCCTGCCCTTCGGCACGCTCAAGCGCCTCGAGTTCGCCCGGGCCCTCGCCTCGCGGCCGAAGCTGCTGCTGCTCGACGAGCCCGCCAACGGCCTCACGCACGGCGAGGTCGACGAGCTGGGCGACACCATCAAGCACATCCGCGACGAGTTCGACCTCACGATCCTGCTGGTCGAGCACCACATGTCGATGGTGATGGCGATCTCCCACATGGTCGTGGTCATGGACTTCGGCCGCAAGATCGCCGAGGGCACCCCCGACCAGGTGCGGGACGACCCGGTCGTGATCGAGGCCTACCTGGGGACGCCGGCCTGATGCTGCTTGAGCTGCGATCCGTCTCCGGGGGCTACGGCCCCGTCAACGTCTTGTCCGGGCTGTCGCTCGGGGTGGCCGAGGGCGAGGTCGGCGTCATCCTCGGCGCCAACGGCGCCGGCAAGACCACCACCCTCCGGGCCATCTGCGGGATGCTCGACGGCATCGCCGGCGAGGTGTTCTTCGACGACAGCGACATCACGAAGGACAGCCCGCAGGCCACGGCCCGCAAGGGCATCGCCCACGTGCCCCAGGGCCGCGGGACCTTCGGCGACCTCACCGTCGACGAGAACCTCCGGCTCGGCGCCATCACCCGCAAGGACGGCGGCGTCCGCTCCGACCTGGACCGCTGGTACGAGGCCTTCCCCCGGCTGGCCGAGCGCCGCACCCAGGCCGCCGGCTCGATGTCGGGCGGCGAGCAGCAGATGCTCGCCATCGCCCGGGCGCTGATGAGCCGGCCCCGCCTGCTGCTGCTCGACGAGCCGTCGCTGGGCCTGGCGCCGCTGATCACCCGTGACCTGTTCGAACGCCTCGGCGAGATCAACCGCACCGAAGGGCTGACCATGCTGATCGTGGAGCAGAACGCCGGGCTGGCGCTGGAGATCGCCCAGCGCGGGTACGTGCTCGAGACCGGCTCGATCGTGGCCGAGGGAACGGCCGAGGAGCTCGGCGCCGACGAAGACGTCCGCAAGGCGTACCTGGGGTTCTGATGCAGCTCTTCTTCGACCAGGTCCTCAACGGCATCGGCACCGGAGCGGTGTACTCGTCGGTCGCCCTCGCCCTCGTCATCATCTACCGCACCACGGGCCTGCTGAACTTCGCGCAGGGCGAGATGGCGCTGTTCTCCACGTTCGTCACCTGGTGGCTCACCGATCAGGGTCTCGGCATCTGGCCGGCGCTGCTCGGGTCGATGGTGTTCTCGTTCTTCGCCGGAGCGCTCATCGAGCGGGTGATCATCCGCCCGGTCGAGGCGGCCAAGAACCCGCTCAACGTGGTCATCGTCACGCTGGGCCTGTTCCTCGCCCTCAACGCCCTGTGCCAGCTGATCTTCATCAAGCCCGGCCAGGAGGCGCTGCAGATGCCGCTGATGTTCCCGAAGGGCGACATCAGCGTGCTCGGCCTGGACATCCCGAAGGCGATCCTCGGGCGGGCCATCGTGCTCGCCATCGAGTGCGCCGTGCTCTACGTGCTGCTCCAGAAGACGAAGATCGGCCTGGCGCTGCGGGCCGTGGCCTCCAACCCCGAGTCGTCCCGGCTCGTCGGCATCAACCCCGGCAACATGCTCATGCTTGGCTGGGGCATCGCCGCCGTGCTCGGCGCCATCGCCGGCACCATGGCCGCCAGCCGCGGCACCGGCGGCTTCGACACCTCGCTGATGCAGCAGGTGCTCGTGTACGCGTTCGCCGCAGCCGCGCTCGGCGGGTTCGACAGCCCGGTCGGCGCCGTGATCAGCGGCCTCATCGTCGGCATCGCCCGGGCGCTCACGATCCAGTACGTCGACTTCCTCCAGGGCATCGAGCTGGTCGTGCCCCTCGGGCTGATCTTCATCGTCTTGCTGTTCAAGCCCAACGGCCTGTTCGGTCGCAACATCGTGGAGCGGGTGTGATGAGCGATCCGACCAACCTCCCCGACACGCCGCCGGCGTTCGCCACCCCAGCCGTCCCGGCCGCCGGTGCAGGCCGGAAGGTGCCCTGGCTGCGCATCGCCCTCGGGCTCATCGTCGCCGTGGTGGCGCTGATGCTGCCCTACTACAACGATCCCGAGACCAACCAGATCTTCTGCCAGGTCATGTACCTCGCCCTCGCGGCGATGGGCCTCAACCTGCTCACCGGCTACAACGGCCAGGTCTCGCTGGGCCACGGCGCCTTCTTCGGCATCGGTGCCTTCACCGCCGCCATCCTCACGGTGGACCACGGTTGGATGATCGAGGCCACCTTCCCGGTCGCCGCGGTCCTCGCGGCCGTGGTCGGCGTCGCCATCGGCTTCCCGGCCCTGCGCCTCAAGGGCCTGTACCTCGCGCTGATCACGCTCGGGCTCGCCGTGCTGTTCCCGCTGGTGGTGAAGAAGTTCGTCGAAGGCCCCGGCGGCGTGCCGCTGCTGAAGCCCAAGCGCTCCCAGGTCGGCTCGATGGTCGACTTCTGGGCCGACGACATCTACCGGTACTACGTCTGCCTGGCCATCCTCGCCGTGCTGTTCCTCCTGGCCTGGAACCTGGTCCGGGGCCGCATGGGCCGGGCGATGGTCGCCGTGCGCGACCAGGAGGTCGCGGCCTCCACCGTCGGCATCGGCGTGGCCAACGTGAAGGTCTGGTCGTTCGCCCTCTCCGCCGCCTACGCCGGCGTGGCCGGGGCGATGTCGACCTACGTCGACCGCACCGCCGACGCCTCCAACCCGATCATCTACTTCCAGCGCTCGATCGAGTTCCTGATCGCCGTGGTCATCGGCGGCGCCGCCACCATCGGCGGTCCGCTGCTCGGCGCCATGCTGCTGGTCGCGCTGCGCCGCCGCACCGAGGGCACCGAGGCCATGGCGCCCGCGCTGCTCGGCGGGGCGCTGATCATCGTCGTCTACGTCCTGCCCGACGGCATCGTCGGCGGCCTCCGCCGCCTCGGCGCCTGGATCCGAGGTCGCACCTCGGGGTCCGCACCGCCCGGTGCCGCTGCGGAACCGACACCGTCGTCGCCCGCACCCTCACCCACCTGAATCCCAACTAGGAGACACTCCCCATGGACACCAAGCGAACCCCGAGGCTCCGCCGGACCCTCGTGCTGCTCCTCGCCCTCGTGGCGCTGGTGGCAGCCTCGTGCAGCGGCCGGAGCGAGGACACCGGAGGCGGCGGCGGTGGCTCTGAAGGCGGCGGTGGCGGCGGCGACGGCGAGTCCGGCGCGGTCGTCGACACGGCCGACTGCCCCGACACCGGCACCGCCGGCATCGAGGACGGCACCATCAAGCTGGCGTCGTCGTTCCCCCAGTCCGGCCTGACGTCGGCCTTCGCCCAGATCTCGAAGGGCTACCTCGCCTACTTCGACAAGGTGAACGCCGATGGCGGCGTCGAGGTCGCCGGCAAGAAGTACAAGATCGAGGTCGTCGCCAAGGACGACGAGTACAAGCCGGCCACCACCGCCCAGAACATCGAGTCCGAGGTGGGCTCCGACGGCACCGACGCCTTCGCCGTGTTCAACGTGGTGGGCACCGCCAACAACGTCGCCATCCGCGACGACCTCAACGAGCTGTGCGTGCCGAACATCTTCGCCGCCACCGGCTCGCCGGTCTGGGGCAACACCAGCTACCCGTGGACCATCGGCTCCACGCTGGCCCCCTACACGGTCGAGGCCAAGGCGTTCGCCGACTACCTCAAGGAGAACAAGCCCGACGCCAAGGTCGCGATGCTCGTCCAGAACGACGACTTCGGGAAGGCCTACGAGGAGGGCTTCAAGCAGCAGATCGAGGGCTCGGACATCACCGTGACCCAGGTCAAGACCTACGAGGCCGGCACCGACGAGGTCACCTCGGAGGTCACCAGCCTCAAGGCCTCCGGCGCCGACACCTTCTTCAACGGTGCGACCCTGCTGGCCTGCCCGAACGCCCTCAACGCGGCGAGCGACCAGGGCTGGGACGCCGTGACCTTCGTGTCGGGCACCTGCATCTCCAAGACCCTCATGGGCATCGCCGGCGAGGCCGCCGACGGCGTGTTCGCCACCACGAACATCAAGGACCCGCTGAACCCCGCCTTCGCCGACGACCCGGCGATGAAGGAGTACAACGAGACCCTCGCCGAGTACGGCGCCTCCGACGTCGACCCCGAGAACGGCATCGTGGCCTACGGCTACACGCAGGGCGCCCTGCTCGTCGAGATCCTCCAGAGCCTCGACACCCTGGACCGCGGCACCCTGATGAACAAGATGTACGACCTGAAGGACCTCACCGGTGGCCTGCTGCTCGACGGCGTCGAGGTGAACACCTCGCCCGACGACCGCTTCCTCGCCGAGGACGTCCAGATGATCCAGTACAACGCCGCGAACAAGTACTTCGAGAACGTCGGCGACGTCCTCGACTTCGAGGGCACCACCCCCGACATCACCCCCGAGGACCTGATCGAGAGCTGATCAGCCCGGGAAGGGTTCCGGCGGCGGGCTCAGCCTGCCACCAGGTTCGAGAGCGCCTCGAGGTCAACGACGACCTCGAGGCGCTCCCGCGTCTGGAGCCAGTCGAGGTTGCGCCGGTGGAGGTCGTCGCCGGCGTCGTAGCGGTTGAGGAAGACGACGACCCGGCGGGGAGCGAACACGTCGACGCCGAGGCGGACGGAGTTCACCGTGCCGAGGCCGGCATCCGCGACGAGCAGGACCAGGTCCGGGTCGATGGCGGCGGCCAGGTCGACGGCGTCGCCGTCGGCGCCGATGGGGGAGCGGGGGCCGCCGACGGTCTCCACCCAGCCGACCTGGACGGGGTCGCCGTCGGGCCAGGTCAGCTCCGCGACCAGGTCGGCGAGCGTCGGGACCGCGAGGCCGAGGGCATCGGCGGCCATCGGCGGGGCCATGGCGACCGTGTACCAGCGGTGCGGCGGGCAGACGGCCTCGACCGCTTCGCCGGTGGCCGCAGCGAGGACGGCGGCGTCGGACGGGCCCGGGTCGTCGGCGTCGGCGGACTGGGCTGGCTTGCGGGCGGCGACGGTGGTCCCGGCTTGGTGCAGCAGGCTGAGCACCTGGCCGCCGACCCAGGTCTTGCCGATGTCGGTGGCGGTGCCGGCCACGAGGACGAGGCGCTCCGGACGGGTCATGCGAGGGCTCCGATCTCGGCGAGGGCGTCGAGCAGCAGGGCGACGTCGTCGTCGGTGTGGGCCGCCGAGAACGTGATGCGCAGGCGGCTGGTGCCCGGGGCGACGGTCGGCGGGCGGATGGCGGGCACGAGCAGGCCCCGGTCGAGCAGCGCGCCGGCGGCAGCGACCGCGTCCTCCTCGCGCCCGAGCACGAGCGGGACGATGGGCGAGGGGTGGCCGGGACGGAGGCGGTCGACGTGGCGGCGGAGGGTGGCGCGGAGCTCGTCGCCCTCGGCGCTGCGCACGACCCGGACGGCGGCGAGCGCGGCACCGGCGTCGGCGGGGCTCAGGCCGGTGGTGAAGATCGCCGAGCGAGCGGCGTTCACGAGCAGGTCGGCGACCCGCTCCGAGCAGGCGGCGAACCCGCCGAGCGCGCCGAGCGTCTTGGACAGGGTGCCCACCCGGATGACCTCGATGCCGTCGAAGCAGCCGGGGGCGGGGTCGGGGCCGAGGACGGCGTGGGCCTCGTCGAGCACGAGCAGCGCCTGGTGCCGGCGGCAGGTGTCGGCCACGGCCTCGAGGTCGGCGACGTCGCCGTCCATGGAGAACACCGAGTCGATGACGACCATGGTGGGCTGATCGGCGGACGTGGCGACCAGCTCGTCGAGGGCGGCGTGGTCGTCGTGGGGGGCGATGCGGACGTCGGCCTTGGCGAGCCGGGACCCGTCGATCAGCGAGGCGTGGTTCAGCTCGTCGGAGACGATGGCCACGCCGGCGGTGCCGAGGGTGGTGAGGACGCCGAGGTTGGCGGCGAAGCCGGTGGGGAACAGCACGGCCCGCTCGGTGCCCTTCCACTCGGCCAGCTCGCGCTCGAGGTCCTCGTGGACCGGGCGGTCGCCGGTGACCAGGCGGGATGCGCCGGCGCCGGTGCCCCAGCGGTCGATCGCCTCGTGCGCGCCGGCGAGCACGGCCGGGTGGATGCTGAGGCCGAGGTAGTCGTTCGACGCGAACGAGAGGACGTCGCGCTGCACCGGGCTGCCGTCGGCGTCGACGGTGCGCAGCGAGCCGCGCGGGCCCCAGGCGTCGAACTCGCGGTGCGCCCGCCAGCGACCCTGGTCGCGGATGGCCCCGAGTCGGTGCGCCAGCCAGCGGTCCCAGTCGCCCCCGGCGCGGTTCACCCCGCCGCGACCTCGCGGATGGCCGCCTCCAGCGCGTCGATGATCCGCACCACCTCGTCGTCGGTGGTGGTGAGCGGCGGCATGAGCACGACGACGTCGCCGAGCGGGCGGATGAGCACGCCCCGGTCCACGCACCCGGCCGACACCCGGCGGCCCCAGCGGAGGCCGTCGGCGGGCGGGGCCAGCTCGACGCCGACCATCAGGCCGCAGCGGCGGACCTCGGCCACTGCGTCGAGCGGTTCGATGCGCTCGGCGAGCAGGGCGCCGAGCTGGTCGGCCCGGGCGGTGACGTTGGCGAGCACGTCCCACTCGTCGAGCAGCTCGAGGTGGCGGAGGGCGACGGCGCAGCCGAGGGCGTTCCCGCTGTAGGAGTGCCCGTGGTAGAAGGTCTTCTCCGACAGGTCGGGGCCGAGGAACGCCGCCCACACCTGCTCGCTCGCCACGGTGGCGGCCAGCGGCAGGTACCCGCCGGTGATGCCCTTGCCGATGACCATGAGGTCGGGGCGGACGCCGCACTGCTCGGAGGCGAACAGCGTGCCGGTGCGCCCGAAGCCGGTGGCGACCTCGTCGTGGATGACGAGCACGCCGTGGGCCCGCGCCGCCTCGGCCACGGCGGCCACCGCGTCGGCGGGGATGAGCGCCATGCCGGCAGCACCCTGGACGAGCGGTTCGAGGACGACCGCGGCCAGCTCGTCGGCGTGCGCTGCGATCACCGCCACCGCCTGCTCGACCGCACCGGGCTCACCGAGGCTGGGGGTGCGCAGCACGGGGAACCGCAGCGGGTCGAACACGTCGGTGCCGAACCCGCCGTCGCCGATGGCCAGGGAGCCCGTGGTGTCGCCGTGGTACGCCCCGCCGAACGCGAGGTAGGTGGTCTTGGAGGTGGTGCCCTGGTTGGTCCAGTACTGGAAGGCGATCTTGATGGCCTGCTCCACGGCGGCAGCGCCGTCGGAGGCGAAGAGGAACCGGGGCCGGTCGACCGGGACCTTCGGGGCCAGCGCCTCGGCCAGCTCGATCACGATCCGGTTGCCGTTGCCGAGCATCGTCGAGTGGGCGACGCGGCCCAGCTGCTGGCGGACGGCCTCGTCGAGCTCGGGCACGGCGTGGCCGAGGGTGGTGACCCACAGCGAGGAGATGGCGTCGAGGTAGCGGTTGCCCTCGACGTCGATCAGCTCCCGGCCCTCGCCCCGCTCGACGATGACCGGACGGTTGCCGGCGTACGCCTCCATCTGGGTGAAGCCGTGCCACACCGAGGCGACGTCGCGCTCGATCCATCCGTTCAGGTCTGCCACCGGGGCGACGCTAGTGCCGCGCCCCCGGAGCCACCCGGTCCGGGGCGGCGGCGGATGCGGGTCGGCGGCGGCTCGCTTCCTACCATCGAACCTTTCGCCTGTCTGACAACGAGGTGCCCCCGTGATCGATGAGAAGCTGACCTCGGTCTACGCCGACGTCGAGAGCCGCAACCCCGGCGAGGTCGAGTTCCTCCAGGCGGTGCGCGAGGTCCTGTCCTCGATCGGCCCGGTCCTCGCCAAGCACCCCGAGCTGGCCGAGCACAAGACGATCGAGCGCATCTGCGAGCCCGAGCGCCAGATCATCTTCCGGGTGCCGTGGGCCGACGACCGCGGCGAGATCCACATCAACCGGGGGTTCCGGGTCGAGTTCAACAGCGCCCTCGGCCCCTACAAGGGCGGGCTGCGCTTCCACGAGACGGTCAACTCGGGCATCGTCAAGTTCCTCGGGTTCGAGCAGACGTTCAAGAACGCCCTCACCGGCATGCCGATCGGCGGCGGCAAGGGCGGCGCCGACTTCGACCCGAAGGGCCGCAGCGACGACGAGATCATGCGGTTCTGCCAGAGCTTCATGACCGAGCTGTACCGCCACATCGGCGAGTACACCGACGTCCCCGCCGGCGACATCGGCGTGGGCACGCGGGAGATCGGCTACCTGTTCGGGCAGTACAAGCGGATCACCAACCGCTACGAGTCCGGCGTCCTCACGGGCAAGGGCACCAGCTGGGGCGGCGCCCTCGTCCGCACCGAGGCCACGGGCTACGGCGCCGTCTACTTCCTGGAGCGGATGCTCGACGCCCGCGGCCTGGACCTCGACGGGCGGACGTGCGTCGTCTCCGGGTCGGGGAACGTGGCGATCTTCGCCATGGAGAAGATCCAGCAGCTCGGCGGCACGGTGGTCGCGTGCTCCGACTCGTCGGGGTACGTGGTCGACCCCAAGGGCATCGACCTGGATGCGCTGAAGGAGATCAAGCTGCAGGACCGCGGCCGCATCAGCGACTACGCCGAACGCCGGGGCGATGCCACCTTCACCGCGGGCGGGTCGATCTGGGACGTGCCGTGCGACGTGGCGCTGCCGTGCGCGACGCAGAACGAGCTCACCGGTCGAGACGCCCGGACGCTCATCGCCAACGGCGTGGTCGCGGTGGTCGAGGGCGCCAACATGCCGTCGACGCCCGAGGCCGTCGACCTGTTCCTCGGAGCCGGGATCGCCTTCGGGCCCGGGAAGGCCGCCAACGCCGGCGGCGTGGCCACCTCCGCGCTCGAGATGCAGCAGAACGCGAGCCGGGACTCGTGGTCCTTCGCCCACACCGAGGAGCGCCTCGCCCAGATCATGGCGAGCATCCACACCACCTGCCAGGAGACCGCCGACGCCTACGCGTCGCCCGGCAACTACGTCGTGGGGGCCAACGTGGCCGGGTTCCTGAAGGTCAGCCAGGCGATGGTCGCCCTCGGCCTGATCTGAGCCTGCGGGCTCCGAGCCGCGGCTGGGGCCTCGGGGACCCGGCGGGGCGCTACGGGTCGGTGAGGTCCTCGGCGGACTGGCGGACCTGCCAGTCGCGGTCCGTGCGGGCGGCCTCGAGGGCGGCGTCGACCTCGGGGCCCTCGAACGGGGCCAGGGCGATGACGGCCCGCCGGCGGACCGTGGCCTTGTCGCGGGTGCCCGCGAGGATGGCCGCGAGCCCGGCCGGATCGCCGAGGGATCCGAGGGCGGCGACCGCCGACTCCCGGACCAGGGCATCGGCCGCCTCCTGGGCCAGGACCGACAGCCGAGCCACCGCGCCGGGCTCGGCCGGGTCCCGCTCGCCCGACGCCCACGCCGCCACCTCGACGACGGTGTCGTCGGGGTCGTCGAGCAGCGGCACGATGGCCACCGTCGCCGCCGGTCCCTGGCCACGGAGCGTGGCCACCAGCTCGAGGGCGCGGCGCCGCACGCCCGGGTCGGGATCGGCGAGGGCCGCGGCCAGTTCGGGGGCCTCGAGGGCGTCGAGCCGTTGCAGCGCACCGATGGCGGCGCTCCGGACGGACGGGTCCGGATCGGCCAGGAGGCCGCGGGGGACCGCAGGGTCACCCACATGGCCTGCGATCGCCGCCTGGCGACGGCGACGCTGGGCGTCGAGTAGCCTCCGCTCCGTCACGGAAGGGGAGCCAGATGCCGGGTGCCAAGCGACAAGAGCGGGCCGCGGCCACGCAGAGCCAGCTGCTCGAGGCGGCTCGCACGGTCTTCGCCGAGCGCGGCTACCAGGCCACGTCCGTCGCCGCCATCACCGACGCTGCATCCACCGCTCATGGCACCTTCTACCTGTACTTCCGCAACAAGGAGGATGTGTTCGCCCAGCTGATGGCCACGGCCATGGACGAACTCTACGCCCAGACCCTCACGGAGCTGGATCCCGAGACGCACCTCTACGACCCGAACGTCGCCCGTGATCGCGTCGCCGGGTTCCTCCAGGTCGCGGTGAGCCAGGGGAAGATCTGGCGGGCCCTCCTCGAGGCCATCCTCGTCAGCCCGACCATCGCCGCCAGCTGGCTGGAGCTGCGGGCCGTCTTCCACCAGGGCCTCGCCGACCGCCTGCGGATCTACCAGGAGCGCGGCGAGTTCCGCGACCTGGACCCGAGCCTGGTGGCCCAGTCGCTCGCCGGGATGCTCGAGTGGCACGTGTTCACCTCGGCGTCGTTCGGCGTGCCCGGCCCGCTCGAGGCCAGCCCCCAGGTGATCGACACCATCGCCGACCTGTGGGCCTCGGCCATCGACGTCGGCGGCCGCAAGGGCCAGCCCGCCGCCGACTGACCTGCCGCCTGCCCGTCTGGCAGGCTGACCGGCCGTGAACCCCCTGCCCCGTCCGTCGCGCCTCTGGTGGTTCACCGGACCGGTCCTCGCCCTGTTCGTGGGCGCCATCGTGATCGTCAGCTCGATGCGCGTGCCCTACGTGGTGGTGCAGCCGGGCAGCGCCCGCTCGGTGGAACCGCTCGTGACCGTCGAGCGCAAGCCGGGCGGCCCGCCGGTCACCGAGGATGCGGCGACCGACGACCTGCTGTACGTGACCGTCTCGTCGAAGGTCGAGCCCAGCGGCATCGTGGCCCTCTGGGGCTGGTGGGACGACAAGGCGGAGGTCGTCCCCTCCAAGCCGTACCTCGGCCGGCAGAGCCAGGACGAGAACCGGGCCCTGAACCTGGCGCTCATGACGGACTCCCAGGCCAAGGCCAAGGTCGTGGCGCTCGAGCGCCTGGGATACGAGGTCGAGAAGACGCCCATCGGCGCGTTCCTGGAGGACGTCGACCCGTCGTACCCGGCGGCCGACGTCTTGAAGCCGGGGATGACGGTGGTGGAGGCCGGCGGCGAGCCGGTCCGCACCGCCGACGAGCTGGTGGCGGCCATCACCGCCAACAAGCCCGGTGACGAGCTGGCGCTGTCGGTGGTCCCGCTCAGCGGCGGGAAGGCCCAAGATGTCGTCGCCACCCTCGGCGAGCGGCGCGGCGAGCCCGGCGTGCCCGCCCTCGGCGTGTCCACCGTCGACCGGGTGGACTACGGCTTCCCGTTCGACATCCGCATCGACACCGGCAAGGTCGGCGGCCCGTCCGCCGGTCTCGCCTTCACCCTGGCGATCCTCGACCGGATGACCCCCGGCAGCCTCACCGGCGGCGACCGCATGGCGGTCACCGGCACGATCGAGCTCGACGGCACGGTCGGCCCCGTGGGCGGCGTCGACCACAAGACCGAGGCGGCCATCCGCGAGGGCGCCCAGGTGTTCCTGGTGCCGCCGGAGGAGTTCGAGCTGGCCAAGGAGACGAGCCGCGGCCGCATCCAGATCGAGCAGGTGCGCACCCTCGACGAAGCCCTCGCTGTGCTCGAGGCCCACGGGGGCGACCCCCTGCCGAGCGGGCAGAAGTGAGCCCGAGGCTCCCCGAATCGGCGGAGCCGCGGTCGTACCATCGGGTCGATGCCCGCTGAACCGACCGACCGTCCCGTCCCCGACCCCGACGAGATCGCGGGCCAGTCGTTCACCCGCACCCGCAAGGGTTTCGAGGTCGACGAGGTCCGGGCGTACCTTGTGTCGCTCGCCTCGCAGGTGCGCGACGCCCAGCTGAAGCAGGCCGAGGACGCCCGCCGGATCGCCGAGCTCGAGCGGCGCGCCACCGACCCCCGGGACCTCGACGAGGCCCAGGTGACCCAGCTCCTCGGCGAGGAGACCGGTCGGGTCCTCGAGACGGCCCGCCAGGCCGCCGCCGACATCCGCACCAAGGCCGAGGAGACCGCGTCGGCCACGACGTCGACGGCATCCGAGGAGGCCCGCGCCACCCGCGAGGCGGCCGACCAGTACGCCCAGGGCGTGCGCTCCACGGCCGACGAGTACGCCAGCACCACCCGCTCCGCTGCCGAGGCCGAGGTCGCCGAGCAGCGGGCCGCCGCCGCCACCGAGAGCGAGGCCATGCGGGCCGCCGCCGAGACGGTGCTCGCCGAGCGCACCGCCGAGGCCGAGGAGGCCGCCTCCGAGATCCGCACCGAGGTCGACGCCTACGCCGCGTCCACCCGGGAGGCCGCCGACACCTACGCCGCCGACACGCGTGCCGCCACCGATGCCGCCGCCGCCGAGGTGCGCGCCGACGTCGACGCCTACGCCGCCCGCGAGCGCGAGGCCGCCGACGCCTACGCCGCCGCCACCCGCTCCGAGGCCGACAACGCCGCCGTCGCCACCCGAGACGACGCCGCCCGGGTGCGGGCCGAGGCCGACGAAGCCGCAGCAGCCCGCGTCGCGTCGTCCGCCGACGAGGTCGAGGCCATCCTCGACGCCGCCCGGGACCAGGGCCGAGCGATGGTCGACGAGGCCCGCGCCTACCGCGAGCGCGTGATCGCGGACCTGGCCGACCGTCGCCGCGTCGCCCGGGCCCAGCTCGACCAGCTCCCCGCCAGCCGGGATGCGCTGTCGGTGACCCTCACCGACGTCGCCGCCCGCATCGAGGCCTCGCACCGGGCGCTCGACGAGACGGTCGTCGACCCGCGCAGCCTCGGCGACGTCACCGCCGACCGGGCCGCCCTCGCCGAGTCCGACCCGGACCCGGACCCGGAGCCCGAGGAGGAGGAGGCGGAGGCGGAGGAGACGGAGGCGACGGCCGACGACGACGTCGCGGAGGACGCACCCGCCGAGGACGAGGCGGCGGACCAGTCCGCCATCGAGGAGCCTGAGCCTGAGCCGGAGCCTGAGCCGGAGCCGGAGCCGGAGCCGGAG
>Ga0182736_1000479_pt1 | contig 60642 bp, 46 predicted proteins | sample eDN5th30CKraftBY_FD_128882 | JGI IMG/M metagenome (GOLD analysis project Ga0182736, IMG submission 128882) | Enriched backyard soil microbial communities from Emeryville, California, USA - eDNA 5th pass 30_C Kraft BY (version 2) (version 2) | ecosystem: Environmental > Terrestrial > Soil >... | reverse complement strand
CGCCATCAATTGCGCCGCAATCCCGGATACGCTGATCGAATCCGAACTGTTCGGCGCCGAGAAAGGCGCTTTTACGGGTGCTGCCCAAACGCGTATCGGCCGGTTTGAGCGTGCGTGCGGCGGAACATTATTTCTTGATGAGATTAGCACGCTCACGTTGGTGGCTCAGGCGAAATTGCTGCGCGTGCTCCAGGAAGGAGAGCTTGAACGCATTGGCGGAACCAAGACGATCAAGGTCGATGTCCGGATTATTGCCGCCACCAACGATTCCCTGGTCAACGCCGTCAAGGGGGGCGATTTCAGGGAAGATCTCTTCTATCGGCTGAATGTTTTCCCGATAAATCTGCCCCCGCTTCGCGAGCGGCGCGATGATATACCGATGCTCCTTGACCATTTTCTACGTCATTTTTCAGAAATTTATGACAAGCCGATTCCCGGATTTACCAATCGTGCCTATCGCGCGCTCCTCAACTATCGTTTTCCCGGAAACATCAGGGAACTGAAAAACCTGATCGAGCGTGCCGTCATATTGTCCGACGGTGATCCGATTGAACTATCCCATGTCTTTTCTGAAATCGGGGATGGGCATGTCCAGATATTTTTCCTGGGCGAAGAAGGAAAGCTCAACGGCAATACCGCACAAAAGCCGATCGTAGAAAATCACGGCAACATCGATGTCGACTTGCTGGCAGATAGATTTTTCGATGATAAAACAAGCAGAAACGATATGACCATTGCCAGCTTTGAAGATGATCTTTTCCGGTCGATCGCATCCAAGGCTCTTAGACGATCGGACGGCAATTTGTCGGCAGCCGCCCGTATGATCGGCATGAAACGCCATCAGTTCGAATATCGCTCACGCGCACTTGGTGTCGCCGTCGATAAAATCTAGCGCATTTTCGAATGAAGTTGCATCATCTGCGACTTGCGAAGGCCAAAAACACAAGCGCCGGAGGAATTGGCGCGGAGTTTGCATATCGGGCTGAGCCGCCGGTCGATGAAGGCGGCGCTATGATGGAGAGACTTTATGCGTCATGTTCGGCCGTCGCTGGCCCTGAAGTTCGCTCTGGCGCTTGCGCTGATGCCCCTGCCCTCCATGGCGGCGTCTCAGGGGCAGGCCTATGCAGCAGATCGAGCCGAGATCGAGAATTTGGCGGCCCGCTACCTCTTTGCGCTGGATGGGCGCGATGCCGACACTTACGCCTCGACCTTCACCAAGGACGGCATCCTTGTCTATGCAGCGGGCGAATTGCAAGGCCGCGACGCGATCCGCGACATGGTAAACAGCCTGCGCGCGCGCGCGGAAGAGGCTCAAAAAAAGGATACGTCCAAACTTCGGCCGGCACGTGGACGTCATAATATCACCAACCTGATTGTCGAAGTCGATGGCGACAAGGCGACCGCCAAATCCTACTGGACGTCCGTGAACAACAATAATCCGGAGCGCCGGGCGCAAATTTCCGCTTATGGCCATTATGAAGATCAATTGGTCAAAGTAGATGGCAAATGGCTCTTCAGCCGCCGCGAGATTTTCAACGAGCAGCTTGACCATCGCGCAGCGCCGGGCGCGCCGAGCGGAAGCTGGTGAAAACCGGCCACTCATAAAGCCTCGCTCCGCGTAACCTCAGCCATGCGCGGAGCGAGCCACACCCTGCTCAGACCACCGAACCGCCGAAGCCACGTCGATGGCGCGAAAGCGCGGCAAAGCACCTTGCCGCTATCCGGCATCACCTGACCACTAACGCCGGTGAGGCTGGGGGAAGGTGCTCCCAGCATGGTATAACGCTGCTTGACCAATGACGATCAAAAGCCCGGCCCTCGTCAGAGGAGCACGGCGGGCTTTGCCAGTTAGCCGATACCCGGCGCTATAATCGACCGCGAGGACAGGCCCGCCGCCGCTTTGCCACTATTTGCGCCGTCGCCAACAAGTGCGATCGGGTCTGCCTTGCCATCCTCTGCCGGGATTTTGGGAAATATCTGCTGGTCAGCGCCATAGGGCACCATGTTGGTCTGCGGCTCGAAATTCACCGAGAGCTGCAAAATATCCGGCCGCGAATAATGGCCGATACTGTCGGAGACATATTTGAACTGGGCGATCATCGCCAGATCAAGCTCGGCATACAGGATCGTCTCGTCGTCGCGATTCGGGCCGGCGATGATCTGGCCGGTCGGCGCGATAATTGCGCTCCAGCCTCCACCTTCCCGGAGCATGTCCGGCCTGTCTTCAAAGCCGAGCTCCCTGACCGTCTCCTGATCGATACGCGACTGGACATTGATTACGAAACATTGATTGGCCGCGGCATGGTGCCGGGCGGCAGCCTCGCTCAGATCGTCGAATACGCCGGAACTGGGATCATGACTCAGCGCTGATCCTGCCGGCCAGGCCGCGATATGAATCTGTTCGCCCTGAGCGGCCAGCGCATAGCGCGCCAGGTCCATCGAATGCTCCCAACAGATCAGCCCGCCAACCTTGCCGAAGGGCGTCTCTACCGGCCGCAAGCCTGATCCATCGCCCCGCCCCCACACGGTGCGCTCCACACAGGTTGGCACAAGTTTGCGGTGGCGGCCGATAATCTGGCCGGAATCGTCAAAATACAGCAGCGTATTGTAGAGCGTACCGCCATCCTTTTCGGAGATACCGACCACCACATGTGCACCTGCCTTGCGGGCCGCCGCGCCGATCCGGTCGGTTGCCTCGCTCGGCACGGTAACGCTGTTCGCGAACAGCCGAAAATAGAAAGGGGCTCCGGTGGCGGGCGTATGCGTCCAGATCCAGAAGGGATAACCCGGAATGAAGGTTTCCGGAAAAACGATCAGCCTGGCGTCCTGAGCAGCCGCCTGCGCGATCAACGCACAGGTTTTCTCAACTCCCGCATCCCGGTCCAGAAACGGTGATGAGGCATGGACCGCCGCCACCTTCACCTTGGGGAAAACATCGCCCATAGCCAGCCCCTCCGTTTATCCTGTGAGGCAGGGGGCCATATCGATCCGCTGGAGTCAAGGCGTCCGGTACGTAAGATCGCCTGCTGTGCCGGCCGGACGATCACGAGATGTGTCACCCGCTTGGATATAAGCCCGTCATTCCGGCGGCTGCTTCTCCACATCGCGCATTTCATAACTCAGCCGGTGTTCGACATTCGGCTGAAGCGTGACCCGCCAGACGCGCTTGCCGGGTCTGGAAATCGTGCGGCGCGGCAGACGTTCGAAAGTCCGATCGGGCTGGTTCATGAACTCCAGCTCGAAAATGACCGGAACGGAGTTCGCATTGCGGACAGTTACGTCATATCGCCGCCCCCTCCTTGTATGGCTTTCCCCGGTTTCGATCGTGATGTTCTGCGCCTTGCCGAAAACCAGTTCGACCTCTTCCTCATCGGCCTTGTCGGAAATTGTCGTCTCGCCAAGTAGCTGCCGACCGAAGGCGCTCTCCTGATAGAGGATGACCTTCCCCGCTGGCAGCGGATCACCCAGACCATCGGCCTTCCTGTTCTGGAAGCGAAAAAGCATCTGCGGCGCTTCCGGCGCTTCGGAAGACAGGCGTGAGCGATAGATCATCTCACCCTTCACCTGTTGGCTGTTCAGGAACGCTACCTGTTTTTGCGATCGGGCCGCGACAGTCACCGGCACGGGAATGCGATAAAGCTTAAGATCACCCAAACCTTCCGCCTGCGCGGTAACCGCGAACGGCGCGGCCCCCTGACGACGCTGCGCAGTAACGATGATATCGCTCATCGCCATCATCATCGGTGCTGGGGGCGCGGGCAGCAAAACGGAAGGCGGCGGTATCTGCCGGGCCACGTCACTGGTTGTATCATCCGGCCAGCATTGCGAAACGGTGTCGAGCATGGCCGCCTCGGCTCGCGCCCGGCGTCCGCTATCGTCCCGGGTCTCCGCCGACCGGTTGATGCGCCCGGCAACCGCGGATGTCGTCGCGTCGAGGAAACTGGTCTCGTCGCCGCTCGCCATGGTCAGCCAGGCGAAGAGCGCCATCTCTTTACCATCAGGCTGCAACGTGCCGATATAGGTCGCGTCCCAATCGAAACCTGTCGCAATATAGGCCAGTGTGATGGTGGCCTGCCCGCCCGGCTGTTCCTTCGTCGTCATGCTTAGCACGGGCTTGGCCGACAAGCTGGTCGGCGCGCCCGGATAAAGCAGAGTCTGCGCAAGGCCGGTGCAATAGACTGCCTCTGCGCCGCGCGGCGTGGAGATGACCATGCGGTTCGCCGCCGAACGGATCGTTGCCTGCTCCTCGACCGTCTTGCCGGTCGCCGGATCGAAGCGGCGCAACGTCACCTGCTGCCCGGTATAGCGATCGACCAGACCTTTTTGCGACAACAGCGCAGCGTCCCGATTGCGCTCACGCTGGTCCGTGCCGAACAGAATGGCCGATTGCGGCACGATGCCGCCCGCTACTCCTTCGAAACGGATAGTCACTATGCCGGGCGGCAAGGTGACCGTGCGCGTTTCGGCAATCAGCGCGAAAGCAGTCGGATTGTCGCGCGCAATTTGTCCGTCGCCGCGCTCGGGATCACGGTAGATGGTTATCGCGACCTGGTCAGGGCCGACCGATAACACCACCGGCGGCGCCGCCGCGGCGCCGGCTGCCGGGAGCAGAATGGAGAGCCAGAACAACGGGTAGCGCAAAGCCGCTTACCAGGGGGTCAGGAAAGTGACGGTCAGTTCGGTCTTGCCGTTCGCCGGGACGGGGACTTCCCAGCGGCGCGTATCGGCATTCTCCTGCTGGCCGGTAATGCTCTCCTCAGGCACGCGGATATCATGCCACCACCACCATTGACCGAGCCCGGTCTGCACCACGTCGACCGTGACCGGAACGGCCCGGGCGTTAGTGACAATGTAGCGCATGTGCGTGCGGTAATAGGTTTTGGGTCGCTCCGCATAGCCTTCGACAACCGTCTGCTCACCATCTTCGGCCGTGACGACGCGCCAGCGGGCATAGCGCTCCCATTCATCGAGGGTGATGCTGTCGCGCTTCTCCAGCACGGGTTGCACCTTCACGTCAAAGGCGTCGCCGGTGCGCAATGCCAATGATGAACCACCGGGCGTGTGCGGAATGCTGCTTTCGCCGATAAATTGCGCTTGCCCGCGCATATCGCGCATATAGACCCGGACCGCGCCTGCCGGCAGCGCCGCGCCGATGCCGGACGCGCGGGCGGTCGAAAATTTGAGGATCGAGGCGGCGCTCTGCGCCTCTCCCTGATTGCCGAGCCAGCCATTGCGATACTCATATCCCTTGCGCGCGGGCACATCCGCGGCATCGAGGAAGCTCACCTGCTTGGTTTGCGCATTCGCGATCGTGGTATGGCCATCGATCGGATAGACGTGGAAGTCTCCCAGTTGCTCGCCGCTACTCCCTTCGCTTCCCGGCCTGTTGCCGCGTGGCACCAGCGGCTGGCGCGGCCGATCGCCATAACCCTGCTGCACCTGCGCCACCTCGCCCGCCACCAGCAGCGTGCGGGCATTGGTAAAGGTCGTTCCGCTATTATTGCTGAGCGTAATCCAGCCCTGCACATCGATTTTTCCCGCCGCTTCGTCGAACAAAGCAACATAATCGGATTTCCAGCCGAGGCCGGGCGTCAGATAGCTGAGCGTCAGGGGCCGTGCACCCGCCCGCTCAGCCTCAAGCGTCACGCTCAAAGTCGGTCGCGCGCGCAGATTAGGCGGAATGTCGTCAAAGATCACCCGCACAGGCAGGCCGTCGTCACGCAGCACTTCTATCCGCTCACCGATTTTCAGCACGACGCCGCCATTGGCTGCGAGCACGGTCGCTCGCTCCCGCGTTTCCGCCCCCGTCGCGGGATTGGTTCGCAGCAACGTAATCTGCCGCCCCACCGCCTTCTCCATCAGGGCGGATGGGGAAAGCAGATCATAGTCGAAATTCTGTTCGACGATCCCGAAGCCGTCACCCGACAATGTCACCGTCTCCGGCCGTATCTGGGCCGAGACATCGGGAAACTCCTGGCGCGAGCGGCCCTGCGGCAGCGATATCCGCCGTCTATCCTGAACGAGCGCGAGGTTGTTGTTGTAGATCGTCACAGCCAGCTCGCCTTGTGCGGTCGCCTCTGACGGTGCGGACGGAGCCACCGGCTGAGCCAGCCCCAAGGTCGGGAGGCATATCAGCCCTGTCGCCAGGGCCCGTCTCACTGCATCCATTCAGCCTCTCCCCGGCGTAATCATCGCGACGATGCTTGCATCGTGAAGCAACCATGCGCAAGCGCGATGCGCGCAGGAAGCGGAGCGAGCCAGCCAGTCATCTGTTCGCTGGTTCCTCAAGGATCGCCGGCCTAACCTGCTTCCGCTTCCACGCTCATCCTCAGCTTTGCCAGAAGGTCCACAAGTGTTTTGCGTTCGGCGGGTGTGAGGCTGCGTGACAGATCGGCCTCCTGCGCACGACTTCGCGCTTCGGTCCGCGCCATTTCCTCCCGGCCTTTTTCACTCAGGCGAAGCTCCACGCGGCGCTTATCGGTGACCGAACGCGTGCGCACGGCGAAATCGTCCTGTTCAAGGCGATCGAGGATTGAGGCCGTCGCCTGAGGATCGAGATAGAGGGCGGCTGCAAGCTGCTTGGGCGCAATGCCGGGGTTGAGCCCGATGACGACGAGGGCCGAGTGATATCCTGACGGCGGCCTGCCCCGTATCCGCCGCTGCTCGGCCCGTAAACTGTGCCAGATCGCCCGACGGCTCAGATGCACCTGGAAGCCGATATGATGATCAAGGAACCCGTACTTAACCGCTTCATTCGATTTCAAATTCACACGAACCTCCCGCTCTTGTGAGGATGTTACCGTGCTAAAAGCGTCATAGCCACTTGCTAATGGCTCCATTTCATAATAATTCCAAATTGGAATCATTAAGGAGGGGTGGAGATGCGGCGGCACGTTCCCGCAGCGTTGTTATTGAGTTCGGCGCTTCTGTTCGGAACGCTGGCCTCCTTTCAGGCAACGGCAAGCAAGGCGGATTCAGGTTCGGTAGTCAGGGAGGCGCCGCGCGAGTGGTGGTCGCCGGGTGACGAGCGCCTCATTCCCGAATTTGTGACGTACAAGAATGAATGGGGCGAACTGGGCCTTTATCTGGAAGGCGAGCCGGTCCAGACGAAGGGCCATGCTTTCTTCGAGCCGCTTGGGCCGAACGGCCGGGCCTGCGTAAGCTGCCATCAACCATCGGACGGGATGAGCCTGTCGGTCACGTCGATCCAGCAGAGATGGCGCGACACCGGGGGGAAGGACCCGATCTTTGCAAAGTTCGACGGGGCGAATTGCCCTACGCTGCCGGCCGGTGACCCCGCATCGCACTCTCTGCTGCTGACGCGCGGCCTGTTCCGTATCTCCCTGCCATGGCCGCCCAAGGCGCCGGATGGCAAATCCATCGACCCGGAGTTCACGATCGAGGTCGTCCGGGATCCCACCGGCTGCAACACGGATGCGAAATATGGCCTGACAAGCGCCAATCCGATGATCTCGGTCTATCGGCGCCCCCGGCCTGTCGCGAACACCAAATATACGACCCATCAGCGCTTCGGCGTCTCGCCGTTCATCGGCAAGAACGGCTTGCCCACGGCGCGCGATCCCGAAACGGGCAAGCCCGTCAGCATGAACCTCATGGCGGACGCGCGGCATCCGACCTTGAAAATGCAGGCTCGTGACGCAGCGGCCACACATCTCGAATTTGCCGGGCGACTGACTGATGGGCAGATTGCCGAGATCGAGGATTTCGAGCGCAGGATCTATACGGCGCAAGTACGTCTCATCCAGGCGGGCAGTCTGGTCGAGCCGGATGGACCGCCGGCGTTCGGGCCGCGCAATCTCGCCAAGGGCGAGGCTGGTGTGCTCGGCAACAACACGACGCGCTATGTCTTCCCCATGGGGGACGCCTGGAAGGAGGCCAAGCCGGGCGAAACGGCAGAGCAGCGCGCCAAGCGTCAAGCCATTCGTCGCGGTCACGATATCTTCTTCTTCCGCACCTTCTGGATCAAGGATTCGATGCACCTCAACACGGTCGGGCTGGGCAATCCGACCAAGCGCACCTGCGCCACCTGCCACGGCATGCACATGACGGGCATGGACTCCTCGAACGGCTGGATGGACATCGGCACCACCAACCTTCCATGGGCAAAGGAAGTCCCGCTCAACCCGTGGAACAAACAGACGCCGGACCTGCCGCTATTCAAGATCACCTGCAAGCCGGCCGTCCTCCCGCACCCCTATCTGGGGCGCGTCTTCTACACGCAGGACCCCGGCCGCGCGCTCAGTTCCGGCAAATGCAATGATGTAGGGACAATCGTGATGCAACAGTTCAGGGGCCTGGCTTCGCGCGCGCCTTATTTCTCCAACGGATCGGCCGCGAATATTCGCGAACTGGTCGATTTTTACGACCGCCGCTACAATATCCAGTTCACGGAGCAGGAGCGTCTCGATCTCGAGACATTCCTGGCGAGCCTGTGATGCGGCGCGGGAGCATGATGGGCGGGATCGCGCTGGCGACCCTGCTCGCACATTCCACCGCGATTGCGCAGGAGCGGAACCTCGCTTTCATTTCCTGCCCGATCGTGCGGGACACCAAAACCGTGCCGTGCTGGCTCGCGGAATATGGCGGCGAAACCTATTATCTCGGTATTCAGACGGATGTGAGCGCGGATTTTTATCCGCCGTCACTGGGCCATCAGGTGCTGGTGGAAGGCGAGAAAACCGACGACGCACGCATTTGTGGCGGTATTCCACTCAAAAATGTGGTCGTCTCGGTCATGCCGGAGCGAGCGGATAGTTGCCAGACTCTGCTCATGGCGGAAGAGCGCTACAACCTCCCCTTCGAGCCCCCGCGTCCGCCGGGGCCCAGCACGGGGCGGCTCGCTTTTGCTTATCCTCAGCCGGACAAGCCGCAGCCGCCCTACCAGCCCAAAAGCTTCACGCTTCACTATGATTTCGATGCGACGGTGGGCTTCAAGCACCCCCGCTTTCTCATCCTCGTCATGGATTATGCGCAGCTCACTGGGGCGAAATCGATTTCGATCGTGGGCCACCGCGGCAGGACCGCGCTGAGCGACGGCGGAATGCTGGTCGAACGGGATGGCCTTGCCGAAATCCGCGCGAAGGAAGTCTCTGAGCTGCTGCGCGGGGCTGGGCTCACGGCGCCAAATTATGATGTCTCCTGGGTCGATGAGCCGGAGACGGGAGATTCAAGCAACAGGCGGGTCACAATTACCGTCAAGCCATAACGGCGAAATATAAAACAGGGGAGACTGATATGACCAAGCATTTTGGCGGGCTGACGGTATCGCGTTGGCTCGCAACCTCGGCCCTTGCGCTGGCGATTGCTCAACCGGTATTTGCGCAGGACGCCTCCATAAGCGAGAATATCCAGCAGGCCGATGCGAGCACCGATGACATCGTCGTCACGGCCAGCCGCATCCAGTCGAGCGGATTCACGGCGCCAACACCGACGACAGTGCTCGGCACAGCACAGATTCAGGCCACCGCGCCGACCATGGCGGCAGATGTGCTCTCCCTCGTCCCGAGCTTTCGGACGACGGGTCAGCCGGCCTCCGCCACCGTTTATGCCGATCTGCGCGGCATAGGCGCCCAGCGCACGCTCGTTCTTGTCAATGGCCGCCGCCATGTACCGACCTTTTCCGATGGCACGGTCGATCTCGGCGTCATCCCGACCATCCTCATCTCCCGCGCAGAAGTCGTCACCGGTGGCGCTTCGGCCTCCTGGGGGTCGGATGCGGTTGCCGGCGTCATTAACCTCATCCTCAAGAACAATCTCGAAGGCCTGGAAGCGACCAGCCAGGCTGGTCTGTCGACCTATGGCGATGCAGACAACTTCATGGGCTCGTTTGCTTATGGCAGCCGCTTTGCCGATGGCCGGGGCCACATCCTGATCGGTGGCGAATATTCGCGTGATGACGGCATTCGCGGCCTTCAGCAGCCTTATCGCTCCCGGCCCTGGTCCGGGCGCGGTTCGGTCGGCAATTCCGCCTTTGCCACCAATGGCCTGCCGGGAACCATCTACGCCAACGACACGCGCCGCGCCGACGTGTCCGATGGTGGCCTCATCACCAGCGGCCCGCTGCGCGGCACCACCTTCCTTCCCGGCGGCGAAACGCGGCAGTTCGGCTATGGCGACGTGTTCGGCAACAATATGATCGGCGGCACGGACAATGCCGGCGATGCGGCGACGCCGGGTGGCGACCTTAAATTCCCGTTCGAGCGCTGGAGTATGATGGGGCGAGCTTCCTACGAGGTTTCCGATGGCCTCAACCTGTTCATGGAGGGCACTTACGCCTCCGTCCTTTCCAAGGGCCTCGCCCAGCCGGCGCGTAACAACGGTGCGGTCGCGGGCAATCCGACCTGCAGCACGACGAGCCTCGTCTCATCGCTCGGTTCGATCCTGGTGCCGATCGATAATCCCTATCTTCCGCAAAATGTGGTCGATCAGATGAACGCCGCGGGCGTGAACTGTTTCAATATGGGCCGTGTATTCCGCGATCCCGGCATGGGAGATTTCAGAGTCCGCGACGGTTCGCCATCGATCATCCGCGGCGTCGTCGGCGCCGACGGCGAGCTTGGCGGCGACTGGAAGTGGGACATCTATTATCAATATGGCCGCAACCATTTCGAGCAGGCGCGCATAGGCAATATCAATGTCGCCAACTTCCGCCGGGCTATCGATGCGGTAGACGTTGGCGGCACGATCCGCTGCCGCGTCAATGCCGATGCCGATCCTGCCAATGACGATCCCGCCTGCAGCCCGTTCAACCTGTTCGGTAATGGCTCCCCGTCCGGCGAAGCCATTGATTATGTCTCCGGCACATCGCATTTCCGGATGATCACCAAGCAGCAGGTGGCCGCCGCCAGCGTGAACGGCACGCTGTTCGAGGGATGGGCCGGACCGATAAGCATGGCGGCAGGCGGTGAATGGCGCCGCGAGGAGATCGACGCGACCGCCGATCCGATCTCGCAAGCCAATGGCTGGCAGACCTCCAATCGCAAAGCCATCAAGGGCGATTACAATGTGAAGGAGGTCTTCGGCGAACTGGCGATCCCACTGCTGCGTGATGCCGGCCTTGCCAAGTCGCTCGAACTGAATCTGGCGGCCCGTTACACGGACTATAGTTCGTCGGGCGGGGTCACGACGTGGAAGGTCGGCGGCACCTGGGATATCAACAATGCCATCCGGCTGCGTGCCAGCCGGTCGCGCGATATCCGGGCCGGCAATCTGGGCGAATTGTTCACACCGACGGCGGTGTTGACCACCAATGTGCGCGACCCGCGCGACGCATCGCTGATCCCGGTCCCGGTGACCACGCAGGGAAATCCGCAACTCGCGCCGGAAAAGGCTGACACATTGACGGCCGGCATCGTGCTTCAGCCTGCCTTCATGCCGGGTTTCCGCTTCTCGGTCGATTATTACCAGATCGAGATTGACGGCCAGATTGGCACCATTCCAGCCAACGAGGTTCTGGATCGCTGCTTCCTGGATAATCTCCAGCAATTCTGCGGGCTCGTTACGCTCGGCGCATCGAACCAGATTACGGGCGTCACCGTCCGTTTCGAGAATCTGGACAGGTTCGAGACGCGGGGGCTGGATATCGAGGCATCCTATCGCACGCCAATTTCAGACATTTTCGGGCTGGGCGATGGCGATCTGTCACTCCGGGTGCTGGCCAATTATGTGGACAGGCTCGCAACCACCGCGGCCGTCAACGCCACGACCACGGACCCGGCCGGCCAATATATCTCGCCGCACTGGACCGTTTTCGGCATGGCGTCCTATGAAGGCCGGCGCTTCAGTTCGGCGCTTGATATGCGCTGGTATGGTGGCGGCACGATCGACAATATGCGGGTTGAAGGCGCGGCTGCCGTCAACGGGGTGAATATCAACCGTGCTTCCTCAACGCTTTATACGAACCTCACCCTCACCATGGATGTCTCGCCCAATGCCGACAAACGGCTCGAACTTTTCGGGCGCGTCAGCAACCTGTTCAACACCGCGCCGCCCTTCCCGGCCACGGCCGAGGCGCGGACCCTGTTCGATCCGGTGGGTCGCGCCTATCGCATCGGCGTTCGCTTCAAACTCTAGTTTCGCAGTTTGGAGCGAGCGCGAAGCCGCTTGATGCAGTGGACAGGGTAGCGGCCTGCAACCCGGCGATGTTCCAGATGGGCATCGCCGGGTCGTTGCAATCCTGTCCCTGCCACACATTTTTCGGCAGAAGCGCGTGCAGTCCCACGTCGCCGCGATCAAATTATCGTGGCCATGCCACTTGCGGATGGTCCATCCAGGACGCCGGTTGACGGCCAATTCCGATTTTGATTCAATGGTTCATCCCATGAAAAGAGTCGATCCTGAGTCGGCTTGAGCGATGCGGCCGAGAGATGGCCACACCACCCCTTGACGAATGCTTTGAAAGCGCGGGTGCCGATTTGGCACAAACCAACGAAACGAGGAGACACGAGGCTTGGGTTTCTTGAAGAGCACAATCATCGATTTTTACAATCATTGGCAAAGCCTGGTTTATCTTGTTTTTATCTTGCTGGGTGCGCTGATCGCCACCCTTGTCATTCATCTTTTTCTGCGCAAGCGTTACAACCGCCTGCATAGAAGTGAGCATAACTGGCGCGACACCATTCTGGGTGCGCTGAATGCACCGCTTCAGTTCGTGGTGTGGGTCATCGGTTTCAGCATTGCCGCGAGCATGCTCACGGTTGACGGCCGGATGCCGCTCCTCGCCAAGATGTTTCCCCCGGTCCGCGATGTGGCTGCAATCGGCATCGCGGCCTGGTTTCTGATCCGTCTGGCCCGGCAAGTCTCGGATAATCTCCATAGTCGCGCGAGGGCGGAAGGTCGGGAGTTCGACGAAACGGCGGCGGATGCGATCGGAAAGTCCGTCACGGCTGCCATTGTCGTTGTTGCCGCGCTGGTGATGATGCAGACACTCGGCTTCTCAATCACCAGCCTTCTCGCCTTTGGTGGTGTTGCCGGCATAGCTCTGGGCTTTGCGGCGCAAGGACTGGTCGCGAACCTGCTGGGCGGCGCTACGATTTACGCCAGCCGTCCGTTCAAGGTCGGCGACCATATCGTCTTTCCCGGCACGCCCTCAACGGGCGGCTATATCGGTTGGCAGGCGGGTGAAGTCCAGCATATCGGTTGGCGGGCGACCCGTATTCTCGACTGGAATGGCAAGCCATTTTTCGTTCCCAATGCCAAATTCAATACGGAGACGATCGTCAACCACTCGCGCATGTCATTCCGGCAGATTTCGGAATATGTTTATGTGCGCCTGGAAGATATAGACAAGGTTTCGGCCATTGTTACGGACGTCAACCGGATGCTGGAAGAACATCCGGAAATGGGCGATTATCTTGTTTTCAGATTCGATAGTTACGGCGAATATTCTTTGAAGCTCTATCTATATGCCTATACGGCAGGAACGGTTACTGCCTACACGGATTACATGCGCGTCAAGCAGGACCTTCTCTTGAAGATTGCCGCCATCATAACCCGGCATGGCGCCAAGCTGGCCGTTCCGGTTGCTGCCGTGCATCTGTCCGATAAAGGAAACTGAAAGTCCGTCCCTGCCTTGGGACGGCAGTGGAGCTGAAAAGGCGCTCGCTGCACCGGCGGAGCAGGCCGTATTTGCAACCATAATGCAAGCGGCCCACCCCTCTGCCGTGCAGCGTGCGCACGCTTCGCTCATGATTTGCGCATCCTCATGGCCCAGCCGACCGCGCCGACGGGTATCGCCAGCGCAAGCCAGGAGAGTGCGTCACGCGCGCCGTCGCCCGTCAAGGCGCTCACCAGGCCGACGAAACTGGCAAGGCCGATGGCAAACGGAATACCAAAGACGGCCCGCAGGGGCTGCCGGCGCTTCATTCGGCCGGCACAACGGCGCCACCCGTCTCGACCTCGCGGACGCGTGCGGCCAGCGGCGCCCGATGCTTGCCGAGCCAGAGATAGAGGCCGGAGCCCAGCACCACGATGGTGAATATCGTCAGGATCGCCCAGAGCATCTTGAGCGGCAGGCCGCCATAATCGCCGAAATGGAGCGGCTGGGAATAGAGCAGCGCCGCCACATACCAGGGCACCCGCCGCACGTCTGTCAGCACCCCGGTCTCGGCATCGATCAGCGCCGGCGTCAGCATGCGCTCGGTCAGCGGCGAGGCGCCCTGGAAGAACACCGCATAATGATGCTTGCTGCTGAACGCGCCACCCGGAAAGGCGATGAATTGCGGATTGTTGCCCGGAAGCGCCTCACGCGCCGCCGCCATGGCCTTGTCGAGCGAGCCGTAGCGCGCCGGCGGCAGCGCCGCCTTGCCGGCATAGGCATTGGTCATATGCGCCAATTCGCCCATCTGCCAGGCTTCGACGATGGGCGTCGCCAGCGCGTTGATGACGCCGGTGAGCCCCACCACCGTCATCCAGCAGAGCGCCACGATGCCGAGCAGATTGTGGTAATCGAGCCATTTGAGACGCGAACTGCGCGACGTCCGCACGGTGCCGAAGGGCAGCTTGCGCATGAAGGGCGCATAAAGCACCACGCCAGAGATGATGGCGGCAACAAACAGCAGGCCCATGCCGCCCAGGAACAGCATGCCCGGCAAGCCAAGGAACATGTCGGTATGGAGTTGCAACAGGAAATGCATGACCCCCTCCTCCCGCAACTGACCGACTGTTTCGCCCGTCGCACGGTTCAGGAGATGGACGGTCATGTCGCTTGCGGGAGAATCAGGGCGCGGCGCGGTGGTGACCGTGAGGATCGGCGTCTCATTGTCAAAGGCCATGAAGGTCGGCACCTCGCCCGGCCGGGCGGCGAGCGCCTTGGCGACCATTTCGTCGAGAGGATGTAGCCCCGGGGCACTGCCTGACGACGCCGGACCGGACAGGGCCGTGGACTGATCCTCGATCAACGCATCAATCTCATCATGGAAGATGAGCGGAAGGCCCGTCAGGCACAGCATCAAAAGAAACGCCGTGCAGATGAGGCTGGTCCATTTGTGCACCAGATACCAGGCGCGGATGGTATGCGTGCTCAAGGGATCGCCACCTTATTGAGAGTAGGTCGCATTAGTAGCCGGGCAAGAGCGGCCTGACAAGGCAACTCGTCAGCGGCCACACACCAGATCGCAGTTCTTCAAGCCTTGTGCTCACCAGTCCCACCCGTCCCGCCCCTACGCTTGTGGAAAGCCAGATTTACGCACAAGGCGCGTCTTGAGGTTTCAGTAGCAAATGTCTGTTTCCGGCGCGTGGTCTGACTGCCGCGTTCGTTCATCAGGCACCATCTTTCCGTGCTAAACCTCCTCTCGACGGGCCGGAGCAGCCGTCCTGCATCTGCGGAGGCGGAGGCGAAGGCGGCGCTGGTGTCATTTGAATCTTGGCGAAGAGCCGCAACCCGTTATGGCCACATCCATGAACCCGATGACGAACAGACGATACAGCACGCCCCAACCCACGGCAGGTTTCACCATTCTTGCGTGCCTGCTCAGCATGTTTCCGCCGGTAACGGGCGATATCTATCTGCCGGCGCTGCCGCAGCTCACGGCCGATCTCAATGGAACAGTCGCACAAGGCCAGCACACGCTTGCCGGATATTTCCTTGGTCTTGGATTGGGTCAGCTTCTCTACGGCCCTGTCGCCGACCGCCTCGGACGCAGGCCGGTCATGCTCTTCGGGTGCATTCTTTATGTCATAGCCACAATCGGCTGTTTTCTGGTGACCACCATCGAGCAGATGATCGTCATGCGCTTCATGCAGGCCGTGGCGGCCTGTTCGGGCGTGGTCATCTCCGCGGCAATCGTGCGCGACCGCTTTGACCGCCAGGAGTCCGCGCGCATCTATTCGATGCTTCTCATGGCCCGCAGCCTCGGCCCCATGCTTGCTCCCGTTCTTGGCGGTGTGTTGGTGGCCCTGTTTGGCTGGCGGGGCGTGTTCGGCGCGCTTGCCGTGTTCGGCACGGCGATCCTGCTGGCGGTATCCTTCGGGCTGCCGGAGACGCGGCCGCAAGCCGTCGCGGTGCAGGCCCGCTCGGAATCCGCCCTTGGCGCCTATGCCGCCGCGCTCGGCAACACCGCCATTCTTGGCTACATCGTCACCAACGGGTTCAACTTCGCGATCATGTTTGCCTGGATTTCCGTGGCGCCCTTTCTCCTCATCAACGAATATGGCGTATCAGCGATAGCGTTCGGGTGGATTTTCGGCGCTCTTGGCATGGCTCTGCTGATCTCGGCCCAATTGAACCGGAGCCTCCTGCGCACGCATGATAGCGACGTCGTGATGCTCCGGGGGGCAGGCCTTACCGCCGTGGCGGCCTGTGTCTTGCTGCTCGCCGTCACCCAGGGCTTTGGCGGATTGCTCGGCGTACTGGTGCCGCTGTTCTTCGCGATATTCTCGCTCGGCCTCGTCTCCACCAACGCCATGGCTGGCGCGCTGGCGATCGATCCTACGCGCAGCGGCAGCGTTTCCGCGCTGGTCGGCACGGGTCAGTTCTGCTTCGCGGCCCTCGTCGCCTGGCTGGCGAGTTCCATTTCGTCAGATCCCGCCTTGGCATTGGCCATCGTCGTTTTCTGCTGCGCGGCGGGAACCCTCATCTATCCGGTCATGCGGCTGCTTCGCCGCGTGGAATAGGGCGTTCAGCCCCGGTCAGAACCCCGATGGCGTAACAGGTTGACACTCCTGACGACTGCGCATTGCAGTCCGGTCACGGTGTTATTTCACCGCATCAGAGCGAATTAATGCCAAAAATCCGCTCCGCATTGCGGTGAAAAATATTCTCGCGATCGCCGGACGCTATATTGACGCCCTCCATAAACTCCACAGCGCCGGGCGTTTCCTGATAGGGATAGTCAATCGCCCACATGATGTTACGGGAACTCAGCAAGTCGATACAGAAGCGCAGTGCTTCCGGACTGTTCATGCCGCTGGTCGTGATCATGAAGTTGTCGCGGAAATATTCGCTGATCGTCCGCTGAAGCTTGACGCGAGCGGTGCCGTGGCGGTGCATATAATCGATCCGCCAGAGCCAGAAGGGGATGCCTTCGCCCATATGACCCAGGATGATCTTCAGCCTGGGAAAGCGGTCGAACAACCCGCTGACAAGAAGGCGGACACCGTGCAAGCCGGTTTCGGCACCATAGCCCCAGATCGCGGTCTCGAGACCATATTTGAGATAGGGACCGGCCATGCCGGCGGATGGTGCGCGCGGGTGGATGTAGATTGGCGTATCCAGAGCGTGCGCCGCCTCGAAAATCGGCAGGAATTTTTCCTCGTCGAGATACTCGTTAGCGGTGTGTGAGTTGATCATCACGCCATTCAGACCCAGTGTCGTGACGGCGCGCTCAATCTCGCGTGCGGCAGCCTCCGGCGCTTGAGGAGCGATCGTGGCAAGGCCCGCAAAGCGGGTCGGGTGGCGTTTGATGAGCGCGGCGAGCAAGTCGTTGCTCCGCTGCGCCAGCGCCACAGCCGTGCCGGCCGGCAGCGTCTGCACACCCGGCGATGTGAGCGCAAGCACTTGCATGTGCACGCCGTGGGCATCCATGATTTCCAGCCGCTCGCCTTCAAGATCGAGCAGTTGACGCATCACCCGCTGGGCGAAGGGGTTCCGGCCCTGCGCCATCATGCTCCAGAAGGGCGAGTCCGCGTCGCGCACACCCTCGGTGATCACGCGCTCGATCGCCTGCATTTGCTCGGGCGTGGCAAAGGCCTCTTCGGTCGCGATGCGGCGCGTCACGGTCATAGAATGGTCTCCATGCAGGGAATACGGAACAGGCGCTCGGCATTACCGCCGAAAATCGCGGCCTTGGCGGGCGCAGCCAGATCCATCTCATCGAGAAACGAGACCGCCTCGGCGGTTTCCTGATAGGGATAATCCACCGCCCAGAGGATCCGCTCAGGCCCGAGCTTGGCGAGGCAGAAGCGCAGCGCATCCGCATCGTTCATGCCGCTGGTGGTGATCCAGATATTCTGCCGGACATAATCGCTCGGCTTGCGATTGACCTCCCGACGAAGCCGTCGCGACTGGAGATCATACATATAATCGAGACGATATAGCCACCATGGTAGGCCTTCGCCCAGATGCCCGAGCACGACCTTGAGATTCGGAAAGCGCGCAAAAACCCCGCCGATAATCAGACGCACCGCATGGAGGCCGGTTTCCGCCGCATAGCCCCAGATGCCGCCATTGAGGCTAAGCCCCTCATAGGCGGCCGACGTCTGCTGCGGGAGCGAGCGCGGGTGAATATAGATCGGCACATCCATCGCCTCGGCCGCTTCGAGGATTGGCCAGAAAGCCGGCTCGTCGAGATAATGGCCGTTGGTGTGGCTGTTCACCACCACCCCGTTGAGCCCGAGGCCGTTCACCGCCCGCTCCATTTCGCGGACCGCGCCGGCCGGATCGTGCGGCGCGATGCTGGCGAGGCCGGCGAAACGGGTGGGATGGCGCGCAAGCGCCTCGGCGAGCAGGTCGTTGCTCGCGCGAGCCAGATCGCTGGCGCGTGCCGGCGCAAAAATCTGCACGCCCGGTGACGTCAGCAGCAGCAGCTGAACGTCGATACGGTGCCGATCCATCATCGCAATCCGCCCTTCGCCAAGGTCGAGGAGTTGCGCGACAATATCGTCAAACCGGCCAGCGACCACGTTGCGCCAGAAGACGACGTCGGGATCATTCCATCCGCTTTCCCCGAGCAGCCGGTAGGCCGCCAGCTGCTCGGGGGTCGCAAAGGCCTCTTCGGTAGCAATTCGGCGCTGCATCACATTTTGATACGCACGCCGGCGCGGAAGGTCCGCAGCACCTGATCGAACAGCACGGCATTGGTGTAACCCTGCGACCCGGGCGCCAGCGGCGGAACGCGGTTGAACAGGTTGTTGACCACGCCATAAAACTGGAAACGATCATCTTTGCCGACGTTGAAGCGCACCGACAGATTGGCGATGAAGTAGGGGTCGACGCTGTTGTCGTTGATGCTGTTGCGCGCCGACATGGAATAGCCGGGCTGATCCGGGCCAATCAGCGTCACATCATATTTGCCCTTGGAAATATAGCGGCCCTGAAAGGTGATCGAGACAGGATGGGCATCCCACGTCAGGCTGCCATCGAGCGTCCAGTCGGGAATACCCGGGATCGCCGACACCGGCACACCGGTCTGGCCTGCGCGATCGACCGACCCGGCACTGTCTGTCGTCACCAGTTCGAGCACGCGGGTAGCAAGACCGCGAAATGCAAAACGCCCCGCACGCCCGGTATCGATGGCATAGTCGAGTTCGAAATCCAGCCCGCGCGTGGTGAGCCGGTTGACATTCAGGAAGCGATCGGTCGCCTGCTGGATCACGCCCGAAGAATCCAGTTCGAGATATTGGCAGAATTCCTGCGCGCCCTCGAAGCAGCGCGTCGCGATGGTCTGGGCGCCAATCACGCCGATCGCATCACGGATCTCGATATCATAATAATCGACCGAGAAACGCAGCCCATCGAGGAAGCCGAAATCCGGCTGGAGCACGATGCCCGCTGTCCAGGTGTCGGCCACCTCTGGCCGCAGGTCGGCATTGCCGCCGCGCAGGATCGGCGTCAGCGTATTCACACCGGTGCGGCGGTCAAGAATCGAACTGAACGTGCTCGTCAGCGGGCTGAACAATTCGCTGACATTCGGAGCGCGAATGTCGCGCGAGCGGGTGCCACGGAAGCGCACCTCCCGCACCGGCTCGTAAATGGCGCCGATCTTCCAGGTGGTGACACCGCCGCTGGTGCTATAATCGGTGTAGCGCACCGCGCCGTTCAGTTCGAGATGGCGCGCCATCGGCGCATCCCGAAGCAGCGGCACGAGCCCTTCGAGATAGGCTTCGGTGACCTTCACCGCCGGCGCATTGAAAGCCGTGCCGTTCGACACATAGAAGCCCAGCCTCTCCGAGATCGGATCGGTGGTGCCGCTGATGCTGTCCCGCCGATGTTCGGCGCCCAGCGCGAAGGAGATGGGACCGGCCCACAGGTCTGCGAGACTGCCGCTCAGGTTCGCGGCGATCACATGCTGATCGAGTTTGGTTTCCTGCAGCGCGGTGCCGAAGCTATAGGCTTTGGCCTCCGGCGTGAAACGGTTGGCGCCAATGATGTTGAGCGGCACGCAGCCCTGCGCGGCAGCTCGCACCGCCGGATCAGCACTGAGCGTGGCACGGCAGACAATCTCGTTGGACACCGGGTCGCGCACCGCGTCGATTGCGCGGGTGAAGTTTGCACTGATGCGGTTGTTGCTCACGGCCTGCGAAAAGTCGGTGCGGCCATATTGATAATAGACGTCCCACTTCAGCCGATCGCTAAGCCGGCCCTCCAGCCCCGCCGTCGCGCGCCATGTCTCGACCGTCGTGTCGCCGGTGGCGAAGCCAAGGTCATCGCCCGCGCGCCCGACCGTCAGGCTCGGCAAGTCCAGCGCCGTCATCCGCGCGACCGTGGCCGGGGTCAAAAAGGGATTGGTGCGTTGGATCACCAGCGCCGTATCGCGAATCTGCGAGCCTGACGTGATGACGTTGACCCGCCCGAATGATCCCTCGACAAAGCCGCTCAGCGTGTCGGTGAAGTCGAAATCGACATGGCCGAAGGTGGAGAGCCGTTCCACCGGCACCTTGATTGCACCGGCAGTGCGGAACGGGTTCTCATACTCGCCGCTGCCGCCGCCCATGAACAGGCCCTGTAAGATACCATATTGAAAGGGGACGAGTTCCCCGTCCCTGTTGAACTGGTTGCCACGCAGCGGACCATTGTTGATGACGCCGCCCTGAGCGAGCAACCCGGTATGAACATTATCGGTGATATAATAAGCGGGATAACCGTTTTCGCCCGGCTTTGTGTTGGAAAGAACCTGCCACTCTTCCTGACAGAAGCGGCGGTTTGGCATTGTCTCACGGTAACAATTGCCGACGCCTCTGTTGTCGGCATATTCCGCACCGAAGATCACATGGCCACGGCCATCGGCGAAGCTGGTGCCGGCCGCCGCCGAGAGCAGCACATCATGATCGTCGCCTGCTTGCGAGATACCGGATTGGAGATTGACGCGAATGCCGTCCAGCTTCTTGTTGAGGATGAAGTTGACGACACCGGCGACTGCGTCCGATCCATAAGCGGCCGATGCGCCGCCCGTCACCACCTCGACGCGATCGACGAGAATGCCCGGGATGAGATTGGTATCCACCGTGCCCTGCGAGGTGCTGCCGATGAAGCGGCGGCCATCGACAAGCACCAATGTACGTGGCGCGCCAAGGCCGCGCAGATCGATCGTGCGATAGCCGCCCGCACCAATTGTCACGCCGGCTGTCGTTGCCGAAACGGTAGGCAGCACGGATGGAAGCTGCTGGATGGCATCGCCGACGGACGACGCCGCCGAATTTTGCAGGCGATCCGTGCCCAGCACCGTCACCGGCGTCGGCGCGGTGAAGCCGGCGCGGGCGATACGCGAACCGGTGACGATAATCGCGTCATCCGTGGCCGCTTCAGCCAGCGCAGGCGTGTCCTGCTCGGCTGGCGTAGCATCCTGTGCCGATGCTACACCGGGCAGCGCGAGCATGACGCCCATGGCGAGCAAGCTTGCCCGACTGGAACAGCGATAATTGGTCACGACAACCTCCCCATGACTTCTTTTATGTTTCAGATTTTATGTTTTCAGAGTTTGAATAGCCGCCGCGCATTACCGCTACGGACGGCATCGACCTTATCGCCGGGCAGCTGATCGACCCGCTCCAGCATCCCAACCATGTCGCCGATCAGGAACGGATAGTCCGAGCCATAGAGCACGCGATCCGCGCCCACGGTGTCGACCAGATAGTCCAGCGTGCGCTGGTCATAGACGATCGAATCATACCAGAGCCTCTTGAGATAGCTGCTCGGCGGCGCGCTGATCTTGCGGGTGCTCGAACCTTTCTGCCACATCTGATCCATGCGTCCGGCCAGATAGGGCAGCGTGCCGCCCCCATGACAGGCGATCAGCTCAAGCGCCGGAAACTCATCGAGAAAGCCATCGAGTATCATCCGCATGAAGCACAGGCTGGTGTCGGCGGTGAAGCCCACCGTGTTGGCCAGCCCATATTCGCCCATGCCCATGGCGCTGACGTCGATATAGGGCGTGGTCGGGTGGATGAAGACCGGTAGTTGCATCTCCTCAATGGCCTTCCACACGGGGCGGAACAGGGGGTCGATGAGGGGCTTGCCGGCAATGTTGGTTATGGTGGCCACGCCAATAGCGCCGCGCTCGCGGGTGCGGCGCAATTCCTTGATGGCCGCCTCGGGATATTGCCAGGGCAGCGCGGTGAACCAGCGCAAACGGGTGGGATAGCGCGCCTGTGCCTCGGCAAAATCATCGTTGATCCGGTTGGCAAGCATCACGCTGACCCGCTCATCGCCGATGAATACGCTGGGTGCGGTGAGACTGATGAGCGCAACATCGACCTTGGCGGCGTCCATATTGCGTATGCGCAGATCAAAATCGGTCATTTCCGGCGATAGACGGATGATGCGCTGGCCGCGATAATCAACCTCCTCAAAGCGCGGCCCCTGCACGATGCGGGTGTCGCTGTCGGGATTGGCGCGGACCATGTCCGTCCAGCCCTTGGAAAACATATGCGTATGCACGTCGATCACTGGCGCTTTGCCCGCCGGCCCCTGGGCCAGCAAGGGACGGCTGACAGCGAGCGCACCGAGGCCGCCTGCGGCTTGCATGAGCAAACGACGCGAGATTTCCATGAGCTTCCTTTCACTTTTCCTGTCCAATGGTCCGGCCCATGCCGGTTCTCTTTTGGCTGGCCGCCTCGCCTCACCGCTCACAAACCTCGGCACGACTCGCAGCAGCTATCATTATTAAAACTAGATATACATCTATCTATATCGATGGCAAGTCGATGCTGTTTCCGCATCCACCCAGTCAGAGGGTGCTAGCGATCATCCGCATCCGCGCCATTGCTCCAGAGCTTGTTGCGAAGCTGGGCCAGCACGCGTAGCATCGCATCGATATCAGCCTCCGGAATGCCGTGCCACAGCTTCTCGCGCTGCGCACGGACCACCTCTGTCATCACTGCGACCGCCTCATGTCCCTTGTCTGTCAGGCGGATCAGCCTTGACCGGCGATCACTGCCATCCTGACGTCGCTCAATGAAGCCGCCAGCCTCAAGTTTCGCCATTGCTCCCACAATACTGGGGCCTTCCAGGCCGATATGTGCCGCCACTTCCATCAATGTGCATTGACCGGAATCGAGCGAAATCGCGTGCAGGATTTCCCAGCGCACCTGACTATGCCCGGCTTCCTTCAAGGCCAGATCCAGCGTGCGGCGATAGCGCCGGCCGACCAGCATGATGCGCCTTGTCGCCGCGATCAGCCGCTGGCTGTCATAATCGTCATCGAATATCCGGGGGGGACTGGTATCCCTTGGGCCGCGCGCCGCCTTGTCCTGTGCCATATCTCATTATAAGCCCGACATATCGGCCCGTCCAGTAGATAGGCACCTATCTTATTGACAGCGATAAAGCCGCCGTGCATCTTACGAGCATGGAGGGCCGCCGGCATGGCGAACAGATTGCGCACGCATATGATCGTCTATTGCCGCATCTTCGCGCGATGGTATCGCGGCGCCCGATGACGAGCGGGCCCTCCGTCGATCGCGAGACGTTCGATGTTCTGCCGGTCATAGAAGGGCAGACGCGCATCGCACCGCATCTGCCCGCACTGATTCTCATCACCCTGATCATGCTGATCGATGGCTATGATGTGTTCATGCTAGGCAAGATCGCACCGGCAATGGCAGCGGATTTCGGCGAGCCGGTCACGGGTCTCACCCTGGTCTTCGTCCTTCAGCAGATCGGCCTCGCGCTTGGTTCGTTCCTCGTCGGACCGATCTCGGATCGTTACGGCCGCAAGACCGTCATCCTCATCAGCGTGACCGCCTTTGGCATGCTGACGCTGGCGCCAATCTGGGCCACATCGCTGTTGCAGGTTGCAGCGCTGCGTGGTGCAGCCGGGTTATTTCTGGCGGGCGTCATTCCCAATGCAACGGCGATGCTGACGGAGTTCGCGCCGCCGCACCGTCGCGCCTCGTTCGTCTCCATCGCCTTCACGGGCTATACGGCGGGCGGTGCAGGCAGCGCATTGGTGGTGATCTGGCTGCTCGATTCCCAGGGCTGGCAGAGCGCATTTCTGATCGGCGGTCTTGTTCCGTTGGTCCTCGTGCCGATCTTCGCGCTCGTTACCGACGAATCGCTGCAGTTCCGGGTCCGTCGCAATCCGCGCGATCCGGCGCTCAAGCGCGCGGTGCAGCGGATCGATCCGACGCTGGATCTGAGGGGCGTCGAGGAATTCCGGCTTGGCGACGCTACGAGCGAGGACCGCTCGCCCAAGCCGGGGGACGCCCTGGCGGTGTTCCGCAACGGCCGCGCTCCCATGACCCTGATGCTGTGGGCCGCTTTCTTCATGGCACTGGGCCTGATCTCCCTGATGGGCGCATGGATGGCCACCTTCTTTCATGAACTGGCGGATGTGCCGCTGAGCCGCTGGGCGGCCTACTCACTGCTTTCCTTCGTCGGCGGCATCGCCGGCACCACGACGATCGGCTTCCTGATGGACCGCTATGGCCGGACCCGCATACTCGTTACCCTGTTTCTGATCGATGCAGTGGCACTGGCGCTGCTCGGCCTGCTGCCGTTCGGCGGCGCACCCTTCGTCGTGGCGCTGCTCGTCTGGGGTTATTGTCAGGCCGGCGGACAGGCCGGGATCAACGCAATCTGCGCCCAGGCCTATCCGACCAGTATCCGCGCCTCCGGCGTAGGCCTCGCGTTCGGGATGGGCAGACTGGGTGGCGTTGCCCTGCCTGCGCTGGGCGGCCTCATGCTTGCGGCTCAGGCCTCGCTGGCGCAGGTTTTTCTCGTCATTGCCATCGGACCGCTGCTCGTGGCCGCCTCGCTGATCGGGATCAGCGCTGCCTTGGCGCGGGCCTCATCCAGATCTGAAACCCCTCAACCGGAGTTTGCCCATGAGCATGCATAGTCCGTCGATCGGCGGAATGACGAACGGAGAGGAAACCTCCCCCTATGCAAATCCGTCCGTCCCGATTGCACCCAACCCACCTTATAAGCGCATCGCGACCGAGGAAGCATGGAGCATCCCGGAAATCCCCGCCGCGCAACTGGACCTGCTGCACTCCGCCTGCCCGCCCGACGATGCCTCGCTCCGCATGGCTGGCATGTTCGCCAGCTTCCCTCAGCTTCAGGAGGAGCTATGCGACATCGGCGAGAACCGCATCGCGCGGATGGACGCGCTGGGCATCGACCGCCAGTTGCTGCTGCTGACTGCGCCGGGCGTTCAAGTGCTGGAGCGCTCCGTGGCAACCGGCCTTGCCGCTCTGGCCAATGATCGCCTCGCCGAAGCCTGCCGCAACTATCCGGACCGTTTCTCCGGCCTGCTCGCCTTTGCCCCGCAGGATGTCCCCACGGCGGTGAAGGAGATTGAGCGGGGAATGTCCTCGCTCGGGCTGGCGGGCGCCGTGCTCAATTCGCACACCAAAGGCCGCTATCTCGACGAGCCGCAATTCTGGCCGATCCTTGAAGCGCTCGAGGCCTGCGACGCGGCGCTCTACATCCATCCGACCACCCCGCCCTCCGCCTGGGTCAAGCCCTATGACGACCGTGCCTTCACTGGCGCGCTTGGCGGCTTCACGCATGAGGTCTGGATGCACACCATGGGCCTGATCTTTTCGGGCGCGTTCGACCGGTTCCCGAAACTGCGTCTCGTCATCGGCCATATGGGCGAGGCCCTGCCCCTGCTGCTCTATCGCTTCGACTGGATGCAGAGCAATGCAGACGGCAGGCCCGGCCTGCGCGGCGGGCAGCCGGCCGTGAAGCTGCGCCACAAAGTCTCGCACTATTTCCGCAATAATATCTGGATTACCACCAGCGGCGTTGCCTGGGCGCCCGCAATCAAATTCTGCCAGGAGGTTCTTGGCCCCGACCGGGTGCTTTACGCGATGGACTATCCCTATCAGGTCTCCGCCGATGAAGTCGCCTCATACGACCATCTCGATATCCCGCCAGAGCACAAGAAAATGCTGATGCAGGAAAATGCGGAGCATGTGTTCCGCCTGCCGCGATAATGCTGGGACTGAGAACTGTGCATCATTATAAGGATGCGTAAACTGGAGGTGTTAATATACCGCAGCCTGATCCATCGATAGCTGTCTCGTCGATTTCAGCCGATGGGATATGATGAATGGCCTCCAGCAAGTATCGATGTTGCAGGGCCATGTTCGGATAGCAGCGCTTCCGGTGATCGATCATTCCTCGTCCAAAAGATCACCTCGAAACGCTGCTGCCTCCACAAACAGCCTTGCAGTAGACATCTCAGGGGAGCGCGCAGAACATTCACGCGCCGCTCCCCTGCCCGCTCGCGGGTAAATATCAGTTGGCAACATAATAGCTGAAGACGACGTCGCGCAGATCGCTACTCTCTGTCGCTGTCACGACGAATGTCGTTCCATTTAGCCAGTCATATGGTCCGTCAGTAGGCGCGTCGATATAGGCGATGACGCGATAATAGCCATCGGGTCGATGATATCCCACATGCTCGACGTAGATATAATCGCCATTTTCGGCCTTCAGCATGAAATGAGCGTTGATGTTCCGCACCCCGTTGCCGACCTGCAGCGTATCGAACGCACCGCCGCTATCCGCATAGACGTCGGCATTCAGCCGAGGGCTACGCACCGTGCCGCCGATGATGGCCTGATAGAAGCGCCCGCCCTTGGCTGATCGATAGGCATTGGGAGGATCATAGCGGGCCTTCAACTGGAAGGCATAGTCGAGCACCACATCCTGACGCTTCATCTCGCCGAGATCGGGAATTTTGAAATCGCGCATTATAGCTGTCCCTTCCGGCGTTTCAGAGCACTTCGAAATAATGAAATTCGGTATGGTCGATCGGCTCCCTGAAGATGGTCGCGCTGCCTACGATCAGGGTCTGATTCATCCATTCATGCGGTCCGGACGGAGCCTCGAACACGGGCGAAACGCGAAAGCGGGTCCAGCCGGCGGGCTCGTCCCTCTGCGCGGGTTCGAGCGGCATGCCGGGCGTGAAAGGCGCCTTGAAGCGACGGCTTGTCCCGCGATTATGAATATGAATCAGCGCACCGTCGGCGGCTTCGAGCATATAGTGCGTGTAGAAGCCGTTCCGGTAATAATCGGCGCCGCTATAGGGCAGAACCCGGCCCTGCAACCTCGGGCCCCAGATCGGGCCGCCGGCGGCCCATGTAAAACCGCGCGGCGTGGGAGACTGGACCATCGTCCGCTGGGCGAACAGGACAGCGACCGAGAAGCACCAGCGCAGACCTGCTCGCGGGATGGATGGCTCGGAGCCGCCAAACCACATCGGCTCGGTGCCGGCGCCCGTCACCGCATCGCTTGCTGCGGACCGGGCGTTGGCACCGGTTGAGCCAGCGGCCATGAGCGCCAGCCCTCCGCCTCCGATCAGCATTTCACGTCGATCGAAATCCATTGCCGTTCCCCTCCCGTTTTCCGGCGCTTGTTGCTCCGATGTTTATTGTGACGTCTTGTTTTCCTGCCAGTCCGCATTGGCTCTGGCGATCAGATAGTGGTGGATGGCTTCGGCGTCTGTCTGGCTGAGCATGTCGGCAAAGCTTGCCATGCCTTTGTCCGCCTTGCTGCCGTGCAGCACGATTTTCATGAAGTCGGCGTGGGTTTCCGGTGTCATGTGACGCAGGTCCTTGATGCCGCCCCGCGCTTCATTGCCGTGGCACATGGAGCAATTCTTGCCGTAAAGTTCGCCGCCATGGCGGACAATGTCAGCCGAGGCGGTCAGCGGCGGCGGCGGAGCAAGCCCTTGTTCGCCCTGCGCCACGAGCGTGGGCAGGCGCGCCGTGCCACCAAGCCTGAAAACGAGCAGCCGGGCCGTGGAGACCTTCAGATCCTGATAGCGAAAGCTCTCGACATGCGCGAGACCTCCGCCCCAGCCGGCATTGACTGCGATATATTGAATGCCATCGAGCATATAGCTGATCGGCGCAGAGATTGGCACATTCTGGACCGGCATCTCCCACATTTTCTGGCCGGTATCCGCGCGATAGGCCGCAAGCGTCTGACCGATCGTGCCCTGAAAGACGAGATTGCCGGCGGTTGCCAGCACGCCACCGCTGCCACTGCGTGGATAAGGCACACGCCATACCTCGCGCTGGCCCACCGGATCCCAGGCGGTCAACCACGCCTTGAGATGCTCATCGGCATATTGGGCGATCTGCTTGCGCTCGGCCTCATAGCCGGCAAAGCTCATGCCGTTGCCGCGGCGCGGCGCATCGGGGTCGTAGGATTTGGCGGCGGCGAAACCCATATAGGATTCCACCACCGGGAAATAGACGAGCCGGGTTTTGGGACTGAACGCCATCGGATACCAGTTGTGGGCGCCGCCCGCGCCCGGCGAGACCATCACCGGGACCTCGCCATAGCGCGCCGCCGGGTTTTCGATCGGGCGGCCGGTGCGCATGTCGATGCCCGTTGCCCAGTTCACCGGCACATAGTTTTTAGCCGATATCAGCTTGCCGTTAACGCGGTCCAGAACATAGAAAAACCCGTTCTTGGGGGCATGCAGCAGGACCTTGCGCATGCGGCCGCCAATCTTAAGATCAGTCAGGATGATAGGCTGGGTCGCGGTATAGTCCCACTGCTCACCGGGCGTCTCCTGATAATGCCAGACATATTCGCCCGTATCCGCACGAACCGCCACGATGGAGGAGAGGAACAGATTGTCGCCGCCGCCGGGGCTGCGGAATTTGCGGACCCATGGCGAACCATTGCCGGTGCCGAAATAGACGAGGCGCAGCTCCGGATCATAGGCAATAGCATCCCAGATGGTGCCGCCGCCGCCGGACTTCCACCACTCGCCCGTCCATGTTTTGGCTGCCTGCGCCATGGCGTCATTCTCGAAGCCATCGGCCGGATTACCGGGGACGGCATGGAACCGCCACGCCAACTTGCCCGTCTCGGCATCATAAGCGGAAATATAGCCGCGCACGCCCAGTTCGGCTCCGGCATTGCCGATCAGCACCTTGTCTTCGACGATGCGCGGCGCGCCGGTGATCGTATAGGGCCAGTCCGTGTCGGTGGTCTGGACCGACCAGATCGGCGTGCCGGTGCGCGCATCGAGCGCGATCAACCGCCCGTCCAGCGCGCCGATGAACACCTTGCCGTTTGACACCGCGACCCCGCGCGAGACGATGTCGCAGCAGGCCAGCCGCCCTGTTTGCGGAGAAATTTCCGGATCATAGGTCCATAAGATCCGCCCGGTGCGGGCATCATAAGCGGTCGTGACGTTGAACGGCAGCGTGTTGTAGATCACGCCGTCCACTTCGATCGGAGTCGCTTCGACGCCCCGCTCGGTCGGCAGATCCGCATACCAGGCAAGCCCGAGACCGGACACGGTGCGCGCGTTGATCTGATCGAGCGGGCTGTAGCGTTGTTCATCGGACGTGCGGCCATGGTTCGGCCAGTGAGCGTCCTGCTCGGCCGCGGCCTGGTCGCGAACAGGCTGGGCGACGTCCCCTGTCGCTGCCACCGCCAGCATCAGCGCGGTGACACCCAGCAGCAGGCGGCGCGCGAGGCCGCGCCGACCACCTTCCCGCCGACGTGCATCGCAGGAAGAGCGCATGTCTGCCTCTATCTCGCCCCTCATGTTCCCCTCCCGAAAAAACATTCTTTTTTAAGTTCCGTACATATGGCAGGCGACGGATCATCAATTGACTGGCACCTCCCAAAGTTATATGTCAAGCCCCCTTATATCAGGGGGCGTTACTAATTTTGACTCCGGCGGAATCCGAGCAACTGCGCATCGAGCCGCGAGCGATAGAGACGCTGAGGCAGGCCCTCGCGCTGCTCAAGAGCGGCCGCGCGGTGGAAGCCAAAACGTTGCTGGCGCCGATCGCCCGGGCGCAACCAGATCTCGCCGAAGCTCATCGCCTGCTGGCCTTCGCGCATCTGGCGCTCAAGGATATGGACGCGGCCGAGCGGGCATTTGCGGCGGCGGCGCGCGCGGCCCCGGCAGATCCGTCCCTGCCCGCCTGTCTGGGCGAACTGGCCTTCAATGCCGGCCGGCTTGCGGAGGCGGAAGCTGGCTGGCGGCGCGCGCTGGCCATCGATCCGCAGCATCTGCCCGCCGTGATTGGTCTTGCCCGGTTGCTGAACGCCGCCAAACGTCCGGCCGACGCGCTGCTGGTGACGGAGCCGGCGAGGATGGCGGGCGCGCGAGATGTCCGGTTGCTCGACGCGCATGCGACAGCGCTGACCCAGCTCGGACGGCACGCCGACGCCCTTGAGATTCGCCAGCGCATCGCAACGGCCAACCTGCCGGGCCATGCTGACGAACAGAATCTCGCCGCGGCCTATCTCAATCTGGGGCATCATCAAAGCGCGATTGCAGCGGCGGATCGCGCGGTGGCGCGTGGCGGCAATGGCCCGGAACTCCATTATCTGCGGGGTCGGGCGTTGCAGGGCCTCGATCGCTTCGACGATGCTGATCGGGCTTATCGCGCGGCATTGGGCCGCAACAGCGGCTATGCCGAAGCTGCACGGGATCTCGCGCAACTCATCTGGATGCGGACCGGCGATCTCGAACAGGCCCTGCCGCCTCTGAATACCGCTGCCGCAGCTGCGCAAGGCGATCCCGCCCCGATCATGTTCCGTGCCCGCTTGCGGGAATTTGCGGGCGATATGAACGGTGCTTATCATGATCTCGCTTCGCTGGCGCAGCGCCATGATACACCGGATGTGCATATCGCCGCGGCGCAAGCTGCCATCGGGATCGATCCGCAACGCAGTCTGCGCCATTTGGAACAGGCGCATGCGCTCGCTCCGCAAAGCCCGCGACTGGCGACGACGTTCGCCGCTACCTTCCTCGCATTAGGGGAACCGCAGCGCGCCGTGGCCTTTCTCGAACCGTTGCGCCGGGCAGCCCCGCATGATCAGAGTGTGATCGCCTTCCTCGCCACGGCATGGCGGACGCTTGGCGACGCCCGATATCGCGAACTTTACGACTATGATCGCATGGTCGGCTGCTGGACGCTCGACGTTCCTCACGGCTGGCGGGATCTGGAAACCTATCTTGCCGATCTGGGTCATGAACTGCATTCGCTCCACCGGCTCACGGCGCATCCGGTCGGGCAGTCGCTGCGGCATGGCACCATGGCTGAGCGCAATTTGCTGACCTGCCAAACGCCGGCCATCCGCGCTTTCCCGCAAGCGGTCGATGGGCCGATCCGCCAGCATCTGGACTGGCTCGGCCCCGGCAGCGATGTCCTGAGAGCCCGGGCGGACGGGCATTACCGCATGGCGGGGATCTGGACGGTGCGCTTGCAGTCTGGCGGGTTTCATGTCGACCATGTCCATCCGATGGGCTGGCTCTCATCGGCCTGCTATATTCAGGTGCCCGACGATATCGATCGGGATCGCGCGGGCTGGCTCAAGTTCGGCGAACCCGGAATCGCCTGCGCGCCTGCTTTGCCGGCGGAGCATTTCATCCGGCCGGAGCCGGGCCGGCTGGTCTTGTTTCCTTCCTATATGTGGCACGGCACCGTGCCCTTCGCCGATCATAAACAGCGCCTCACGGTGGCGTTCGATCTTCTGCCTGGTGGCGAGGTCACATTTTAACCAAGGATTTCATAGATCAAGTGTCAGTATATAAGGCCTCCTTATTTTTTATTTGACATCCTGTTACGGTGGAGAGACAAAAATGGGAGGGGTTCAGAGTCGTAAGCTGCCACGATCTGAAAATTCCAAGCTGACAATGAGCAGCCACGGGAGGGGGAAAATGCCAAAGGAGGTTGAAGGCCTGAGTGCGCGTCTGCGCGTCTGCGTTCTTAGCACGACGAGTATCGCTGCTCTGGTGATGGGGCATGCGCCAGCGCTGGCGCAGCAGGAGAATCCGGTCGACCAAAGCGCCGGTTTCGCCAATGAGGCGACCGAGAGCAATGCGGCTGCATCCGACATCGCTGCGTCCGACATCGTTGTGACCGGCTCGCGCATCGCGCGGTCGGGTTTTGCAGCGCCGACACCCGTTACCGTGCTCGGGCTGGATCGCGTGGAGAAACTGGGCATCACCAATGTGGGCGACGCGCTCAATCAGCTTCCGTCCTTCCGCCCGACGACGGCGCCGGCTACCAATGCAATCGGTGGCGGCAATATCGGCGCCCGCTTTGCCGATCTGCGCGGCCTTGGTTCGGGCCGCACCCTGGTGCTGGTCGATGGCCGCCGCTTCGTGCCGTCGACCCTCTCGGGACAGGTGGACCTGAACCAGATTCCCAGTTCGCTCGTCGCGCGAACCGAAGTGGTGACCGGGGGCGCCTCGGCGCAATATGGGTCGGACGCTGTGGCCGGTGTCGTGAACTTCATTCTCGACACCAAGTTCACCGGCCTGCGCGGGCAGCTGCAATATGGCGAATCACACCGCGGCGACAACACGCAATATCAGGCGTCGTTAGCCGGCGGTTTTGGCCTGATGGATGACCGGATTCATATCGTCGGCAGCGTCGAATTCGACAAGGCCAAGGGTATCGGCGACTGCTCCACGCGCAACTGGTGCTATCCCGCCGTGGTCGTGACCAACTCGACACCCGGTGTGAACGGCTATCCGGGTCAGGTGATCGGCGAGGCGTATCTTGCAACTGCCTCGGCCTATGGCCTCATCACCGGCCCGGCGCCTGTCAAGGGCATCACTTTCACGCCGGACGGCCAGCCGACCCGCTTCAACTATGGCCAGATCCCCGGCTCCTTCTACATGCTGGGCGGCACCAGCGGCGGCGGGCTCAACACCTTCCTGGAAGGCGTGGAGTTCATGGTGCCGACGCGGCGCATAAATGCGTTCACGCATATCGACATCGAGCTTGCCGATAATATCCGTCTGTTTGGTGAATATTCCTATGGCCATAATATCGGCCGATCAGTCGGCGCGCAGAAGCGCGACATTCTGGGCGGCCTGACGATCTACGACGACAACGCTTTCCTGCCGGATGCATTGAAGACGATCCTCGCCGACAACGCCATCACGAGCTTCAATTTCGGGCGGCTCGAGACCGATATCGGTCACGCCATGAACTGGTCGAAATCCATCACTAACCGCTTCGTGGTCGGGGCCAGCGGCGAGCTTGGCAGCGCGTGGTCATGGAACCTCTATTATCAGCATGGTTCCTTCAAGAATACGGCCCGCACCAGCAACAACGTCATCGTCCCCAACTTCAACGCAGCGCTCGATGCTGTGGTCGATCCGGCGACAAATCTGATTACCTGCCGCTCGAGTCTGCCTGGCCAGCCGGCCGTTCCCAATGCCATGCCCGGCTGTGTGCCACTCAACCTGTTCGGCTATAATCGGTTCAGCCCCGATGCGAAAGACTATGTGGTCGGCACCTCGCTCGGCATCACCAACTCCTCGCAAGATGTGGTGGCAGGTAGCGTTCAAGGCGATCTGTTCGAGCTGCCGGCAGGCACCGTATCGATTGCCGCCGGCCTTGAGCATCGTCGCGACAAGGCGTCCTCGCTGGGCGACCCGCTCTCGCAACTGGGCGTGTTTTACAGCAATGCCGGAACCAATCCTGGCGGCTCGATCAAGGTGACGGAAGGATTTCTGGAAACCATCATTCCCGTGCTCAAGGACATGGGACCGCTTGCCCATTCGCTCGAACTTAACGGTGCGATCCGGCGCACCCATTATTCCACCAGCGGCAACGTCACGACCTGGAAGGTGGGCGCGGTCTACGAGCCGGTCGATGCCATCCGCTTCCGTGCGACCCGCTCGCGGGACATTCGCGCCCCCAATGTGCAGGAGTTGTTCGCCCCGTCCGTCTATGGTTGCTGCGTCTCCATCACGGACCCGCGCGATAACAGCATCTACTTCATCCCGTCGGCGGGTGGCGGCAACACGGCGCTTCAGCCCGAAAAGGCGAACACCTTCACCGTCGGCATGGTGCTCATGCCCCAGTGGGAATGGGCGCGCGGGTTCCGCTTCTCGATCGATTATTATAATATCAAGATCAAGGACGTGATCACCACCATCGGCGCACAGACGATCGTCACGCGCTGCGAAGGTGGCGCAACGGAGCTGTGTCAATATGTGTTCCGCGATGCGGACGGCGAGCTTACGCGAGTTCGCAACAGCAGTCTCAACCTCAGCGAGTTGCATACAAGTGGTATCGATTTCGAGGCAGACTATCGTCTCAATCTGTCGCGCATCTCATCTTCGCTGCCCGGCTCGCTGACGCTGCGCGCCCTGGCGACCTATGTCGATAAGCTGATATCGGTGGACACGAGCGGCGCGGTCGACCGGGCCGGCATGACCGGCTGGCCCATTCAGGCACAGCCCGGCGTCCCGCACTGGACGGGCGACCTGACCGCCACATATGAAGACGGCCCGTTGTCGCTCACCCTGCAGGGCCATTATGTCGACAAAGGCGTCTATGACGTCTTCTCGACCGGCCCGGAACAGGCGGGTTATGACCCAACGCAGCGGCTCAGTATCAATGACAACAGCGTGCCGAGCCGCTTCTATACCAATATCAATGCTCAATATGATTTGGTGAAGACTGCCGGGGGCCGCACGATCCAGATCTTCGGCGGTGTCAACAACCTGTTCGATGTCGATCCGCCGATCGCGCCGGGGCAGCAGGTGACGAACACCATCCTCTTTGACGTGATCGGGCGCTCCTACCGGCTGGGCGTGCGGTTCAAATATTGATCGGGGATCGGAGAGAGCACCATATGGCTGCAAGAATGCCTGTAGCGATCCTGATCGGAGCGATGGCGGCCAGCGCCGCCATCGCCCAGCCGCCTCGCCCGGTAGATCTGGAACCGCTCACCTTTCCGGAAAGCGTCACGTCCACCGCGGATGGCACGCTGCTCATTGGCAGCACGGAAAAAAGCGGCGTTTATCGGGCAGCGCCGGGCGCATCCCACGCGGACCTGTGGATTCGCGCCGATAGTGCCAATGGTCTGGCCACGGTGTTCGGCGTTCTCGCCGATGAAGCAGCCGGTGTCCTCTGGGTCTGCACCAACGATCTTGCCGGCACCGGCAAGACGCCAGGCATCAAGGCTTTCGATCTCCATTCGGGCGCCTTCGTGCGGAGCTATGCTCTTCCGGGGAGCGCCGGCATTTGCAATGATATGGCTGTCGACCCGGCGGGCACGCTTTACGTAACGGACATGTCCGGCCGTATCCTGCGCCTGGCCAAAGGCGGGAGGGCGCTGGAAAGCTGGATCGAGGATGCCGCCCTGAATTCGGCGGACGGGATCGTCGTGACGCCCGATCACCGCATATTCGTCAACACATTTGGACCGGGCAAGCTGTTCGCGATCACCCCGGCCGCTGACGGCAGCGCTGGCGCGCTGACGGAGATTGCCACGCCGCGTCCGCTGGTTCGGCCCGATGGCATGCGCGTCGGCGCGGACGGTGCCATTTATCTGGTCGAGGGCGACGGCAAGGCCAGCCGCGTTACACTGTCCGGCGACAAGGCCGAACTCATCACCATCGCCGAGGGTCTGGATGGGCCGACCGGCATTACTCTGATCGGCACGACACCCTGGGTGGTGGAGGGTAAGGTCGCCTATCGCATGGACCCTGCGCTACGCGGCAAAGACCCCGGCCCCTTCCGGGTCATTCCGCTTACGGTATCGGCGCGATGACCATTGTAAAGGACGCAGGAGGCGAGTGTTCGCTAAACGGCCTGAGCCCCCGCCGTTTCAAAGGGGCATCCGGTCCGAGCACCCCGCCGCCTCAACAAGCTGATTTGTCACATTGCTCTATGTCTGAGGATTATCGCCATGTCCGACCCTAATGATCGCACTTCCGTCCTGGCCAGCAGGCGTAGCTTCCTGGGCGCCGCGACGCTCGGTGCCGGTGCCGCTGCGCTCGGCGGAGCCGCGCCGGCATCGGCGGAAATTCTCTTCCCGGCGCGCCGTGGTCTTTATGGCTCGGGCGGCAGCGCGGCCGGGGCGGTCAATCGCGCCGAGATCGAGCTGTTCGATTGCGAAGTGGAGGGCAAGCTGCCGGACGGACTATCCGGCGTTTTCTATCGCGTCGGCCCCGACCCGCAATATCCCAAGCCGGAACAGTGGGAAAGCGACATTGGCTTCGATGGCGAAGGCCATGTCAGCATGTTCCACATCCATGACGGCCATGTCGATTACCGAACCAGATATGTCCAGACGCAGCGCTGGAAGGCGCAACATGCCGCGCGGCGGTCCCTGTTCGGCATGTATCGCAACCCGCTGACGGACGACCCGTCGGTTGCAGGGCTCAGCCGAGGGACGGCCAACACGCAAGTCTGGTATCATCACAACAAACTGTTCGCCCTCAAGGAAGACAGCCCGCCGGTCGCCATGAACCCGCTGACGCTTGAAACGACCGATGATTATTATCTTTTCGGCGGCGATTATAAGGGCCTCACGCACACTGCCCACCCCAAGACCGATCCGGAAACCGGCGGATTGATCGGCTTTGGCTATCAGGCGACAGGCCTCGCCTCGAACGACATCTATATCTATGAGGCCGATCGCGGTGGGAGGATCGTCTGGGATGTGATGGCCAAATGCCCCTATTCAGGCATGCTCCACGATTTCATCGTCACCCAGAAGCATATCGCCTTCTTCCTCTTCCCGTCGATCACGAACATGGACTGGATACGGGAAGGCAAGGTCCACTACACATGGGATTCGACCTTGCCTGCCTATGTCGGCGTGATGCCCCGCGGGGGCGATGCAAAAGACATGCGCTGGATCAAGGGGCCGATGTATTTCTGCACGCATCTGATGGGGGCGTGGTCCGACGGCAACAAGCTGATCTTCGATATGGATGGCGGGGAAGCCAATCAGTTTCCGTTCTTCCCCAACCTGTATGAGCCGTTCGATCCTCACGGGGCGGAAGGCCGTGTGCGCCGCTTCACGGTGGATCTCGCGAAGCGGGGTAACCTCACCTATGAAGTGGAGACGCTCTATCCCGAGATAACCGGCGCCCTGGCCCGTCAGGATGATCGCTATCACACCGTGCCTTATCGCTACGGCTTCCTCAACGCATCGGCGCGCGGCGGCACCAGCGGCTGGGCGATGTTCGATCATGCCCAGCGCAAGACGCAGCTTTTCTCACTGCCCGACTATTCCCTCCAGGAAATGTGTTTCGTACCGCGCAAGAAGGGCGCGCCGGAAGGCGATGGTTATCTGATCGGCGTTGCCAACAGCAGCAAAGAACATGGCCGTTCGGATCTGATCCTCGTCGATACGCAGGATCTGTCCGCACCGCCGGTGGCGCGCGTCAAACTGCCGTTCAAGGCCGTGGGGCAGATCCACGGCTTCTGGGTGCCGGGCGACGAGTTGCCCAAGGCCTGATCAGCGACCCGACAGGCGCGCCCCGGGCGCCTACAATGCAGGAGAGAGATGTTGCGTATAATCATGATCCTCGCTCTGGCCGGCGCGCTCGCCAGCACAGCCCATGCTCAGAACGTCCCCCCGGCCACCAACGCCGCTGCCCGGGCTGCTCCGGCAACGGCGACAGCCGCTCCTGCGCCCAAGGCGGATGCCCGCCCGGCGACCAAAGGGGGCAAGTCGACGAGCGAAGCCCGACCGGCCTATAATATCAATGAAGGCCCCAACAAGGTCGGGCCCTTTGCCGGCGGTGCGCAGCAACTGCGGGCCCAGAAGGAATGAGGCCATTCGCAGCGACACAGGCAAGGGAGCGCAAGCATGAGTGGCTCTGACGGTCCGGCAGCCATGACGGCGTCGCGGCGTTCGATCCTCAAGGCCGGAGCCGCTCTGGGCGGTGGCCTCCTGCTTGGCCTTGAGCTGTTCCTCCCGGCCCCTGCCCGCGCGGCCACGGCGTCCGTGCTCAACCTGTTTGTCACGATCGGCCCGGATGGGATCGTGACGATCACCTCCAAGAATCCGGAGATCGGGCAAGGTATCAAAACCTCGCTCCCGATGCTGGTGGCCGAGGAACTGGACGTTGCGTGGAGCGATGTCCGGGTCGAGGAGGTTCCGCTCGATCAGCGTTACGGGTCGCAATTTGCCGGCGGCAGTTTTGCGATGTCGCTCAACTGGGAGCCGCTGCGCCGCATGGGCGCGGCCGCGCGCGCCATGCTGGTCGGCACGGCCGCCGAGCGCTGGGGCGTGCCGGTCGGGGAATGTTCGACGATATCAGGGCAGGTACGGCATGATCCGACCGGCCGAACGATCGGCTATGGCGCGCTGGCCGATGCCGCATCTCGCCGGCCGGTGCCCGATCCCGACACCCTCAAGCTCAAAGACCCGGCGGACTATAGCATCATCGGCCAGCCGCTGGCGGGCGTGGACAATCCGGCCATCGTCACGGGCAAACCGCTGTTCGGCATCGATGTCTCGGTGCCCGGCATGCTCTATGCGGTGTTCGAGAAATGCCCCGTGTTCGGCGGCAAGGTCATCAGCGCCAATATCGATGAGATTGCAGGCATGCCGGGCGTGCAGCATGCCTTCATCCTCGCAGGCGGGGACGATCCTCAAGGCGTCGTCTCTGGCGTGGCGATTGTCGCCGATCGGTTGTGGCGCGCCAATGCAGCCCGCGCGAAGCTCAAGGTGATTTGGGACGAGGGCCCTTATGCCGAGCAAAATTCAGCCAGCTTTTCCGACGAGGAGCATGCGCTGTCCGCCAAGGATGCCGAGCGGGTGATCCGCAAGGATGGCGATGTGGAAGCGGCGCTGGCCGATGCGGCTTACACGGTGATGGATGCGCGATACGCATATCCCTTTCTCGCCCACGCCAGTCTGGAGCCGCAGAATTGCACGGCCCATTATATGGATGGCGCGGTACAGATCTGGGCGCCGACGCAGAATCCCGGCTCCGGTCGCGCGATCGTGGCGAAAACGCTTGGTATCGCGCCTGAGAAAGTGAGCGTGCGCATGACGCGCTGTGGTGGCGGCTTTGGCCGCCGGTTGCAGAACGACTATATGGCCGAGGCGGCGCTCATCTCCAGAATGACCGGTACGGCAATCAAGCTGGTCTGGAGCCGCACCGACGATTTTCAGCATGATTTCTATCGGCCCGCGGGGTTCCATCGGTTCAGCGGCGGCGTCGATGCGGACGGCCGGCTGGTTGCCTGGAAGATGCGCTTCACCACCTTCCGCCGCGCGAATGGCGATATCGTACCGTGGGGCGACTTTGTGGCGGATGAATATCCCGCCCGCCTCGTCCCCAACCTGCTGGCCGACATGTCAACGATCGAGCTGGGCGCCCCAACCGGCGCCTTGCGCGGCCCGAGCAGCAATGCCCTCTCCTTCGTCATCAATGGTTTTTGCGACGAACTGGCCCATGCCGCCGGACGCGATCCTGTCGACTTCGCCCTGACTCTGCTTGGCAACCCGCGCGTGCTGCCAATCTCGCCCGGGCCCCGGGGCGCAGGCCTTTTCCCCGATTCCCCATCCTACGATACCGGACGGATGCGTGCCGTCGTCGAGGGCGTCGCAGAGCGCAGCGACTGGCGCAAGCGACCAAAAGGCGGTGCCAGTGGCGATGTGCGGACCGGTTATGGCTTTGCCTATTATTGGTCGCATATGGGCTATTTCGCAGAAGTTGCGCAGGTCGACGTAACCCGGACAGGCGCAGTCAAGGTGCGTAAAATTTGGGCGGTGGCCGATGTCGGCTCGACGATCGTCAATCCCAGCGGTGCTTATCAACAATGTCAGGGCGCGATGATCGAGGGCATGGGACAGGCGCTGGGTCTGGAGGTTCCGATCAGGAATGGTCGCGCGCAGACGACCAATTTCCACGCCTATCCGCTACCGCGGATCGGCGACACACCGGAGATCGACCTGCATTTCCTGCGAACACCGCATCCGCCCACGGGATTGGGCGAGCCGGCCTTGCCACCGGTCATCCCAGCCATCGTGAACGCTATTTTTGACGCAACCGGCAAGCGGATTCGTCAACTGCCCGTCAAACCGCGCGATCTTGCACTGACTTGAGAGAAAGGGACGCCGGGCCGCGGCCGGGCGATGGATGTTTATGGGAGCCTTTTCGATACTGGTAAACGGCACGCGCCGGACAGTCGATGCCGATGAGGATACGCCCCTGCTGTGGGTCCTGCGCGATGATCTCGATCTCAAGGGTGCCAAATATGGCTGCGGCATGGGCCTGTGCGGCGCGTGCACCGTGCACCTTGACGATCAGCCAACGCGGTCCTGCGTCACGCCGCTCTCCGCCGTTGGGGATGCGCGGATCACGACCATCGAAGCCATCGGGCAGGTGGATGCGGGCAAGCGGCTCCAGGAGGCGTGGCTGGCGCTCGACGTGCCACAATGCGGCTATTGTCAGGCGGGCCAGATCATGACGGCAGCGGCGCTGATCCGCGACAATCCGAAGCCGAGCGATACGGAAATCGATGCCGCGATGAATGGCAATCTCTGTCGTTGCGCAACCTACACGCGGATTCGGCGCGCCATCAAGAAGGCGTGCGGGCTCCCCTACTCACGGGATAGCTAGGCGCGCCGTGCATAAGATCGATAAGCGGAGAATAGTCATGGCCAGACATCACCTCATCTCTATGGCCTGCGCGCTCGCGGCGGCGAGCCTCATGGCTACGGCCGCTCCCGCAGTCGTCAATGATGGGCTGCCGAGCGACAGCCTGAGCGACTATGATTATGCCGCGACATATCGGGACGCCGTCGCGGCGATCAATGGCGGGCGGTTCGCGCAGGCGGAAAAGCTCCTGTCCGAATTGGTAGGGCAGGTGCCGACAGACGCCAATGCGCAGTTCATGCTCGGCAAGGCCCGCGAGGGACTGGGCGATCTTCCGGGAGCGCTCACCGCGCTTCAGACCGCAACGGAACTGGACGCGAACAACCTGCGGGCATGGACCGAACTGGGCCTCCTTCAGGTCAAATCCGGCGATATCGCGGCGGCGCGGGCGACGTTGTCGGCATTGAAAAGCCACGTCGCCAGCTGCGGCGCGCAATGTCCCAATGGGGAAGCCAGTGTCACGCAACTGGAAGCGGCGATTGCCGGTGGCAAAAGCGCGGCGCTGGATACCGGCCACGCTCTGCTGTTCGCGTCCGGCGCGGCGGGCGATCAGGCCTATCTCGGGGCCGTCGCGCTGATCAACCAGCACCGCTATGAGGATGCGCTCGCTTCGTTGCGCGAAGCGCAGGCGGCCTTTGGACCCCACCCGGACATACTCACTTATATCGGTTTCGTGAATCGCAAGCTGGGCCGCTACGAAGAGGCTGAACAGCATTATCGCCGTGCGCTCCAGGCCGCGCCCATGCATCGGGGGGCAACCGAATATTATGGAGAACTCAAGGTTGTACGCGGCGATATGGCAGGTGCGCAGGCAATGCTGACACGGCTGGAGGAGCTATGCACCTTCGGCTGCGCAGAGGCGGATGAGTTACGGCGATGGATCGACGGAACGCATATCGGCTCCTGATCGCCATTACGGCGCTGGCGGGCGCGGCGGCCATCGCCCGGACCGCCGACCTGCCGATATCCGAAGCCAGATGGATTGCGCCAGACCGCGATGCGGCGCGGGCCTTGACAAGCGAACCACACGAATGCCTCGTTCTTCCTGACGATCCTGCTGACCGGCTCGCGGTTGAAATCGGCCGGGCCGCCTTTCGCAACCCGCTTGTGCTCGGGGGCGTCGCGGCGCGGACCGGTCTCACCTGTGCGAGTTGCCATCGCGCGGGACATGCGAACCCTGATTTTCACTTCCCGGGCCTGTCTGGCCCGCCCGGCACAGCGGATGTAACGTCAGCAATCACCAGCGAACGGCGCGATGACGGCCTGTTCAATCCCCGGCCGATCCCTTCGCTCGTATCGGGTGAAGGAGAGATAACGGTGTCACGCGCTCGCGACGGCGCGCTCGAACGGTTCATTCATGGTCTGATCGTCGATGAATTCAGCGGTTCGGAGCCGGCCCCCGGCATCCTTAACGGCCTTGCCGCATATGTCCGTGCGCTCAAGGCCGAGGCTTGTGCCGGAGCCGGGAGCAAGCCGATTACCATTGCAGGCCGCCTCGATGATGCCGCGCGCGCGCTTGATGCGGGCGCCCGGTCAATCGAGTTGGGCGACCGGGCAACCGCCAACACCTTGATATCGAGTGCCCGCTCGATGCTGGGGATGATCGCCGAGCGACTGCCTTCGCCAGCCCTGGCATCCGCGCGCGCAGAGCTGCAGGAAATATCAGTCGAGCTTGGTCGCTTCCAGAACGGAACTGTATCGGCCGCCAATCTCGCAGGTCTGGGCGATCGTTTGCGGGAGAAGCAGGCGACTGCGGCAATCTGGCAGCCCCTCTCTCTTTTCGATGCGGGCAATATCGAGCCGCTGCCCGGCCACCCCTGAATAACTGCGCTTCGCACATGTGAGGCGTGCCGGAACGACTAGGCTCAGGGCGTCTGCGATTTCATGCGGCGCGCTTTGCCGGCCGGCTGCGCGCCTTGGGGCGGTTGGATGATTTCCTTGCGGACGGGTTCGCCAGACGGTCGCTGCGCAATTTTGGAGAGCAGTATCCGGAACTGCTCCAGTTCCGCGTCCGACAACGCGGCTGTCAGTTGATCATCGACGCGTTCTGCCGCCATGCAGATGTCAGCATGCATTGCCTGCCCTTGGCTAGACAGCGACAGGGCCAGACGCCGCCTGTTTGCCGGATCGACGGCTCGGGTAATAACCCCGCGCTCCTCGAGCGGGCGCAGCAATGTCGTCATGGCTTGCGGCGTGAGATGAAGCGCGCGCGCCAGATCGGCGGCACTGGCGCTGCCGAACCGATCGATGGTCCCGATCAGCAGCATCTGGCCGAGCGAAAGCCGCCACGGCCGCATAGCTGCCTCCAGTTGAGAACGGGCAGCCATATCCGCCCACTTGATGAGGAGGGCGGTAGCCGGTGAGCGACGCGGAGGTTTTTTAGCGGACATTGTCAACCGTGATGGCCCAAAGAAAGCTATTTGTCATCGCTTATGACACATCTTCGGGCTGTTTATATTGTCAGTTCTACACACGGGGCGTCGTTTAAGAAAAATATCGTTATAGATCAATGAATAAGACGCGATACGGGTCTAGCGCATCCTTCCATTGATCGCTATCGCCACTTCGTCATGGCGGGTGGAGCGGCCGGATAGTGGCGCTCCGCTGTTTGTCCGGCCCGGATGCTATCAGGCTTGATCGGCTCGCCCCATGGCCGCCTCGCTATCCCCATCAATCCCGCGACATCCAATAATAAACTCATCGCTCCGGCAGGCCCGCTTTCTGTCGCGTGGCGAGCGCCTGCGAAGCGCTACCCAGATAGATCCGGATATTTTCAGCCTGCTCTGGAGTGACGACATCGGCAAAGCTCGCCATGCCGAGTGAAGCAAGTTCACCGTCGATCACCACCGAGCGAAAGGCCGCCGCGTCATGAATATAGCCCGAGCGGCGTAGATCAGGCAGGATGTTGGATGCCCGCTCTACCGGCATACCGTGGCAGCGAGCACATTGCCGCATATACAGAGGCTGGCCCTCAGCCACTTTCCTCGCATCGAAAGGGCCGGGCGGCGGCATGGCCGGTCCGGCGAGAGGTGGTAAAGGCGGCAACTGTGCCTTGCCCCCCAGCTTGAAAACATAAAGCTGGGCCGACTGACGCTCACGCGGCGGCTCGCTCGAACCGGCGAGCACGGCCGGACCGCCAGCCCCCGCCGCGACCGCGACATATTGCACGCCATCTATTTTATAGGTGATGGGCGCCGCCATGATCATATTGGGGGTTTTGACCTGCCATAATATCTTACCGGTCCGGGCATTCATCGCCATGAAATCGCCGGTAATCTCTCCGCGGCCCTGAAAGACGAGATTGCCTCCCGTCGCAAGAACGCCCCCGCCGCCCGCTTCGGTGCGATAGCCCTGGATATTGACACGCCAGATCTGACGACCGGAGAGCGGATCGAGCGCCTGAAGATAGCTTTCCGGCTTGGGCAGCCCGCCAAGATTTTTGAGATCCTGCCCGGCATGGGAGTCGGACTGGATATTGGGCTGATAAAGCCCGCTGGGCGTAGCGGTGGGCACATAAACCAGACCGGTTTGCGGACTATATGCCATCGCCTGGAAGTTATGCGCGCCTTGAAAGCCCGGCACCGAGATGAATGGCTTGTCGATATAGCGGGCGCCCTCGGCCTCGACCGGACGCCACGTGACCGGATCGACATGCGTCGCCCAGGTGGGTTGCGGAATATATTTATTAGCCGCTATCGGCTTCCCGGTCTCACGATCAATAACGTAGAAGAAGCCGTTTTTCGGTGCATGCAGGATCACCTTGCGGATGCGGCCATCAATCTTCAGGTCGGTCAATATCATTGGTTGAGTAGAGGTATAATCCCAGCTGTCACCGGGCGTTTCCTGATAATGCCAGGCATATTGGCCGGTTTTCGCATCCACCGCGACAATCGAACCGAGAAACAGATTATCGCCTTGTCCGGCCGAGCGCTTGTAATGGCTGTGCGGCGCGCCGTTCCCGCCGCCAATATAAAGGCGGCCGAACTCGGCGTCGAAGACGAGGGCGTCCCACGCGTTGCCGCCGCCACCGCCTTTCCACCACTCGCCCGCCCATGTCGGCGCAGCGAGCTTTTCCAATATCTCGTCGGACACCTCGCCATCCGGAACGCCCGGTTGCCCGGGGACAAGCCAGAAGCGCCAGCTTTTGCGGCCCGTGCTGGCATCATAGGCGGTCACATAGCCGCGCGTGGGATATTCGCCGCCGCCATTGCCGATCACCACTTGCCCGCGGAACACACGCGGCGCGCCCGTGATCGTATATTCCTTTGAACGATCGACGAATGTGTCGGTTGACCAGCGCGGCTTTCCGGTTTTCGCGTCCAGCGAAATAAGGCGCCCGTCATAGGTCGCGACGAAGATGTGCCCCTGATAATAAGCCAGCCCGCGACTGACGACATCGCAGCAGCCCTTGCGCCCCCATTCGCCGGGCACTTGCGGATCGAACGTCCATTTCAGCGTGCCATTCGTCGCGTCATAGGCGCGGACCCGGGACCAGCCCGTGGATATGTAGAGGGTGCCGTCAACGACCAGCGGCTCCCCTTCCTGACCGCGGTTCGTATCAAGGTCGGCAGTCCAGGCCGGGGCCAACTGTGCGACATTATTCTCGTTGATGTCACTGAGCGGAGAATAATGCTGTTCATCATAGCCGCCGCCAATGGTCATCCAGTTAGCGGTGTCTTCCTGCATGCCCTTGATGCCGCTGTCATCGGCCGGAGCGCAGGATGCGCTGCCCGCCAGCACGATACATATCATCGTGAGCCGCACGAATGTCTGTCTGGCGTTCTCTCTGCTCCGCATCACCCTCACCTCTCCTTCTATGGCATCGGACCGCATCGCCGCATGAGGACGTAGCTCCGGAGCATAGTTATATGTGCGCGATGAAGAGGACGGCATGGCGGGGGTGACCATGCCGCCCTCTTCCTCCTCAATAACGAAAGCGCAGACCAAATCGGAAGTAGCGCCCGATCTGATCGAAATAGACCGGATTCATGCCATTTGCACCGGGTGCCAGCGGAGGGTCCTTGTCAAACAGATTATTGATGGACCCGAATATCTGAAGATTGTCACCATTATCTCGCTGGATGAGATTATACTGAGCCGCCAGGTTAAAATATATGCGGCTTGGTACGATGTTATTGTTGATCGTCTTGCCGACATTTGCAGGGTCTGACAGGAACGCGATATAACGCGGATCATCCGGGCCAACGAGCGTCACATCATATTTGGAACGTTGAATCCAGCGCGCTTGCAGGTTGAGCGAGAAGCGCTGGTCAGCATAGCCAATCACCGCGTCCATCTGCCATTTGGGCACACCGGATGCTTGCGAGATGGGGAATCCGGTCATGCCGGCCCGATCGATCGGACCGATCGCATCGGTGGTGGTGAGATGAGCGACATGCGTAGCCAGAACCCGGAAGTTGAGGTTGCCCGGCAGGGTCGACACAAGACGATTTAATGGAAGCTGATAGCTGGCCTCGATATCCAGACCTTCGGTGAAGAGCTGGTTGAGATTATAGCTGATATTATAGACGGTATTGACCGAACCATTGGGATTGCGCACGATCAGGTCGCAAATATCGGTCGCTCCGGCGGCGCAGCGATTGGCGATATTCTGCGCTCCCAGAGTAGAGATCACATTGTTGATCTTGATCCGGTAATAATCGATGGACAGGCGCAACCCGCCGAACATATCCCCGCGAGGCGACAGGACGACGCCAGCGGTAAATGTATCGGCCTCCTCATTAGTGAGGTTGGGATTACCACCGGCAATTTGCGTGGCCAGCGTCTGCTGGTTCGAGAGCGGGTCCAGAATAGTGGCAAAGCCGTTGGTCCGCGGCGCGAACAATTCCTGCGTGTTGGGGGCACGAATATCTCTTGAACGTGTCACGCGGAAACGCATCAGGCTGAACGGCTGATAGGTCGCGCCGACCTTCCACGTCCAGATATCGCCGGTGGTGCTATAGTCGGTATATCGGCCGGCACCGGTCACTTCCAGATAGTCGGCACCCGGCAGATCCTTGAGGATTGGAAGGACGAGCTCGCCAAAAGCTTCCTTGACCGAAATCTTGCCCCGAATATTCGACCCGGCATTGGAGAAGAAGCCACCGGCCGCAGAGCGCGCATCGGCTGTGTTGACGGCTTCGTCACGACGGTAGCTGACGCCCAGCGCCGCCTTCGCATCGCCGCCCGGCAGCGTGAACAGGCCGCCCTGCATGGTTGCTTCGGCGACATCCTGCGTGAACACGGTTTGCGCCGAAGCCACGCCCACAATATAGGCTTGGGCTGCGGCCGATGACTGGCCAACCCCCAACAGATTATAAGGCAGGCAGGCCGGATCGTCGTTGGTCGGATCGGCATCGATATTCACCCGGCAGACGGGCTGGCCGGCGCCATCCAGCGTCGCATCGATGGCTTTGTTGTAATTGGCTGTGATCAGGTCGTTCTCGATCCTGCTCGACACTTTATTGCGGCCATGCTGGTAATAGACGTTCCAGGTCCAGTCGCCGGCGATCCGGCCTTCCAGCCCGATGACGCCGCGCCACAGGTCCGTGGTGCTGTGCGTGAACGGATAGGCCTCATTGAACATTTTCCCGAAGGTGAAGGTCGGTCCGGTCGCCATCAGCGTGGTGCGCAGATCGTCGGGCAGGAAGGCATAATCGGTCGGCAGCGTCACATTGCCCAGATTGCGCGGTTGAAACCCGCGCATGTCATAGTCGACATGGGCGTACGAGGCCTCGGCAAACAAAGTGAGACCGTCCGTGACATCATATTCGGCATGCATGAAGCCGTTATAACGTTGACTCCCGTAAAGCAGCGGGGAGGCCTCGAGAAATCCGTTCTGCCCGGTGCCCGTCCCGCCAACGTCAAGGAACACGCCCGGCCCATAGCGCCCCGGCACGAAGGGAGTCGGCGTGCCGTCATCGGTAAAAGTGATATTGGCGGCACTGCACGTCCGATCCAGTGCGCCGCATGCCACGATGAGCCCTTGGGGTGTTCCGAGCCCCGTATGAACCCCCACATCGATGATGTTCGCCGCATCGCCATTTCCCGGCACGCCACCGCGAACGACATGACCCGGCCGGGGATTGGTCACCAGCTGACTCTCGACCGCGCCCCATTTACGGCTGTAAACACTATAGATCGGATCGACGTTGCGATACTCGCCGCCGATGACCACGCGGCCGCGCCCGTCGGAAAACGGCGTGCCGGCGGCAAGGCTGAACTGATATTCCGCGCCGTCGCCGCGCTGCGAAACGCCGCCATTGGCCTGACCTCGAATGCCCTCCAGGCGCGTGTTGAGGATGAGGTTGGCAACGCCAGCCACGGCATCCGAACCATATTGGGCCGAAACGCCGCCCGTCACGACCTCCACACGATCGACAAGCAGCTGGGGGATGTTGCTGAGATCGACAGTCCCCGAGGTTGTCGACGGAACGAAGCGGCGACCATCGACAAGGACGAGCGTGCGCACCACACCCAGTCCGCGCAGATCAACCACCGCGCCGCCCGGCACCGTGCCGCCCTGAACCGTGTTGGCCACCTGTGGGTTGGCGCTCGCGCGGAAACCTGGAATCTGGTTCAGCGCCTCACCAACGGTCGTCAATCCAAGGGCCTGCAAGCGCTCGGTGCCGACCACCGTCACGGGCGTTGGGGCTGCAAAGCCTGTGCGCGCGACCCGTGAGCCGGTAACCACAATCTCCCGTTCAGCGCCGGCAGCACGCTCTTCGGCTGTGCCCGGGACGTCGGATGAAAGTTGTGCGGTTTCCTGTGCCTGAGCCGCTGCAGAGGCAAGCGCTATGGCACTGGTGGCCAAAAATACATGCGTCTTCAGTAGGTGACGTGATATAATCATAGATCTTCTCACTTCTCATAAAGACAACGACTGGGCATATTCCGGAGATTTTCGGCGAGGATCGCCATGCCGCAAAAACGCAGCACAAAAACTCCGGAATAGAGCGCGAATTAATGAAAACTTATCAGAGCAATCGCCGTGTTAATTGCTCCACCCACTCTCTCCACAAGGAGAGAGCGGCGCAACAAACATCGATCAGCGAGCTTTCATGGCGTCAGCGATCTTGTCCATGTCGATCACGGGATCGCCGGGCCCGGAGTGGCGGCCTTTGATAAACTCATTGAGGACGCGCCGTTTACTGAAGAGCCAGCGGCCATTCACGCGCTTGAGTTCATCTTCATAGGTGCCGAAGGTGCCCATCTTCAGCGCACCCTCCGGACCGTCATTGGCCATTTCGACCCAGAGCGACCGGGTCCAGGCCCGGTCGCCTTCGATCCGCATCACGTTCTGGAGCAGGACATGACGAAGGGTCGCAGGGCTGCCATCAGCGCTTTTATAATGCTGGCCGATGCCCTGTTTGAAGCGGGTCACGGCAGCACGGATCGTATCGCGCCCCTTGGAAAGGCCGCTCGCAAATTCCAGTTCGCCATCCTCGGTGAAAGTCGCGACATAATCATCGAAATTATTGTAATCGAGCGCGAAGAGATAGCGCCCCATCAGATCCTCAATCTCGGCACGATCCTTTGCATATTGCGCGGAATATTCCTGCGCAGCCTGCGCCATTGGCGCAGCGCCACCGGCCAGGAGCAGCGCCGCCGTGAACATGATGGTACGAAGCTTGTTGAAAGCCATTATGATGATCTCCTTCCCCGGCGTCACGCACACGACGCCATCCTTCCGCTCCCGCGCCGGCAGAATCATATGCCAGGCAGAAGTGGTCACGCTTCTGACAACAGAAAATATCTCGGTCGGACTAGGGAAACGGCGCAGAAAACGCGCCTGAAATCTGGTTCATGCCATCCCCCCTTATATTGCTGCTCATTGACAGCTTGATTCCGGTTGCGGCAGCTCGCGATTCCGGATCATCACTTTCTTCTGCAAGAACGTTAGAAAGTCAAACAAAAAATAAGGAGGCCTTATATACCGCCCCCTGATGAATGAGTTTTCTATAGCTCGACCTCCAACGACCGGAAGAAACCCCTGTGAGTGCCCTCTCGGCCTGCTACTGGTTTGGCGGGCAAGGATGTTGGGCTTGTCGGCCGCGCATTGGCAACTCAGCGCATTATCACGACGCCTGATTGCGCCCTGACATTGGAAAGGCCGCGACGACGCAGACCCTTTCCCTGCGGGAGCCTCGATCCTGCGCGTCAGATCTGAGGACGAGGGCGCAGTCCCCGTCCCCGTTCCCGTCATTGTGCCATGGTGCGGTGATTTGGGGGTTATCTGCTCTGGACGCGCAAAAGCCCCCTGCGGTTTGGGCCGAGGGGGCTTTTGAGATTGTTGGTTGCGGGAGCGCGCACTGGACGGTGTACCACACCGTTCACGATTGAAATTTAATGTCGCCAGCGATAGAATAGATTGTCAAGAATGACGCTCGTACGCCGTAACTCGCTCGACCTCAGGCGTGATATGGAAGCAAAGCTGGACGAGCCATTCATGCTCCAAATTTGCGTCTTCCGGCGGCACATCGATCCACCAGCAGCGCTGGCCCGGGTGCCATCGATAACCACGGGCTTTCAGCCGGTCCTTGATCCCATAGGGCGCACGCCGCGCATAGATCCGGCAAGTGGGCCGCCGCACTACATCGATGAGATGCGCCGCATAGGTCCGTCCATCCCCAGCGCGCCCGGCGAGCAGGCAGGTCAGCGCCCAGCTGTCCGGTCCCGCACGATGCGCTTCGTAGAAATAGCCCGCCTCGTAGAGCAGGTGGGCGAGCGACCGGCCACCCAGGCCGGCCGTGGCAGATGGCCAGTTGACCCTCCAAGCTCGCCTGCCCTAGGCCGCGACGATTGCACGCGCGCAGCAAGCCGCGATCCGGTCGGCGCTGGCGGCGGCATCTCACCGACTACATGTCGCGGAACGACGGATGACGCTGCTGCGCATGAGTGAGGTCATCCAGGCCGTCACCGGCATTCCCCTATCAAAGCGGATTGCGAAGCTTGTTGACCGAGCGGAAAGCCGCTTGCGAGCCAGCCGTGCGAGAATAGCCGGAGCGACAGGGTCCCCTGGGCTGGCTTCCTTCCGGATCCGGCCTCTCAAGACATTGCTCGAGAGGCGGGAGGCAATCACCAGTACGATCACGTCAGCCGCGGACGCCGTCCGACAAACACGGGGCCGATAACCGAACCGCCTCGTTGTCGAAGCAACGTGCGGAGCTGGTTCATGCCGAAAGTCAGCGCGCAACAGTCGCCGCAAACAGACTGCGATCATCAGCGGAAATGGCTCGGTCGGACATCTGTGCAATGCGTGATGCCATCGCCCCGCAATCACGCCCCCCGCCGGCCAGAGCACCCAATACGCCACTATCATGCTTGCTGCGCGCACTCGCCTCGTCACGACCAGAACCACCATCGTTGCGACGACCGCCCGTTTCGAAGTGCAAATAGCTGACCTTCAAAAAAAGCCGTTCGGGGGCAATGGTCCGACTGCGAGCCGTAGTGCTGGGCAGAGCTCTCAGGACATGCTGCGCGGTCATATACGGTCGGGCAAGCCCAAGAACCTTCAATTCACGGTCGCGCCGCCTGCCCCCAACTCCCCCTCCGAGACCGATGCGGAAGCATTTCGCATCCGAGCAGAAAAGCGAGGACGGAAGGTGCGTGATGCACGTCGCCGAAAGATAATGAAACGTCTGGAAAAACTTGCCGTGAAGATGACCATGTCTCGTGCCGGGCGATACGATCTGCCCGCCGGGCTCCTGTCGGCCGAGGACTATGAATTCCTCATGGATCCCGTGCGCAACGCAGCGACGCAGCGCTTCCTGGCAGGCCTTGCCGCACGTGAGCGCACCGCGAAAATCCCAGAGGTGCCGGCCGTTCCCGCCGAAGTTGCGGCAGGCGCAAGGGATGCCAATGCAGATCTTGAGATCCTCGGCCAGCAGCAGACGTATATGGATGGGCGGACCCAACGTGGGAAATAAGATGGACGTGATCCGGAACTGCGCACCCCGGGCTGGCCATCGTTTCGGGCGGATTACGAGGCATATTCTCGAGTTTCCTCGAGGAAACTTTTCACCCGTGTCGCATCGCGTGAATAGCGCGCGGCTCCGACACGGACAGGATATTCACTTGGGGGAGCGTGGCATGACCGACTTTCAGTTGATGTTATTTGATGGCAGGAACGACGAAACGTCGCTGCGTGCTGAACAGCCGCAATCGCTCGATCACGCAAAGGTCGTGGAACTGGACCCCTCCCGGGTGAGTATCTGGAGTGGCAACGGTCGAACCTATGAGAATCTCACCGAAGAGAGATGCCGCGATCTCATCGATTCCATCCTTTCGACGGGCGGGCAGCAAATTCCTGTCCTCGTTCGTCCAGTCACGGGCGACGATCGGCATGACTTCGAACTCATGGTTGGGACACGGCGTCACTGGGCCATTTCATGGCTGACGGCGCATGACCAACCCGGCTTCGCGTTGCGCGCCATCATTTGCCCAATCCCTGACGAGCGTGCCTTCCTGCTCGCGGATCTCGAGAACAGGGCGCGCACCGATATCTCCGCGCTGGAGCGCGCCCGCAGCTATGAGGATGCTCTCGCGAGATATTATTGGGGGGGCGTCAAACCCAGATGGCGGAACGGCTCGGCATCTCCAAATCCTGGCTCTCGAGGCATATCGCCATCGCCAACTTGCCTCGGGATCTGATCACGCCCTTCGCGTCCGAGAGCGACTTGACCGTCAATCCGGCCTACAAGCTGGTTAAGGCATGGGAGAAGGATTCCAAGAGCATCCTGGAGAGGGCAAATATGTTGGCCAAGCGCCGCCTGGGCAACTCCGCGCGGCCGCTCACGCCGAGCCAGATCATCGATCACCTGATCGCTCCTGAGAAGAAGAGCCGGAAGGGGCCTTTGCGGGTCTACCGAACCAAAGCGGACACGCCTGCCATCACCGTAGAGCGCGTCACCAGCACCGGCGATATTGTTATCCGGCTTCACGCAAAGGCGACACCCGACCTTGGTGAGTTGAAGCATTACCTTGCGACTGTTCTGAAGGATTTCGGTTAGGCTGATTTGGCACTCGCCATTTCTGGCTGTGGAGCAGGTAAACGAAGTATTTTTGCAACGCGATTGAGCCGCCAGCTATCTATCTGCTTTCGTGCGGTGAGTGTGCATACCACCGATCAGATCGTCGAGCTCGTCGACTGAAAGCCGCCGTTCATTCATCTGATGCGGACGCAATAGACAACCCTTGCCTCTGAAAGAATTGTATTTTTGCTGGGCGTATGGGGCCTATATGACGCGACTAAGCGTGGTCGCTTTAATCGTTGTAGATGCAGTCTGCACGGCCGCCCCAGCGTCCAGCCAACCCACAACGACCGTTCACTTCATATTTCGGATATCAAGAATTAGCGATCGGCTGGCGGCGGCCCGGTAGGGCCGCTGCGCGCCCGAACGGAGAGGTCAGATATCCGCATCCCAGCCTGCGTCCCAACTTCCGTCGCGCTCCATCGCCTCGACGAGCCTCCTGACGTTGAGCAGGATTTCGATAAGTTGCACCGCGTCCACCGGTCGGGCGTGCATGGGGGTGCGTCGGTGCGCGGTCAGCCGCTCAAGATCGACCTTGAACCAGTCCGGCCGGATGAACACGGCCTCAAATATCTCCGACCAATTGTCCTTGCGGGTGATCATCGCGATCATGTCGCCAAGGTCGGTATAGTGGATGAGCTCGAGCTGCGGCTCGCCTGCACGCATGGCTTCGCGGCGACGATCCTTGGCGCGGTTGGCGATCTCGCCCGGCACGCGCTGCTTGAACCAGTTTGGCCCTTGGGCAGCCGATAGCTTCACCGCCACGAACGTGCGTAGGCCCGTCTCGATCGCGTCGATCGCCTGATAGGCGCCCAACCTCGGGCGGCTCGCCATGATCCGGATCTTTATCGGCCCGGCTTCGACCACCGCCGTCACCGTGCCAGCACGCGTGCGCCGGCCCTCGACCACGCCGGAATCGATCAGCACCGCTACCGTTTCCGCATTCTCGGCATCGATGAGACCATTATCGACCTCATGGTCGCGATAGTAGCGCGCTCGCTCTCGCGGATCGCGCCAATAGGCCCGGTCGAGCATCGCGCCTGTCTCATAGCCGCCCATCAAGGCCCGGTAGGCCGCCTCATTGGCGCTAGCGCGGGGGCCGAACACGTCGAGCGTGCCCGCAAATAGAGACAGCTTGGTGGCGGTGTCGCTGAATGCGCCATGACCTTCCCCTAGGCCCATGGCTCGCTTGAAAAGATCGCTGGTGCCAAACCCGGCGGTCGCGTCAGCAATGCTGCCAGCGGCAAGGCGGAGCGCCTCCAGCTCCTTGATGCTACCGCTCAAGCCGAGCAGGTTCGAATAGTCTTTCGTGCTCGTGGCGCCCAATATGCTGGCCCAGTGGCGGCTGCGATTGAGATCGCCTGCGGCAATGCGGTCGATCCCGAGCAGGGCCGACTGGCTGAGGGTAAGGGATGTGCCGGGCTCCATGAGCCGCTTCATCGCTTCGGAAATGCGCTCGTCGAGCCCGCTCCCGAAGCTGTGGTCCTGGAAGAGGGCAAGCTTGGCCGCAGTCTCATGCGCCCGGCCGAACGCGCTGTTCTCGGACCGCATGATCTTGCCCATCGCCTCCTCGATGGCGCTGCGCATCGATCCATGTTTTTCGAACGGATCGTGGATCCTCAAAGACGCGCCGATGCTCGCTTGCTCGACGAGGGACATATATTTGGTCTGGTCGGCGATACCGGTATAATTGCCGCTGAGGCGATCCAGAATAGACTGAGTGTCTGGCGATGTGAGGCCCTGCGCCATGAGACTGATCTTGTCCTGTTCGAGCTTGAGCCCGAACCCTCCGAGCCGGTCGACGGCACGCTGCATGTCGATCATCTGATCGACCACGCTTTTCGTGCCGAGTGACGGAAACGATCCGCCGGTAAGGTCGCTGAGTGATTTCCCTTTATCGGTCATGGCTGTTTCCGCCTTTCGCCCTATGGCCGACTATAGCATGCGGATTCTCTTCTTCCATCTGTCGACCGACATCGTCAACATCCCGGAAATTGAGGTTATGGCCTGAGCGTTCCGTTAACGGTCAATTATTAATGTCATTCGCAGCAGCGAGGTCTGAGGCCTACCGTCCAGTGTCACCGCGCTTCATGCACGTTCGTTGTGGGTTCTGTGCAGCCTTTTAATCCCAACGCATCAGCCGCGCGCTCAAACGAGTTGAGCTCATTAGACCTGAGGTAATTTTGCGAGCGCAATCGAAAACTGATTAGTGCCCGCTGACTCGCTCTCGCTCGATCTCTTGCAACCACTGGAAAACAGCTTGCGGAAGGTTCAGTCGTTTTGCAGCCTGCAACTGCCTATCAAGCTCGTGATCAAAGCGCTCCATTGGCAACGCGCGGTCATGCATCTCGATCTGAATATGTCCGAAGCGCTCCATGGCTGCCATCGCGACGTCCATTCCGAATTTCATAGGCGAGCCCTTCAGGCCCCACAAAGTGGTGATGAGCATGACTTCGTCAAAATCGTCGCGAAGCTGATCGTCGGTTAGCCCCCGCAGATAAGGTCGCCGCCGATACTGAACGCGCCACATTTCGTGGTGGGGCATCTCGTCCGAGATATGCTCGATAGTCTCGAATGAAGCCGTGGCTTCAGGATCAAACACGAAGGAGGAGCGATTTTGCCAACGTGCCCAAGCCTCGCAAACGTAATCGAGAACGTTTTCCTTCCAAGGCTGTGTCACTGTCGCCGGACCATGAATGGCGGAGATGGGAAATGCGAGCAGGTCGTGAATTACCTGACCATGACGCTCAGTTAGGAATAGTACAGCGTCGATGTTCGAATATCGTGGGCCATGTTCGGTCGTGCGCGCGAACTCTCGTCGCACGATCCAAGCCACGGTTTCGGGGTCGTATTCCGGATGGTCCTCGTTGATTAGTAGCAACAGGCGCAGCGACGTTCGCCGCGGGTAGTCGGCCGAGTGACGAGCTAGCTGATCATCAGCCTTTTTCATGTGGGTGACGATTGTCCGCCCCACGCGGTCCATCGCGGCCAGACGCAGTTTGTCGGGCTCATTCATGTTCTTGAAGGCGGCTTCCAGCGGCACTTCGCCGAAGAACGTTGGAAAGTCATCCCGTTCCCGGAGCGTTTCGACAAAATTGTTCGTGCGCTCCGACGGGTCGCCTTCGAGGGTCTTTAATTCGACCGCGACCAGACCCTTTAGACAGGAATAATCAATACGGGTGAGTTGGGGGGAATGCACCTCGTCGAGCGAAATCCCGCGGAGACGATCGCGCAGGAACTTCTCGACGCGCGGTGTCAGTCTTTCAACCGCCCCTGTCCTTTCAATTCGCATTTCCACCGGCCTCTCACACTAGCCACACGGGATCGCAGCCTTGGTCAGGCACCTCGACGCCGTCCAATCTCTGCGGTGGCTTCGTCTATTGCTAGGTTTGCGTTGTCCAAATCGAGATAGCAGTTGAGCGGGATGTAGGGAGCAAGCCGGGTCAACAGCGTTCCGGTCTCGGCATCCCAGATACGAGCCGCGCCGTTCAGGAAATAGTCTCGCATGAAGCACTCGATGTCCCGACGATATTCAGCCGCCATCACCGATCCATCGTCACGACCAAAGATGCCGTTCGCGACATCGAAGACGAGCCGCTCATCTTCAAAAGAAAGCGTGAACCGCAGTTCGACCAGTCGGCCAGGTCTGGCGTAAGTCAGGTTCAGGCGGCCATCTGCGAAGGTGGCGTCCACAGGCTCCATACCTTCGAATGGGGCGTAAGGCGGAGTGTCCTTCAACCGAAAATTGATGCGGGGAAGATCGATCTCATCTGGGATTGTGTCCTGTAGGAACCCACCGACTATCGCTTCGCCAAACTTCGCCTTCCATCCGCGCAATTCATACAGATGCTCCCGGTAGATCTTCGATCTGGTCTGAATGCCGAAACGATCGTCCATAGCCCGCACCGCGAGCTCTTTGACCAAGGGCAGCTCATTCATCAGCCGACGAGCATCGCGCGGATCATCAGGATTAATGATGGGCTGGCCGTTCGCGTGCGCGATCGCACACCGGCCGGATTCGAAGAGGTGTCGTCCGACATCCGCAATGCCCTGCGCAGCGAGGGCCGCCAAGGTTTCGGCTACGCCATGTCCGTCCAAATTGGGGAGCACTGCCGCCATCCAATCGACTCGCGCACGGCTGTTGGGAAACGCCACTTCAAGCACCCGCCAGAATGAAAGGAACGCGTAGCCGAAATGATTAATTCCCCTGCCTTCCCTCATGAAGGCCAGAGCAAGCCGCGCGTCGTCCTCTTCGGGCCACTCCAGCTCAATGAAGTCGAAAGCCTCACGCGGAGGAGAGGAATTCCCGTTGTTGAGTCCCATCATCCGCGGAAGATTTCCTCCTGAACGATCAGCGACCGTCAGTGCGATCTCCTCGCGCCACGAGATCAAACTTAGAAGGCGATACAAGATGGCTTCGGCATCATCACGATGGAGCTCAGGCGGAGCATTAAGTGCAAGGCCAGCGTGTGCTTCGAGGGTTGTGGGAACAATCCAGATGAGGTGCCCTGCGAAGCTCACCGATTGGGGCTTCACAGGCCAAGCGGTTCGAGGACTGACGCCAACACAAATCCAGTTGCCGTTGGTCGCCAGGGCGGGTTCGCACTCGAACATGGCCTGCCGGCTCATCACCTCCAGCGGAATCGGGTATCCCTTTTCATCGCGCATACCGATAGCTAACACCAACATCAGCTTTAATAAAAAGCAAGTTGCGAATCGTAGGCACGCATCTCTCGCAAAGCTAGCCCTGGCGCCGGTTTCGCGGCTGTTCGAAGTCAACCAGTCGTTGTGGAACACCATGGAAACGTGGATGGTGTACGGCGTGCTGGCACGTTTGATGCACAATGAACGAACGTCCGTTTCTCTAAGCTCGTGACTAGAAGCGGACAGTTCGGATTGTCCCCAGCCCCGCCATTGCCGGCCCAAGCATGAGGCGCGTGGGAAGCGGGATTAGCGGATTTCAGGGACAAAATGCCGCTTCTACGCGCAAGATCGGCGTGCCTAGCGCCCGATCCGCAGTAGCGCTCTTGGTAACGCGCGAGAATTGAGCCCGACAAATGGGTTCCGCCCCATCGCAGCAGGCCGGCACAGGTTTCAAAGGGAAGATGAAGTTTGGGGAAGTGGAAGATGAGCTTCCTGAGTGAATGAAAAACGAAGGGAGCCGGCGGCCAGTGGCCGAGATCATCACCGGAGTTTCCCAATGATCAGTCAAAATTTCCAAACCTATGTTTCGCAGACGAGCTTGCGAGCAATTCATTTCATGCCCGACCTGGCCGACGCAAAAGGGCCGCAGGTCGGTCATGGCCTCCCCGCCGGGTCCGTGCGACTACCGGATGCGCGGCTTGTTGTCGCCGCCACGCCGTGTGACGCTCCCTTCTTTGAAGGCGCCGTGCGCAAGATCGCGGCCTCGCTCGGATCGGATATGGTGCTGATGAAGCACAACCTCCCTCCCAAAACTCTCAATACCTTCTCGTTCGCAGCTCTCGTCTATATCAACGGACCCGGCTATTGGTCCGACGACCTGATCCTCTACTTCCACCGCGCCGATGGTTATTGGCTGGTGCCCCCTACCCCGGGTCCCCTCATCGCGCTCGAAAAGGACAGCGTGCGTGTGGATGTCGCGCCACCCTTCGTGACGTTCGATGAGCGGGATTGCGAGGCAGCAGCACAGATGGCGCGCGCGGTCGGAGGCGGTCGATGACAAGGAAGGTCAAGGCGCCGCCCCGCCTCGATTATGCGCCGGTGCTGGGCGAAACCAAAAATCTCAGCTTCGGGGTCATCCAGGCCGATCCCGACGGAGAGACGACAGCCGAGAGCACGATCGGCCGGCGCTTGTTCCCCGTTCTTAGGCCGGCGACATTTTCGGCCCGGTGGCCGACGCCCACTTGCGAAAAGGTTGAAGTGCTGTTGCCGCGCGGCGCGAGTGACGAACTGTGGGATCCCCAGCGGCTGGCCCAGGCCTATGACCGGCAATGTTTTGGAAGCATTCGGGATCTGGTCATCAACGTCACCATCCGGTTTCCAGAACTGGACGAGATCCCGCAGCGGCTGCGACTTCATGAAGTGTGGCAGCTCACCTGCGGGTTTGCAGCGCATATGGCAACGGAACATCAGGTCGCCGTCGTGCTTGCTCTCCACGTCCCGGCGCGGGCCGCGCGGCCCGGTCCGGCGCATGTCCATCTGTTGATCCCTGCCCGGCTGCTGCTGCCTACCGGCTTCGGCAAGTTCGCCCAACCTCTGGCAAGCGACGAAGACCGGGCGATCGTGGAGACCGCCTGGGACCTGTGGCGAACCCGCAGCGCCGGCCCAGACAAGGTGCCCTGAACCTGTCCTCCTGCTTGCCCTCCTTTCTGTGGGGGTAAACAGGAAACTCGCTCTGCGACCCGCTCCTAGATGGAGTGGGTGCTGAATGACCGCCCACCTTCCAATGCCGCCCGGCAACTCGCGATCGAGCTGGCTCGCCTGCTCGCCCGCGACCTTGCGCGTGCGGAGCTGCGGAAGCGGCGACAGGAGGCCACAATCATGGAGATGAAAAATGAATGAGAATCATGTCGTTTATGTCCGCACCGGCACGACCAATATCGAGCAGTCCCGAATGCTTCAGATCAATCGCTGCACGGCGCTTGCCGCCGCGCGCGGACACAACATCAGTTGCATCTACGCCGACATTGGCGCCGGATCGCACGATAATGGGGAGGCGCTTCAGCGCCTCCTCTTAGACTGCGCAGCGGATCGGGTGACGACCCTCTACGTCTCGTCACGCGACCGCATCGCGCGGAACTTCCAGCAGTACATGCGCATCACGGCGACGATGCGTGAGCATGGCGTCCCAGTGGTCTATCTGGAGGATGCCATCGGCATGACGGCCGAGAGAATCTGATCCTGCCCCGCACAATTATCGGCCCGGACCGCTCCTGCGGTTCGGGCCATTCTCGTATATATGGAAGAGACAGCCATGCGCGTTGCGCTTTACGCCCGTTACAGCACCGACAAGCAGGACGAGCTCTCCATCGAGGTCCAGCTCACCCATTGCCGAGCCGAAATTGCCAAACAGGGCTGGACCGAAACGCTCTGCTTCACGGACCAGGCGCAGTCCGCAGCGACTCTCCACAGGCCCGGCATACAGGCCCTCATAGCGGCAGCCAAATCGGGCCAGGTCGATATCATCTACGCTGACGCCATGGACCGGCTGTCCCGCAGCCAGGCCGATATCGCGACATTGTTCGAGCAGCTGCGCTTCCTCGGGATCCAGATCGTCACGCGTACGGAAGGCCCGCTCAACACCATGTTGATCGGCATGAAGGGCACCATGAATGCCGATGCTCTGTCGGTGATTTCGACCAAGACGCGCGATGCCCTTCGCCATCGCTTTCAGATGGGCAAGAACCCGGGCGGACTGGCCTATGGCTACCGCACGAAGATCGAGCATGATGGCAATGGCGAACGGATTCGCGGCCTTGTCGAGGTCGATCCGACGCAAGCGCCGATCGTCATCCGTATTCTGGAAGATTATGTGGCTGGGCGCTCGCCTGATTCCATCGCCAAGCAGCTCAATCGTGAGGGCGTGCCGCCGCCGCGCAGCGGCAAGCGCGACACGAAGCCGAGTATCAGGCCGCCGATGTGGAGCGCCAACACCATCACCGGCAATATCCAGCGCGGAACTGGCCTCCTCAACAACATCCGCTACATCGGCCAGCGTCCTTTCGAAAAACAGGCGTTCCGCAAGAACCCGGAGACGGGCAAGCGCCATGCCTTCCTCAATACCGAAGACAAGCAGCAGCAGCCGATTTCCGTGCCGGAACTGCGGATCGTGAGCGATGAGCTGTGGAAGGCTGTCAAGGAACGGCAGGCACGGCTCAGTGCGGGGCCGCGATCGACCATCCAGAAAGAAGCTGCGAAGCGTCCTTTCTGGGAGCAGCAGCGTCCGCGTTATCTACTGAGTAATGATCTGGCCCCCGTTTTGACTGGACACCTTCAGGCATAAAAAGGAGGCTTGGGGATATCCCTCAAGCATATGCTTATGCCTGGATATGAGGTTATCACCGATGGCGGTCGTCGGCGGCACT
>Ga0182736_1000478_pt1 | contig 60758 bp, 61 predicted proteins | sample eDN5th30CKraftBY_FD_128882 | JGI IMG/M metagenome (GOLD analysis project Ga0182736, IMG submission 128882) | Enriched backyard soil microbial communities from Emeryville, California, USA - eDNA 5th pass 30_C Kraft BY (version 2) (version 2) | ecosystem: Environmental > Terrestrial > Soil >... | reverse complement strand
GCCGACGATGGCGACCGTCTCGCCCGGTGCGACGGCGAAATCGAGATCCTTCAGCGCCGGCCCGTCGGGCCGCGTCGGATAGGCGAAGGAAACGTCCGCGAAGGCGAGCGCGCCGCGCGCCGGGGCGGGCAGGGCGACCGGATGCTGGGGCGCACTGATCGCCGGCACTTCATCCAGCAGTTCGGTCAGGCGCTCGGCGGCTCCTGAGGCCTGCGCCAGCTCGCCCCAGACTTCGGAAAGCGCGCCGAGCGCGCCGGCGGCGAGCACCGAGTAAAGCAGGAACTGGCCGAGCGTGCCCGGCGTCATCACGCCGGCCAGCACGTCGCGGGAGCCGAACCAGAGCACGGCCACGACCGAGGCGAAGACGGTGAAGATGACGACGAAGGTCAGCACCGCGCGCGCCTTCACCGAGGAGCGCGCGGCGGCGAAGGCGGTTTCCACCGCGGCGGCGAAACGCCCGGCCACGCTCGCCTCGCTGGTGAAGGCCTGCATGGTGCGCACCGCGCCGATCTGCTCGGAAGCGAGGGCGGTGGCGGCGGCGAGCGTATCCTGCGCGGCGCGCGACTTGCGCCGCACCGAGCGGCCGAAAGCGACCAGCGGCAGCACGACGAGCGGGATCGCCGCCAGTGCCATGGCAGAGAGTTTCGGGCTGGTGACGACCATCATCACCACCGCGCCGCAGCCCATGATGACATTGCGCAGCGCCACCGAGGCGGTGGCCCCCACGGCCGACTTGATCTGCGTGGCGTCGGCGGTGAGGCGCGAGACGATCTCGCCCGACTGCGACCTGTCGAAGAAGGCCGGCGAAAGCCGCGTCACATGGGCGAATACATCGCGCCGCAAATCAGACACGACACGCTCGCCGAGGGTTATGACGAAATAGTAGCGGGTGGCGGAGGCGATCGCCAGCACGGCCGCGACGACCAGCAGCATGGCGAAATATTGCGCAATGAAGCTCTCATCGCTGTCGACGAAGCCGTGATCGATCATGCGGCGCACGGCGAGCGGCAGGGTCAGTGTCGCCACCGCCGCCATCACCAGCGACACGACGGCGCCGGCCACCATGGCGCGGTAGCGCCCGAGATAGGGGAAGACGCGGCGCAGCGGGCGCAGCGAGCGGCGCCTGTCCGTATCGGGGCTTGCCTCCGCCGCCATGCTGTTCCTGCCTCACCCCGCCTGCTGCGGCCTTGTGGTTTGACGCCGGCTGATGTATAGGCACCGCCGACCGTTTCCGAAGCCGTAGCCTCCCATGGCCGCGGCTTCAAGTTTTCAGATTGGGCGAGATCGCCGCAGGCAGAACGCGCCCCAAGCCAGGAACAAGCCGATGAAAGCCGACATCCACCCCGACTACCACACCATCAAGGTCGTGATGACCGACGGCACCGAGTACCTCACCCGCTCGACCTGGGGCAAGGAAGGCGACACGATGAACCTCGACATCGACCCGAATTCGCATCCTGCCTGGACCGGCGGCTCGCAGAACCTCGTCGATCGCGGCGGCCGTCTCACCAAGTTCAAGAACAAGTTCGCCAATCTGGGCATCTGATCCCGGACGCATTCGAACGAAAGGGCCCGGAGCGATCCGGGCCCTTTTTCATTGGCTCAGGAGGTCTGCGCCAAAGCGTGCCGGCGGGCGCTGTATTCAGCCAGGGCGATGCCGCCCAGCACCAAAGCGAGCGCGGCGGCGTGATAGGCATGGAAGGCCTCGCCCAGCACGGCAATGGCCATCAGAGTGCCCAGCACCGGCACGAGATTGATGAACAGGCCGGCCCGGTTACCGCCGATCAGCTCGACCCCGCGCACATAGAATGTCTGCGCCAGAAGTGACGGGAAGATCGCCGTGAAGGCGGCGACGGCCCAGCCCTGCGCATCGGGCATGATGGCGGCGTCCAGCGCGATCTCGACGGCGACGAAGGGCAGCGAGGCCACCAGCGCGGCTGCGCAGAGCGCCGTCATCAGGCTCATCCAGTGGATCGGCGGCCGGTAGCGCAGGCCGAGCGTGTAGGCGGCGTAGAAGAGCGCGGCCACCACCATCAGCCCGTCGCCCAGATTGACGTCGAGCTGCGCCAGCCGCGACAGGTCGCCATGGCTGGCCGTAACCGCAACGCCGAACACCGAGAGCGCGAAGCCCGCCATCTGGAGCCAGGTGACGCGGATGCCGAAGATGAGGAAGTTGGCGGCGAGGATCGCCATCGGCAGGATAGCCTGCTCGATGGAGACATTGATCGCCGACGTATATTTCAGCGCGCTGTACATGGCGCCGTTGAAGAAGGTGAAGCCCACCGTGCCGAGGCTGAACAGGACCAGCCAATGGGCGCGCACCTGCGGCCAGTCGCGGGCGAACTGCTTCCAGCCGATGGCGCAGATGAGCGCCAGCGAGATCGTCCAGCGCAGCGTCGTCAGCATCATCGGCGAAACGTGCCCCACCGCCAGTTTGCCGGCGACGGAATTCGCCGCCCAGAACAGCGTCGTCAACAGCAGGAGCACATAGGCATTGCGATACATCAGTCCATCCGTTGTCGCCGCGTCGCCCGGCGGTCTACGGCAACGGGCCGGCGGGGTAAATGATCCAGCGCACTTACTGTCAGGTCCACGGAACAAAACGTGTCGTGGGGGTCGCGCGCAGCGATTCGCGACGCTATAGAAGCCTGTCAATTTAGCCGGACCAATCCGGCAGGTTCAGGGAAGGACGGTTACTCATGGCCAATGTCGTGGTCGTCGGGTCGCAGTGGGGCGATGAAGGCAAGGGCAAGATCGTCGACTGGCTCTCGGAGCGCGCCGATGTCGTGGTGCGTTTCCAGGGTGGCCACAATGCCGGCCATACGCTGGTCGTCGACGGCAAGGTCTACAAGCTGTCGCTGCTCCCCTCGGGCGTCGTGCGCAGCGGCAAGCTCTCGGTCATCGGCAATGGCGTCGTCTTCGATCCGCATGCTTTCGTCGCCGAAACCGGCAAATTGTCGGAGCAGGGTGTGTCGGTTTCGCCGGAAAGCCTGAAAATCGCCGAAAACACCGCGCTTATCCTGTCGCTGCATCGCGAGCTCGACGCTTTCCGTGAGGATGCGGCATCGAATTCGGGCACGAAGATCGGCACGACCCGGCGCGGCATCGGGCCGGCCTATGAAGACAAGGTGGGGCGCAGGGCTGTGCGGGTGATGGACCTCGCCGATCTCGATACGCTGCCGGCGAAGGTGGACAGGCTGCTGACGCATCACAATGCGCTGCGGCGGGGGCTCGGCCATGCAGAGGTGGCGCATGAGACGATCATGACGGAGCTGACCAGCATTGCCGACAAGGTCCTGCCCTATATGGACCGGGTCTGGAAGATCCTCGACGATGCGCGGCGCGGCGGCGCGCGCATCCTGTTCGAAGGCGCGCAGGGCACGCTGCTCGACATCGACCAGGGGACCTATCCCTTCGTCACCTCCTCCAACACGGTGGCGGGGCAGGCGGCGACGGGCTCGGGCATCGGCCCCGACGCGATCGGCTATGTGCTCGGCATCACCAAGGCCTACACGACGCGTGTCGGCGAAGGTCCGTTCCCGACCGAACAGGACAATGAGGTGGGTGAGTTCCTGGGCACGCGCGGCCACGAATTCGGCACGGTGACGGGGCGCAAGCGCCGCTGCGGCTGGTTCGATGCCGTGCTGGTGCGCCAGGCGGTGGCCGTCAACGGCATCACCGGAATCGCGCTCACCAAGCTCGACGTGCTTGACGGCATGGACGAGATCAAGGTCTGCACCGGCTACCGCCTCGACGGCCAGGTGATCGACTATCTGCCGGCCAGCCAGGGCGCGCAGGCGCGCGTGGAGCCGATCTACGAGACGCTGGAAGGATGGAAGGGCACCACTGCCGGCGCGCGCAGCTGGAGCCAGCTGCCGGCGCAGGCGGTGAAATATGTGCGCCATATAGAGGAACTGATCGGCGCGCCCGTCGCGCTGCTTTCGACCAGTCCGGAGCGGGAGGACACGATACTTGTGACCGACCCGTTCCAGGACTAAGCAATTCCGGCATATTACGCGGCGGTTGCGCCGGGAATTGCGTGGGGACAAAAAGATGGAGCATTTTCGCCTTTCCCCGGAAGGCGGCCATGCTCTGGCCTTTTCAACATGTTTCGTGGCCGTTCGCGGTCACGGCGGAGACAGGTTGCTGACGCATGGCTGATTTTGTTGCGGTCCTGAAGAAGACCATTGGCGGTCTGGCGGACAATACGCCCGAACTGCGCCAGAAGGTCTACGAGAAGGCGCGCGCCACCATCGCGGCCAAGCTTGCCGCCATCAATCCGCCGCCACCGCCGCTGGTGGCCGACCGCCAGAAGCAGGCGCTGGAAGATGCGATCGCGGTGGTGGAGGCCGAATTCACGCCGCCTCCGCCGGTCGAGGATGATCTCGACGCCTTCCTGGCGGATTTCAGCAAGCCCGTCGCCCCGCCGTCCACCCCGCGCGCCGCACCGCCGGCGATGCCGATGATGCCGCAGGACGAGCCGGCAGCCTTCGTGCCGCCTGCCGACGAAGCCCCTTACGACGAGCCCGCCCATGCGGAGGACATGGCCGGGCGGGATGACGACGGCCGTTGGCCGGCGCAGGACGAGGGCGAACTGGCCGCGCCCGAGGCGGAATATGTCGACACGCGCGCGCATGACGTTCGCGCCGATCCGGCCGCGCTTGAGCCGGTCATCCCCGCGCGCAAGCCCGAGCCTTCCTTCGATCCGGCCTCGCGGACCCGGCGTCCGAAACAGAGGCGCGGGTTTGGCGGGCTTCTCGCCGCAGCATTGGTTCTGGTCGTGATCGCCGGCGCTGCCTATGGCATCTGGCTCAATCGGGCGGAATTTGCCGACATGCTCGGCCTCGAGAACCAGCCCCCGGAAGTGGCGGCCACGCAGCCGTCGACACCGTCCGCGCCTGCCGGCAGCGGGCCTTCCGAGCAGGCTGCCGCGCCGACGCAGCCGACAGCGACCGAGCCCGCCTCATCGGACGGGCCACCGCAGAAATTCACCCAGCGGCTGATGCCGACGGGCGAGGAAGTGGATGAAGGCACCGGCGGGGCCGAGCCATCCGTCGGCGAGGGTACCTCCGTCGCCGCGGCGACGCAGCCATCCACGCCTGGCGCGCCGCAGCAGCCGGCGGAAAATGCACCCGCGCAGACCGCGCCGGCTGCCCAGCAGCCGCCGGCCGTGCCGGTCGGCCAGCGTGCGATCTTCTATGAGGAACGCACCACCGTTGCGGATGCGACGGCCGACCAGGGGTCGATCGTCTGGTCGGTGATCCAGGAATCGCCCGGCGGCGACCTGCCGCCGGAGCCGGCCGTGCGCGCCGAGGTGACGATCCCATCCAAGGACCTGCAACTGCGCCTCACCTTCCGGCGCAATGCGGATGCGTCGTTGCCGGCGAGCCATATCGTCGAGATGATCTTCCTGACGCCGGACAATTTCCCCGGTGGATCGATCTCCAACGTGCTGCGCATCGCCTTCAAGCCGTCGGAGGAGGCGCCGGGCAATCCGCTGCTGGGCATCCCCGCCAAGATCGCCGATGGCTATTTCCTTATCGCGCTCAGCGACCAGCAGGCGGATGCCACGATCAACACGCAGCTCATGCAGCGCCAGAACTGGATCGACATTCCGATCGTCTACGGCTCCGGCCGCCGCGCGCTCGTGTCGCTAGAGAAGGGCCTTCCCGGCGAGCGCGCCTTCAACCAGGCCGTCCAGGCCTGGCAGTCCGCCACGGCAGGGTAAATCCTCACTTCGACCTGGTCGGACGGACTCAACAAAAAAGCCGCCGCGGGTGACCGCGGCGGCTTTCCGTTTCCGTCTGATGCGCGGCTACGCCTCTATGGTGCGCAGCGCCTGCGCCTGCCGCTTGGCGGCCGACTTCACGGCATCCTGCACCTTCTCGAAGGCGCGAACCTCGATCTGGCGCACGCGCTCGCGGCTGATGTCGAATTCGCCGGAAAGCTCTTCCAGCGTCATCGGCTCATCCGACAGGCGGCGCGCCTCGAAGATGCGGCGCTCGCGGTCGTTGAGCACCGACAGCGCTCCGCTCAGCATGTTGCGGCGGTTGTCGAGCTCGTCCTGTTCCATCAGGATCTGCTCGGCATTGTCCTGATCGTCGACCAGCCAGTCCTGCCACTCGCCCGATTCGCCCTCGGTCGCGCGGATGGGCGCATTGAGCGAGGCGTCGCCGGAGAGGCGGCGGTTCATCGACACCACTTCCTCCTCGCTGACATTGAGGCGGGTGGCGATCTCCTTCACCTGGTCGGGCCGCAGGTCGCCGTCATCCAGGGCCTGGATCTTGCTCTTCACCTTGCGCAGGTTGAAGAACAGGCGCTTCTGGTTGGCCGTGGTGCCCATCTTCACGAGGCTCCACGACCGCAGGATATATTCCTGGATCGAGGCCTTGATCCACCACATCGCATAGGTTGCGAGGCGGAAGCCCCGGTCGGGTTCGAATTTCTTCACAGCCTGCATGAGGCCGACATTGCCTTCGGAAATCACCTCGCCGATGGGCAGGCCATAGCCGCGATAACCCATGGCGATCTTGGCCACGAGCCGCAGATGGCTGGTGACGAGCTTGTGCGCCGCGCGCGAATCCTCATGCTCGGCATAACGCTTGGCGAGCATATATTCTTCTTCGGGCTGCAGCATCGGAAAACGACGGATTTCCTCGAGGTAGCGGGAAAGTCCGCCCTCGCCGGAAACGATACTCGGTAGTGACTGGGCCATAAGCGCCCTCCCTCTCTGGAAGCCCCCTGTCGCAGGCGGGCATGGGATACGCAGCCGCCAAAAGGCGCGCCGCGCCCTGACTATATAGGAACCTTTGGCTATATTGCACGCATTTATTCTGCGTGAAACGCCTGTCACGCGGATGTGACCGCGGGCGAGGATCGGGCTTCCGGCCTATAAACGGCGCAGCCCCGCGACAAGTTCCGCCATGTCGGCCGGCAAGTCCGCTTCGAAACGCATTTCGGCGCCGTTCACAGGATGTTCGAAAGCGAGCAGCCGCGCATGCAGCGCCTGGCGGGGGAAGCGCTCAATCAGCCCCCGCAAGGGCTCATCCAGCGTTTTCGCCTTGGTGCGGAAACCCTGCCCATAGTCGCGGTCGCCGATCAGCGGATGGCCGATATGGGCCATGTGCACGCGGATCTGGTGCGTGCGCCCCGTCTCCAGCCGGCATTCCACCAGGGCGGCAACGGCGGTGGCGTCCGGCTTCGACCCGAATCGCTCCTCCACCGTGAAATGGGTCACGGCGTGGCGCGCATCGGGATGGGAGGGGCTCACCACGGCCCGCTGCGTGCGGTCCGACGACGAACGGCCGAGTGCTGCGTCGATCGTGCCTGTCATCCGCGCCGGCGTGCCCCAGACGACCGCCGCATAGGCGCGTTCGAGGAAGCTATTGCGTCCATGGTCGGCAAAGGCCGCCGACAGCGCCTTGTGCGCGAGGTCGGTCTTGGCGACGACGAGCACCCCGGACGTGTCCTTGTCGAGGCGGTGCACGATGCCGGGTCGCCTGACTCCGCCAATGCCCGACAGGCTGTCGCCGCAATGATGCAGCAGCGCGTTGACCAGCGTTCCGGTCCAGTTGCCCGCGCCGGGATGCATGACCAGTCCGGCGGGCTTGTTGACGACGATGAGCTGGTCGTCCTCATAGAGGATGTCGAGCGGGATGTTTTCGGGTTCGGGCTGTGCCGGTTCGGGCTCGGGCAGCGTCACCGCCACCTCCTCGCCCGCCTTCAGCTTGCGCTTCGGTTCGGTTGCGGCGGCGCCGCCGACGGTGACCATGCCGTCGCGGATCAGGGCTTGCAGCCGCGCGCGCGAAAGCGCTCCCTCCATCTGGCCGGTCAGCCACTGGTCGAGGCGCGAGCCGGCGTCCTGCGGGAGGACGCAAAAGGCTTTCGCCGCCTCTCCGGCTTCTGTATCAGATGCGTTCACCAGCAAACCAAGGAGCTTTGCGCATGGCGGGAAACCCGCAGGACCATCCGGACGACAAGCCGCTCGACCCTTCGGTCGAACGCGTGAGGCGCAAGCTGGTCCGTTTCATCGGGATCAATCTCGCCATCCTCTTCCTGGCGCTTATGGCGGTGGTCGGCGCGCTTGTCTACCGTTCCGGCCAGCAGCCTGCGCCACAGCAGCAGGCGGGGCTGACGCCGCCCACCGGAGACGGAACGGTCGAGCGCATGCTTGCCCTTCCCGCCGGCGCACGCGTCCTGTCGCAATCGCTGGACGGCGGACGCCTTTCGCTCCTGCTGGAACTGGCGTCGGGCGGGCAGGCGGTGCATGTCGTCGACATCGCCTCGGGCGAAACGGTTGCGCGCTTCACGCTCGGGCAATAGCCGCGGGTTGCATCCGCGGCGACCGGCGTAAAGATGGACGCACCGCCCATGTGGATACGCAGACGGTGTTGCATTCCCGTTCGATCCCATCTATATCGCGGCTCTGGCTCAGCGCCCATCGTCTAGCGGTCAGGACGGCGCCCTCTCACGGCGCAAACAGGGGTTCGATTCCCCTTGGGCGTACCAGCAATTTCAATGACTTAGTCAGCATCCCGTCAAAGTCGTCGAATATCCGTCGAATATAACGACGATGAACAAAGCCGTACGGGTTTGTGTCATCGGTCGGGCGAAGGCGAGTCGAGACGGCCTCCCGATTTGAGAAACTGCTTCCATTGCGTGCTGTCTCACGCATGTGCGCGCCTGTGCGATTGCGTGCAGAGTTGTTCAGCGGTGTTAAGTTAAGCTATTGATTTGATTCACTTTTTGTAAGTGCGCTCTGGTGTATCTTTCCTCACGATTTGGAGGGAATGCAGACTTGGCGCGTACGCTCATAGGACAATTGATTCTACGCCTCCGCGCTGAAGGGCTCGGCGAGGCGAAGAAGGTCGTCAACACCATGGGCGACATTGAGCGCGCCGCCCGGCGGCTCGGCGCCAACGGTGTCGGTTCCTGGGGCATCGGGTTCCAGAAGAACCTCGATAAGCTCAAGCTTGCCCAATCCGAGATCCGCCAGATCGAACAGTCGTGGCGGAACCTGCACGCTTCGATCCAGCAGCGCAATCTCGGCCGCGCAATGCGCAGCGCAGAAATTTCGCACTGGAAGACCAACACTATCTCCGCTTTGGCACAAGGCCGCGCAGAGATCGAAAAACACTTCAAGGCTGTTGAAGGCAAGGCGCGGGTCCACGCCAGCCGAATGAGCACCATCCTCAAACCCGCCCTTGTGATGGGAGGTGCCTACACGGGAGCGTATTTCACAGGCATCTTGGGCATGGAGGCGCTGACCGCCTCATCCGAGCGCCGTCGTGAAATCTTTCGCCAACAGATGGCGGGCATCTCCCCCGACGACCAGACCACCTTGCTTGATCGGTCGGAGGGGCTATCGGCCCAGTTTCCGTCGATGCCCGTGACCGGCATCATGCAATTGTCTCGATACGCATATTCGTTCATGGGCAGCGCCGAGCGGGCGATGGCCGTCGTGGAGGATATGATCCGCGCGCACGTTGTCCTGCAAAGCACCAAAGGTACTGACACAGCTGACCGCGTACTTGCCGGACTACTCCGCGGTCTCGACAATCTCGGTGTGAACGAGGACGGCCAGAAGGGCGTGGATCTCGTCAAGGAGATTATCGCCTCAGTGGTGAAGTCGGCGCAGGTCGACCCGGACATCAACCCGGAAGAATTCTTTCCCTTCGCCAAGCGGACCAAGGTGGCAGGCCCCGGTCTTTCGCCAGGGTTTCTGTCGCGGGCGCCAGTCTTCATGCAGGACATGGGCTCCGAAGCCGCCGGCAATATGATCGCTATGGGCTTTAAGGCGTTTGCGCTGGAAGCCGTCGGCTCCGCTGGCGGCAAGAAATATCTCGCCGAACGGGATCGCCTCGGCCTTCGCAAGGATGGCGAGCTCATCGACTTGCCACTTTACATTTCCGACCCCGACCAATGGGTGTTGAAGAATTTGATCCCGGCGCTAGAGCGCGACGGCGTCGACATCAACGATGATGGTGCGATCACCAAGGCCGTTGGCAAACTCTCCGGAAACACCAACGCGACCGGGTTTCTGACGCGCATCATCACGCAGCGCGAGCAGATTGAACGCTGGCTCGAGTTGATGGAGAAGGCGTCCGGCATCGAGATCGCGGAAGATGTCCGCTTCGAAGACCCGTTCGTCGGCTGGGAGGCGTTCAAAAAGTCGCTGGAAAACCTGTCCGCTGCACTGACCCCCATCGACACCATCAATGCCGGGCTGAACGGATTGGCCGACGGCATCAATAAACTGGCCAAGGCCGGCGAGCGGAACCCGGCACTGGTTGGGCTCGGAATGGCTGCTGGTGGGTATGCGGCATATAAAGGCGGGCAGGGACTCCTCGGCAAGCTCAGCGATGCCTTCGGCCTCAAGTCCTCCGCCGTCGCGCTGGACGGATCCGCCGCCGCGCTGACCCGCGCTGCCGTAGCCCTTGGCGGCTCCGGTGTCGCGGGCGGTGATCTCCCTGACGGCCGCAAGGGCGGGAAGGGGGGCAAGGGCGGTGCTCTCGGCCTGTTGGGCTGGGCCGGCACGCTCGGGCTGGGGATTGGTTCCGCACTCGCGGTCCAGAGCCTCGGCGACTCGCAGGGCGACGACTTCGAAGACCAGGTCGCCAGGCAGCAGAAGTACAAGGAAACGCTGCAGCGTCACATCCGTACGATTGGCGGCCTATTCCCCGACGCGCCGGATATTTCGGATCCGGAAGCGCGGGAACAGCAGTTCAGGGAAGCGCAGCAGCGGCAGGGCCAGGCATTCGCCCCTCCGGCAACGCCAACGGTCGTTGAAGAGCGTTACGGCGCCGAAATCAACGCAGCGCTGACGGACCTCAAAAGCCAGCAGGAAGAAGTGTCGGCTTGGCGGCGCTTCATGCTCGGCAAGGCGGCAGACCCCGACTTCGATTTCCGGGAACATATGCGGATTGGGCCGGAGCGTTCGCCGCCAGTGCCAGCTGCTGCAGCGTCACCGGCCGCCCCGACAGAATCTGTGCATCGGGCCGTCGTCGACGAACCCTCCTTTACTGCGGCCGAGCAGCGCGCGCAGCAGGCCGGCGAGACGATGAAGCAATCATTGTCGATCGAGGCGCGGCCGGACGTTGACACCTCCGCGTTGGACGAGGCGATCCAGAAGGGGCTGCGTTTGAATGCTGTCCTCAACCAACTTGGAGCGGCCATCACCTCCACTACCAATAGCGTCGGCGCAGAGATGCGTCGCAACTTCGCAGATACGGGAGGCTGACCATGATCGTGATGACCGCACTCGCCGCAGCCTACGCCGTGTGGCTCGGCATATTCATCCTTCGCCCTGCCTCGCAATTCTGGACCACGCCCGCCGGCGCGATTGCCAGCGGTGGTGCCGCACTGTCGCTCTTTTGGCTCTCCCTTGTTGCCCTCATCCCGCAGGTACTCGGATGAGAGTGCCATTCTTCAACGCCGCCGGCGGCGCATGGGCGATGGAAGAACTCGCGTTTTCCTCCCTGTCCGAGCGGCTGCGCAAGCCGCAAGCGTTGCAGGCCGTCCGACCGGACAAGGCCGACAGGGGCAAGCGGCTTGGCGTGCGTGACGGCGTCGGCATCCTCTTCGTCGAAGGGCCGCTCGTCAAGCGTAAGAGCTGGATTACAGAAGTCTTCGGCTTCACCGATTACGAGACTTTGCGGCAGGATTTGCAGGTGGCGCTGGACGATAAGCGGATCGAGGCAATCGCGCTGCACGTCGACTCGCCCGGTGGCGAAGCCAACGGCTGCGACGAGCTTGCGAGCGCGATCTATGCAGCACGAGGTCAAAAGCCGACCGCAGCTTTCGTTAGCGGCATGGCGTGCTCCGGTGCTTATTGGCTGGCATCGGCAGCGCAGCGGGTGGTGGTATCTGACGGTGCGATCCTCGGCTCCATCGGCGCCGTTGTCGAGCACGTTGATCGGCGAAAGGCCGATGAGCGCAACGGGGTTTCCCGTCTCGAGTTCGTGTCTTCCATGTCGCCGGACAAACGGCCCGACGTGGCGACCGACCGCGGCCGAGCCCGTGTCCAGAAAATGGTCGACGATCTCGGCCACGTGTTCGTGACGCATGTTGCAAAACACCGGGGCGTCACACCTGAAACGGTGGTGAAGAAGTTCGGCCAGGGCGGCGTCGAAGTCGGCGCAAACGCGGTGAAGGCCGGCATGGCCGACGCGGTGGGCACATTCGAAGCGATGCTCGCCGACCTGAAGCGCCAGCCGATTCCGCTGAACGTGAAGCCGCTATCGGCCGTCGCCCCGGCCAAACGGCCGACGTACCGCCCGACCCCGGCCGCCCAGCTCGCGGCGCCGCAGATCAGCAACTCCGAGCGCCAGCGCATCGAGGCGCAGGTGATTGCCGAGGAGCGCGAAATGGCTCGCATTCGGGCGATCTGCCAGTCCGAGATTGGCCGGAAATACCCCGAACAGGCGGCGCAACTCGCCTTCGAAACCACAATGACCGCGGAGGAAGCAACTGCGGCAATGAGGCAGCACGGCATTGCCGCCATCTGGCGCGAGGCCGTCCGTAAAACCAACCCCATAGGAGGGAATTAATGAGTACAGAAATGACAGCAGCTGATGTGCGAGCTCGTATCCGCGCCATCCTCGGATCAGATGAGGCAGTCGGCCGCAACACCCTGGCCAATCATCTGGCTTTTGAATCCGACTGCGACGAGTCGACCGCAATCGGCATTCTCGCGGTGGCGGCCAGGGAAGGTGAAGCGCAGAGCACCATGAGCATGAGTGACGCATACGATCGGCGCAAAGCGGCGGCCGGAACGCTTGGCCTGGCGCCCCTCGAGTCCTCTTCGTCCGGCAGCGATACATGGAAGAAGGCGGTCGACGAGGCAAATGCCCGGATGGGCAGTGAGGCGGTGCACTGATGAACGCGATCTGGGGAGACGATAGCGACACGCGCACAGATCAATCAGACAGGATCTGGAAAGCGGAGGCGGATGCGCGAGTGCTGGAGATTATGAACTCGAAGGACGCCCGTACGATGCCATGCCTTGCTGCATGGCTGACCATCTACGGAAGAATGGATGCTTCAGTGGTAGCCAAAATTCTCGCTGCAGCGAAATGCGATCTGGAGCGCCACGTACGTACTGCGACTTTTGTCGGCCCCCACCGGGAGGTACGAACCATCGACACGGTTCGACCGCGCGGCCGCGCCACGAAAGGCAATCAAACTTCCATCGAGCGCGCATTCGAGGCAATCCCCCACTCTCGCCGATTGCATAACCTAACGGCATTCTTAGCGAGCAAGGACGAAATACCTGAGCAGCTCGCATGCGAGATTCTACTTGCCGCTGATACGGATGTGGATGGGCTTGAGTCTGGGGGAACTGAGTCCTTCCGGGAGTCGTGGCGTCGCGCTTCGGGAGCCCGCCCATGAGCTTGATCGACACAGTTCGACCGCGCGGCCGCGCCGCAAAGGGCGACCAAACCCCCATCGAGCGGGCCCTCGCAGTGCCCCTTCCTGAGGAGATCGTCGCTGCTGCCCAGAAGGTCGAGGCCGCGCTTAACGCGTTCAAAGTCGCCAGCGACGCGCACACCCAGCATGCCAGCGCGGAAACGAAGTTGGCTGCAGAAGAGGCGCTGCGCGTGGCCGCGGCGGCTTTGAGCAAGGCGATCGCCAAACGCACTGTGGCGGATCGGCTCGGTGATGACGATGGCCCGTCAGACGCCGAGATTGCCGCGCTGGAGGACAAGGTCGAGGCCGAGCAGCTCAAGGTTGCGCAGTTCACGCCCGCCATCCGGGCCTATGAGGAAGAGCGCGAACGTCGTCGGCAGCTGCTGCAAGACAGCTTCGCGGAATTGCAGTCCGTGTTCGGACCTTACGACCGGGCCATCCTCGACGCCAGCGACGAGCAGACGCAGATGGCGGCCGACATGTACGGCCAGGCCGTCGCGGCCGTGCGCCTACGCACGGCGCTGGGAAGAATGCGTGAAGGGCCAAGCCTCGCGTCCGCAAGCGGGAGTGGAGTGGGTCTCCACGGAGCCACGACGCTGCCTCCGACCGATGCGCTCGAGAACATATATCGCGTTCTGTTCACGGCTCGGCGATACGCCTGATCGCAACATTGATTTCGGCGGTTTCCTCCCCCGCCGAAGCCACGCAGGTTTCAAGAGGCGTGGCAACGCCGGTCCCGGACGCTCATCCGGGGCCGGCGTATTTATATGTCCGTACCATTCCAAAAGCCAAAGGTGCGATGTTGCAATTTTCATATAACATGTTAATCGTTGCAGCTGATGGGTAGGAGCAGAGGCCGGCATGGGAAGCGACAACCGATTAACCGTCGAAGAGCGTCTCGATATCCAAGAGCTTTTCGCGAAATACTGTTGGGGCTTGAATACCGGCAATCTCGAGCAAGTGCTCTCGTGCTTCACCGGTGACGGATATCTAGCTCACCCACCCCAGGGGCGGCGGCAAGGCTCCACGGCAATCCGCGCTTTGTTGGAGGAGCTCTGGTACGGGCGGCCTAGCTGGTTCATCGGCAAACAGCATATCGCCACGCAGTTCCTGATTAGCCGCGAGGAAAACGGGGCACGTGCCAAGGCCTACTGGACGATCATTCAGAAGGATGTCGATTCCGGTCGCACCTACATCAGCGCCCTTGGGCATTGGGACAACTTTTGTGTGGTGCAGAACGGCCGCTGGCTCTTCAAGTCACTCGACGTGACGATTTGGGGCGCGGGAACTGTGCCCTGGGTCGGAGACGAACGGGCGATCTTCAAGCCGAGCGTCGGTTGAAGCAAGATCCGCGCAGGGGGAGGAGCCCTGCCGCATCATGTACGTACAAACATGATCAGGCTCCACGGAGCCTCAGTTCAAGGGAGGAACACAGATGAAATTTACGTCCTATTTTCTTGCCTCACTCGTTACTCTGGGTACGGCAACCGCTTCATTTGCCGCCGAGATGATCATCACATCAGAAACTGCGCCTTCCCACTGGAAGTCGCTCCAGATGGATGCGCTGGCGAAGGATATCACTGAGCGCAGCGAGGGGCGCATCCAGGCCAAGACATACCACACCACACTCTTCAAAGGAGATAAGGAAGCCATCGAGGCGCTGGGCTCCGGCGCTGTCCACATGGTCTGGCCGGCGAGCGACAGGCTTGAAGCGATCAATCCCGCCTACGCCGTGCTCGGCGTGCCTTTCACGTTCAAAGCAGCGCAAATGGGGAAAGTGGAGACGCAGGGCGAACTCACGCGGCTGATGTCTGAATTGGTGGAACCACGTGGCATCCAGATTCTCGGCATCGCCCGTGCCACAGAGGCGATTTTCCTCAGCAGAGAAAAAGTTGAAACGCTCGCCGACCTTTCTGGGAAGAAGATTCGCGTTCCTGGTTCTGTCAGCGCACGCGAGATGATGGCGGCACTTGGTGCAAATGGCATTTCGCTGCCTGCTTCCGAATTGGCAACGTCTCTCTCGCAAGGCGCGATCGACATGGCTTTCACATCGGCTGGACAATGGCCCGGCATGGGGACGTCTGTTACCAAATACGGTTTCCAGGTGGCCGACATGCATCTTGGCACCTATTCGATCGCCGTCGACAAGGCTTGGCTTGAAGGGCTGAGCGAACAGGACCGCGCCGCGGTCATTTCTGCCACAAGTGATCTCATGTCTCACCAGTGGAATGATGCGGCGAAGAATGAGGCTGAAGCCATCACACGCATGACATCACAGGGCGGCGAAATCGTTCGGCTGGAAGGTGATGCGACCGAACCGTTCCGGACGGCGCTGGAGCCCATGCGGCAGAAATATCTCGCCGACTACGCCGACCTGGCGAAAAAGGTCCAGGCCGCGATGGCGCGCTAGGGGCGCGCTCTCGATCCATGGCTGAAAACCGGATGCGCGATTCGTTGACGCGCATTCGGTCGACCGGATCGTTCATCTTCAAAAGCATTTCTGCGCCATGCCACCGGACTGGGCTCAAGCCGGGGGGAGATCATGACAGACGGATCCACTATAAACAGACCTTATATGCCGCCCGGCCTGCTTGGCAGGATCGTGGGCTTCGTCGACTTATTCGAAACCCGTATCCTCTGGCCGTTGGGCGCCATTCTGCTGGTGGCGACCGCCGCTTTGATGCTGATGGAAGTAGTGACGCGTTCCGGATTCGGCGTCACCCAAGCTTGGGCGGAAGAACTCATCCGCTACATGATTTTGTGGGCGGTGTTTATCGTGGTCGGGCTAGGCTACCGGAGGGGTCACCTGGTGAGGACGGAACTCATTACCCAATACATGTCGCCGGCCATGCTCAAGATCACCTACCTTGTTAACAGCCTGACCGGAATCCTGTTTGCCGCCATCATGCTCTATTCGAGTATCATGCAGGTGCGATTTCTCTATCGCATCGGCATCAAGGGCGATGCCTTCATGGTTTCGCTCTGGTGGGTGAAGGCGTCCATCGCCGTCGCAGCACTTGGCCTATTGCTGTTCATGGTCCGGGCGATGATCGAGGCCATCGCGGGCCTCGATCCATACGCCATTGCCGACGAGGACCCGATCCATGAGTAGCGCCGTTGCCCTGGGGCTGCTGCTCCTCTTTCTGGCCATCGGCCAGGACGTCGCCGTCGCGGTCGGTCTGGTTGCCGTCATCCTGCTATTCTTCTCTTTCGATATACCGAGCGTCGTTCTCGCCCAGGTCGCGTTCGGATCGCTCGACAGCTATGCGCTCGTCGCCATTCCGCTTTTCGTGCTGGCCGGCAATCTCGCAACACGTGGCGATATCGCCGGAATGATCTTTTCGACATTGGCATCGGTGTTGCGCTGCGTGCGCGGCGGCATGGCAGTTAGCCTTCTTGTCGCAACGATCTTCTTTTCCGCCATGAACGGCTCCAGCGTCGCATGCACCGTCGCGATGGGCCCGGCTGCGATCCGCATGTTACCCGGGGAAGGCTATCCGAAATCCTTTGCCGCTGCTTTGGTGGCGGTGGCCGGGACGCTCGGCATTATGATCCCCCCTTCGCTCGCCTTCATCGTGATCGGCGCGATGATGGAATTGCCTATCCTTGACCTTTTCATCGCCGGCATCCTGCCCGGCCTGATGGAAGGCGCCCTACTCATCATAGCAGTGATCTACATGTCCCGCCGTCACGGGTATGGCGTGAAGACAGACCGGCCCGATTGGCAGGCCTTTCGGCGTGACGGCACGCGCGCCGCACCAGCCATGCTAATGCCGCTGCTCATCATAGGCGGCCTCTATCTGGGTATAATGACGCCAACAGAAATCTCGGCCTTCGCGGTCGCCTATGCGGCAGTTCTGGGGCTGCTGGTTTATCGCACGTTCGGCTTGCGCAGCGGCTTCGGCATTGCAAAAGAATCGCTACTCCAGACGATGCTGGTTTTCATGATCATTATGTCCGGGACGCTTCTTTCTGTCCTGCTCGTGCGGTTAGGCGTGACGGAGGATATCATCGCCATCTTCCGCCAACTCGATATTGGGCCGATCGGTTTCCTGATCCTAGCGAACCTGATTCTCCTTCTACTCGGGACGGTGTTCGAAGGCGCTTCGATAACGGTGCTTGCGGCGCCGATCATGTTCCCCATCGCCACGGAAGTCGGCATCAATCCAATCCATTTCGCCGTCATCTTCGTCGCATGTTGCGAAATCGCGACGCTGACGCCGCCGGTCGGAATGAACCTGTTCGTCATGGCCCGCGTCAGCCGCCTCGGCCTCGACGCGGTGAACAAGGCCGTCATGCCGTTCTTTTTTGTAAGGTTTGTCGGCCTCCTGATAATAAACGCGTTCCCGTGGCTATCGCTGGCGCTTATCTAGGCGTGCAAATTGCGGTTGAAAGGCGATTTTCGTGGGCTGCGGCTCCAATGCGGCTGCCAACGTAGACTCTACATCAGCGGTCGATTCTATCCCCGCCGCTCCGCCGGAGATTAGAGTCCCTCCACCAGATGGAGGACGTCATGAATCAGATCGATATTTCTTTTCTTGGGATACAGCTGAAGGCGCGTGGCATCGCGGGTATCGTCGGTGCGGTGGTGGTGTTGGTGATCCTGCTCGCTTACTCGATAGTCTCGCAATAGAGGGCGCCAACCGGTGGGGGGATGCAGATGGTTTTTCGGACAATTGCCAGCGTAGCTATCTTTTCAGCGCTCATCGCCAGCGCGCGTGCCGATGAACTGAGGGCTTTTGGTCACGACCTTTCGCTTCTCAAGAACAGCGACATGCAAACAGTGCTGCGTGTCGATGGCAGGCAGATCCACGAAAACCAATATGTTACCTTTGAGGAGATCGCAGTCGTGGCGGGCATTCCCGTTGTGGTTGGGTCTTCCAGTCCAGGCGGCAACGCGTGTGAGGGAAGCCCTTTCGTAATCTCCTTCCCGGCAGACAAGGCGCCGCGGCTTGATGGGCCGATCGACAGTTGCCGGCTCATTCGATACGAAATCGAAGCCGACCGCATCGTTTTCACCACACCCGCCTCTGCAACAAACCCCGGCCAAGCTTGGGAATGGACCCCCGCAGGCTTCGAAAAGGGGCCGAGTGTGGCCTTTTCACCTGATCGAACAAAAGGCTGGGATGAGTTGCGTAGCAGGGAGGTCGACCACCCCGCTGATCTCCTGAGCTATGGCGAGGTCGCAGATCAGATATTTTCGCTGCTGGGGAGCGATCGCGATGATGTTTTGCCCATTGTTGAGGGCGTCGGATCGGCAGAATACCGCGGAGATTTCCTGGTGGGCTCATCTTGCCTGCCGCACTCTTGCTCGCTGATCGAGCAAATAACGGTCGCCAGCCTCCAGGATCGTCGTGTTTTCGTCGCCTGGAAGCTGGAAGACAAGCCGATCGTGGTTCGACCGGCAGTAGGCGATTGGCCGTCAGAAGCACGTCGCGCACTCGCTGAGTGGGCGCGAAAATGGAAATGAAGGCTAGCCCGTCCTGCAGATGGCGATTGCGAGCATCATTGCTGGTCCTGGCAGGGGCGCTCTCGATTTTCGCGGCAGTGCAGGACGTGACGGCGGAAACCGGACTGTCGATCGATTTCGATGAAGTCCCGACGGTTCATTTCCCGGTGAGAGATCGCGTTGTCTCTGCTTATCCGGCTTTCGAAGATTACGCCTTCATGCTGTTCGATATTTGTGATGCTGCGGGGTTTGAAGCAGCCGATTGTCAAATTTTTCCCATGAATGCCGATCTCGATGGCAATGCACTCGCGACCATCCTCGATGGGAATCGAGTGATCGTCTACGATCGTCAGCTTTCTTCACTGGTTGGCTATGAAGGCGCTGAAATGATCATTGCCCACGAACTCGGCCATCACCATTGTGGCCATCTGGGAACGGCTTCGGACCCTGCTAAAGAGCTTGAAGCTGACGCATTTGCGGGCGCCGTAGCGCGTCTTCTGCGGCGGTCGTTAGAGGCAGCACTTGCTGCCGTTCCTATATTGTCTGAAAGGCCTTCTCTCTCGCATCCTGGGCGGCAGGCACGAATTGAAGCGATCACAGCCGGATGGTCTTACCCAGAACTTGGGCGCAACTGCGAGATGATCGCACCTTAACAGAGATTGCTGAAGCTCATCGTCATTGCCGCATTTGACCCTGAGAAAAGAGGCGACCTGAACAGGTCAGCAAAGACCGAGCCACCCGCACCCGCGAATAGGCGAGATCCATTGCATCTATATGGCGATTAGCTAACTTCGATCATGGGGGGCGGCCTTTGGCATTCCAGATTCTAAGTCTATCGGGTGGCGGCTTTCTCGGCCTCTACACTGCATCGGTCCTGACGGAGATCGAGGAGCGGACGGGGCGGCCGCTCGCGGATTCATTCGATCTGATAGCGGGTACCTCCGTTGGCGGAATCATCGCTCTCGGCTTGTCCGCCGGTTGTAGCGCCTTTGAGATCAAGCAGGCGTTTTTAGAAGAAGGCGACAAGATATTCTCACCTAGGCGGCCGGCGTCCAACTTCTTGAGCACGGGAGCACGCTTCCTGTCGGGCTTGCCTATTTCGCGGTATGACCCCGCGCCGCTCCGCAGCATCATCGACCGGATCGTAGGCGTAAATGCCAGGATGTCGGATCTCAGACGGCCAACCGTTATCCCCGCGGTTAACCTTACCAAGGGCGGCCCCAAGGTATTCAAGACCGGGCATCATCCGCACTTCATCATCGACTGGCAGCTAAAGGTTGTCGACGTCGCCTTGGCCACTTCGGCGGCACCAACATACTTCCCGATTCATCAGATCGGCGCCGAGCTCTACGCCGATGGCGGGATGTTCGCCAACTCGCCCGATCTGATCGCGCTGCACGAGGCCGAGACATTCCTCGACGTGAAGCGAGAGGATGTTAGGGTTCTCAGCGTTGGCACCACCACGACGGCCTTTTCTTTCTCCGCTTCCGCCGGACGGAAGCTGGGATCCTACGGATGGATGAAGAACGAGCGCCTGCCAAGCGTCATGATCGGATCGCAGCAGGCCTTGACCGATGACATGATGCGACACGTTATCGCCGACAGGTACGTTCGGATCGACCGTGCCCAGCCGCCGGACCAGCAGGCCGAGCTGGCGCTTGATTGCGCAAGTCCCATCGCCAAGCGCGATCTACAGTCTGCTGCGGCCAGCTCCATCGCTGACATCTCGTCGAATCCGATGCTGCGTGACATGCTCGACCACGTGGCACCGGAATTCAATTTTATCAACGCAACCCTCTAGGATCCGATGTCCCAGTCAGCCAAGCTGTTCTACCAGGCCGGTAGTGAATCTGAGACCCTTCATCGGCGGATCACGCCCACGGCCGACCAATTCACAGCTCAGAAAGATCGTTGGAACGATCTCGCCGACTTTCTCGTTATGCGGCTTACGAAGGACAGCGGCTACTCCATCCGAACATGGCTTCAGGGATCCTACAAGTTTCGTACGCAGATCCGGCCTTGGGTAGTTGGCGCTGAGTTCGACATCGACCTCGGCATTTATTTCGAATGGAAGGGCGAGCCGGAGGATAGCGACTATACACCAGAGCAGCTGAAGGCGTTCGTTCAGAACGCGCTCGTCGACTACCAGGACGACGAGGACAACGAAGCGACCGGTGTCGCCAACCCGAAGGAGCGCTGCTGCCGGATCGCCTTCGCGCCGGACTTCCACATCGACATACCTTGCTACCATCTAGACAGCGTACGCGATGCCCGCAAGCTTGCAACGGAGACGATGGGCTGGGAGGTGAGTGATCCGAAGCAGATCTACGAATGGTTCAAGACCTGTCAGGATGATGTGCCGCGCAAGAAACTGCGCCGACTGATCCGCTATCTCAAGATGTGGGCGGCACTGCGGATTGAAGAGCCCAAACGTCCATCATCTATACTTCTGACCGTTCTGGCAGCAGAATCGTTCGACAACCTCGATCTGGACGCGGTCGTGGATGACGACGATATACTTGAAAAGGCAGCTACGCTGATCGCCGATCGCCTGGAGAGTGACCCTACCGTTCTGAACCCTGTGAACTCCCACGAGGACGTGAACAGGTTGGAAATGGAGGCCGTCACTATGCTGGTCGTGAAGCTGCGAGATCTAGCCACGCTCGGCGAGCGGGCGCGTCTCGCTGCCGACATATCCGCGGCGGCCGAGATCTGGAGCGAGGCCTTCGACCAGTTCTTCCCAATGCCGGAAGATACAGAGGAGGGTACGCAGGCCCTAGCGAAGAGCCAGGCAATCGCCGTCTACGCATATACCCCTGACATCATTGTTACGGCGATGCCGCGTGCCAATCACAACGTCATGCCGATCCAGGGCATCAATGAGATCCGGCCTGTGCCCAAGGACTGCGACATTACTTTCACCATTGCGAGACCGGACATGCTACCCGCTGGATGCACGCTGAAGTGGACAGTACGTAACCATGGTCGGGAAGCTGCGATAGAGAACGACATGGGCCATGTCGCAGGGTCCGGAACTTCGGTCGAACGTCACACCGCTTACAATGGCGATCACGCAATGGATCTGACGGTCTTTCTTGGCGGACGCCCAGTAGGGCGGCGCCGAGTCACTGTGACGGTTCGTGGCCCTGCCATACCGCCGCGAAACCCGCCAAGACGCAGATATGGTCGCTGATTCCCGAATGCCTTCAGCAGAAGTAAAAATGGACGCGGTTTCAACGAGGCTTTTGGACTCGCGGATTTTGTTGGAAGTAGTTACCTCGCGCTTCTCTGCCTAAGCCACGAGAACGTCACCGCTTCAAACTAACAAATACGCGATTGCGACCGCCATTTTTAGCTTCATAAAGGGCAGCGTCAGCGCGCTTTACCAGCTGGACAACGGTGTCAACTCGATCGAGTACCGAAGAAACGCCGATGCTGACGGTAACTTCAATTGTCTTAGACTCTTGGCCGACTACAAACGGCACTTGGGCAATTCTCGCACGAACGCTTTCTGCCACCATAGCGGCTGTCGTGCTGTCTGTATCGGGCATCACTACAACGAATTCGTCGCCACCGTAAACGCATGCAAGGTCAATGGTGCGCACGCGCTGTCGTAGCCGATGCGCGCACTCGCGCAGCACGTCGCCACCGGCATCGTGGCCATAGGTGTCGTTGACCGTCTTTAGGAGGTCGATATCCGTGATCATCACGGAAAGAGGGCGGCGGCGCGCCACGGCCCGGTCGAACAGCGTCTCCAGATGACTGTCGAGATAGCGGCGGTTGTGCAGGCCCGTCAGCGGGTCGGTCACCGCCATCTCGATCGTCTGGGTCACCGACGAGCGCAGATGGTCGTTATAGCGCTTGCGCTTCACCTGGGTTCGCAGCCGCGCCACCAGCTCCTGCGGATCGATCGGGCGCGTGAGGTAGTCGTTGATGCCGAGATCGAGGCCGCGGATGATGCGCTCCTCCTCCCCCTGGTCGGCCAGAAGCACGATCGGAATGAAGCGCGTATGGTCGAATGAGCGTAGCTGCGAACACAGCCGCAGCGGGTCGTAATCGGCGAAACGCGATGACACGATCACGCATTCATAGGGCTTCTCGGCAGCCTCGAAGAAGGCGGCCTGCGGATCGGCCATCACCGTGAGGTCGACGCTGCCACGCAGCATTTTAGCAATACGGTCGGAGGAAGCGGTGTTCTCGTCCACGAGCAGGACCAATGCCCGCTCGTCCGTCGACACCGCGCCCCGCGCCAGCAATTCCTCGATGCCGATATTGCGCGTCGTGGAGGCGCGCAGGCGCAGCTCGTCGGTGAGCATCTTGAGCCGCACCAGGCTCTTCACCCGCGTCATCAGTTGCAGGTCGTTGACCGGCTTGGTCAGGAAGTCGTCGGCGCCGGCCTCAAGCCCGCGAACGCGATCGGTGACCTGCTCCAGCGCCGTCACCATCACCACCGGAATATGCGAGCTGTTACGGTTCGACTTCAGTCGGCGGCAGATCTCGAAACCATCCATGCCCGGCATCATGACGTCGAGCAGCACGACATCCACCTTGCCGTTCTCGCAGGTCTCCAGCGCGTCCTGCCCATTGGTGGCGGTCAGCACGTCGAAATATTCGGCCAGCAGCCGCGCTTCGAGCAGCTTCACATTAGCAGGGCTTTTGTCGACGACGAGGATGCGAGCTGTCATAGTGCGCTGAAAGTAGTGACTTGACTCGTTTATAGGAGGTAAGGAGGAGTAGCCGAAAGCTCTTTCTTGCTGGTCAGGATATAATATCTCTCGCACTTACGTGGATGTGATAATGTATTTTTTATTTCTTACATTGCTATCTCTAGCATCATTGGCAGGCACCACGCAGGCTCAAAGCACTCCGCCTTCCAACGATATGTTTTCGTCCCGCATTTTGATTTCACCCCCGTCTGAGGGTGCAGGGACTGTAACCGTTCCGGTTGAAACCAGAGGGGCAACGTCCGAGCCCGGGGAGCCGCAATATCTTGGCGGGAATCTCTACTCAGCAAGCGTATGGTATTCTTTCAAACCGCAAACTTCGGGGCAAATTCGAGTTCAGGTTCAATCATTTGATGCAATTTTAGCGGTTTTTGAAGGCGAGAGAATCGATGCATTGAAGCAAGTGTCAGAAACATCCACGCGATCAGTATCTACACACCAGCGTAGTGTGTTCTTGGATTTCAATGGGCTGTCTGGAACAGAGTATCAAATTTCCATCGTTTACAAGAATTCCGGAGTATCTAGATCAGGAAATTTGTCAATAATGGGAGGTGGATACACAAATTATCCGCGCCTTGTTTCGGCTATTACGCCTAGCGCACGCACAGCTCCAGCATACGAGCCCACAACAGGCATGAATTACACCACGGCATTTGCAACTATTATAAATGCCGGAAACGTGATAGCTAAGGGTTGCTCGATTTCAACGCCAAGCGGATTGCTTTATCCGGTGGAGGAGACGTCTCTCGTATTCTTTGCAGAAAGAATTATGCCAGATCTGAATCTCGGACAGACAAACGAGAATTTTGATCTTGAACCAGGAGAGTCAAAATTCTTTTTAGTTCTTTTAAAGAATATTCACAGCGGGCGAAACTTCCCCGTCTTTACATGCTCAAATTCATTGCCGGCGCCTCAATACGAGGCAGTAAATTCTTTTGATTTCACCTATGTAAATGGTCTGTCCGTCGACATTATTGCTTCAGCCGTTACTCCTAGTCGCGATGGTATGTTGACCATTCCACTCCAGGGTGGAAATGTCTTTGCGCTAGCCGGATTAAATCTCGGCGCAAGTGCGCCAGTTTCCGTCTTTGTTAGGAGGACAGCAGCAGCAAAAGGAATCTTGAATCTGTCGATATGTCAAACAAATAGCAGCGGTGATTGTATTATGCCGCCGGTTGGAGATGGACTGACTATTCAGGCTGATTCGAATCAGATAATTACACTTGCTGGATTCGCTCAGATGGGGGCGGAGCCTGTTTCATATGACCCTGCTAACAACAGGATCGTGGTAGACTTCATATCTGGCGGGCTCGTTGCTGGATCAGCTAGTATCGCATATCAAGTAGGACCTTGATCATCCGTTTAACTATACGGCTACCGCTAGCAAGACTGCGGCCACCGCCAGCGCCACAATCGCCTTCCACCCCGCATTCGGATCGCCCCTCCGCCGCTCCACGCTTGGCGCCGGCGTGAAATCAGGCAGGAACTGGGCATAGTCGCCCGGCTTCCACTCCTCCTCCGACCACGCGATTGCCGGCAAGCCGCGCTCCGCCCGCATCCTGTCGATGAACGATCGATTGGCCTCGCTCGAGGCCTTCGTTGCCGCATACTTCTGCCGCAGCTGCGACTGATCGATGAGCGCCTTGCGCTCCAGCTCCGATATCGGCCCGATCTGCCCGGCGGGCGGATAGATCATCACGCGCTCTACCGGCGACGGCGTGCCGTCAGCGGACAGGACCGACACCAGGGCCTCGCCGATGGCCATGCTGGTAATCGCCGCACGCGCATTGACCTGCGGGTTTGGTCGGAAGGCATCCGCCGCAGCACGGACGCGCGCCTGGTCGCGGACAGTGAAAGCGCGCAGGGCGTGCTGAATCCTCGTGCCAAGCTGAGCCAGGACAGTTTCCGGCACGTCCTGCGGGGTCTGTGTGACGAAGAACACACCGACGCCCTTGGAGCGCACGAGCCGGACCAGCCGTTCGATCTGCTGGAGCAGAGGCTTGGGGGCATCGCGGAAAAGCAAATGCGCCTCGTCAAAGAAAAACACCAGCTTGGGCTTGTCCAGGTCGCCGGCCTCCGGCAGGGCGCGGAAAAGCTCGGTGAGCAGCCACAGCAGGAATGTGGCGTAGAGCTTGGGCGCTTCCATCAGGTCGTCGGCATGCAGCAGATTGACGACGCCGCGGCCGTCCTCGGTGCGGATGAAATCCTGCACATTGAACGCCGGTTCGCCGAAAAGATGGTGCCCGCCCTGGGCTTCCAGCGCCAGGATATTGCGCTGGATTGCGGCGATGGACGACGCGGTGATATTGCCGTAGCGCTTGCAAACTTCCTCGCGAAATTCCATCATGTCATTGAGCGCCCAGCGAAGATCGTCGAGTGTCAACAGGAAGTCCTGTTCGTCGCGAGCTTTGCGGAAGGCGATCGCCAGCGTTCCATATTGAGTTTCGTTCAGCCGCAGCATGCTTGCCAGGAGCTCAGGGCCTAGCGCGTGAACGCTGGTGCGGATCGGCAGGCCGTGCACGCCGAAAATATCCCAAAAGCAAGCCGGGCAGCTATCCGGCGTCCACGGGGACAAGAGCGATTCGGCGCGGGATGCCGCCTTGCCTTGCGGGTCGCCTTTTGCGGCGATGCCTGACAGGTCGCCTTTCACGTCGGCGGCGAACACGGGCACGCCGGCGCGGCTGAATTCCTCGGCGAGGCGCTGCAGCGTGACGGTTTTGCCGGTGCCTGTGGCGCCGGTCACCAGCCCGTGGCGATTGCCGAGGGCCAGCGGTAGGGAAATATCCCTGCCGTCGACGGTGCGGCCTATTGCGATGGCGGTGTTCATTCGCCCGTCCTCGCGACCACATTCTGCAAGGCAACGGGGAGTTGGGAGTAATAGAATTTCATTTTCTCGCTATCGTGCCTGGCATAGCCGGCATGATTGCCTTTCTCAGAACAGAATAAGTGATAGTGAGAGCGTGGCTCACCGCAGCCGAACTTCCATCCGTCGGCTCCGCGCGACCACTCGAGATCGGCTTTGTAGCCCTCGACCCGGACAACGTGGCCCGTGCACCGCTTGCCGCTGGCGTAAGTGAAGGGGCACGGAACGCGATCGGCGATCGCACGATATTCACGCGCCGCCGCCTGGAATTCCTCCAGCGACACCTCGCGGCCGGTCGGGTTCTCGTGTTGTGACAGGGAAAACTTGTCCCCGTCGGTGACGTGGAAATCCTCGCCAAAACGCTCGACCATGAAAGCGAGCTCGGACATTTCGGAAGGATTGGCGACGTGATGTGTGGTCATTTCATTTCACCTTTTCAATTTGCTGCTGGATTGGGAGTCAGCTCGTCGGACAAGTGGCCGGTGAACACGGCCAGCACGGCGAACGATTCCGGGGTCGGAGTGCTGAACGGCTCCGCATAATCCGCGCTGGCGAGGTGCTGCGCGGTGTGGAAAGCGCCTTCCGGCGTCGTGGCTTCGACGTGGTAGAGCGCCGACCAGTCGAAGGGGGACGGCGCGCTGGCGCGCACCGCGGATGGTTTCAGGAGGAGGAGGCTGTAAGCGGTCATGGTGCGAACCCCACGGCCATCGCCCCAATTCCGGCGATGATGACCAGCACAGCGGCGAATTCGGCGGTGACGGCCAGGGCCTCGAGAAGGACAGCGCGGAAGGTCATGGCCATGGGCGACCCAGGCGGGTCGTGCATTGACCGGCGCTGCGGTTGACCTTGCCGCTCCAACGCACAGGGAACCGCGTACAAGCCAGCCATTCGTCATCGGACATCCCGAGCCGGTTCGGAAATGTGGCCAGAGCCCATGCGCGATCGGCAGCATTGAGGTCGGAGCCCATTCTAATCCTGCGGGCTTTCAAGCTCTTGGCGGTCATCTACCCGCCTCCAGCTTCGCGCCGCGCTGCTGAAAATGAATTTCGGCTTCCGGTGCGACCTCATGCACCATGGCGATGGCGGCGGAAGGCGAGGGCGCTTCGATGTAGGCACAAAGCTCGCCATCGGCGGGATAGACCGCAAATACGTGGCTGTGGCCCCAATATGCGCCGCCGCGATCATAGAAGCCGTCCCCGCCGCAATGCTGGATATAGAGCGGCCGCTCGCACCAATCGGCGAGCTGGTCGAAGTTGTCGCCGTGGCGGCCCATGGGTGCGCCGTATTTCGCGTTGACGCGAATGAACGGATCGAAGGTCATCGACTCAACCCTCCGCCGTGAAGCAGGAAGCGGTGTCCGCGCACACAAACACATAGCCGGCGCCAGGAAGCCCGCCGCCATGCCATTCGCCGCCCCATCCGAGCTTCTCGACCAGCGCGCGAGCAGCAGCGGTGTGGTTGCGTTCGATACCGTGAGCGTGGTTCCAGGGCACGGAAACGGAACCCGCATCGGCGCGGGCTGTCACGCGAGCGCCGCGGGTGTTGGTGGGGCTGTGGAATTTTGTGGTGATGGCCTGTCGCATGGGGAAATCCTTTCGGACATGGCTTCGCCGGTCGCGCGGATACGCGTTGTCGACGATGGGAGTGAGGGAGGCACCGCCCGGCGCCCGTTTCGCATGATCGCGGGTCGGGCCGGTTTGCTTTCGGACCGGGCGGAACTGGTGAACTTAGCGGCTGGAGACCAGGTGCAAGTTAGCGACCAGCGTGTTGACTTCCGCGCCAATGCCGACGGCCTTGAAGCGCGTGCCGTCTTTCAGCGCGGCAGGCATGGCGTTTGTGGCGCATGCGGCCTGGAGCTTGTCAGACTTCACGAAAGGCGAAGCGCAAACGGCTTCGAAGGACGCGGCCAGAGCCGGCTGCTCGGATGCGAATGCCGGTGCCGTGAGCGCTATGGCGCTGGCGACAACTGCCGAGGAAATGGTAGGTATGAAAGTAGCCACGATCGAACCCCTACGTTCGGTTTCGGTGAGGCCTGGTCGAGAGCTGCAACTCTCTTCCAGGCCGTTTTTTGTCCTCATCTGGACATGTTCAGGATGCCCGAATCTGCGCGTTCAGTCAACAGGAAAATTCATGTAAGTCTTTGTTTTCATGTAGATTTTTGAGAAATATGCCACCTCTCAAAACTCGACAAACGCCCCCCTTACATGCGCCTGGCGCCGTGCATGGCGTGAGCTGCGGGCATGAGCTGGACAAGCTCCGCCAAGGCTATGCCGCCAACCTAGCAAACGCATGCCGCCAGCTCGTCGCATGGGCTGCAGGTGTGCGGGTGCGCGCGGGTGCACCATGTTTACCCGCCGAGTTGTGAGTTTACGCCTGCGCAACTATCTTGGCGCACCATACATGCGCGCGCACCTTCGCGCCCTGGCCAGCGCCGCACCCGATGCCCGCGCCGCCGCCCCATCCACCATACATCTTAGGGACCGTACGAAGACGGGGGCACCCGCGATGCGCGGCATCGCGGATAATCGCTCGGATTTCTTTTCCCTGAGGGGGATCACCACCATTTCTGCGCGAATGCCCGCGGCAGCAAGGGCGAAATGCCTACATCGCGGCGCTATCCGCAGGAGGGCCGCGGCAATGCCGGCAATTGGTGGACGCCGTCCGGCCCTAGGTGCAGATCGCGCATCCGCGGCGCCTCGCTTCCGCGAGTAGAGCTTTGGCGCCGAGCTAAGCTGACTGCCGTTTCGCAAAATCGACCTGTCCTCACGCAGCACAAATTCGGAGCTGCTGCAGGAGAGCCGGCACCTCACCCGCCCCCTTGGCCTTGACGATAGGTGCGGAGACTTTCTCCCCACCGCACCACCCCCCGCACCCTATAAGGAGGGTGCGGCGGAGCGGGTAGACGGTGTGATTCCGCACCCCTTCCGCACTTATGGTGCGGAAGGTGCGGAAGCCCCTTGGCCCACGACGACGTAAGCGATTTCACGCCCATCACGCGGGCTGTGTCGCTTCTCCACGATGAGATCACCGCTGGTCTTCCACGCTCTCAGGAGATTTTTGCACTGCGCCCAAGCCTGCGCCTGCGTGCCGTCCCGGTCTTTCCGCTTGACGGGTCCAGGGTCGATATCGAGCACTTCTGCAATTGCAAAGCCCACCCAATCCGGCGATTGATCGCTGTCTCGCCACTCACCCGCTGCAACCCGCTCCTTCACGCGATCGAGCGTGTCGTCTGGCAACCCATCGGTGGGGATCGGCCACTCCCACGCTTCGACGACGCCGACGCTGTCGCCATGCGGATATTCCGACGTGCCATTGCCAAGGTTCACCGAGACCAAGCGCCGCCAGCGTGCATGTTCGGCCGGCGGCGCCATGTTGGCCTTGCCGTTCTCGACCCGATAAAACCCGCGATGGCTGAGCAGTCCACCTTTCCGTGCCTCATCCTCCGTCATCGGAACCAGAAACCGGCCCGACCGCACAGCGTCGATCAGCGCGCCGCCACCGCGTGCCTGGGCGATGCCTATTAGATCGGATTGGCCGGGGAGGCGCGCCTGTTTGGTCGAGTGGTGCACAAGTTCGATTGCGCAATTCGCCTCCCGGGCAATCGACCTCCACGCTCCCACGACGGCGTTAATCGCAGCGTTGTCGTTCTCGGACACGAGGTGGGTGTTGACGAACGGGTCCACGATCAGGACGTCGATGCGTTCCTCAATCAAAAATTGCGTCAGCGCCTTTGCCAATGATTTCGCAAGGCCGACACCATTTCCGCCATCTTTGGCCAGCACCAGCGGCAGCGTGTCGCGATCGGCGACCAGCAGGTTTCCGTCGAACTCGTCTTTTTCAATGTCGTAGTGGGCGCACGCAGCGACCAAGCGGCGTTCGGTTTCTTCGCTGGGATCCTCGCCGGACCAATATAGAACCTTCAATCGCCGCGGCGGCCGTGTTCCGAGCAATGGGCGCCCCGTCGACATTGCCAGCGCCTCAACCAGCTTTTCACTCGATTTGCCGAGGCCGCCCGGCGACACCGTGGTGGAAACGTATCCTCGAATATAATGACGGTCGAAGAGCCACTGTCTGGGTGGAATACTCGACGGCGTGCGAAGCTGGAACGCGGTAACCGACAATTTCAATTTCGCCAGGTGGCCATCGACGTTCGAGCCTTCGGCCTTCGGCGTGGGGTCGGCGGGGGTTGCATCGGGGGTATCCGGCAAATCCTCCACATCGATATCGACCATGCCGAATTCATCGGAAGCGGAGGGCCACCCCGCAGCGCGCGCTAAGCCAAAGAGCGTCTCGCCGTCGGAATGATTAACAGACTTTATCCCGCTCCAAGTCGTATCGGTTGTTTCCGCGTCGTATTTTTCTGATTGCGCAGACCATTCATGGAACAGCGCGCATCCCTCGCTCAGGTCTGGCCCTACCGCCGCCCACAACGCATAGGCAATTTGTATCCAGCTGCGATAATCTGCATCCGCATTGGGTATATGGCGAATAGCGCTTGCCACCACATCCATCGATCGCGTGGCGCGGATGAGCTTCTTCTCCAGCCTTGTCGGTGGTATGGGTGCAGAGAATACCGCCTGCAAATCAATCACACTATGGCACGGGCCGCCGTCTGAGATCACCATCGCCATGCGCGGCTGCCGGCCGGGATGCTTCTTGAGCTTCGACTTCGTCGGGATGTTGACCGTGAATGGCAGGCGCATGATGCGGTCGATATTCTTGACCGCTGGGTCGCCGCCGATCGCCGCGCAGACCCCATCGTTCAGGGCCTCAATCTGCTGCGTGTCGCCGTCGCTTACCGGTACTTTCTCGGCCAAGCGCCAAAACACCTGAATCCCGCCACCGCTATCCGTGATAATCGATGGGGGGACCGGTAGACTCTGGACCAAGGCCAATGCCTTGTCGCGCTGCACGGCCATGTCCCCGCCGGCATCCGGGTCGATATCGCCGTGGACGACGCGTACCGCTGCGATATCTGACTTCGCCAGCTTCTTGTGCGGCGCGCCTTCTTTCGGCTCGTTGTCGCTGTAATAGAGGTTGGCGACACCGTTGTGCTGCTCTACGAAGGCCTCCATGCCGGCGCGATCGCCGGGCTCGAAGGTCCGACCGGTGATCGGCCCGTCGGGCTCGATCGCGACGATATTATGCCGGCCGGTCGGGTCGAGCTTCAGCAGAAAGTCGACGGCGCAGATATTATCGAGTTCGGTGGGGGCGGGCTTCATTTCAGCAACCCCCGCATCGGCACGACCGAGTAAGGCTCGCCGCCGTCGAGAACCATCACGTCGCAATCTGGCGGCCGGTGACGGTTGATCCAGTTCAGTGTCTCCCGCAGCAGCCGGCCGGTTGTTGCGATCAGGACAAACCGTCGGCCATGGGTGAGCGCCCGGGCTATCGCCGGCCGGTCGAAGTCTGTCGAGCCGAGGGGCCGCTCCTCGCGCCCCTTTCTCGAGTCGAAGATGCGAATGACGATCTGGTCGGCAAGTTTTAACGCCTGAGCGAACTCAAACAGGCGCTCATTTGACAAGCGTTTGCTAATGTCGGCGAAAACCACCGACAGAACAGACGGCACCGTGCGGCGAATCCGATATCCGTCGCGATCGAAGCGCAAAAACAGCCCCTTCTGTGGCGTAATTGCTTGATTTCCCACATCAATAGTGGTAGGCAAATTTCCGGTATCCAAAATTTTCCCGCATGGAATATTGGCCCGAACCGCTGGCAGGCGGCGGGCCATTTTCGTTTCTCGAGATGGGAGAGGGGCTTAGGCTGCGGCCTGCGCGACGCCTTGGCGTGAACGCAGCCAGTCAACGAGCTGTCGCTCTGCAAAGACTATGCGGCCGCCTATCCGGATCTCGGGCGCAAAATCGCCTTCACGCCGGGCAAAGTAGATTGTGGTGCGCGAAACGCCGAGGTACTCGCAGACCTCTTGAACCGAGAGCAGCTTTCCGAATTCGTCCATGTCTTCATCCTTTCCGTTTAACGACGTGCTGGAAAGATAAAGGCGGTACGAATGCGACCTCTATGGCGGAAACCTCGGAATAAATCAGATCATCTTGAGTGAACGAAACCAGGCGTCCAGGCGCTCCCATGCCGCCGAAGTAGCATCTATTTCCTCGCCATTGCGCCCAGCATGAGCGACGCGATTCATTTCGGCCACACGATGTTGCGCGTGGTGTAGGCACTTCGGCAATAGGCGGCGAAATCGACGGTCATCTGGTCCACCGCCGGTTCGCGGATCTGACCATAGGGCCGCATTATCCAAAGCAAGTTGCTGCCTAGAACGCGGTTCGTTTGTCATCAGGAACCAGAACATCCGTTCGATGCAGATCGAATCCTCGGCACGCGGCGGTGCGCCTTCTGGACGGCGCCATTTGCCGGTTATCTCGGTTCGCGAATACGTGCCCGGCGCGATTTCTTGCACGCCGCTTCGATCCAGAGTGTCTGCCGCGGCTGTCAGGCGAGTTGGGAGATCGTCGACATGATATCTGCCGCCTTCATCGTCCGACCAATAGTCGACCCGAACTGGCTGTCCAGCAGCTTCACATGCTTCGACCCGTTCGACCAGCCAAGGGTCGCGAGTGGCGATCCAGGCGCAAGCAGCACCGCGGCCCATAGGGATCTTAGGGCGTCCACGGCCGGCCACTAGACGTGTTCTCCTTCAGGAATGAGGGGAACGATGGCACCCCTGGCCATGTCCTCGAGCCCGCTCGTGATCCATTTCGAATAGTGCCGTTCGATCATGATGACTGACGTGTCATGCAGGGCTGCCACCAGCCGGATCGGTAGGTTCGCCCGTATGCCCTTCACGATCGATGAATGACGCAGCGCATACGGGATGACGGCCGGCAACTCTGCTTTATCGCGAATCTCTGCCCATGGCCGGGTCAGCTCGCTCGACGCCTGCCATGGCCCTCGTCGATTGCGCTCCCAAATCCCGACGCTACCTGCGACCTGCACGCTTCGCCACCGCTCCAACAGATACGCGTCCGCTGGCCGATTGTCGGCCGCCGGCTTCAGCATATTGAGAACGTCATCGCCGAGCGGTACGGCGATAGACCCAGCTTTCCCCTTTCCCTTGCGGCTCGCCGGTACCAAGATACGCCGCTCGCCCAACTGCAAGTCACTGACTCGCGCCCGGACAAGTTGCGAGAAGCGCGCACCGGTGGCTGCCAGGACGAGCACCAGCCGGAAAAGGTCGCCATTCCACCCCTGCTCATCGTCCACCTCTTTCGCAGCGGCGACGAGGCGGGCGATATCCTTATCCGCAAGGATCTGGTTTTCCCGCGCAACGGAGTTGTCCGCCGCGTCGTCTGAAATAGCGCGGAGACCGTGCTTGATGATGCTTGGAAGGTTTGCGGGCAATCGATCACGATCGGTTTTAGCGGCCTCGTTCAAAGCCGCCTTCAGATCGTTGAACAGTCGCTGTTTTGAGGTCGGTTTCAGATCCTCGGGCAACCCTTCCCGCCAAGTCGATAGACTGCGCTCCGTCAATTTATGGAGCGGCAAGCCGGCGAGCTCCGTGGCTTGAATTTCTGGTTGGCGCCCTCGTGCCGGTTGCCCAAGAACATACCGGCGAAGGCGTCGCCCTGCATCTGATCGGACCGGCCGGCCCGCACGCTTGCTGTGCCTGCCATCTCGCATGCGGATGTATGCCTCTACTGCGCTCGCCACAGTCGAAACCGGACCCGATGCCGTGATCGCCGCTTCGCTCCGTGCCTCAGCAATTTTAACGCGTGCGAGTTTCTCGGCCTCGTCGAACGTCAATGCGCCCGGCGTCGATCGGTCGTTCATATCGTTCGCGATGCCAATGGGTGCCTGACGATAATTGGCGCCGCCGAAATGATTACGCCAACGCACCAGCCAGACGCTCCGCTTCCCGCGGCGATACCCCAGGTGGCAATCGGCATCCAGCCGGCGCCAATGCACACCTTCTGCGAGCGATTTGCGCGCATTGGCGGTTGTAATTTTCCCTTCCGAAAGCCTCTTCGCCATGCACCGATCCGAATTTTCGTCGAATATCCGTCGAATATACCTACCTGTACACGCTAGAACGCGAGCAACTTGAAATCAACTAAGTTATTGAGGTTAAAGGGATTAACTTAACGTCGCTAAACAAGCCTGAACGTGAAAGCGAGCCCTCTCACGGCGCAAACAGGGGTTCGATTCCCCTTGGGCGTACCACCTTCCCTCACGATTCATCATTATCGCAGTTCATGCGCCGGTTGTCCGGTCTGGCTTGCAGCCATTTCGGATCAATCACCGGTGGTACGCTCCGGGATTGCTGAAAAATTGGGCAGACAAGATGTCGTCTAAATTTTAGGCGACTGGCTCTATCTGCTTAATTGCAAGGCGGTTTCAGGCGGGTGCTTGTGGCTATGAAATGGCTATCATGCTGAAATAGAACGCAAATCCGGCTTCCGGAAAAACTGGCACGCCCCTTGCTCCTTCTTTCGTGATGCTCAAACACGAAAGGGGAAGCGTAAATGAGTGAGTTCTTACGTGCTGCCGGTCGCTTGACGGGTGCAGCAGTGTTCGCCGCCACGCTGGCGTTCCAGGGTCACGCCTTCGCACAGGAAGAGCCGATCAAGATCGGCATCCTGCACTCGCTGTCGGGCACGATGGCGATCTCCGAGACGACGCTGAAGGACGCCATGTTGATGCTCATCGAAGAGCAGAACAAGAAGGGCGGCGTGCTTGGCAGGCAATTGGAGGCGGTGGTGGTGGATCCCGCTTCCGACTGGCCGCTTTTCGCCGAAAAGGCCCGCGACCTGATCGCCAAGGAGAAGGTGGCGGCGGTGTTCGGCTGCTGGACCTCGGTGTCGCGCAAGTCGGTGCTGCCGGTTTTCGCCGAGCTGAACAATCTCCTGTTCTACCCGGTCCAGTATGAAGGCGAGGAAAGCCAGCGCAACGTCTTTTATACGGGTGCCGCGCCCAACCAGCAGGCCATTCCCGCTGTCGACTATCTGATGAGCGAGGAAGGCGGCGCGGTGGAGCGCTGGGTGCTGGCGGGCACCGACTATGTCTATCCGCAGACGACCAACAAGATCCTTCAGGCCTATCTGGAATCGAAGGGCGTGGCGAGCGGCGACATCATGGTCAACTACACGCCCTTCGGCCATTCCGACTGGCAGACCATCGTCTCCGATATCAAGAAATTCGGCTCCGAGGGCAAGAAGACGGCGGTGGTTTCGACCATCAATGGCGATGCCAACGTGCCCTTCTACAAGGAACTCGCCAATCAGGGCATCAAGGCGGAGGATATTCCGGTCGTCGCCTTCTCGGTTGGTGAAGAGGAACTTGCCGGTCTCGACACGGCGCCGCTGGTCGGCCACCTGACCGCCTGGAACTACTTCCAGTCGGTCGACAATCCGGCCAATGAGGAGTTCATCAAGGCCTGGCAGGCCTTCACCAGCAATGACCAGCGGGTCACCAACGATCCGATGGAAGCCCACTATATCGGCTTCAATATGTGGGTGCAGGCGGTGGAGAAGGCCGGCACCACCGATCCCGACGCGGTGATCGATTCGATCGTCGGCGTCTCGGTGCCGAACCTGTCGGGCGGCTATTCCACCATGATGCCCAACCACCACATCACCAAGCCCGTGCTGATCGGCGAGATCCAGGCCGACGGCCAGATGGAAACGGTGTGGCAGACCTCGGGTCTGGTCGTGGGTGACGAGTGGTCGGACTATCTGCCGGACTCGAAGGACCTGATCGCCGATTGGCGCAAGCCGATGTCCTGCGGCAACTTCAATGTCGCCACCGGCAAGTGCGGCGGACAGACGACGAACTAGCTCACACGGGGCTTCCGGCCGCCCTGCGTGCCGGAAGCCCGTTCTTGGCATCGATCCCGAGCATGAAAGCCCGAACATTGACGGATGACAGGCACGGCAAGACGAGGCGCGGGGCGATCGGGGTATTCCTTGCCCTGCTTGCGCTCGTGGCGATGGCGATCCCGGCGCGCGCCGACGAGGCTGCGCTGCGCGCGGCGCTTGCAAGGTTCGCGGACGCGAAGGGTTTCCCGCAGATCGAGGCGCTGGTGCGTGAAATCGGCGCAATGGGCGATCCGGCCGGCGCAGGGGCGCTCGGCGCGCTGGCGGATGGCAATCTCTATCTGCGCAAGACCGACAAGGCGGTGTTCATCGGCGTCGAAGACGGCTCGGATTTTACCCTGTTGGATCCGGTGACGGCGGCTCCCGCCGGCACGGCGGCCAAGTCCGAACTGACGAAGGTGCGGGTCAACAATGCGGTCCGCGGCGCGGTGCGTGAAGCGTCCGGTGCGCTGACTCTGGGCGGCGAGGACCCGGCGGCGCGCATGGCCGCCGCCGAGGCGATGTTCCGCCGGCCGGATGCCGGCGCGATTCCGGCGCTGGACACGGCGATCGGCAGGGAAACGGACGCCGCGGTCAAGGCGCGCCTCGAACAGGCGCGGGCAGCCGCCGTGCTGGTCTCCGGCCTGCCGGAAGCCGAGAAGAGCGCGGCGATCAGGACCCTTTCGGGCCTCGGCAGCCGCGATGCGCTGAACCTGCTCTCCAGTTTCGAAGCAAATGCGCCCGAACCGCTGAAGGCGCAGGCGCAGGCCGGCATGCGTTCGATCGGCAACATGCTGATGGCCTGGGATGCCACGCAAAATGTCTGGTACGGCCTGTCGCTGGGCTCCGTGCTTCTGCTTGCCGCCATCGGGCTCGCCATCACCTTCGGCGTGATGGGCGTCATCAATATGGCGCATGGCGAGATGGTGATGCTCGGCGCCTATGCCACCTTCGTGGTGCAGCAGGCGGTGCGCGCCTGGGCGCCCGGCCTGTTCGACTGGTCGCTCGCCTTCGCGCTGCCCTGCGCTTTCCTGCTGACCTTCGCGGTCGGTGTGGCCATCGAGCGCGGCGTGATCCGCTTCCTCTATGGCCGTCCGTTGGAGACGCTGCTCGCCACATGGGGCGTGTCGCTCATCCTGCAGCAGGCGGTGCGCACGATCTTCGGGCCGACCAACCGTGAAGTCGCCAACCCCTCCTGGATGTCCGGCGGCTTCGAGATCGGCCAACTGGCGCTCACCTGGAACCGGCTCTGGATCGTGCTCTTCGCGCTCGCCGTTTTCGCCATGCTGCTGTTCATTTCCAACCGTACGGCCTGGGGTCTTCAGATGCGCGCGGTGACGCAGAACCGCCGCATGGCGTCCTCGATGGGCATCCGCACGCCATGGGTCGATGCCTTCACTTTCGGGCTCGGCTCGGGCGTGGCGGGCATTGCGGGCGTGGCGCTGAGCCAGATCGGCAATGTCTCGCCCAATCTCGGCCAGAGCTACATCATCGACAGTTTCATGGTCGTGGTGTTCGGTGGCGTCGGCAATCTGTGGGGCACGCTGGTCGGCGCGCTGACGCTGGGCGTGGCCAACAAGTTCCTCGAACCCTATGCGGGGGCGGTGCTCGGCAAGATCATCGTGCTGGTGCTCATCATCCTGTTCATCCAGAGGCGCCCGCGCGGCCTGTTCGCGCTCAGGGGCCGGGCGGTGGAAGCATGATCGTCGGAAAACTCCTCGCCAACGGGCTCGACCGCCGACTGGTGGTTCTCATCGGGCTTCTGGTTGCGGCGGCGGTCCTCGTGCCGATGCTGCATCTGGCCCTGCCTGCCTCGAACCCGCTGCATGTCCCGGCCTATATGGTGGCGCTGCTGGGCAAGTATCTCTGCTATGCGCTGCTGGCGCTCGCGCTCGATCTCGTCTGGGGTTATTGCGGAATCCTCTCGCTCGGCCACGGCGCCTTCTTCGCGCTGGGCGGCTATGCCATGGGCATGTATCTCATGCGCCAGATCGGCGACCGCGGCGTCTATGCCAATCCGCTGCTGCCCGATTTCATGGTGTTCCTGAACTGGAAGGAGTTGCCCTGGTTCTGGCAGGGCTTCGACCAGTTCTGGTTCGCAGCATTGATGGTGGCGCTGGTGCCGGGGCTGCTGGCCTTCGCCTTCGGCTGGCTGGCCTTTCGCAGCCGCGTCACCGGCGTCTATCTCTCGATCATCACCCAGGCGCTGACCTATGCGCTGCTGCTTGCCTTCTTCCGCAACGATATGGGTTTCGGCGGCAATAACGGCCTGACCGATTTCAAGGATATTCTGGGCTTTCCGGTCCAGGCGCCCCAGACGCGCGCGGCCCTGTTCGCGGCGAGCGCGCTCATGCTGGCTCTGTTCGTGGCGATCACCGCCGCGGTGACCGGCTCGCGGCTCGGCAAGCTGATGGTGGCCGTGCGCGATGCCGAGAGCCGGACGCGGTTCATCGGCTGGCGGCCGGAACATATCAAGCTCTTCGCCTTCACCATGTCGGCAGTCATGGCGGGGATCGCCGGTGCGCTCTATGTGCCGCAGGTCGGCATCATCAATCCGAGCGAATTCGCGCCGGCAAATTCGATCGAGGTCGTCATCTGGACGGCGATCGGCGGGCGGGGGACCATTGTCGGGCCGGTGGTCGGGGCATTGCTGGTCAATTGGGCGAAGAGCTGGTTCACCGGCGCATTTCCGGAATTGTGGCTGTTCGCGCTGGGCGGCCTGTTCGTCGCCTGCACGCTGTTCCTGCCCAGGGGCATCGTCGGTACCTGGGACGCATGGCGGGAGAACCGCAGGGTGATCTCGCCGCGGCCGGCGGCGGAAGCAGGTGTCGATCCCGAACCGGCCTCGCCACCCGACAGGCCGGCGCAGCCCCGGTCGATGAGCGGCGCCACGGCGCCGCAGCCGGCGGAGTGAGCCGATGAGCAACACCATCCTCTATCTCGACGGCGTGTCGGTCGCCTTTGACGGGTTCAGGGCGATCAACAACCTGTCGCTGACGCTCGACAAGGGCGAGATGCGGGCGATCATCGGCCCGAACGGGGCCGGCAAGACCACGATGATGGACATCATCACCGGCAAGACCCGGCCCGACAGCGGCGAGGTGTTCTTCGATGGCGAGCACGACCTGACCAAGCTCGACGAAACCGACATCGCCAATCTGGGGATCGGCCGGAAGTTCCAGAAGCCGACCGTCTTCGAGATGCACACGGTGGAAGACAATGTCGCGCTGTCGCTGAAGGGCAAGCGCGGCGTGTTCGCGGCCCTGTTCGACATCCGCACCGGTGCGGAACAGGATCGCATCGACGAGATTCTCAAGGTCATTCGCCTCGATGCGCGCCGCAGCGACAAGGCGGCAAATCTGAGCCACGGCCAGAAGCAGTGGCTGGAGATCGGCATGCTGCTGGCGCAGAGCCCGAAACTGCTTCTGGTCGACGAACCGGTCGCCGGCATGACCGATGCCGAGACCGAAGAGACCGGGCGCCTGCTCAAAGAGATCGCGCAGAACCATTCGGTCATCGTGGTCGAGCACGACATGCATTTCGTGCGCGAACTGGGCGTCAAGGTCACCTGCCTGCACGAAGGATCGGTGCTGGCGGAAGGGACGCTCGACCATGTCTCGTCCGACCAGCGCGTCATCGAGGTCTATCTGGGGAGATGAGAACCATGCTCACCGTTTCGGATGCCGTCCTCCACTATGGCGCGGCGCAGGCGCTGCGGGGTGTCTCGCTCGATGTCGAGCCGGGCAGGATCACCTGCGTGCTCGGCCGCAACGGCGTCGGCAAAACGTCGCTGATGAGAGCCATCGTCGGCCAGCACCGGCTGACGAGCGGCAGCATTGCCTTCGAGGGGAAGGCGCTCGACCGGAGCGCGCCGTATGAGCGCGCCCGGTCGGGCATCGCATTCGTGCCGCAGGGGCGGGAGATCTTCCCGCTGCTGACGGTGCGGGAAAATCTGGAAACCGGCTTCGCGCCGCTGAAGCGTGCCGACCGGCACATTCCCGATCACGTCTTCGAACTGTTTCCGGTGCTGAAGCAGATGCTTTCGCGGCGTGGCGGCGACCTTTCGGGCGGACAGCAGCAGCAGCTCGCCATCGGACGCGCGCTGGTGACCCGCCCGAAGCTTCTCGTGCTGGACGAACCGACCGAGGGCATCCAGCCTTCGATCATCAAGGATATCGGCCGCGCGATCCAGTATCTGCGCGACACGATGAACCTGACGATCCTGCTGGTCGAACAATATCTCGATTTCGCACGCGCGCTTGCGGATCGCGTCGCGGTGATGGATCGTGGGGAGATCGTGTTTTCGGGTGAAGCGGCAGGCCTTGACGAGCCAGATGTACGTCGACACCTCATGCTCTGACCAGAGAAGTGCGCGCCTTCAGCGCGCCGAAGGCCGTTCACGGGTCGCGTTCCGCCTGCGTGCCGGCGCGACGCGCCTTCAGACGCTGTTCCAGGAAGGCTGCGCCAAGATCCGCCTGCCGGCCGCCCTTGCCGGCGTGGCCCCGGAAGCCATTCTCATCAACACCGCCGGCGGCCTGACCGGCGGCGACCGCCTGACGACCGAGGTCGAGCTCGCCCCCGGAACGCGCGCAGTGGTGACGACGCAGGCCTGCGAGCGCGTCTACCGCTCCACCGGGGCAGATGCCGTGGTGACCAACCGCCTACGCCTTAGCGAAGGCGCGCATCTCGCCTGGCTGCCGCAGGAGACGATCCTGTTCGACGGCGGCCAGTTGAAGCGGGTGCTGGAGGCCGACCTTGCCGGCGGTGCCGAACTCGTGGCCGTCGAGGCGATGGTGCTCGGCCGCACCGCGATGGGCGAGACCGTGCGGACCGGCGCGCTGCATGACCGCTGGCGGATCCGCCGCGACGGCAGGCCGATCTTCGCCGACGATCTCCGGCTGGATCGCGAGATCGCCGCGCGGGTCGCCCGGCCGGCGGTGCTGGGCGGCAATGTGGCCATGGCCACCGTGCTCCATGCCGGGCCGGAGCCGGAGTGGCTGCTTGCGCCCGCGCGCGCGATCATCGGCGACGCCGGCGGCGCCAGCGCCTGGGACGGCAAGCTCGTCGCGCGGCTCGTCGCCGAAAACAGCCTGGCGCTGCGGCGGCGGCTCGAAACCCTGCTCCAGCTTCTGCTGGGCGAACATCCGCTGCCCAAAGTCTGGCGCATCTAGGACCGACGACATGAACCTCACCCCCCGCGAGAAAGACAAGCTGCTGATCGCCATGGCCGCCATGGTGGCGCGCCGGCGCCTGGAGCGCGGCGTCAGGCTGAACCATCCGGAGGCGATCGCGCTGATTACCGATTTCGTCGTGGAGGGCGCGCGCGACGGCCGGACGGTCGCCGAGCTGATGGAAGCCGGCGCGCATGTGGTGACGCGCGATCAGGTGATGGAAGGCATTGCCGAGATGATCCACGACGTTCAGGTCGAGGCGACGTTCCCTGACGGGACGAAGCTGGTGACCGTGCATGAACCCATACGCTAGCGGCCCGACATGAAAGGAACGCCCATGAAACATCGCACCGAAATCCTTGTCGCCGCGATTGCCATGACGGCGATGGCGACGCCCGCCTTCGCGCATCTCGATCCGGCGGAGCACGGCTCCTTCGCCGCCGGCTTCTCGCACCCGCTGTTCGGGCTCGACCATATTCTGGCGATGGTCGGCGTCGGCCTGTGGGCGGCACTTCTGGGCGGCCGCGCGACTTGGCGTGTCCCCACCGCCTTCGTCGTCACCATGATGGCCGGCTTCGCCGCCGCCATGGCGAATATCGGGCTGCCCTTCGTGGAGCCGGTGGTCGCCGCCTCGGTCGTCGTGCTCGGCCTGCTGGCGCTTGTCGCCCTGCAGGCGCCGACGCCCGTCGCCATGGCGCTGGTCGGCTTCTTTGCCTTTTTCCACGGTCACGCGCATGGCGGCGAACTGGGCGAGGCTGGCGCATGGTCCTTCATGGCCGGCTTCGCGCTTGCGACGGCGCTCTTGCATGCGGTGGGCGTGGGGATCGGCCTTGGCGGTTCGAGGCTCGTCGGGACCGAAGCCGGCCGCTGGATAACGCGCGGCCTCGGCGGCCTGACGGCGCTCGGCGGCCTGTGGATCGTGGCGGGAGGATGAGCATGATCCCCGGAGAGATCCTGACTGCGGCAGGCGATATCATCCTCAACGAAGGCGCACAGGTGACCACGCTGATCGTCGCCAACACCGGCGACCGGCCGATCCAGGTCGGGTCGCACTACCATTTCTTCGAGACCAACAATGCGCTGGCGTTCGACCGCGCGGCGGCGCGCGGCATGCGGCTGGACATCGCCGCCGGCACCGCCGTCCGTTTCGAACCCGGCCAGCAGCGCGAGGTGCGGCTTGTCCCCCTCGGCGGCGGGCGCGAGGTCTTCGGTTTCCAGCAGAAGGTGATGGGTAAGCTCTGATGCCAGCGACAATCTCCCGCGCCGCCTATGCGCAGCTTTACGGGCCGACCGTCGGCGACCGCGTGCGGCTCGCCGACACCGACCTGTTCATCGAGGTCGAGAAGGATTTCACCATCCATGGCGAGGAGGTGAAGTTCGGCGGCGGCAAGGTCATCCGCGACGGCATGGGCCAGAGCCAAATCGCGCGGGCCGAAGGCGCGGTCGACACCGTCATCACCAATGCGCTGATCGTCGACCATTGGGGCATCGTGAAAGCCGATGTCGGCCTGAAGGACGGTCGCATCGCGGCGATCGGCAAGGCCGGCAATCCGGACACCCAGCCCGGCGTCGACATCGTCATCGGGCCGGGCACGGAGGTGATCGCCGGCGAAGGCAGGATACTCACCGCCGGCGGCATCGACGCGCATATCCACTTCATCTGCCCGCAGCAGATCGAGGAGGCGCTGATGTCGGGCGTCACGACCATGCTCGGCGGCGGCACCGGCCCGGCGCATGGCACGCTCGCCACCACCTGCACGCCGGGGCCATGGCATCTGGCGCGCATGATCCAGTCCTTCGACGCGTTTCCGATCAATCTCGGCCTGTCGGGCAAGGGCAACGCCTCCAAGCCCGCGGCGCTGATCGAGATGATCGAGGGCGGCGCCTGCGCCCTCAAGCTCCACGAGGACTGGGGCACCACGCCGGCGGCCATCGACAACTGCCTCGCGGTCGCGGACGACCACGACATCCAGGTGATGATCCACACCGATACGCTCAACGAGAGCGGCTTCGTGGAGGACACGGTGGCGGCCTTCAAGGGGCGCACCATCCATGCCTTCCACACGGAAGGCGCGGGCGGCGGCCATGCGCCCGATATCATCAAGGTATGCGGGCTCAGGAACGTCATCCCGTCCTCCACCAACCCGACGCGGCCCTATACGAAGAACACCATCGCCGAGCATCTCGACATGCTGATGGTGTGCCACCATCTGTCGCCGTCGATCCCGGAGGACATCGCCTTCGCTGAGAGCCGCATCCGCAAGGAGACGATCGCTGCGGAGGACATCCTGCACGATATCGGCGCCTTCTCGATCATCTCCTCCGACAGCCAGGCCATGGGCCGTGTCGGCGAGGTGCCGATCCGCACATGGCAGACCGCCCACAAGATGAAGGTGCAGCGCGGGCGGCTTCCCGGCGAGACCGGCGACAATGACAATCTGCGGGTGCGCCGCTACATCGCCAAATATACGATCAACCCGGCCATCGCGCAGGGCCTGTCGCAGCAGGTCGGCTCCGTCGAGATCGGCAAGCGCGCGGACCTCGTCCTGTGGAACCCGGCCTTTTTCGGCGTAAAGCCCGATATGGTTCTGGTGGGCGGAATGATCGCCGCCGCGCCCATGGGCGACCCCAACGCCTCGATCCCGACGCCGCAGCCGGTGCATTATCGCCCGATGTTCGGCCATTATGGCCGCGCGCCCGCCATGTCGTCCGTGACCTTCGTCTCGCAGGCGGCGATGGCCCGCGGCCTTCAGCACCGCCTTGGCGTGGCCAAGGAGATGGTCGCGGTGGCGAATACGCGCGGCGGCATTTCCAAGGCCTCGATGATCCTGAATGATGCCACGCCGTTCATGGAGGTCGACCCGGAGACCTATGAGGTGCGCGCCGATGGCGAACTGCTGACCTGCGAACCCGCTTCCGTGCTGCCAATGGCGCAGCGCTATTTCCTGTTCTGAGGCCTGCCATGCTGCGCGCTGTCTCCCACGCCCACACCAGATCGGTTGAGCCTTACGGCACGGTCGTCCTCGATTCCGCCGACCGCCATCTGCGGCGCAAGCTGATCCGGACCGATCAGGGGGAGGAACTGATGGTCGACCTTGCCGAGGCGGTGCTGCTTTCGGATGGCGACATGCTGGTGCTGGAGGATGGTCGCACCGTTGCCATCGTCGCGGCGAATGAGGAGCTTTATGAGGTGAGGCCCGGCGCGGCTGTGCCGCTGCGCTACCTCGCTTGGCATCTCGGCAATCGGCACCTTGCCGCGCAGATCGACGATGACCGCATCCTGATCCGCCGCGACCACGTCATCCGCGACATGCTGATCGGGCTGGGCGCGGCCGTGACCGAGATCGTCGCGCCGTTCCAACCGGTGCACGGCGCCTATCACGGCCACGCGACGCACGATCACGGGCATGACCACCATCATCATGGCTGAGGAACAGAGAAGCCTTCTCAGGTTGCAGGCGTGGCTTTCGCCGGCATTTCCCGTCGGGGCATTTGCCTACAGCCACGGGCTGGAACAGGCCATCTTCGATGGGCTGGTCACGGACAGGACCGCTCTTGTCGACTGGCTTGAAACCTTGCTCGCGCATGGTTCCGTCTGGAACGACGCGGTCCTGCTGGCTGAGGCTTGGCGGCGTGTCATGGCCGGCGAGGATGTCGCGGAGGTCGCCGCGCTTGCGGAGGCCACGGCGGGTACGAAAGAGCGGCATATGGAAACCACCCTTCAGGGTGCGGCCTTCGGCGAGGCGGTGGCGGCATGGGGAGGCGCTGCCGACCAGCAACCCCAGGCGGATCGATGCCCCTATCCCGTTGCCGTCGCGGTTGCCGCGGCGCGCCACGGCATAGCGATCGAGCCGACGCTCGCTGCGTACCTTCACGGCTTCACCGCAAATCTCGTCCAAACCGCCATCCGCCTCGTCCCGCTTGGGCAGCGCGACGGCACGGCGGCGCTGGTCTCGCTGGAGCCGGCGATCCTCGACGTCGCCAAACGCGCCAGCGCCTCCACGCTCGACGATCTCGGCTCCTGCACGATCATGTCCGACATATTGTCGATGCGCCACGAAACCCTCTATTCGCGAGTATTCCGTTCATGACCTCACCCAACGGCCCCCTGCGCGTCGGCATTGGCGGCCCTGTCGGCGCGGGCAAGACCACGCTCACCGAAATGCTCTGCAAGGCAATGCGCGACCGCTATTCCGTCGCAGTGGTCACCAACGACATCTTCACGAAGGAAGACCAGCTCATCCTGAACCGCGTGCAGGCTCTGCCCGAGGAGCGCATCATCGGCGTCGAGACCGGGGGTTGCCCGCATACCGCGATCCGCGAGGACGCATCGATCAATCTGGCGGCAATCGCCGAGATGCGCCGCCGCTTTCCCGATCTGGATGTGGTGTTCATCGAATCCGGCGGCGACAATCTGGCCGCCACCTTCTCGCCCGATCTCGCCGACCTGACCCTCTACGTCATCGATGTCGCCGCCGGCGAGAAGATCCCGCGCAAGGGCGGTCCGGGCATCACGCGCTCGGACCTCCTGATCATCAACAAGATCGATCTCGCGCCCCATGTCGGCGCCGATCTCGACATCATGCGCGCCGACACCGAAGGGCAGCGCGGCGCGCGGCCCTTCGTCCTTACCGACCTGCGCCGCCAGATCGGCGTTGCCGACATCGTGCGGTTCATCGAGGTGCAGGGCGGGTTGTAGCCGTCACGCGCTGGCGGAAAAATCCAGCGCCTGATCGGTATCGCCCTCGCGGATGCGGGAGGGCAGGCCGATCCGGTTCAGCAGCGACAGGAAAGGCTGCGCCGGCAGTTCCTCCACATTGCGCATCCCGCCGGCATCCCATTCGCCGCTGGCGATGAGCATTGCCGCGGCTGCCGCGGGCACGCCCGCAGTGTAGGAAATCCCCTGGCTGCCCACTTCCTCGAAGGCTTCCTTGTGGTCGGCGACGTTGTAGATGAAGACCTCGCGCTTGCGTCCGTCCTTCTCGCCCTTCACCAGGTCGCCGATGCAGGTCTTGCCGGTATAGTCGGGGGCCAGCGACGACGGATCGGGCAGCACAGCCTTCACCAGTTTGAGTGGCACGACTTCGAGCCCCTCGGCGGTCGTCACCGGCTTCTCCGAAAGGAGACCGAGATTGTTCAGCACTGTGAATACGTTGATGTAGTGGTCGCCGAAGCCCATCCAGAAGCGGACATTGGGCACGCCGAGGATCGCCGAAAGCGAATGCACCTCGTCATGGCCGGTGAGATAGGCCTTCTGCTTGCCGACGACGGGAAGGTCCCATTCCTGGCCTACTTCGAACATCCTGTTCGACGTCCACTTGCCTTCCTGCCATGACCAGACCTGCCCGGTGAATTCGCGGAAATTGATCTCGGGGTCGAAATTCGTCGCGAAGTAGCGGCCATGCGAACCGGCATTGATGTCGATGATGTCGATGGAATCGATGCGGTCGAAATAGACGTCATGGGCGAGCTTCGCATAGGCATTGACCATGCCCGGATCGAAGCCGGCGCCGAGGATGGCGGTCACACCCGCCTTCGCGCATTCCTCGCGGCGCTTCCATTCGTAATTGGCGTACCAGGGCGGCGTCTCGCAGATCTTCGCCGGGTCCTCGTGGATGGCGGTGTCGATATAGGCCGCGCCGGTGGCGATGCAGGCCGACAGGACCGACATGTTGAGGAAGGCCGAGCCCACATTGATGACGATCTGCGCGCCGGTCTTGCGGATGAGCGCGGCCGTTGCCTCGACGTCCAGCGCGTCGAGCGCATGCGCTTCCAGCTTGCCGTTCGTCTTCAGCGCCTTCTTCTCATGAACCGAGGCAATGATGCGCCGGCATTTTTCCTCAGTACGCGAGGCGATATGGATGTCTCCGAGCACGTCATTGTTCTGAGAACATTTATGCGCGACGACCTGCGCCACGCCGCCTGCGCCGATGATGAGGACATTTTTCTTCATTTCGCGGGGATTCTCCTTCTTCCCGGAGGTTGCACCTCGGATTTCATTTGCCTCAGGAGAGGCTCTGTTCGTAGTCCGCGAAGGTGAATTCGCGGACTTTCCTGATCGATCCGTCGCTTTCGCGGATCGCGATCGCCGGCATCTGCACGCCGTTGAACCAGTTCTTCTTGACCATCGTGTAACCGGCGGCGTCCTGGATCGAGATGCGGTCGCCGGCCTTGAGCGGCTCGCGGAAACGGAAGGTGCCGAAGATGTCGCCCGCCAGGCAGGACTTGCCGCAGACCATATATTCGTGATCGCCCTTGTTCGGCTGCACCTTGGCGCTCTCGCGATAGATCAGCAGGTCGAGCATGTGGGCCTCGATGGAGGAATCCACGATGGCGAGGTTCTTGCCGTTGAAGAGCGTGTCGAGCACGGTCAATTCCAGCGTCGTGCTCTGCGTGATCGCGGCTTCGCCAGGCTCGAGATAGACCTGCACGCCGAAGCGCTCCGAAAAGGCCTTCAGCCGGTCGCAGAAGGCATTGAGCGGGTAGCCTTCGCCGGTGAAATGGATGCCGCCGCCGAGGCTCACCCATTCGGCATAGTGCAGAAGCGGGCCGAAGCGCGCCTCGATCTGTTCGAGCATCCGGTCGAACAGGCCGAAATCGGCATTCTCGCAATTATTGTGGATCATGAAGCCGCTGACGCGGTCGAGCACGGCCTCGACCTTGCCGGCATCCCATTCGCCCAGCCGGCTGAAGGGCCGCGCGGGATCGGCCAGATCGAAGCTCGACGAGCTCACGCCCGGATTGAGCCGCAGGCCGCGCGCGATGCCTTCCGCTTTCGCGCCGAAGCGGTTGAGCTGGCCGATCGAATTGAAGATGATCTTGTCGGCATGCGAGATGGCCTCGTCGATCTCGTGATCGGCCCAAGCGACGCTATAGGCATGGGTCTCGCCGCCGAAGCGCTCGCGGCCGAGCCGCACCTCGAACAGCGACGACGATGTGGTGCCGTCCATATAGTCGCGCATGATCTCGAAGGCCGACCATGTCGCGAAGCACTTCAGCGCCAGCAGGGCCTTCGCACCGGACCGTTCGCGCACCTGGGCGATGATCTCCATGTTGCGGAGCAGCTTGTCGCGATCGATCAGATAATAGGGGGTTTGCATCATTGTCGGTCCGATGAATGGCGGGCGGGATCGATCGGCGGATGAACGGTCGGTATCGTCTTACCAGCCGCGTTTGACGATGGAGCGAAATCCGGTCGCCGGCGGCGGCAGTGGGTGGTCCGAGGCCGGACACGCCTTCCGCGGGACTGTCGATCGATTGCGGGAAGGCAGATGGACCTGGCGACCCGGACGCGAAGCCAGGCTTCAGATCGCGTCCGGTTGGGTTCCCGCTTTGATGCGCTGCGGCTCACGCGGGGATGCAAGGTCGGTTATGAACAACATGCCGCGAAACTAGGTATTATCGAAGTCAAGTCAAGGTTGCAGCGGCGTGCCGCGGCGCCGGCGTCCATCATTTCATAGTGACACGGATCGGCCCGCATGCGCCGCGCGAACATTGCCGAGCATCGGCGCTCCCGCATGGCGATGTCCTGCGACGGGAAAGGCCGCTTCGGCGCAGTGTCTGCAAGGACAGGCCCATTGCTTCAAGGCCCGCCCGCGACCAGACCTTCGGGCACTTGCAGAAAGCGAGGGGACTTACTGCGCGGCGGATGTCGTGCCGCCCTTCTTGTCCTGTCGTGGCGCTCCGCTATTTCCCTCATTGTTCAACAGGAATTCAGCGGAGGATCATATGGATCGAAGACTGTTCCTCACCGGCTTGCTCGGCCTGGCCGGAACGGCGGTGGCAACCACCATCATCAGGCCGGAAAGCGCCCAGGCCGGCATCCTCAATCCGGGCAATGGCATTCTCGACGAACTGGAAGCATCCGCGCCCGATCCGATGCCCGATCTGATGGATGTCGATCACCGGCCCGGACATCACCGTCCTCCCGGTCATCGCCGCCCGCGGCGTCATCGGCGCAGGGTCTGGCTGCGCGTCTGCCGTCGCGTCCGCGTGCATGGCCGCTGGCAGCGGCGCTGCTGGCGCGAGCGCGTCTGGATCTGGGTGTGATCCCCATGACAGCCTGCGGGCAGGAAGCCGCCCGCGCCGGCAGGAGTCGCTATTTCAGCAAACGCGCGCCTTCCGGCGTCGGATAGCGGTCGGCGTTCAGCAGGAAGGACACCGTGGTGTAATAGCCGACGGTAGCGATCAGGTCGACCGCGCCGCTTTCGCCGAAGGCGCGGACGACCGCGTCGAAGGCAGCATCGGTCACAGACCCGGTTTCCAGGAGCCCGTGGCAGAAGTCATAGGCGGCCTCTTCCTCCGCGCTCATCCGCTCCGGCCGGCGCTGCGCCTCGATGGCGTCGCAGATCACCGCATCGAGGCCGAGATCCAAGGCGTGGAGGCGATGGACATGCCATTCGAACTGGGCTTTCCAGCGGCGTGCGACGAGCAGGATGGCGAGCTCGCGGATCGCGGTCGGAATGCGTGTATTGAAGCGCACGGCCGCGCCCAGGGCCTGCATCGGGTCCGCCATTTCGGGGCTGTGCAGCATGGCGCTGAAGGGGCCGTCGAGTGATTTGCGCGGTCCCGCCAGGATCGCTTCGGCCACGGCCCGCTGCGCGGCGTCCATATCCTCAAGCCGCAACCGCGTGAAGCGGGGTGTCTCGTCCTGTCCCTGCATCCTGTCCTCCCTCGTCGCGCGCAGGCTAGAGCTTGCATTCGCCGAAGGGCAAGGCCAATTACATATTCCATGATCGCAGTCGCCATTTCTCCCATGCCGGGCGCGTCCGCCCGCACCCGCCCATGACGGTGCCGCCGCCGCGCGCGGCACGTGCCTCGACCTTCCATGCCCATGCCGAGGCCAGCGCTGCCGGCCGCGAGGAATGGATCGCACGCAACGCGGCCTATTACGAAGACGACGTCCGCTACATGCGGTTCATCATCCCGCCCGGCCGGCGCGTGCTCGACCTCGGCTGCGGCACCGGCCGCCTTCTGGCCTCGCTCGAACCCTCGCACGGGGTCGGCGTCGATTTTTCGGCGCGCATGCTGGAGGAGGGGCGGCGGCGCCATCCGCAGCTCGCCTTCGTCGAGGGCGATATCGAGCAGGAAAGCACGTTCGACGATATTGAAGGGCCGTTCGATTTCGTCATCCTCTCCGACACGATCGGCATGCTCGACGATATCGAGACGGTGCTGAAGCGGCTGCACCGCTTCTTCCATGACGAGACGCGGTTGGTCATCAGCCACTATTCGCCGCTGTGGAACCCGGCGCTGCATCTGGCCGGCAGGCTGGGGCTTCGCCAGAAGCAGCCGGAGCAGAACCTGATCTCGGGCACCGATTTCGCCAACCTGCTCAAGCTGGCCGATTTCGAGCCTATCCGCGTGGAATGGCGCCAGCTGGTGCCATTCTCGCTGTTGGGCGTCGGGCGTTTCATCAATCGCTATATCGCGCCGCTGCCGCTGCTGCGGGCGCTGTGCCTGCGCAGCTATGTCGTCGCGCGCTCGCTGCGCGTCGCGCCGGCGCCGGCCGAGACGGTCACCGTGCTGGTGCCCTGCCGCAACGAGCGCGGCAATATCGAGCGCGCGGTGCTCGAAATGCCGCGCTTCGGCGCGCATCAGGAAATCCTCTTCGTGGAAGGCAATTCCTCGGACGGCACCTTTGAAGAGTGCCTGCGCGTGCAGGAAGCCTATCGCGGCCAGTGGGACATCAAGGTGATGAAGCAGCCCGGCAAGGGCAAGGGCGACGCCGTGCGCGCCGGCTTCGCCGCGGCGAGCGGTGACGTGCTGATGATCCTCGACGCAGACCTCACAATGCCGCCGCGCGACCTGCCCAAGTTCCACGAGGCGCTGGCGACGGGCAAGGCCGAATTCGTCAACGGCACGCGGCTGGTCTACCCGCTCGAGGACGATGCGATGCGCTTCCTCAACCATCTGGCCAACCGCTTCTTCGCGGTGATGTTCTCCTACCTGCTGAACCAGCGCTTCACCGACACGCTGTGCGGCACCAAGGCGCTGCGCAAGCGCGACTATGAGCGCATCGTGGCCAATCGCAGCTATTTCGGCGATTTCGACCCGTTCGGCGACTTCGACCTGATCTTCGGCGCGGCCAAGGCCAACCTGTCGATCGTCGAGGTGCCGATCCACTACAAGGCGCGCACCTATGGCGAGACGCAGATTTCCCGCTTCCGCGACGGCTGGCTGCTCATCCGCATGCTCGCCTTCGCCTGGCGCAAGCTGAAGGCGGTTTAGCGCATGCGCGCCGCGACAGAGGGGCCGCTGCCAGCCGGGCAGGCACAGCATCCGCCGCCGGCCAGCGGCCGTTCCGTCCTCATGCTCCTCGTCTTGTGCGGCGCGCTGCTGGCGATCAACTCGCCGGCGCAGAGCTTCATGGCGCATGACGAGGGCTATTATGCGCAGCAGGCGCGGATGATGCTCGCCGCCGGCGACTGGATCACCCAGCAATGGTGGGGCACGCTCATCTACGACCGCGCCAACGGCATCCAGTGGTTGGTGGCCTCAAGCCAGGGCCTTTTCGGCTTCGGCGAGCTCGCGTCGCGCCTGCCTGCCATGATCGGTTCGCTGGGCAGCGTCCTCCTGCTCTATTCCATCGCCCGGCGCATCGGGCCGGAGCCGGTCGCGCTGCTTGCCGCTGCCATCCTCGCCGTCACGCCGATCTTCATGCAGGCCTCCAAGCTGGCGACGCAGGATGTGCCGCTGGTCTTCACCGAATTGCTGGCCATCTGGGCCCTGCTGCGGGCGGAGGAAGGCCGGCGCGGCTTCGCGGCGCTCGCCGGCATCGCCTTCGGCCTCGGCTTCGCTATCAAGAGCTTCATGATGCTGCCCGCCGCCGCGGCCATGGCGCCCTATCTCCTGTGGGAGCACCGCCGCCATCGGCACCTGACCAATCCGTGGCTGTGGCTCGGCGTGCTCGCCGGCCTGCTGCCCACCGTGGCCTGGCTCGGCCTCAGCTATGTGCGCCACGGCTGGTTCCCGATCGAAGCCTATTTCGGCAAGCTGCTTTTCCTCGCCGGGGCGGATTTCCACAATGTCGGCCCGTTCTACTATCTGTGGAACGTGCCGGCGAACGCCTTCCCATGGTCGCTACTGGCGATCGGCGGCGCTTTCGTCGTCTGGCGCGACAAGGCCTATCGCCGCCGGGCTTTGGTCATCGGCTTCCCGCTGGTCCTGTTCGTCGAACTGACCTCCTTCACCACGCGGGCCTGGTATTACGCGCTGCAATTGCTGCCGATGATGTCGATCCTGGCGGCCGCCTGCCTTTTGTGGCTTGCAGGAGCCTATGCGCGGCGTGCCCGGCTGCCCCTCGTGCTGACGCTCATCATGGCCGCTGCCGGCGCGCTCGCCTTGGCGGCGGTGCCGGTCGCCATGCTTGCGGGCATCGATCCGCTGCCTCCGGCGCTGTCGCCGCTGCGCTTCGTCATCATGGCGACCGGTCTCGGCTTCCTCGCCCCGCTGGCGATGCTGCTCGCCGACCGCCGCGCCGGCGAGCGCCATGGCTGCCGCTGGGCATGGGCGTGGCTTGCCGGTCCCTTCCTCGCCATTGCCGGCCTGTTCGCTACCGGCCTGTGGGGCAATTATACGCCCGCGAGCAAGATGCAGCTCACCACCGGGCCGATCGGCGAAGCCATGAGGCAGGGCCCAGTTGCCATTGTGCTGCCGCCGCCCGCCTCGACGGACAAGCCCGTGGTGCTCATCTCGCTCTATATGCCGCAGCCAGGCAGGTCCGTCGCCGATGCGGCCGGCCTGCAGCCGGGCGAAACCGCCTGGGTGCGGACGAGTGCGCTCTCCAGCGCGCCGGCGCATGATATCATCGGCGCGTATGAGGACTGGTCGCTCATCCGCATCCATTGACTGCAACATAAATAGTGACGGCAAATCCTTCCGTTATCAGCTAGCCTGACGTGCAGCCTGTCCATTTCAGGATAGTCTGCGCTTGCTGATCTGGGAGGAGATGCATGAGCGAATACGACTACGTCATCGTCGGCGCGGGATCCGCCGGCTGCGTGCTGGCCAACCGGCTGACGGAGGACCCCGACGTCAAGGTCCTGCTGCTGGAGGCGGGCCGGCGCAACGACCATCCCTACATGCGCATCCCGCTGGCGTTCCAGAAGATCTCGCTGAACGACAAATATATCTACTGGTACGAGACCGAGCCGGAGCCGGGCCTCTACGACCGTCGCATCCGCCTGCGGCGCGGCAAGACGCTGGGCGGCTCGTCATCCGTCAATGGCATGATCGCTCTGCGCGGCCATCCGCTCGACTACGACCTGTGGCGGCAGCAGGGGCTGGAAGGCTGGGGCTATGCAGACGTGCTGCCCTACTTCAAGAAAATGGAAACGAGCTGGCGCGGCGAGAACAAGCATCATGGCGGCGACGGCCCGGTGCACATCACCCAGATCGACATGCCGGTGATGCTCTACGAGACGCTGGCGGACGCCACGCGCAATGCCGGCCTGCCCGTCAATGACGACCAGTCGGTCGGCGAGCATGACGGCATCAGCCGGGTCGAGATGTCGGTGGGCAAGGGCGAGCGCCAGAGCACGGCCAAGAGCTATCTCGCGCCGGCGATGAAGCGGCCGGGCCTCACCGTGCTGACCCATGCGCAGACGACGCGCGTGCTTCTGGAGAAGGACCGCGCCGTGGGCGTGGAGTTCCGCCACGAAGGCCAGTTAAAGACGGCGCGCGCCACGCGCGAGGTGATCCTGTCCGGCGGTTCCTACAATTCGCCGCAGCTTCTCATGCTGTCCGGCATCGGTCCGGCCGACCATCTGCGCGAGGTCGGCGTCGAGGTACTGCACGATCTGCCCGGCGTCGGCCAGAACCTGTCGGAACATCCGATCATCGGCATGGTGTTCAGGAGCTCGCTCAAGCGCACCTTCCTCAGCCATCTGCGCTTTGACCGCGCGGTGATGGGCATGATCCAGTGGTATCTGACCAAGACCGGGCCTTTCGCCACCAATGCGGCGCCGGCCAACATCTTCTTCCGCACGCCCAATGTGAATTCGGCGCGGCCGGACATACAGATGATCTGCTCCTCCGTCGGGCTCGATGCGCAGCTCTGGTTTCCGGGCGTCACCGCGCCGCCTATCCATCGCTTCGCCATAGGCCCCAACCTGCTCCATCCGCTCAGTCGCGGCTGGGTCAAGCTGCGCTCGAACGACCCCACGGCCTCGCCGCGCATCTTTTTCAACATGTATTCGGAGAAGCAGGACATTGACTGCATGGTGGAGGGTGTCAAGCGGGTGCGCGAGATCTACAATTCGCCGCCGCTCGGTGACCTTGTCACCGGCGAGATCAAGCCGGGGGCGGATATCCGCACCGATGCGCAGATCGAGGACTGGGTGCGGCGCAACAGCGACATCAACCAGCATCCCGTCGGCACCTGCAAGATGGGCATTGACGATCACGCGGTGGTGGACGCCACACTCAAGGTGCGGGGCATAGAGGGGCTGCGCGTGGTCGATGCCTCGGTCATGCCGGACGAGCCGGGCGGCAATACCAACCTGCCCACAATGATGATCGCCGAGAAGGGCGCGGACATGATCCGCGGCCGGCCGGCGCTCGCGCCGATCAACTGACACCGCCCGCAGAAGGCGAAAACGGAGCGGCCGCACGCCGCAGAAAGGACAGTCACAGTCCATAGCAGCGCATACCGGCGCGGGTCCGTCGAGGAGGGCGGCCGCTCCGGCAGAGCAAATCAACCGAATGGGAGGAACACCGATGAAGAAACTTACACGGCGTGCGTTCCACGCCCTGGCGCTGGCCGCCGCCACCTGCCTGGCCGGCACGGCCCATGCCCAGCAGATCGACCTCGCCGGCAAGACGGTGACGCTGGTGATCAATGTGGCGCCGGGCGGCGCGACCGCGCTCACCGCGCAGCTCGCCGCCGAAGCATGGGCAAAGACCATGGAAGGCAATCCGACGATCGTCGTCCAGCCGGTCGAGGGCGGCGCGCTCTCGCGTGGCATCCACCAGGTGATGAATGCGCGGCCCGACGGCCTCACCGTCGGCTGGCTCGCCTGGGACGGCTCGACGCGCATCCTGGATCCGGTCGAGCTGCAGATACCCTTTGACAAGTTCGGCGCCATCGCTGGGGTCGGCGGCTTCCACTTCTTCATGCATGTCGACAGGAAGCTCGGTGGCGGCCTCGAAAAGCCGGACGATTTCGCCGCCAAGGTGAAGGGGCCGATCACGATGGGCGGCTTCAGCGCCAAGAGCTCGGCCTCGATGCGGGCGGCGGGCGCGCTCGACATGCTCGGCATCGACTACAAGTTCGTGTCGGGCTTCGCGGGCGGCGCGCCGCTGGCGGCGGCGATCGAGCGCGGCGAGATCGATTCCTATCCCGCCACGGGCGTCGACTACAACCAGTCGCTCAAGAGCGGCATCATCGCCGACGGCAAGACGATGGGGCTCTATTATTTCTCCAGCCCCAATGCCGAAGGTACCGGCCTGCTCGAAGATTCGTCCATGCCCGAATTCGAGCCCTTCGATTCCTACTACCGCCGGGTGAAGGGCGAAGAGCCGAGCGGGCCGATCTGGGACATGATGAAGTTCCACGGACGCGTCAGCGATCCGGTGAACTGGCTCGTCGTCGCGCCTCCCGGAACGCCGGAAGAGCATCTCACAATGCTGCGGGAAACCTTCGTGGAGGCGACCGCGACGCCGGAGTTCCTCGACAAGGCCACCACCATCCTGCGCGGCACGCCGAAGATCACCGGCTATCCGCAGATCGGCGAGATCGTCGAGGAAGTGGCCAATACGGACGAGGCGCTCAAGGAGACGATGCGCGGCTTCCTGAAGAAGATGGAGCAATAGGCCGGAGCATTCCGGAAAAGACACTGCGGCCCGCCAACCTGGCGGGCTGCATCTTGCCGGATGCGATCAGCCCGCCGCGTCCTCGGCGCTTTCCGTCCGCACAACCCGCGCGGCGAGGTTTTCCATCCGGTCCGCCAGGTTGGTGAGCGCACCGGTCAGCGCGGCCTCGTTGCGGTCGGTGCGGGTCAGCGCGTCATCGCGCGTCTTGCGCAGCGTGGCGATCTCGCTTTCCAGGCCGCGCACGCGCTTCTGCAATTCGGTCAGCTCGTCGATCACCATGATGCCGGCCATCACGGTCAGGCGCTGGTCGCCGATCTCGCCGAAGGCTTCCTTGAGATGCGCCACATAGCGGTCCAGCCGCCCGGCGAGGTCGATGAGGTGGTCCTCCTGTCCCTCGTCGCAGGCCATGCGATACTGCTTGCCGTCGATGGTGACCATAACCTGTGCCATGGCGTGCTCCTGTCAAAGCGCATAGCTCCCGGCCTTGCCGGGTTCCGCGCTCCATCCTGTTTACCGCATGTCGCCGGAACCGGCTTCCGTCCGGGCGGCATGCCTATCTGTCGAGAACGGCGCGGATCGTTTCCATCGCCGTGACCAGCCGGCGCGAGACTTCCTTGTTGGCGTTTTCGAGGCGCTCCGCGCGCGCTTCCGAATTGTCGAGTTCCGTCGCCAGCCGGGCCCGGTCGGCATTCATCCGCTGCACTTCGGCCTCTGCTTCGGAATAATCCTGCTCATTGGCAAGACGCGTCTCGACGGCGCCTTCCAGCGTTTCCATCGCCCGTGCAATCCGGGCCAGTACTTCCTTGAGGGTGGATTCCGCGGCCATCGCTTCCGTTTCCAGCCCACCGCGCCCGATTCGTCTACCAACGCATGAACTTAGGATTGGAACATTAGGCGGCGCGCGAAACAGGCGTCAACCGAGACCACCATCTATCCCCGGCGAATAGCCGGCGCAGCTGTGCGCAAGCTGTCGCGCTTTGTTGACTCGCGGGGCCCACCTGCTATGTGTCCGCGCAATTTTTCCTGACCCTTTTCGGCGCCCGAAGGGCGCAAAGCGAGCTGTAGCGATGATCTCACGCGAGAAGCACGACCGGATGGCCAATGCGATCCGCTTTCTGTCGATGGATGCGGTGGAGAAGGCGAATTCCGGCCATCCCGGCCTGCCCATGGGGGCGGCGGACATCGCCACCGTTCTCTATACGCGCTTCCTGAAGCACGATCCCCAGAACCCGCACTGGCCCGACCGCGACCGGTTCATCCTGTCGGCCGGCCATGGTTCGATGCTGCTCTATTCGGTCCTCTATCTTTCGGGCTACGAGGACATCACGATCGACGAGATCAAGAACTTCCGCCAGCTCGGCTCGAAGACCGCCGGCCATCCCGAATGGGGCCATGCCGCCGGCATCGAAACCACGACGGGTCCGCTCGGCCAGGGCCTTGCCAATGCCGTCGGCATGGCGATCGCCGAACGCTCGCTCAACGCCCGCTTCGGCGACGATCTGGTCGACCACTACACCTATGTGCTGGCCGGCGACGGCTGCCTGATGGAGGGCATCAGCCAGGAGGCCCTGTCGCTGGCGGGCCACCTCAAGCTCAACAAGCTCATCGTCATGTGGGACGACAATAACATCTCGATCGACGGCGCGGTGTCGCTGTCTGACAATACCGACCAGTGCAAGCGCTTCGAAGCGTCCGGCTGGAACACGCTGCGCGTCGACGGTCACGATCCGGAAGCGATCGCCGGGGCAATCGAGACGGCGCGCCAGTCGGACAAGCCGACGCTGATCGCCTGCAAGACGACCATCGGTTTCGGTGCGCCCCACAAGGCCGGCACCAACAAGGTGCATGGTTCGCCGCTGGGCGCGGAGGAAATCGCCGCGACGCGCAAGGCGCTCGGCTGGGAGGCGCCCGCCTTCGTCGTCCCCTCCGACATCCTCGATGACTGGCGTCTTGCCGGCCTGCGTTCGGCCAAGGAGCGCAAGGCGTGGGAAGAGCGTCTTGCCGCCGCCGACACCGATTCCCGCACCGAGTTCAAGCGCCGCATGGCCGGCGACCTGCCGGCCGGCCTGGATACGGCGATCGACGAGTACAAGCGCAAGCTCGTGGACGACAAGCCGAAGGTGGCGACCCGCAAGTCGTCGGAAATGGCGCTCGAGGTCATCAATGGCGTGGTTTCCGAGACGATCGGCGGCTCGGCCGACCTGACCGGCTCCAACAACACCATGACCAGCCAGACCAAGCCGATGTCGGCAGCCGACTATTCCGGCCGCTACATCCATTACGGCATCCGCGAGCATGGCATGGCGGCGGCCATGAACGGCATCACGCTGCATGGCGGCCTGATCCCCTATGGCGGCACTTTCCTGACCTTCTCCGACTATGCGCGGCCCGCCATGCGGCTGGCCTCGCTGATGGGCATCCGCTCCATCTTCGTCATGACCCATGATTCGATCGGGCTCGGCGAGGACGGCCCGACGCACCAGCCGGTCGAGCATCTGGCCGCACTGCGCGCCATCCCCAACCATCTCGTCTTCCGCCCGGCGGATGCGGTGGAAACGGCCGAATGCTGGCAGCTCGCGCTCGCTTCCACGCGCGCGCCGTCGACGCTGGCGCTTACCCGCCAGAACCTGCCGGCGCTGCGCGGCGAACATGTCGAGGAGAATCTTTGCGCATTCGGCGCCTATGAGCTTCTCGCTGCGAGCGACGAGGCGGAAGTGACGATCTTCGCCACCGGCTCGGAGGTGGAGATCGCCGTTGCTGCCCGTGCGGCGCTGGAGAAGCAGGGCCACCCGACCCGCGTCGTCTCGGTGCCGTCCTTCGAGCTTTTCGCGAAGCAGAGCGCCGACTATCGCCGCGCCATCCTCGGCAATGCCAAGGTGCGCATCGGCATCGAGGCCGGCATCCGCCAGGGCTGGGACGCCCTGCTGGGCGATGAAGGCATCTTCATCGGCATGACGGGCTTCGGCGCCTCGGCCCCGATCGAAAAGCTTTACCCGCATTTCGGCATCACGGCGGACGCCGCGGTGAAGGCGGCCACGGAAAGGCTTGGTGCCAAGCGCTGAGCTCGCCTGCCTGAAGCACCCCCCTTTACCTCTCCCCGCAAGGGGAGGGGCGTTTGACGTTGTGCGCCCTTTTGGACGCAAGGGCGGAAACTTCCAGAATCCCCTCCCCTTGTGGAGAGGGGTAAGGGGTGGGGCAAACCGCCGCGATTGCCCCGCGCAGGCGCACCGGCGTGGCGGTTTGTCATGCTAATCGGTTTTATCCGGCGGGGTGCTGGATTCTTCAAAAACAGGCGGTTATGGAGACCCTGCCTTGGGCAGCGGGCATCGTGCCGCGCCGGATTTCATTCGCTTCTCGGGAGACCTTCATGACCGTCAAGATTGCCATCAACGGGTTTGGCCGCATCGGCCGCAACGTCGTGCGCGCCATCTACGAGAGCGGGCGCACCGATATCGACATCGTTGCAATCAACGACCTCGGCCCCGTCGAGACCAATGCGCATCTGCTGCGCTTCGACAGCGTGCATGGCCGCTTCCCCTCCGAGGTGAAGGTTGACGGCAACACGATCCAGGTCGGCAATGACAGCTTCAAGGTCTTCGCCGAGCGCGATCCGTCCAAGCTGCCTTGGGGCGAGCTGGGCGTCGACATCGTGATGGAGTGCACCGGCATCTTCACCTCGAAGGAGAAGGCGTCCGCGCATCTGGCAGCCGGCGCCAAGCGCGTCGTCGTCTCGGCCCCCGCCGATGGCGCCGACCTCACCGTGGTCTACGGCGTCAACCATCAGAAGCTGTCGAAGGACCACATGGTCGTCTCGAACGCCTCGTGCACGACCAACTGCCTCGCTCCGGTGGCGCAGGTGCTGCATGAGGCGGTCGGCATCGCCCATGGCTTCATGACCACGATCCATTCCTACACCGGCGACCAGCCGACGCTGGACACGATGCACAAGGATCTCTACCGCGCCCGTGCCGCGGCGCTGTCGCAGATCCCCACCTCCACGGGTGCGGCCAAGGCCGTCGGCCTCGTCCTGCCGGAGCTCAACGGCAAGCTGGACGGTTCCTCCATCCGCGTGCCGACCCCGAATGTCTCGGTGGTGGACTTCAAGTTCGTCGCCAAGCGCGCCACCTCGGTGCAGGAGATCAACGACGCCATCAAGGCCGCCGCCAATGGCCGCCTGAAGGGCGTTCTCGGCGTCACCGACCAGCCGAACGTGTCGATCGACTTCAACCACGATCCGCATTCGTCGATCTTCGCGCTCGACCAGACCAGGGTCATGGACGGCACCTTCGTGCGCATCCTGAGCTGGTACGACAATGAGTGGGGCTTCTCCAACCGCATGAGCGACACCGCCGTCGCCCTCGGCAAGCTGATCTGATTCTTACGCAATTCCGGACGCAAAACCGCAGCGCACTTTGCTGGAATTGCTCTAGACAGCGCTTTTTTCGCTTTGTGGGAACGCCCGGCTTTACGCCGGGCGTTTTCGTTTTCTAGAGTGCGCATAGGCGGTTTGCGCGCCTCTCT